>Ga0209656_10000117_pt1 | contig 50685 bp, 37 predicted proteins | sample BogFormECP12_OM2_FD_188239 | JGI IMG/M metagenome (GOLD analysis project Ga0209656, IMG submission 188239) | Bog forest soil microbial communities from Calvert Island, British Columbia, Canada - ECP12_OM2 (SPAdes) (version 2) | ecosystem: Environmental > Aquatic > Freshwater > Wetlands > Bog ...
CGGCGTCGACGAGCAGCCCCTCCAGGATCCGCTCCCCCGCCTTGTCGTGGGCCACGAGGTCGAGCACGTTGTCGCATTCGGGCGTGGCGTACTCCGGGTGGCTGCCCACGTCGAGGTAGAGCCGCGCCCCGTTCCGCAGGAAGACGTTGCTGCTGCGGCCCCATGACACCACGCGCCGGAACAGATAGCGCGCCACCTCGTCGGGCGAGAGCCGCCGCTGCCCGCGGAAGGTGCAGGTAACGCCGTACTCGTTCTCGACCCCGAATATTCGCCGGTCCACATGCCAAGGCTACGTCCCGTCGGTCCCTGACAACAGCATCCCGACGTGTTGCCTGCCGGCTCAGACCCAGTTACCCCCTCGTGAGCCGAGCCGACCAGCGCACTCCGGGCCCGTGAGGTCACGGATGCCCTAGACCAGCCAGCAGGTTCTTGTTCCAGACGTACACCGTGTAAGGACCGACGTGATAGGTCCTGGCCGGCCGGCCTAGGGCGGCTAGGGCGGCGGGGTTGGGCTGCCAGTGGTTGAAGAATCCGGGCGCGCTGTCGGTGACAAGGAACGTCGCACGGTTTGGCCCGGAGTCGTACCAGGAGCCCTTGGCCTCCCACAGGTCCGGCTGGAGCGTCCCGGGCAGTACCGCGCGTATCGTGACGGCGCCGTCACTGCCGACCGTGACCACGCTCGACTCCCAGTATCCCCCGATGCCGCTGGTCAGGTGGTGCGCGGCCAGGAATGCCGCCAGCTGGGCGTTGGCCGGCGGCACGGACGGCTGAGCCGCCGCGTAGCCGAGGCTGGCCCCGTAGCCGGCGAGCAGCGCGCTGGCCAGCAGGGCCGCGGGCACGGGCCGGAGCCACCGGCGCAGGCCTTCGCGGAGGGCGGGCGCCAGTGTCCGGCCAGCCAGCACCGCACCGAACGGCAGCACGACGGCGAACTCCCGCGCGTTCAGGTCGGTTGCGTCGGCCAGCGTGCTGGGCACGTACGCGACCACGTTGATAACCATCGCAACGAGCAGGATCTGGCTGATCATGTCGGGCCAGCTGAAGAAGTGCCGCGCCACCCGCACCATGGCCCAGGCGACGAGCGCCACCCCGGCCAGGTGCAGCAGCGCGAAGGCCAGCGCCGCGGCCGGCCCCTGCGGCTTGGCCCCGAACAGCGCGAGCAGCCCCTCCCCGGTCACCCAGGCGTGCTTGGGCCAGGTATACACCGGCGCCAGCTGATAGGGCACCGGGTGCAGGAAGAAGCCCCCGCTGGCCCGGAGCAGCCGGCTGGCCACCGAGGCCAGGCCCACGGCCAGGATGGCCGCCACGGCCAAGGCCAGCTCGTACCAGCGTGCGCGCAGGCTGGCCCGCGCCCAGCCCGGTTCCCGGCCTTCGCGCCGCTGGGCAAGGGTGAGCTCGCGGGCGACGCGCATCGCGCACACCGCTACCAGCGGGATGATCCCCACCACGAGCACGAGCGAGTCGGCGACCAGCACCCAGGTCAGCAGCAGCCCGACGGCGACGGGCACCCCAAGGGGGGTCCCTGCTGGCCCGGGGGGGCGACCCCCCGGAACCCCCCGGGACCGGGGGGGATCCACCCCCCCGGACCCCCCTGGCCCCGGGCCAGCACGATCGATGACCAGCCAGGTCAGCATGAGGGGCACGGCGGTGCCGATGTGCCCGAGGGACAGCAGCAGGACGAAGACGCCGACGCCGAGCTGGGGAGCGAACATGAGGCCGGCCGTCAGCAGCATCCGCGCCGCGGCCTCGCGGCGGGACGTCTGGCCCTGGCCGACCCCGTTCCCAGCGGCAGGGTTCCCAGCGGCAGAGCCGCGGGCCAGCAGCACGGCGAGCACGACGACGAGCGTGTAGGTCATCGCCGCCGCGATGTGGGCGGTGTCGGCGTGCAGCCCGAAGAGACGCTCCAGCATGAGGTACTGCGGCAGCTCGGTGGTAATGAACGAGACGTCGGACAGGTACCAGCCGTGCAGCAGCACATTGCCGTGCAGCATGTCCCACGCCATCAGCAAGTCGTTCGACTCGTCGGAGTTCTCCGGGTACGTGCGGGACATCTGCAGGTACGCGACGAAAAGCAGCGCCACGGCTAGCACGGCCGCCGTGACGGCGAGCAGGCGGGCGGACGCCCGGCTGGCTCGCCCGCGCGAGTCCGCAGGCCCGGTGTCACCGCCGGCCGGGGCGGCAGCAGGCAGCGCGGAGGACTTCTCCGGCGTCCCGCTTCTCGGCACGGCAGCCACCACGTCCTTCGGGCTCGGTACCATCGTCGCTAGCGAATCGTATTCGTTCCGGCCTGTCACAGCGTATGGCGTCGCTCTGATAAGCTGCGCGCGCCTGGCAAGAATGTGCCCTTCATGCCGAGACAGCCCTTGGTGGAGGCTTGCGGTTGCAGCTCACGTCGACATCCGAAGAGGATAGGTCTCTCCGGCAAAGCCCGCCCTCGCTGTGGTCGAGACTGAACCGGCCACTGGTGCCGGGCGTCATCGCTTTCCTCGGCTGGCTCGCTTTCGCCCTGGCTCGCTGGCAGATCTGGGCCAAGGGCCATCTCAGCCTGTTCATCATGGCGGGGCATGTCTACACGCACCGGGCTCAGCTCCCCCGCGGGCTGCTCCTGGTGCCGTCTGCGGGCTACGACGGGCAGTTCTACTACCGCCTCGCGCTGGACCCGGCCAACTGGCACGCCACCGCGTTCGGCATCACGATGGACCAGTCCTACCGGTACACCCGCATCGGATACCCGCTGCTGGCCTGGATTTTCTCGCTCGGTCAGCACCAGCTCGTGCCCGTCGTGCTGGTCGCGCTCAACCTGCTCGGGGTGGCGGCCATGGCGCTGCTCGGCGGCATGTTCGCCCGCGAGTCCGGGCGCCACGCCCTGTGGGGGCTCGCCTTCGCCGCCTACTTCGGCCTGGTCATCAGCGTGGGCCGGGACACCGCCGAACCGCTGGCCGAGGCGTGCATGCTGGGCGGCCTGCTCGCCTACCGGCGGGGCACCACCCCGATGTACCTGCTGGCTACCGCGCTGTTCACGTACGGCGCGATCACCAGGGAAACCATCTTGTACGCTCCGGCCGCCATCGCCGTCACCCGGCTGATCGCGATCGCCCGCCGCCGGGCCACTCCGGGGCTGGCCGACCTGACCTGGGTCGTCCCGGCCGTCGGGTACGGACTGGTCGAAGTCGCGGTGCACTTCGTGGTCAAGGGCGAGTTCCCGTTGCTGGCGAACAGCAGCCGGAACCTCACCGTGCCGTTCACGGCGCTGGTCGACGCCCTGAAGTACGACGCCGCGCACATCAACACCGCTCACCTGAGCCCGGTCGACATATCCCTGCTCGAGTACGCCACCCTGGCGATCTTCATCCTGGCCGGACTGGCCGTGCTCTTCGTCACCACCGCGCCCGCGCACGAGCGCCTTGCGTTCGTCTTCTTCGTGCTCCAACTCGGCCTGCTGTCCAGCCAGATCTGGACCAGCACGTTCGGTGACGGGCGCTCGCTCATCGAGCCCTACCTGATGGCGCTGGTGCTGCTGTTGGCCACGCCGCGGCGGTACCTGAACTGGCCTTATCTCGGGATGATCGTGGCCTGCGCCATGCCCGCGCTGCTGGTGGTGGCCAGGCGGCGGATCCTGTATATGTGACGTCTCCGGGCCTGGTCACTTCAGCCCCGGGCCGTTCAGCTTGTCCAGCAGGTTCGTGTTCCAGACCAGGATGGTGTAGCCGTCGGCGTGGTAGGTCCGCGCCGGGCGGCCGAACGTGAGGTCCGCGGACAGCTGCATACCCGGCAGCGCGGAGGGGCCATCAGCCACGACGAAGTTCGCGTAGCGCCGCGCCGGGTCGTAGTTTGCGACATCGGTTTCCCACAGGTACGGCACGAGACGGTCGCGGACATCCTGTACCACCGCACTGAGGCGGACCTGGCTGTGGCTGTCCACGGTGGTGCTGTTGGCCTGCCAGTAGGTGGCCAGTCCGTCCGTGAGCCCGTCCCCTACGAGCCAGCTGGCCAGGGGCTCGTTTTCGGCCGGCGCCGAAGCCTGCGCGGCGCCGTATCCGAGGGTGGCGAGGTAGCTGGCCGTGAGCACAGCGAGCACGGGAACGGACCAGCCTTTCGCCGCGCGGATCCAGACTGGTATCCGGCCGCCCAGGACGCGGCCGGCCAGCACCGCGCCCAACGGCAGCACCTCGGCCATCTCACGCGTGCCGTACAGGTCCTGCGCGTGCGTGCTGCTCATGTAGGCGCCCAGGTTGAGCACGACGGCCACCGCGAAGACGGGCGCCATCAGCTCCCCGGCGCGGAAGAACCGCGCGAAGGCCAGGCCCAGGGCGCAGGCCACCGTGATCGCGCCGACCAAATGCAGCGCCACGAAGACGACCTCGAGCACGGGCCTGGCGCCGAAGAAACTCGCGCCGAAGACGTTCCCGCCGAAGAGCTCGAGGAAGGCCTGGAACGTGACCCACGATCCATGCTGCAGCTGGCTCAGGTCCGTGTTGGCCTCGACGGGTGACTGGTGGTATCCGCCCAGCGCGGTCATCAGCCGCGGCACGAACTCCCCGGCCGCGCCGGCCGCGCCGGCCGCGCCGGCCAGCGCAAGCTCGTACCGCCAGGAGGCGTTCCGTTTCCCGCGCCTGATCAGCCCGGCGCCAGCGCGCAGCACGCACACCAGCGCCAGCGGGATGATGCCGGTGAGCAGCACGATCGAATCGGCGACCATCACCAAAGCGAACGCCAGGCCGACCAGCACGGGCACGAACCAGCGCGGCCGGGTTTCAGGGTCCCGGTCGATCAGCAGCCAGATCGCCAGCAGCGGCACGGCGGTCCCGGTGTGGTCCGCCGAGAGCAGCAGGATTGAGGTGGCACTGAGCTGGGGCGCCAGCATCAGGCCCGCGGCCAGCAGCGCGCGGGCGTTGCCCTCGCGAGGGGGCGCGTGGCCGCGGGCCAACATTGCGGCCAGCAGTACGAGCAGCGTGTAGGTCATCGCGGCGGCCGCGTGCACGACCCACGGGCCCAGCCCGGTCAGGGCCTCGATCAGCATGTACTGAGGCAGTTCGGTGGTGTAGAAGGACACGTCCGACACCCACCAGTTGTGTAGCAGCAGGTTCCCGTGCAGCATGTCCCACGCCTGCAGCACGTTCCCCGAGCCGTCAGAGGGCAACGCCGCCGCTGAAGACTGACGCCAGTAACAGAAGAACAGGACCGCCGCGGCCAGCACGACCAGGGCCGCCCGCTTCGCGGGCGTAGCCGCTGAGGTTCTGGCTTTCTGGGCGGTCAGGCGGGAGCCTCCTGTGCGCGCCCGACACGGGTCACGGCGACGCGGGGGCGACGGTCACGCCGCTGAAGCGCAGGATGACCGGGGTGTGCGGTGGCAGGCCGTGCGGCGTGTAGAACCAGTACCCCTGGCCGTCCGCGGTCTGCGCGGGCGTACAGATGAACTGCCTGGTCATCAAGAACGTGTACCACGGGTCGTCCAGGCAGGCCTTGACCCCGGAGCGTTCCGCCTGGACCAGGAATCCGGTCGTCTCGACCCAGGCCGGACCGTCGATGTGCAGCACGATCGTCTTGCCCGGCGCCCGCGCGGCCAGCGTGGCCACCACCTGCGGCAGGGACTCGTCGATGTCGTTGGTGCTGGTGCGGGTGCCCGGGATCACCGCGAGAATCGCGAAGGCCGCCACCGCCGCGAGCACCGCCACGCCGGTGCTCAGGGCGGCCCAGGACGGCGGTACCGCCTCGAGTCCGGCCAGCACGATGACCAGCACCGTGACCAGCGGCCCCGACCAGTAGAAGTAACCGATGTAGTACTGGCTCAGGTTGTCGATCCCGACCGCGGCGTAGAACAGGAATGCCAGCGACGAGACCACGTTGACGGCGAGCAGCGCGAGCAGGAACCGCCGCAGCGGCCCCCGGCCTCGCCAGAAGGTACGGGGCCAGAAAGTGACGGCGAGCGCGACCGGGTAACCGAGGACCGGCGCGATCCAGGCGTGCCTGTGCGGCCACCAGAACCACAGCGCGTACTCCACCACCTGCCGCACGCTGTGGCCGCCGGCCCGGCCCGAGCCGCCGTAGGAGATGTACTTGCCGAAGTCCCCCGGCCAGTGCAGCACCAGGTTGACGACGATCGGCAGCGCGAACACCGCGCTGATGACCGCGACCGGAATCCAGGCCCGGCGCTGCTCGCGGAAGAATTGGCCGACTGACGCCCGGAGCGTAGCCTTTCGGGGCCACAGGACGGCGGCGAGCACGGCCATCGTGAGCACGGGCACGAAGAACAAGAAGCAGGCGTGCCCGTGGATGAGGAACCAGCCGGTCAGCGCGAAGATCCAGGCGTCCTGCGCCCGCCCGGCCGCCACCGATCCGGCCGCGATGACGAACACCATGTACGCCAGCACGTACATGTACGGCATCCAGTCGGAGTTCACGATTGGCGGGTAGGCGATCGCGAAGCCGGTGAAGACGGCGAAGCAGGCTATGGCGCCCCGCAGCGAGCGGGTCCACCCGTAGACGACCCCGACGGCCAGCGCGACGAACGCGCAGTCCAGGGCGAACACGGAGAGCATGTGTGCGTTCCATGCGGTCGGCACCACGCGCAGCGCGTTCTGGAACAGGTACTCGCCGAAGGCCTGTACGTACATGTAGGCGGGCCCGGGATGGTTGAAGCGCTCGCGCGAGTAGTTGCCGAGGAGCAGAGTGAAGTGCTTGGCCTGCTCGATCAGGATCGAGTTGGCTCCGGCATCACCCTGCTCGTACAGGCGGGTGGTGAACAGGAAGCGGTTGCGCACGCAGAGCAGGGCGAACAGCAAGGCGAAGGGGACCGCCCACACCCACCAGGGACGTCGGCCCGGCGCCCCGCCCACGGCTGCACCGCCGGCGACAGCGGTTTCCGGGTCCGTTTCTGTGATCCCGGCCGCCTTCACCTGCTCACCGCGGGCCGTCATGCTCAGATGGTTCCTGCCTTGATGGCCGCGTCGATCCAGGGGATCACCTCGTCGAGCATCTCCTCGAGCGTGGTGGAGGCCTCGAAGCCGAGTACCTTCTTGGCCTTTTCGGTATCGGGAACCCGGCGCTGGACGTCGTATTCGAACGGATCGTCGTGGACGAGCCGCAGCGGGACACCCTCGTCCTTGACCTTGCGCCAGATGAGCTCGGCCAGTTGCCGCACGGTCGTGCTTTCCGCCGTCGACAGGTTGAAGTCCTCGTTGAGGGCGTCTTCATGCTCCATCGCCGTCACCACGCCAGCCGCGAGATCGCCGCCGTAGGTGTAGTGCCGCACCTGCTCGCCCGTGCCGAGAATGTGCAGCGGGTCCTGGCCCTTAAGCACCTTCTGCACCAGGTCGGGCACCACGTGGCTCATGGCCAGCTGGACGTTCCCTGACAGGATCTGCTGATCGCCTAGGGCCCGGCTCTCGCCGATGCCTACGCAGTTGAACGGCCGCACCAGCGTGTACGGCAGCCGGTACTGGTCCCAGGCGGCCTTGGCGAAGTACTCCACCGCGAGCTTCTGGAATCCGTAAGAGGACAGCGGCGGCGGTATCTCCCGCTGCTGGCCCTCATAAGAAGGCCACTCGTCGGCGCTCTCGAACACCATCGAAGAGGACAGGTAGGTGACCTTGCGCAGCCGGCCGTCGCGGCGTGCGGCGATCGCGGCGTCACACGACGCGGCGATGATCCGCTCGTTGGTGGCGAGCAGGTCGTAGGCGTAGGTATGGAAGTAGGAGATCCCGCCGATCATCGCGGCGCCGGCGATGAAATGGTCGCAGTCGGCCAGCAACTCGGTCATCAGGCCGATGTCCCTGGCGTCGCCCTCGACAAGCCGGTACCGCGGATTGTCGTCGTAGGATTTCCTGACCTTCCCGTACTTGGAAAAGTTATCCAGGCCTATCACCGCGTAGCCGCGGCTGAGCAGCTCCTCTACCACGTACCCGCCGATGAAGCCAGCGGACCCGCTGACCAGCACCTGCTCCATCAGGACTCCTGCCCTTTCCGTTGCTCCTGTTGACGGCCCGCCCCGCGATCGCGCACCTCATCGGCGGTCAGCCGCGGGCCGAACGCGAAACGATACCAGCGGACGTAGCTGGGTACCCACTTCGCGACCTTGAAGTTCGACACCCCTGCCTGCCGGTCCAGCCAGATGGTCGGTATCTCCGCCACCGGCAGGCGCAGCCGCTTAGCCTTGGCCGTCAGCTCGATGCCGATCTCGAACCCGTCCCTGGAGTCGATTCCGACCTGCCTGACGAATTCCGTCGAGTATGCCTTGAACGAGTTCGTCGCGTCCCTGGTTCCGACGTGGGCGAGCGTCCGCAGCGAGCGCCCGGCCAGACGAGACATCGCGCCCTTGAGGATGGGGCCGCCGACCTGCTGACCGCCCGGCATGTAGCGGGACGCGGCGGCCACCGCGACCCCGCGCTCGACCAGCCGGACCAGCTCGTCGATCTGCCTGGCGTCATCGCACCCGTCGGCCATGGTCACCACGACCACGGGCGCGGTCGCGCCGTCGATGCCGAACCTGATGGCGTTGGCGGGTCCCCGGCCGTACGTGTTGACCAGGCATTTCAGCCGGGGTTCCTTCTGCGCGTACTCCTCGGCCACGGGGACGGTCGTGTCGTCGGCCGAGTCCACGACCACCAGAACTTCTACCGCCAGCCGGACCGACTCGAACAGCCGGTCAAGTACACTAAGGACCTGCTCACCCTCGTTGTAGGCGGGTACTACCACCGAGACGCGGGGACGCTCGGTCATACCCGGACCCCGTTCCCGAGCACGTCCCAGATATCGGCCGCTGGCTTGTCAACCACCAGTCCGCGGTACGCCGGATGCGGCGCCCCCACCACGAGCAGGTCCGACCGGGCGAGCACCTCCTGGAGCGGCAGCAGGTCGGGGTCGACGGTGACGTACGGGTCGGTGCACAGGACCGCGTCGGCCTTGAAGGCCAGGATCCGCTTGAGCTTGTAGGAAAGGCTCGACCTGATGTCGTCCGAACCCGCCTTGAACGCCATGCCCAAGATCCCGACGGTCATCGACGCCAGGTCGAACTGCCCCTCCAGCCGGTGCACCACGTAAAGCGGCAGACCCTCGTTGACGGCCATCGCCGCGTGGCCGAGCGGGAAGTTGTTGTGGTTGAAGGCCGCGAGCTGCATCGTGTCCTTGAACAGGCAGGGTCCGGCGGCGAAGCCCGCGGCGGGCATGTCCGCGGCCCGCGGGTAATCCTCGGCCAGCCCCCGCCGGATCCGGTCGAAGTCCAGGCCCTGCTCGTTGGCCATCATGTAGAGCTGGTTGGCGGTGGCGAACTTGATGTAACGCCACACGTTGGTGAACAGCTTGGCCAGCTCCGCCTCCTCTGGTGACATCACCACGAGCTTGCCGGTCAGCCTGCCGAACAGCGCGGACGCTCGCTTGACCCCGGCCGGCGTGCGGGACGAGATGATCTGCGGCAGCTCGAACAGCTCGGTCATCGCCTTGCCCTCGGCGATCCGCTCCGGGCAGAAGGCGACCTCCATGTGCAGCCCCAGCCCGGCCACCATCTTTTCCACCAGCGCCGTCACGCCAGGGAACACGGTGCTGCGCAGGATGAGAAGCTGGCCGTCCCGCAGAAAGGCGGAGCAGCCGCTGAGCGCCGTGGTGATCGCGGTCTGGTTGGGGTTCAGGTGCTCATCCACCGGCGTGCCGATGACCACCACCACGTGCTCCGCCGTGGCCACGATCGCGGGATCGGCCGAGGCCTCCAGACGCCCGTCGCCGAGCGCCCGCTGCAGCACCTCGTCCGCGCCGGGCTCGGCGAACGGCATCCGGCCCGAGTTCACCAGGCTGACGGCGCTCTCGCTCACGTCGTAGATGGCCACCTTGGCGCCGCGGTCGGCGAACGCGAGCGCGAGCGGTAGGCCCACGTGGCCGCAACCACCGATGACAACCACATCGCGGCCGACCTGATCAGGCAAATTGGTCACCGTGTATACCTCCGGCTGTTCGTGGCAGGCCTCCGGAGACCACCGGGCCGGTGCCCCCCATTACGTCTCTGGCGCTTTACCTTACCGCCATGACCGGCCCGCTCGAGGTGTTGTTATCCCCCTGTCGCCACATGCCCATCTGTCCGTCATGTGGCCTGTTAACAGCGGATTTCCCGGATTGCGACACGCAGTATCGACGATCTTCAGCGGCGCACGGGCGTCAGCTGCGGTAAGCTCACGGCGCGATTCAATGCACGGCGGTATTTCTTGGCCTGGACCGCCTTTCACGAGGAATGCACCCATGCCTGGTCAGGAGCACCTGACGACCCGTGCGCGGGTCGCGAAGTCGGTCATGCCGGACGGTCCGGAATGCACCGTGCCGGCCGGAGCCCCGGTCGGCACGAGCAGCGTCCCCGACCCGGGAAACGGCGTGCCGCCGTCCGGCTCGCTGGCGTCGAGGACGAACCGGCCCGTGATGGCCGCCCTGATCGCCACGCTCGCCGCGCTCGCCTTCGCCCTGGCCCGCTGGCAGACGTGGGCGCACGGCAGCATCAGCCGGTTCATCCTGGTCGGCCGGCATTTCGCCACGCCTGCCCAGCTGCCGCACGGCATGCCGGTGGCACCGACGTACGGCTACGACGGGCAGTTCTTCTACCGGCTGGCGCTCAATCCGGTCAACTTCCACCCGACCGCGTACGGCATCACCATGGACGAGCCCTACCGGTACATGCGGATCGGTTATCCGGCGCTGACCTGGCTGGTCTCGCTCGGCCACCACTTCCTGGTCCCCGTCATGCTGGTCGCCGTCAACGTCGCCGCCATCGGCGCCCTCGGCTACCTGGGTGCCGTGTTCGCCGTCGACGGCGGGCGGCACGCGCTGGCCGGACTGCTGCTGCCCGGATACTTCGGCCTCATCACCAGCCTGTCCCGGGACACCGCCGAGCCGCTCGCCGCCGCCTGCCTGCTGGCCGGGCTGCTCGCGGTCCGGGCCCGGCGACCCGTCCTGGCCGCCGCATTCCTCGTCTACGGCGTGCTGACCAGGGAAACGGTCATGGTCGCCGTAGCTGCCCTGGCCATCATGCGCGTCGTCGGGATCCTGCGGCGCCAGCAGCCGCTGCGGCCAGACCGCGACGACCTGGCCTGGGCGGTGCCGACCGTCGCCTTTGTGGCCTGGCAGGTCGTCGTGAAGGCTGCGACCGGCAGCATTCCGCTGCTCGCCGACGGCGGCCGGAACGCGGGCGAGCCCTTCATCGCCCCGCTTAAGGCGCTGGAGAGCAACCTCCGCCACGTTGACGTGCATCAGTTCGACCAGCACGACCTGTGGTTGCTCGAGGTAGCCATCCTGGTCTTGTTCACCATAGCGGCGCTGCTCTGCCTGTGGTCCACGAACGCGCCGGTGCACGAACGGCTGGCCTTCGTCCTCTACCTGGTCGAGATCTGCGTGGTCACGCCGAGCACCTGGGGCAGCCTCGACTCCGACATGCGGTCTTTCATCGAGGTGTACCTGCTGGCCGTGATCATCCTGCTGGGCGCTCCCCGGCGGAGCCTGGGCGGATGGCTGCTCCCCTCGCTGGCCGCGCTGACGGTACCCGCCCTGATCGTGGTCACGCAGCGCAGGCTGGTCGGTTCATAACGGCCTTGCCTGCCTCAGCGGAGTCTGCTGAGCAGATTGCTATTCCAGACCAGAACCGTGTAGGAGCCGACGTAGTAGGTCCGGGCAGGCTTGCCGAACGTCGCCAGCACGGCCCGCTCCTGGGTAAAGCCGGGATACCCCGCCACGCCCGGGAAGAGTACGACGAAGCTGGCGGTGTTCCGGCGCGGGTCATACCACTGCGCTTTCGACTCAAGGGTGCTGGGAGTGAGCCGTCCACCGGACAGTCCCACGTCCCGGATCTGGACCCGGTCGCCGCTGGTCAGCGTGACGACGTTCGACTCCCAGTAGCCGGACAGGCCAGTGTGCAGATGCCGGGCCACCAGCCAGGAGGTGAGCTGCTGGTTCTGCGCGGCCACCGGCGGCTGACTGATCTCGTAAGCTAGGCCGGCTAGGTAGCCGAGCAGCACCAGCAGCAGGAGCGGCGCCAGCTTGGCCGCCTTGAGCCGCCCGGCCAGCGCGCGTCCGCCTAGCACGCGTCCGCCTAGCAGGCGTCCGGCCAAGGCAGCGCTGAACGGCAGCACGGCAGCGATCTCGCGGGTCTGGGTGACCCCGTTAGCCTTGGTGCTGAGCACGTAGACGGCCAGGTTGACGGCCACGCCCGCAACGAGCAGCTGAGCGACCAGATCGCGGTCGCGCAAGAAGCGCCACGCCGCCAGCCCCGTCCCCCATGCCGCCAGAAATACGCCAACCACGTGCAGCATCGTGAAGGCGGTACTGACCGTCAGGCGGAGCCCGAGGAAGTCGGCGCCGTCCAGGAGCAACAGCCCTTGGGCGGTGATGCCCAGGTTGCGGACCACGGTCGTGCCGTTCCGGGCGATCTGCGCGGCTGGAGCCGGCATGTAAAACCCGCCGTGGGCGTGGATGATGTGCAGCGCCAGCACGGCCGCCGCCGCTCCGGCGAGGGCCGCAGCCATGAGAGCCATGTCGTACCACTGCGACGTCAGTGGCTTGCGCTCGACGGCCACAGCCTGGCCGACGCGGATAGCGCACACTGCCACGAGCGGCACGACCCCGATGTAGAGCACCAACATGTCCGCCACCTCGGCCCAGCCGAGCAGCGCCCCGGCAATGACCGGGACATACCAGCGGGGGCGGGCCCGGGAGTAGGCACGGTCCAGGATCAGCCAGACCACCATCACCGGCACGGACGTGCCGATGTGGTCCGGTGAGGAGATGAGGATGTTCATGCCGGAAGCCAGCTGCGGTGCGAGCATGATGCCGACTGCGATGAGCACTCGCCCTAGCGCCTGACGCCCGGTGGAATCGCCCTTGGCCAGCAACGCGGCCAACAGCGTCGCAAGCGTGTACGTCATGGCCGCGGCCACGTGCACCACATCCTGGTTCAGCCCGCGCACGACCTCCACCAGCATGTACTGCGGCAGTTCCGTGGTGTAGAACGAAACATCCGAGAGCGACCAGCCATGCAGCAGCAGGTTGCCGTGCAGCATGTCCCACGCCTGCAAGGCGTTGCTCGCGCCATCGGAGTTGACGGCCCGCGTCCGCGCCAGTTGCAGGTTAGCCGCAAAAGCGCAGATCACGCCCAGCACCCAGACGGCCGTTACCGCCCACGGGCGCCCTCGCAGGACACGGAACCCGGTGGATCCTGCTGTGGCCGGCGCTTCGTCATCCCCGGCTTCGGAAAGGAGCGCCCCGTCGGCACTCATGGGCCGGCGGTCACCACGGCCTGCCGGAGCCGGGCGATGACCGTGCTGCCATGCGGGGCAACGGTGTGGAACCAGTAGAGCCGGCCATCTGTGATCTCCCGGCTCGTGCAGATGAACTGGCTGGTCATCATGAACGTCCACACCGGGTTCATAACGCACGCCCGCACCCCGGTCCGCTCGGCCAGCACAAGGAAGCCAGTGACGTCCGGCCATGTCTTCTGGTCGAGCCGCAACACAATCGTCCGGCCGCCTGAGCGCACGGCGAGCGCGGACACAGCACCGGGCAGCGCCGGGTCGGTGTCCGGGCCGCTGCTGAGCACAGCCGGATCGCTGCTGCTGGTGCTGGTCTGCGTGTCCGGCGCCACCGCGAGGGCGGCAAGCGCGAGCACCGCCGCAGCGGCGGCCGCCGCGGCACCCAGCGGCGACGGCATCGCCTCGACCACGCCCACCACGATGACCAGCAGCGTGATGACCGGCGCCGACCAGTAGAAGTAGCCGACGTAGTGCTCGGAAATAACATCGATCCCGGTCCTGGCGTAATAAAGGAACGCCAGCGAGGACACCGCGTTGACGGCCAGCAACGCCCACAAGAACCGGCGCAGCCGAGCGGGGGCGAGCCACTTGGTAACCGCAGCGGCAACCGCGTATCCCGCCACCGGGACGGCCCAGGCGTCCTGGTAGGGCCACCAGTACCACAGCGCGTCCCTTACTACCGCCGCGGCGCTGTGCCCGCCCGCCCTCTTGGACGAGGAGTACGACAGGTAGTCACCGAATTGGCCCGGCCAGTGCAGCACCAGGTTCAGCACGATCGGGAAGGCGAAGACGACACTGATGACCGCCACCGGAACCCACACCCGCTGCTGCGTGGTGAAGAAGGACCGCACCGAGGCGCCAAGCTCTCCGGGGCGGTGCCGCCGCGGCCACAGCACCGCCGCCAGCACGGCGCAGCTGATCACAGGGACGAAGAAAAGGAAGCACGCGTGCCCGTGAATCAGGAACCAGCCAGCCAGCGCCATAATCCACGCGTGCCGCGTACGCCCCGCCGACACCGATGCTGCCGCGACTATAAAGGTGATGTACGGCGCCACGTACAAGTACGGCATCCAGTCGGAGCTGAGCACGGGCGGGTGCACGGACGCGAAGGCGACCATGACTGCGAAGCAGGCCGCCGCGCCGCGCAGCGACCTGATCCAGCCGTAACCCACGGCAACGACGAGCGCCGTGAACATGCCGTTCAGCGCGTACGCCGCGAGCAACTGGCCATTCCACGGGGTCGGGACCAGATGCAGCCACGCCCAGAACAAGGATTCGCCGGCCGCCTGGACGTACATGTACGCGGGCCCGGGATGGTGGAAGTGGTCCCGGGAGTAGTTTCCGACCAGCAGCGTGAAGTGTCGTGCCTGCTCGATGAGGATGGAGTTCGCGCCCATGTCCGCGTCCTCATACAGCCGGGTGGTGAACAGGAACCGGTTACGGACGCACAGCACGACGAGCAGCACGACCATCGTCGCCGCCGTCACCCACCAAGGACGTAGCCGGGCCGCGTCCACCGCCGCGCGACCGGTAGCGGCCGTCACGGCAGGCACGGCCGTTTCGCGCTCCCTGTTGAGGCTCACCAGGCACTCTCCCTTACCGTGGGATGCTGTTGAGCAGGTTCCTGTTCCAGACCAGCACGGTGTAGGGGCCGGTGTGATAAATCCGGGCAGGACGGCCGAAATACTTCCGGATGAGCGCCCGTGGCTCCCAGTGGTTCATGAAGCCCGGCCGACTGTCCAGGACAATGAAATTGGCGTAGTGCAACTTCGGGTCGTACCACGACACATTGGACATCCACAGGTCCCGCTTCATCGTGTACTGCAGCAGGGCCCTGATCTCGACCCGGCGGCCGCTGTCTACGGTGACACTGCTGCTGGTCCAGTAGCCGCTCAGCCCATAGGTTAGATCGTGGTCAAGCAGCCACGGCGCGAGGCTGGCGTTGGCCGGGGGGGCCGTCGGCTGGCTGATCTCGTATCCGAGCCCGGCGGTATAGCCGGCCAGCACCGCAATCCCGGCTACGAGGCTGGCCAGCCTGACCCGGCGAGACAGTCCGTTGGGCGGGGCGGCCTGGTCATTGGCGGCCGCTCCGCTGGCCGCCCGGACCAGCACCCGCGCCGCCAGCGCCGCGCCGAACGGCAGGATGATGGCAACCTCGTGGGCCGCCTCCTCCGAGGCGTTGGTGAGCAGGTAAAGCGCCACGTTGAGGACGATGGCCACGGCGAGCACCTGGTCGACCAGGCTGACGCTGAGGAACCGCCACGCCACCCGCGCCAGGGCCCACAGGACCACGAGAACGCTGGCCATATGCAGGAACGCCAGAAAAAGCCACACGCCGCTGAGCCCGGCATAATTCGCGCCGAAGATCTCGAGCACCTTCCACGCAGCCGGTGCGTCCTTGTGCAGGTTATGCCACGACACCAGGTAGAACGGCAGCCGGTTCACGGTGTAGCCGCCCAGGGCGCTGAGCAGGTTGTTGACGACCCACGCAAGCGCGGTCGCGACCACCGCCGCCGTGCCGAGCGAAAGGTCGTACCACTGCCGGGCGATCCGGCCGGTCCAGGAGCCGCCGTCGCTGACCATGCCCCGGATGACCCGCACGGCGGCGACCGCCCCCAGTGGGCCGACACCCACGACATAAACGATGGGGTCCGCGACTAGCGCCCAGGTGAGCAGCAGGGCGGTGAGCACCGGCACGTACAGTGCCGACCCGGGGGGACGACCCCCCGGAGCCCCCCGCGACCGGGGGGACCCATCCCCCCGGACCCCCCTTGCCGGGCCAGCACGGTCGAGCAGCAGCCAGGTCAGCAGCAGCGGGACCGAGGTGCCGATGTGGCCGACGGAAAGATCGAGGGCGAAGACGCCGAGGCCGAACTGCGGGGCCAGCATGATGCCCGCCGCGATCAGCGTCCTGATCATGGCCTCGCGTCCGGTCGAGCCGCTCCTGGCCAGCAGCACCGCGAACAGGAACGTCAGCGTGTAGGTCATCGCCGCGGCCACGTGCGCCGTTTGCATGTGCAGGCCGAGGAAGCTTTCCAGCAGGGCGTACTGCGGGAGTTCGGTTGGGTAGAACGAGACGTCGGACATGTACCAGCCGTGCAGCAGCAGGTGGCCGTGGAGCAGGTCCCAGCCCATCAGCAAGATGTTGGCGCTGTCTGAATTCAGCGGATACGTCTCGGAAAGCCGCAGGTATACCGTGAACAGGGCGACACCGGCCAGCAGGTAGGCCGCAAGCACGGCCAACCAGCGAGGGCCGGGGAGGCTCGAACGCTCGGCCGACCCGGCAGATGATGTCGACGTGGCTAGTGACTGGGTGTCAGCGCCGACCCGCGGTCCGCCCATGGAAAGGGAAGCTTAGCCGCTCCGGCGGGTAACCGGAGTCACCAGTTGGTCGCGATGTACTTCGTTTCGGTGAATTCCAGGAGTCCATCGTGCGCGCCCTCGCGGCCGATGCCCGACTGCTTCACGCCGCCGAACGGAGCCGCCGGGTCGGACACGATCCCGCGGTTGAGGCCGACCATGCCGGCCTCGAGGGCCTCGCTGACCCGCAGGCCGCGGCTCAGGTCGCGGGTGTAGACGTAGGAGACCAGCCCGAACTCGGTGTCGTTGGCCCAGCGGACGGCGTCGCCCTCGGCGGTGAACCGGACCACGGGCGCCACCGGCCCGAAGATCTCGGTGCCGAGGATGCCGGCGTCCGACGGCAACTGGTCGATGACGGTCGGCTGGTAGAAGTAACCGCGCCGGTCCGGCGCCCGTCCGCCGGTGACCACTTTGCCGCCGTCCGCGGCAGCCGACTCGACCAGTTCCGCCACCTTCGACCGGGTCGGCTCGTTGACCAGCGGGCCCACATCGGTGCCCTCGTCCAGGCCCGGCCCGACGACCATGGCGTCCAGGCGGGCCGCGAACTTGCGGCTGAACTCGTCGGCGACCGCCTCGTGCACGTAGAAGCGGTTGGCGGCGGTGCACGCCTCGCCGCCGTTGCGCATCTTGGCGATCAGGGCCCCCTCGACGGCGGCGTCGATGTCGGCGTCCTCGAAGATGATGAAGGGCGCGTTGCCGCCCAGTTCCATCGAGGTGTTCACCACGGTGTCCGCCGCCTCGCGCAGCAGGATCCGGCCCACCTCGGTGGACCCGGTGAACGACAGCTTGCGGACCCGCGGGTCGCTGAGCATCGCCGAGACGACCGCACCGGACTTCCGTGAGGGCAGCACGTTGACCACGCCGTCCGGCACCCCCGCCTCGGCCAGCAGGCCGCCGATGGCCAGCGCGGTCAGCGGGGTCTCCGAGGCCGGCTTGAGCACCACCGTGCAGCCGGCCGCCAGCGCCGGGCCGATCTTGCGGGTGGCCATCGCGGCCGGGAAGTTCCACGGTGTGACCAGCACCGAGACGCCGACCGGCTGCCGCATGACCAGGATCTTGTTCGCCCCGGAAGGCGCCTGCATCAGCACGCCTTCCATCCGCACCGCCTCTTCGGCGTACCAGCGGAAGAACTCGGCCGCATACGCCGCCTCGGCCCGCGCGTCGCGCAGCGCCTTGCCGTTCTCGGCGGCCATCAGCCGGGCCAGGGACTCCGCGTGGGAGGTCATCAGCTCGAAGGTCCGGCGCAGGCATTCCGCGCGCTGCCGGGGCGGTGTTGCGGCCCAGCCGGGCAGCGCGCCGGAGGCCGCGCCGACCGCGTCGAGCGCATCCTCCACCGTCCCGTCGGCCACCTCGGCCAGCGCGTCCTCGGTGGCCGGGTCGATGACCGGCAGCGTGCCGCCGCCCCGCCCGCCGGTCCACTCCCCGCCGATCAGCAGCCGGGTGGGTACGTCGATGCCAACGAGCTCGGTCAGGTTGCTGCTCACTGCTCCGGACCTCCCTTAAAGGGCCTTGCTGACGGTCTCGACGATCCTATCCACTGAGGGCAGCACGTGATCTTCGAGCCTATCCGCGGCGGGCAGCGGGAGCGGCGCCCTTCGCCGCGCAGGGCTAGGCGGCCGCGTTCGGGGTCTGGGCGCGAGCACCATCCGGGGACGGCGCGGCAGCCTCGTCCCGGGCACTGGCGGAGCGGCCCGGCCGGGCAGTGACCTGGTCGACCCAGCGGCCGATGCGGTCGACGAGGGCCTGGCTGCAGGCCGACTCGGCGTGGCCCATGCCGGGGATGAGCCAGAGCTCCTTGGCTTCCCCGGCTGCCAGGTACAGCTGGCGCGCGTGCTCGGGCGGGAAGTAGTGGTCCTTGTCGCCGTGCACGATCAGCAGCGGGACCGGCGAGATCTGCGCCGCCGCCTCGGCCGGCGGGACGGGGACCAGCTTCCAGCCCTGCGGGCTGATCCGGGTCTTCAGCCACCGCCGGGTGACGAACCGGCCAATCCGGTGCTCCACGGCGAAGTGCACCCGCCGCATTGGTTCGGTGCCCTTGTAGTACCACCGGCCCGGTCCGCTGACCGACACCACCGCGTCGAGCCCGCCGACTAGGCCGGCGTGCCGCAGGACGATCGATGCGCCCATCGAGAAGCCAACCGCGGCGACCCGCTTGTAGCCGAGCTGGCGCGCCCAGGCGACGACCACGTCGAGGTCGGAGATCTCGCGGTCACCCAGCGTGGACAGGCCGCCGGAGCGCCCGTGGCCGCGGAAGTCGAAGGTGAACACGCCGGCCGTCTGGTTAAACCGGTTGGCGATGCGCCAGACGCTGGGCCGCTGCCACGACAGCGTGAAACCATGCGCGACGACGATCGCAAGATCCCCAGTACCGGGAAGGTGGATGGCATCAATCGGGACGCCGTCCTCGGTGACCAGGGTCGTTGCCGTCACGACAGGCTTGGTCATGCTTCACCCCGAGAGTCAGGTTACGCCGGCCTCCGGCGGGCTTTCACAGCAGTAACGACGCCGGGAACAGTATCAATCCGGGCCGGGCCAGATCGACGCGGGACTAGCCGACCGGGGCGCCGATGGTGAAAGCTTCGGTTATCCGCCCCGTGTTCGTTAACTACCACGTGAAGGAGCATCATGTCCGTGCTGCAGGCCCTGACCGACGCCATCCGTGACAGCTCCGTCGAGGTGATCGATCTCACCGCGCCGCTGAGCGCCGAGACGCCGATCATCCAGTTGCCTGAGCCGTTCGGCAATACCGCCCGCTTCGGGCTGACCGAGATCAGCCACTACGACGAGCGCGGACCCGCCTGGTACTGGAACGACATCGTGACCGGCGAGCACACCGGCACCCACTTCGACGCCCCGGTGCACTGGGTGACCGGCAAAGACGGCGAGGACGTGGCCCAGGTACCTGTCTCTCGGCTGATCGCCCCGGCGGTCGTGCTCGACTTCAGCGCCGAGGCGGCGCACGACCCGGACTTCCTCCTCGAGATCGAGCACGTCAAGCAGTGGGAGGCCGAGCACGGGCCGCTGCCCGAGGGCGGCTGGCTGCTGTACCGGACCGGCTGGGACGCACGGTCTAACGACCAGGCGGCGTTCCTCAACGCGGACGCCACCGGCCCGCACACGCCGGGGATCAGCGTGTCCTGCGCGATGTGGCTGGCGCAGGAGTCGCCGGTGATGGGGCTCGGGACCGAGACCGTCGGCACCGACGCCGGGGCTGCGCACTCCTTCGACCCGCCGTTCCCCTGCCATTCGGCGCTGCTCGGGGCGGGCAAGTACGGCCTCACGCAGCTGCAGAACCTGGCCCGGCTGCCGGTCACCGGGGCGGTCGTGATCGCGGGCCCGCTGCCGATCATCAGCGGTTCTGGGTCCCCGTGCCGCGCGCTGGCGCTCGTCGAGCGTTCCTGAGCATGCGGGTCGCGGACGCCGTCGGCCGCGGGCTGGCCGGACTCGGGGTGAACACCGTGTTCGGCGTGGTCGGCAGCGGCAACTTTCACGTCACGAACGCGCTGGTGGCCGGCGGGGCGAAGTTCGTCGCGGCCCGGCACGAGGGCGGCGCCACCGTCATGGCCGACGCCTGGGCCAGGACCACCGGAGCCCCCAGGGCTGTTGGGATCGTCACGGTACATCAGGGGCCCGGCCTGACCAACGCGATGACGGGCATCGCCGAGGCCGCCAAGAGCCGTACCCCGCTGCTGGTGCTGGCGGCCGAGGCCCCGGAGATCCGGTCCAACTTCCACGTCGACGTGGCCGGGCTGGCCGCTGCCGTCGGCGCGGTCGCCGAGCGGCTCTACTCCCCCGCGTCGGCGCTGGCCGACGCGCACCGCGCCTATGCCACCGCGCTCGGCCGCCGGACCGTGGTCCTGGCCCTGCCGTTGAACGTCCAGGCCGCCCAGTATCAGCCAGCACAGTATCCGCCAGCACAGTATCCGCTAGCACAGTATCCACTAGCACAGGGCGACCCAGGCCCGGCGCCCGCGCTCAGGCGGACGTTCCCGCCCGGCCCGGCCGCCGATGCGGTCACCGAGCTGGCGGGCGTGCTGCGGGCGGCCCGGCGGCCGGTGTTCATCGCGGGCCGGGGCGGCCGGGGCCGGGCCGCCGAACTGGAACGGCTGGCGGACGCGTGCGGGGCTCTGCTGGCCACCTCAGCGGCGGCCAAGGGGCTGTTCGGCGGCAGCCCCTGGAACCTGGACGTGAGCGGCGGGTTCGCCTCGCCGCTGGCGGCCGAGCTGATCAGCGACGCCGACGTGATCGTGGGCTGGGGCTGCTCGCTGAACATGTGGACGACGCGGCACGGCAGGCTGATCCCGCCGGAGGCCACGCTGGTCCAGGTGGACGACGACGCGACCGCCATCGGCGCGCACCGGCCGGTGCACCTCGGCGTGCTCGGCGACGTAGCCGAGACCGCGCGCGCGGTGGCCGCCGCGCTCGGCGTGGAAGGCACGCGGGGTGGCCAGGACGGGGAAACCCGGCCCGTTCGGGATCAAGATGACGGCGGGTCACCTGGTGCGGCAGGTGCCGGCGGTGGGGAGGATGCGCGGGGCGTCGCGGGGTACCGGTCAGCGGAACTGCGGGAGCGGATCGCGGACCAGGTGCGCTGGCGGGACGTGGCGTACAAGGACGAGAGCGACGGGGAGCGGATCGACCCGCGCACGCTGTCGATCGCGCTGGATGACCTGCTGCCCGCGGAGCGGACCGTGGCGGTGGACTCCGGTAACTTCATGGGCTACCCGAGCATGTACCTGTCGGTGCCCGACGAGGCGGGCTTCTGCTTCACCCAGGCGTTCCAGTCGATCGGGCTCGGCCTGGCCACGGCTATCGGGGCCGCGATCGCCCGCCCGGACCGGCTGGCGGTGGCCGCGCTCGGCGACGGCGGCGCGCTGATGGGCGTCAGCGAGCTGGAGACCGTCGCACGGCTGGGGCTGCCGATGGCGGTGGTCGTCTACGACGACGAGGCCTACGGCGCGGAGGTGCATCACTTCGGGCCGGACGGCGACCCGCTGGATACCGTGCGGTTCCCGGCGGCCGACATCGCCGCGATCGGCCGCGGGTTCGGATTCGAGGGCATCACCGTGCGCGAGGCGGCCGACCTCGCCCCGGTGCGCGCCTGGCTGGACGGCCCGCGCGAGCGTCCGCTGCTCATCGACGCCAAGGTCACGTCGGCGCACGGCTCCTGGTGGCTGGAAGAGGCCTTCCGCGGCCATTAGGGGTCTGGGGGACGGGTAGGCCCCCGTGAGCAGGGGGTTTGGGGGGATCATCCCCCCCGGGGGGGACGGGGGGGCGGGCAGCCCCCCCGTGAGCAGGGGGGGTTTGGGGGGGATCGTCCCCCCGGGCTAACACAGCCGAACGCGCGCCCGGGGCACCTTTTCCGGGGTGCCCGGACGCGCGTCCGGTCTGCACTACGCCGCGGCCGCACGCGGCGCAGGCCTATGAGCGGGGCAAGCTACACATCGTCCGCCGTGGCCGCCTTCTCCGGCTCCCGCGACGTCGGTGATGCCTCGTCCGCCATCGAGGAGCCGACGCTGACCAGATCCTCGGACGGGTAGGCCTCCTCGCCGTGCACCGCTATGTCGCCGATCTCCAGCTGCTCGTCGGGTATCCGCAGGTTCATCCTGAACACGTACTTGATGACCATGAGGATGACGAACGTCACGGCGGCGTCCCAGATGATGATCGTCAGCGCGGCGCCGGCCTGGACGAGCAGCTGATGTCCGTGCCCGTAGAACAACCCGGCGCCCGAGACCGAGGGGTTCTTGCCGAGGCCGAGGTAGACGATCATGTTCGGGTCAGCCAGCAAGCCGACCAGCAAGCCGCCGAACAACCCGGCGATGCCGTGCGTGTACACCACGCCGAGCGCATCGTCCACCTTGTTGAACGGCCACACGTACTTCGGCAGGTAGGCCCAGGCTACCCAGACGACCCCGGAGCAGACCAGGCCGATCACGATGGCGCCGAGGCCGTTCACGTAGCCGGCCGCCGGGGTGATGCCGACCAGTCCGCAGATCATGCCGTTCACGCCGCCGAGGAAGGTCGGCTTCTTCTCGCTGCTGAACGCCATGTCCATGATGATCCAGGTCAACATGGCCACGGCCGTGGCGAGGTTGGTGTTGACGACCGCGGCCGCGGCATCCGCGCCCGCGAAGTACGGGTCACCGCCGTTGAAGCCGTTCCAGCCGAGCCACAGGATTCCGGCGCCGACGGCGACGAACAGGAGGTTGTTCGGGATGGCACGCTCGCGGTCGCGCCTGAGCCTGGGCCCGACGACCGCGGCGGCGACGAAGCCGGACACGCCCGCGGCCAGGTGGATGACGTAACCGCCGGAGAAGTCCAGCGCGCCCTTGCCGGCCCAGTAGCCGCCGCCCCACAGCAGGAAGGCGTTCACCGCGTAGGCGAAGGTGATCCAGAGCGGCACGAAGATCATCCAGACCTTGAAGCTGATCCGGCCGATGACGCTGCCGATGAACAGGATCGGGGTGATCGCCGCGAACACGAACTGGAAGTAGACCAGTGACGACTCGGGGAACCTGAAGCTGGGCATCAGCCCGTTGAGCAACGGGATGTTCGCCTGGCCCTGCTCGGCCGCGTGGCCGAGCACGGTCCGTGGATCACCGACGAACGTGCTGATCAGCGGCGTACCGAAGCCCATCTTGAAGGCCCAGAGAACCCAGGTGATCAGGACCAGGCAGAAGGTCGTGAACACCATGAGGACGGTGTTCATGGCCCACTTCTTCTGTACGAGACCGCCGTAGAGGACGGCCAGGGCCGGGATGGACATCAGCCCGACCAGCGTGGCAGCGGTCAACTGCCAGGAGTTATCCCCTGAGCTAAGCCAGGCTGGATATGGACTCACTGTGCCTCCATGGGGCAATCGGGCCTTCTGGGGTCCAACTTGCTGGCTGGCTCCACCATGGCCGCTCCGTATACCTGCAAGGAATGTGTCCCATGCGCGAGTTTCGGGAGTATTTCTCGGTTGTTACGCGGCCGGTAACGAGTGCGGGCGAGGTTACTTCGAGATGTCGTAGCCGATCGCCTGATTGGCCTGGTCCGGCGCGGTTCGGCCCAGCGGAGGGCGGTGCGGGGCGCGGAAGCCCTTGCCGCCACGGTGATCCGGCTCGTGTCACGTTCACGTAACAGTGGAGACATTTGCTCTTGTGATAAATCGCCCGATAGTCGTACTCTGCTGCCATACGAAGTCGGTAAGCGCTTACCGCAAGGTGGGCCGCGGGCCGGGACCGGGTGCCGTGACGAGCGGCACCTTTATTCGGGTCGTTCGGGTAAGCGCTTACCGCGCCCGGCGGACGGCGGTGGCGATGAGGAGCAGCGGTGGACGGGACAGGCAGGGACCCGGCTGACGGCCCAGGCGGTGACGCGGGCGGCGCGGGCGGCGACCCGGTCGCGGACGGCCCCACGGCCGACGGCGGCGCGACCGACGAGTACGTGACCAGCGGCGCTACCGATGACGCGATGGGCGGCTCAAGCGCTGCGCCGACGATCTATGACGTGGCCCGGGCCGCGGGCGTGTCCATCGCCTCGGTTTCCCGCGTGCTCAACGGGCAGCGCAACCCGCGCCAGGAAACCAGGGACCGCGTGCTGGCGGCCGTGGCCGAACTCGGCTTCGCGCCGGACGGGGCGGCGCGGGCGCTGAGCGCACGGTTCAAGGAAGTCGTCGGCGTGATCGTGCGCAGGCCGTGGCGGGTGGACATGGACGAGGACCTGTTCTCGGCCGAGGCGGAGAGCCTGCAGTATCCCGACCTGATTAACCGCGGTATCGAGGCGGCGGCGCAGCGCCGTGGCTTCGACCTGCTCATCAGGTCGGTGGGCATCACCGAGCACGACGCCGGCGGCCGGACGCTGGCGCTGGCCCGCAAGAGCGACGGGCTCATCCTGCACGACCGGGTGCTCGAGCCCGACGAGATGGACCGGCTGTCCCGGCAGCTGCCGATCGTCACGCTGGCCGGGTACGCCACCGCCACCACCGCCAACGTGCATGGCGACAACAAGACGGGCATGCAGGACCTGGCCCGGCACCTGCTCCGCGACCACGGCTACCGAGAAGTCGCCTACCTCGGCGGCTACGCCGACAGCCCGGACAGCCTCGAGCGCTGCGAGGTGCTGGCGGCCGAGGCGGCTCAGGCCGGCGCGACGCTGGAAAGCGGACCCGAATGGCAGGGGTATTACTTCGCCTCGGGCGGCGCCAAGGTGATCCACCGACTGGTCGCCGCGGGCCGCGCGCTGCCCCGCGCGATCGTGTGCGCCAACGACCAGACCGCGCTCGGCGTCATGTCGGCGCTGCGCGAGCACGGCATCAGCGTGCCCGGCCAGGTCGCGGTGACCGGCTTCGACGACATCCCGCTGGCCCGCCACCTGCGCACGACCCTGACCACCGTCCGCCAGCCGATCAGGGAGATGGGAAGGACCGCGTTCGAGGTGCTCTATTCGATGATCAGCGGCGAGCGGCCGCCGGAGCGCGACATCATGCTGGCCACCGAACTGATCCGCCGGGAGAGCTGCGGCTGCCCGGCGGGAACCGGCAACGACGGCGAGGTGTGGCTGTGATCCTGCTCGCCCGCCGGATCGGGTTCTACATCCTCACCGCGCTGGTGGCGATAACCCTGGACTTCTTCATCCCCCGGCTGATGCCGGGCAACGCCGTGGCCGCCGCGCTGGCCAACCTGCACAGCCAGTTCACCCCGGCCACCATCAAGGCCCTGGAACTGCAGTACGGCGTCGGCACCAACCAGAGCCTGTGGTCGCAGTACCTGCACTACTGGGACAACCTGCTGCACGGCAACTGGGGCATCTCCACCAGCCACTACCCGGCGACCGTGACCAGCGTCATCAGCTCCGGCCTGCCCTGGACGCTGGCCCTGGTGGGCGTGGCGACCGTGATCAGCTTCACGCTGGGCACCCTGCTCGGCATCCTGGTGGCCTGGCGGCGCGGTACCGCGCTGGACAGCCTGCTGCCGGCCATGACCTTCTTCCAGGCCGCTCCTTACTTCTTCATCGCGATCGTGCTGGTGGCCGTGTTCGCCACCAAGCTGGGCTGGTTCCCGGCCATCAGCGCCTACGACCAGACGCTGGTAACCCCGGGCTGGAACTGGGCCTACATCAGCAACGTGCTCGACCACGCCTTCCTGCCCGCGCTGACCATCGTGCTGGCATCCGCGGCCGGGTGGATCGTCGGGATGCGCAACGTCATGGTCACCACCATGGACGAGGACTACGTGCTCGTCGCCCAGGCGAAGGGACTGCCCAAGCGCCGCGTTGTCAACTACGCGGCGCGGAACGCGATCCTGCCGAGCGTCACCGGTTTCTCGCTGGCGATCGGCTTCGTGGTATCTGGCGCGCTGCTGACCGAGATCGTCTTCTCCTATCCGGGCATCGGCTACATCCTGCAGCAGGCCGTCCTCGAGCGCGACTATCCGCTGCTGCAAGGGGTGTTCCTCATCATCACGTTCACGGTGTTGACCGCGAACCTGATCGCGGACTTCGCCTACGTCCTGCTCGACCCGAGAACCCGGCAGGAGGCCTGAGCCATGGCAATCGGCATTGGCGTCGGCGCGGCGGAAACACCGCCAGTCACCGCAGGTACCCCGGTGCGGGGCAGCAGGGCCCGCAGGATGCGAATCCCCCGGTCCCCGAAGGTGCTCATCGGGCTGGGCATGCTGGTCTTCTTCGTGCTGCTGGCGGTGATCGGGCCGCTGGTGGCGCCCTACGACCCCTCGGCGAGCCTGTCAAGCACGAACGGCGTCCCGCAGCCGCCCTCGGCCGCGCACTGGCTCGGCACCACCCAGACCCAGCAGGACCTGCTGTCCCAGCTTCTGGTGGGGGGCCGCAGCACGATGCTGGTGGCCATCCTGGCGGGCGTGGTCGCCACCGCGCTGTCGGTCATCGTCGGGGTGACCTCAGGGTACGTCGGCGGCCTCGTCGACGACCTGCTCTCCATGCTGACCAACATCGGGCTGGTGCTGCCCGCCCTGCCCCTGCTCATCGTGATGACCGGGTTCCTGCCGAAGGACGGCAACCCGAGCGACCTGCTGATCGGGCTGATCATCGCGGTCACCGGATGGGCGTGGGGCGCCCGGGTGCTCCGGGTCCAGACGCTGTCGCTGCGGAACCGGGACTTCGTCAAGTCAGCGCGCATCATCGGCGAGCGCCGCTGGCGGATCATCGGTTTCGAGATCATGCCCGGCCTGGTACCGATCATCGCCTCCTCGTTCCTGTTCACCGTCATCTACGGCGTCGGCACCTACACGGCGCTGGCGTTCCTCGGCCTGATCAACGGAACACACTGGAGCTGGGGCACGATCTTGTTCTGGGCGCAGAGCCAGACGGCCGCCCAGAACGGGTACTGGTGGTGGTGGGTGCCGCCCGGCCTCGCGGTAGCCCTGCTCGGCACCTCGCTGGCCCTGCTCAACTTCGGGATCGACGAGTTCGTCAACCCCAGGCTGCGCGCCGCCGGGCTGTCCAGGGGGCAGGCCAGGAAGGCGGGCCTGCCGCGGCGCTTCCCGCTGGGCGTCACGCCGGTGACCCGGCCTCGCGCTCCCGTCTCCCCCATGGCGTCCATCCGTCCCGCAACTGAGAAGGCCAGGTCATGACATCGCTTCGCGTGGGGACGCTGGACCAGCCGGCCGAGGCGGGCCGCTCCCGGCCGGACGAGCCGCTGCTTGAAGTCACCGGCCTGTGCGTCGACTACGGCATCGGCCCGGATGCGGTGCACGCGGTCCTTGACGCCGATCTGGTCCTGCACCGGGGGGAGGTGCTCGGCCTGGCCGGGGAGAGCGGCAGCGGCAAGTCCACGTTCGCGTACGCCGCCACCCGGCTGCTGCGCGCGCCGGGCGTGATCACCGGCGGTTCAGTCCGGTTTCATTTGGGCCAGGGCGATGACATCGACCTGCTGGCCGCGGACGAGGCGCAGTTGCGCCGTCTGCGGTGGGCGCACATCGCGGTGGTGATGCAGAGCGCCATGAACGCGCTCAACCCGGTCATGTCCATCGGCGACCAGCTCGGCGACGTCCTGCAGGCGCACCGGCCGGACATGGACCGGGCGGCACGCAGGGACCGGGCAGTGCAACTGCTCGACATGGTGGGCATCACCGCCGACCGGCTGCGCAGCTATCCGCACGAGCTGTCCGGCGGCATGCGGCAGCGGGTCATGATCGCTATGGCGCTCGCCCTGGAACCGCAGATGGTGATCATGGACGAGCCGACCACCGCCCTGGACGTGGTCACCCAGCGCGAGATCCTCGAGGAACTCACCGCGCTGCGGGACCGGCTGGGCTTCGCGGTGCTGTTCATCACCCATGACCTGTCGCTGCTGATCGAGATCGCGGACTCCATCGCGATCATGTACGGAGGTCGCATCGCGGAGCGGGCGCGGGCCACGGCCCTGTTCCGCGCGCCGCGCCACCCCTACACGCTGGGCCTGCTCGGTTCCTTCCCGTCCCTGCACGGGCCCCGCGTGCACATGACCGGCATCGCCGGCTCGCCCCCGGACCTGCGCAACCCGCCGACCGGGTGCCCGTTCCACCCGCGGTGCGGCTATGTGATGGAGCGATGCCGGACCGAGCTCCCCCCGTTGCGGCCGGTCGCCCGGGCCGACGCGGCGGACCCACGGGTCGCGGCGTGCTGGCTCCAGGACGGCTCCGCGCCGCCGCCAGCCGAGCTGGCCCGCCCCGCGCCCGACCCCGGCCCGTATCCCGGACCCGGGGTAAGCGGCACGCCCGCCGACACCGAGGGAGGTGCCGCGTGACCGCGCCGAGCGCCGCCCCGGCGCTTCCGGTCACCGGCGTCCCCGTGCTCGAGGCCCGGTCGCTGGTCAAGCACTTCCCCGTGCACCGGAAGGGTCGGCGGACCCAGCGCGGCGCCATGGTCCACGCGGTCGATGACGTCTCGATCGCGGTGCCGGAGGCCAGCATCACGGCGGTGGTGGGCGAGAGCGGCTGCGGCAAGTCCACCCTGACCCAGATGCTGGCCCGGCTCATCCGCCCCACCTCCGGCGAGCTGCTGCTGAGCGGCAGCCCGGCCGCGCGCCGGAGCGCGCGCGAGTACGCCGGCCAGGTGCAGATGGTGCTGCAGGACCCGTTCGCGTCGCTCAACCTGGTGCACACGGTTCGGTATCACCTGGCCAGGCCGCTGCGGATCCACGGGCTCGGCCCGGACGGCAACAGCCTGGACGACGAGATAACGAGCCTGCTCGAGCGGGTCGCGCTCAGCCCGCAAAACGCCGACAAGTACCCGCACGAGCTGTCCGGAGGTCAGCGGCAGCGGGTCGCCATCGCCCGCGCGCTGGCCGTCCGGCCCCGGGTCCTGCTGGCTGACGAGCCGGTGTCCATGCTCGACGTCTCGATCCGGCTCGGCGTGCTGAACCTGCTCGCCGACCTGCGGGAACGTGAGCGGCTCGCCATCTTGTACGTCACCCACGACATCGCATCGGCGCGCTATCTGGGCGACACGATCGCGGTCATGTACGCAGGCCAGATCATCGAGCGAGGCCCGGCCGTTACCGTGACCGATCAACCATCGCACCCCTACACGCAGCTCCTGCTGGCGGCGGCACCGGATCCGGACCGGCCATCGCCGGCCGCGCTGCGGGGCCGCGGCGCGCCGCCCAGTCTGGTGAGCCCTCCCGCCGGGTGCCGTTTCCATCCGCGCTGTCCCTACGCGATGGCCATCTGCGCGCAGCAGGCTCCCCCGAGCATCAAGGTGGCGTCCGGGCACGTCAGTGCCTGCTGGCTGCACGCGAAGGACGCAGCCCCCGACACGCCCCAGAACCCCGGCCCGGTCTCCGGGCCGATCCCGCTGACCACGACAAGCCAGCAGGACAGCCGTCCGCCGCAAGGAGAGAGCACATGATCCGGCACACCCTATTACCCGCGCCCGGCAAGGGCATCCCGGCAAGGGCTTTGAGCGCCGTCCGCGATGGCGGCAGCTCCAGGCACGTCACCAGCAACGCGCCGACCGCGAGCACTTCGCGGACCCGGCCGACCTTCGCACCACTGCTGATAACAGACCCCGACACGGTCACCACAACAGGCCGACGACAGTCGGCCGGGCACAACGGAGTTTAAGGCAATGAGTCAAAGATCCATTAAGCCGAGAGTTCTATCCGGCCTCGCCATGATGTCGGCCGTGATCGTCGCCCTCGGCGTCGCGGCCTGCAGCTCGTCGAGCAGCAGCACCCCGTCCGGCACGAGTTCCTCAGCGTCAAGCGCGATGGGCACCAAGACCCTCGTCGTGGAGAGCACCCCGCTCTCCCCGCTGACGCAGACGTTCAACCCGTTCTCCGCGACCTCAACCGGCTACACGCTGCACTCGACGAATCTGTACTACGAACCGCTGTTCTTCTTCAACATCCTCAACCCCAGCCAGGCGCCGGTGCCGATGCTGGCCACCGCCTACTCCTTCTCCAGCGGCGGCAAGACGCTGACCCTGACCACGAGGTCGGGCGTGAAGTGGAGCGACGGCAAGCCGTTCAGCGCGGCCGACGTGGCGTTCACCTTCAACCTGATCGCCAAGAACCCGGCGCTCGCCCAGACCGGCACCCCGGCGCCGACCAGCGCCACCGCCACCGGGCCGAACACGGTAGTGCTCAACTTCGCCCAGCCGCAGGCCGGCAACCTGTACCTCATCGGCACCCAGGCCATCGTGTCCCAGCACGTCTGGCAGTCGGTGAGCAACCCGTCCACCTACGCTGACGCCAGCCCGGTCGGCACCGGGCCGTACGTCCTGGACAAGTTCACCCCGCAGGGCATCTTGTTCAAGGCGAACCCGGGCTACTGGAACAAGAGCGCGATTCACGTGCCCGAGGTGGACTTCCCGTCCTACGTCAGCAACACCGCGGCCGAGCAGGCCCTCGAATCGGGCCAGATCGACTGGGCGGGCAACTACATCACGAACGTGCAGAACGTGTTCGTCGCCAAGGACCCGGCGCACAACAAGGTGTGGTTCAACAACAATCCGTACATGACCTCCAACAACGTCGTCACGCTGTGGCTGAATACCACGAGGGCGCCGCTGAACGATCCGAAGGTCCGGCAGGCCATCAGCTACGCCGCCGACAGGCAGCAGCTCGCGGACCAGGGCGAGACCGGCTATGAGCTGCCCGCGACCTCCTCAAGCGGCCTGCTGCTGCCGATCGACCAGTCCATGCTGCAGTCTCAGTACGCCAACGACCTGCCGGCCACCAGCGACGCGTCGAAGGTCGCGTCGATCCTGACCAGCGACGGGTACACCAAGGTCAACGGCAAGTGGAGCAAGAACGGCAAGACGATCAGCTTCTCGGTCGAGGACCCGATCTCGTTCAGCGACTTCTGGCTCGACACCCAGCTGCTGACGGCGCAGCTCAACAAGCTGGGCTTCGACGCCAAGGCCGACGGCATCGGGAACGCGACCAACTGGTTCACCGACCAGGCCACCGGCAACTTCGACTCGATGATCCGCTGGTCCAACAACGGCCCGACCCCGTACTACTACTACTACAACTGGATGGACAACAGCACCAGCGCGCCGCTCGGCAAGACCGCCGCGAACAACTTCGGCCGGTTCAACGACCCGCAGGCCCAGTCCGCCCTCACGCAATATGTGAGCAGTACCGATCAGTCCACCCAGCAGTCGGCGCTGAACACGCTGCAGGGCATCATGGCGGCCCAGACGCCGGTGATCCCGCTGCTGTACGGGGCGTCCTGGGCGGAGTTCAGCACCAGGAATTACACCGGATGGCCCAGCCAGGCCAACCCGTACACCGACCCGGGACCCAACCCGACGCAGATCGAGTACGTGATCCTGCATCTCAAGCCAGCGTCCTGAGGCCGACGAGGAGGGATGAATAGCCAGAATCCGTATCTGACGACATGGTCATACTGACCCTAGGGGACGAGCGCGGCCTGCTGGCCGCGCTCTCCCTGGACGAGAAGGTGCGCCTGCTGACCGGCGCGGACAACTGGCGCACCTGCCCGCTGCCCGTCATCGGGTTGCGCGCCATGGTGGTGTCCGACGGCCCGGCCGGGGTCCGCGGCATCACCATGGACGAGCGCAACCCGGCGGCGAGCCTGCCCTGCCCGTCGGCGCTCGGCGCCACCTGGGATCCCACCCTGGTCCAGGCGCTCGCCGCCGCGCTCGGCACCGAGGCTAGGAGCAAGGGCGTCGACGTCCTGCTGGCCCCGACGATCAACGTCATGCGCACGCCGCTGGGCGGGCGGGGCTTCGAGTCGTTCGGCGAGGACCCCGTGCTGATCGCCCGGATCGCCGTCGCCTTCGTCCGCGGCCTGCACCAGGCCGGGGCCGCCGCCGCAGTCAAGCACTACGTGGGCAACGACTCCGAGACCGGGCGCTGGACCTACGACGCGCGGATCCCCGAGCACGTGCTGCACGAGCTGTACCTGGTCCCGTTCGAGGCCTGCGTGCGCGAGGCGGACGTGGACCTGGTCATGACCGGCTACAACAAGGTCAATGGCATCACGATGACCGAACACGGCCCGCTGCTCACGCGCATCCTCAAGGACGAATGGGGCTTCGGCGGCGTGGCCCTGTCCGACTGGCACGCCGCGCGCAGTACGGTCGCGACCGCCATCGCCGGGCTCGACCTGGCCATGCCGGGCCCGGACGGGCCGTGGGGCGGCAAGCTGGCCGCGGCGGTGCGAGCCGGCCAGGTCAGCGAGGACACGGTCGACAACAAAGTGCTGCGCATCCTGCGGCTAGCCCGCCGAGTCGGGGCGATCGGCGGCGCCTCAGCCCCGCAGGCCGCCGCTTCGGATGACCGGAGCCCGGACGGCAGCGCACCGAACGGCCGAGGTCCGGTTCTCGCCGACCCGGCGCTGCTGCGCCAGGTCGCCGCGGCAGCGTTCACGCTGCTCCGCAACGAGGGCGGCGCGCTGCCCCTGGACCTGAGCGCGATCCGCAGGCTCGCGGTGATCGGCCCGAATGCCGTCGGCCCGGTCACCCAGGGCGGCGGCAGCGCGACCGTGCCCCAGGTCAGCGTGTCGACCCCGGCGGGCGCGCTGACCGAGGCGCTGGCCGGCCTGATCCCGCAAACCCAGGTGATCGTGCGGCCGGGCTGCGTGACGTGGAACATCGTCCCGGAGCCGCCGCGATCTGCGCTGCGCGACCCGGACACCGGGGAGCCGGGCGTCCGGATCGAGTTCCGCACCGAGGACGGCGCGCTGGCCGGCGCCGAGCATCGCAGCGCCACCATGTTCACCTGGTGGGATGGGCTACCCGAAGGCGTCGGCCGGGGCGGCCTGGGCACTATCGTGCTGCGCACCCGCTACCTGGCCACCTGCGACGGGCCGCACGTAATCGGCGCGGGCGGGGTGGGCCGGCTGGCGCTCACCGTGAATGGGATTGAGGTGGCTGCCGGCCGCACGGACGTGCCCGCCGACCCGGTGGAGGCGATGGTCAGGCCCGGCGAGATCAGGGCGACCGTCTACCTGGCGGCGGGCCGCGAAGCGGAGATCGGGATCTGCTTGCGGCCGGACGACTGGCCGCAGGGCCCGGTGGCCATCCGGCTGGGCCTGGTGCCCGCGCCGGACGACGACACGATGCTCAACCAGGCCGTCGAGGCCGCGCGTGCCGCCGACGCCGCTGTGCTGGTGGTCGGCTCGGGGCCCGCCACCGAGAGCGAGGGGTTCGACCGCACCGGGCTCGCCCTGCCCGGCAGGCAAGACGAACTGGTGCGTCGGGTCGCGGCGGTGAACGACCGGACGATCGTGGTGGTGAACGCCGGGATGCCGGTGCTCATGCCGTGGGCGGACCAGGTCGCGGCGGTCGGTTACGCCTGGCTGCCGGGCCAGGAGATGGGCACCGCACTGGCCGACGTCCTGCTCGGCCAGGCCGAACCGGGAGGCCGGCTGCCGGTCACGCTCCCGGCCGCCGAGGCCGACTGCCCCGTCCTGCACTCGGTGCCCGCCGAGGGCAGGCTGGAGTACCGGGAGGGGCTGCTGATTGGCTACCGCGGGTATGACCGCGCCGGGACGAAACCGCAGTTCCCGTTCGGCCACGGCCTGGGCTACACGACGTGGGCGTACGAGTCGGCGGCAGCGGACGCGCCGGTCGCGGCGCCGGACGCCGACCTCGGCGTGACCGTCGTGCTCCGCAATACCGGCCCCCGGACCGGGCGCGAGATCGTCCAGGCCTACCTGGAGCCGCCGACGGCGGATCCCGGGCGCCCGGTGCGCGTGCTGGCGGCCTTCGCCGCGGTCACCGCGGCGCCCGGCGAGCGCGCCGAGGCCAGGCTGACCGTGCCGGCCCGGGCCTTCGCCCGCTACCACGAGGTCGCGGGGACTTCTGGGGGCTGGGTCCGCCCATCGGGCGAGTTCACCATCCGCATCGGCCGGTCATCGGCTGACCTACCTCTACACCTGCGGGTCAAATCTTTCTTAGGCCGAACGAGTGTGGGTGGCACTGTCCAGGCCAGGCTCGACGAATTCCCAGCCGGAGCCCGGTCACATCACCGGGCTCTTTCCGGTGCCGGTTCCCGTCGCGCCTGGATGTAAATGGTGCCGCCCGACCGCGCCGTCACCTCGATCGCGGTTGCCACCAGGGCGAACGGAAGGGCAATCACGGCAGCGCCCAGAGCGTACAGGCGAAGGGCCGGACTGTGAGCGGCCTGACGCGCCTCGCTGCGGCGGATGGCATCGTACAAGTCCGGGTGCCCGGGAAGCCTGCCGACAAAGCCATGGACCCAGCCGAAGACGACCTGCCCGCCCCGCAGGTAGCTAACTCGCTCGACCCGCAACCCCAGGGCCTCGATCTTGGACAGCAACGCCGGAGGGCTCAGGTGGACCAGATGGCGAGGCAGGTCGAGGGCAAGCCAGCGATCGCCGAAGGCCCAGGCCTGCACGCTCGTCGCGTTGGGCACGGCCACGACGAGCGTCCCGCCGGGGGCGAGGAGCGTCGCCGCATGACTCAACGCCCGGGCAGGCTGGCGGAGGTGCTCAAGCGAATGCCAGAAGATGACCGCCGACCAGTTCCCTTCCACCTCTTCGACCTCGGTGTTGCGGATGTGCGGTCCGGATGCATGCGGCTCGAGACCGACGGCTTCACGGCCGCGGCGCACGAAGGCCTCGACGAGGGTCCCGTCGCCGGCTCCCACATCGAGAACCGGGCCAGGCGGTAGAGTCCGATGCAGACGGTTGGCAAGCGAGGAGCGCGTGCGGCGAAGCACCTTGTCCCCAAGACCAGAGAACCGGCCCGACTGAGGGCGGTACCAGTCAGCGTAGGCTGCGCTCAGCTGCTCGTCGCTCGGCCAGGGCGACGTCGTGGCCACGCCGCAGCGGGCGCACCGCACCCGGCCAGTAAGATAATCGTCGGTGCTGTCGAACAGATGACCGCACCAGGCGCACTGGAGCGTGGGGGGCGCCTGGGTGCGTGAATACGCCACGGTGTTATTGCCTTCCCGGAGCGAACCGCCTTTATCTCGCAAGCCCTTGATGCGGATTGCCGACAACAGCTCATCCTCCTAGCGTTCCCCCGCGGTCGAAGGAAAGCCTAGCCGCGGCCGGGCTTCGCGGCTGCCTCGACGGTTACCTCGGCGCCTTCGCGTGCTGCACCCGTGACCTGCCGCGGGTCCGTCCCGGCATTGACGATATTGTCCAGCGGCAGAACCGCGAAATGAAGGAGTGACACGTGGAGCCGATCAGCATCGCCGGGGCCTGGACGTTCACACCTGCCGTTCACCGAGACGACAGGGGTTACTTCCTGGAATGGTTCCAGGCCGGGGAGCTGTCGGGGTCGCTCGGGTACTGGCCGCAGACCGCGCAGGCCAACTGCTCCGTGTCGCGCCGGGGAGTCATCCGGGGTGTCCACTTCGCCAGCGTCCCCCCGGGACAGGCGAAGTACGTCACGTGCGTGAGCGGCACGGTTCTCGACGTGATCGTGGATATACGGGTCGGCTCGCCCAGCTACGGGCGCTGGGAGGCGGTACGCCTGGATGACGCTGACCGGCGTGCCGTGTTTCTCTCGGCAGGACTGGGCCATGCCTTCATGGCCCTCAGCGATGAGGCGACGGTCATCTACCTGTGCTCGACCCCGTACACGCCGGGACGCGAGCACGGCGTGCACCCCCTTGACCCGGGCATCGGCATCGAGTGGCCCTCGGCTACGGCACCCGTGCTTTCCGGGAAGGACGCCGAGGCCCCGACCCTCGAACAGGCGCGCCGCGCGGGGCTGCTGCCCGTTTACGCGGACTGCGAGGCCTACCTAGGCAGCCTGCGCGAGGCGGCGGATGCGCGTAACTCATGAGCTGGCCGGCTACCCGGCCGCCGCCGCGGCCTGCTGCGCCGCCACGAGGTCAGGAAAAGCGCGATGCAGCGCCGCCCGCCAGTCGCCGATAGGCCGAACGCCAGGTCCCTGGGTCCCGGCCCAGGCGCGGTGACCCAGCACGCTGTAGGCGGGCCGCAGGGCCGGCCGGAGCAGCGCGCTGCTCGGCATTGGCCGTACCCGGGCCGGATCGGCGCCGAGCAGGCCGAAGACCTCGCGGGCCAGCCCGAACCAGGTGGTCTGCCCGCTGCTCGTGGCATGGTAGATGCCTGGCACGGCCGCAGAGTGGACCAGCGCGATGATCTGCGCGGCGACGTCAGCGGTCCAGGTGGGCTGGCCGTGCTGGTCGTCCACCACGTCGACCGTTGGCCGCTGATCGGCAAGCTTGATCATGGTGCGGACAAAGTTCGGCCCGTGCGCCCCGTACAGCCATGCCGTCCTGACCACATAAGCCGACCCGGGCAGGCGGTCGAGCACGGCCCGCTCGCCGGCCAGCTTGGTGCGTCCGTAGGCGGTACGCGGCGCCGGACCATCGTCCTCGGCGTAAGGCCGGCCAGCGTCCCCGGCGAAGACGTAGTCGGTTGACAGCTGCACCAGGCGGGAGCCGAGCACCGCGCAGGCCGCGGCCAGGTTGGCCGCGCCGCCGGCGTTGACCGCGAGCGCGCGAGCCTCAGCCGCCTCAGCATCGTCGACGGCGGTCCAGGCCGCGCAGTTGACGACCACATCAGGCTCGCGGCCGGCGATCGCGTCGGTAACCGCGGCGGCGTCGGTCACGTCGAGGCCGGCCCGGTCCATCCCGGTCACGGGCTCGCCGCGGGAGGTGAGGGCCGCGACCAGGTCGGTGCCGAGCATGCCGCCAGCCCCGGTGACCAGCCACCTGGTCATGACGCCCGCCCGGATCCGGCCGGAGCAGGGGCCGCGCTTTGCCGCTTGAGCGGTTCCCACCAGGATCGGTTGTCGGCGTACCAGCGCACGGTCGCCTCCAGGCCCTGGCGGAACGGGACGCGCGGCGCGTACCCCATCGCCCGCAGGGCGCTGTCATCAAGACAGTAGCGCCGGTCGTGGCCCTTGCGGTCAGGGACACGGGTGACCCTGTCCCAGCCCGCGCCGCAGCACTCGAGCAGCGCGGCGGTCAGCGTCAGGTTGGTCAGCTCGGCGTCGCCGTTGATGTGATACGTCTGGCCGCCACGGCCGCGCTGGAGCACCAGCTGGATACCACGGCAGTGGTCATCGACGTGGATCCAGCCGCGGACGTTGCCGCCGTCACCGTACAGCGGGACCTGCAGCCCGTCGAGCAGGTTGGTCACGAACAGCGGGATGACCTTCTCCGGATACTGGTAAGGACCGTAGTTGTTGCAGCAGCGGGTGATCCGCGCGTCCAGCCCGTGGGTGCGGGCATAGGCCCGGGCGATCAGATCACCCCCGGCCTTGGCCGCCGAGTACGGGGAGTTCGGCAGCAGCGGCGCCTCCTCCGTCCACGACCCCGACGCGACGCTGCCGTACACCTCGTCGGTGGAAACCTGCACCACCGGCCCGACCCCGGCGTCCAGGCACGCTTGCAGCAGCACCTGCACCCCGGCCACGTTGGTGGCCACGAACGGCGCGGCGCCGCTGATCGAACGGTCGACGTGGGTTTCGGCCGCGAAGTTGATCACCGCGTCATGGCCGGGCACGAGCGCGCGCACCAGCGCCGGGTCGGCGATGTCACCCCGCACGAACCGCAGCCGAGGGCTGGCGGAGACCGGCGCCAGGTTCGCGGGATTGCCGGCGTAGGTCAGGTTGTCCAGGACCGTTACCGCCGCGTCCTCATAACCCGGGTACCCGCCCGACAGCATCGTGCGCACATAGTGCGAGCCGATGAACCCGGCCCCGCCTGTCACCAGGATCCTCACGCAGCCTCCCCGCTTACGGGCTGATCTGTACCTTGCTGTGATCCCCGAGCACCAGGCGGTGCGCCTTGCACACCCTGGGAGCGGGGGTTACCTCGACGTCGTGACCGATGAGGGACGCCTCGATGCGGCGCACCCCGCGGATCGACGCCCGGGCCAGGACGATGGAGTACTCGATCTCGCTATCGGCGATCACGCAGTCAGGGGCGACTGAGGTGAACGGGCCGATGTACGAGTCCGTCACCTCGGTACCGGTGCCGATGATGGCCGGTCCCACGATCCGCGACGCGCTGACCCTGGCTCCCGCGTCGATGACCACCCGGCCGATCAGCTCGCTCGCCGCGTCCACCTCGCCGGCCACCGCCGGCTCGGCGCTCTCCAGCACGATGCGGTTGACCTCCAGCATGTCCGCGACGTTGCCGGTGTCCTTCCAGTAACCCGAGATGATCGTGGAACTGACCTTGCGGCCGTTCGCTATCAGCCACTGGATCGCCTCGGTGATCTCCAGCTCTCCGCGCCGCGATGGTGCCAGCGCCGCCACCGCCTCGTGGACCGCCGGCGTGAACAGGTACACCCCGACCAGCGCCAGATCGCTCTTGGGCTGCTGCGGCTTCTCCTCCAGGCCGACAAGCTGGCCCGCACCGCCGAGCTCGGCGACCCCGAACTGCCGCGGGTCCGCCACCGAAGTCAGCATGATATGGGCATCGGGCCTTGAGGCGCGGAAGTCCTCCACCAGCGCGGTGATGCCGCCCACGATGAAGTTGTCACCCAGGTACATCACGAAGTCGTCGTCGCCGAGGAACTCCCCGGCCACCAGGACCGCGTGCGCCAGCCCCAGCGGGGCTGACTGCCGGATGTAGGTCACGTCCAGCCCGAACGCCTGGCCCGAACCCACCGCCGAGCGGATCGCCGGCTCCGTGTCGCCGACCACGATCCCCGCCTCGGTGATTCCGGCGTCGCGGATCGCCTCCAGACCGTAGAACAGCACGGGCTTGTTCGCCACCGGGACCAGCTGCTTGGCCGAGGTGTGGGTGATGGGCCGGAGCCGCGTCCCTGATCCTCCGGCCAGAACGAGGGCCTTCACGGTCCGGAAGCCTATCGCGGCGGGCCGGCCATTGCGGCCACCGCTGGCCGACGGCCAGCCTGCATGGCTTGTTCTTAGTAGGGTCCAGGTATGGAAACGGGCGAGCAGCAGCCAGGTCGGCCCGCCATGGCCGGCGCGCAGGGAACGGCGTCGGCGCCACGCCAGCGCCCCGCCGGGCAGGTAGATCCCGCGGTGCGTCCAGGTCCCGCGGCGGGGCGTTGGCGGGCCGTCGCGGCGTGGACCGGCGGCGGGCTGGCCCTGGCCGCCTTTTACCTGCGGATCTCGCTCAGTCATCCAGCGAACTCAGACGGGGCGAACAACGCGCTGCAGGCCTGGGACATGCTTCACGGCAACGCCACGTTGCACAACTGGGTGCTCGGCGACGCCACCTACTACACCCTCGATCTGCCGGTGATCGCGATAACGGAGATCTTCCTCGGGCTGCACACCATAACGCAACATGTGGCCGCCGCGCTCATCTACCTCATCGTCGTGGCGTGCGCCGCCGCGGTGGCCGTAACAGACAGCCGCGGCCCGGCCAGGGCGGCGCGGTGCGGAGTCGTGGTCGCGGTGATGGCCGCTCCGCTCCTCGTCCACGCCAACGTGTCGACCCTGCTGGGGCAGCCCGATCACACCGGGACAGCCGCGATCCTGCTGGCCGCCTTCCTGCTTATCGACCGGTTCCCGGGCCGGGGTTTCACGCCGCCGCTGCTGTGCGCGATCCTGTGCGCCGGCCAGATCGGCGACGACACCATCCGCTTCGTCGCCGTGCCGGCCATCGTGGCCGTGAGCGTCTATCGCGTCCTGGCCGCGCGGAAGATCCGCGTCGCCGACTCGGCGATCGCGGTGGCCGCGGTGGCCTCAGTGCCGCTGGCAACCGCCGTCCGGGCCGCGATGCTGCGGATGGGCGCGTATTCGATGATCGCGCCGAGGACGGGCCTCTCGCCGGCAGCGCAGTGGCCGCATCATGCGGCGATCGCCCTGCATCACATCCGCCTGCTGTACGGGACGATCGTCGCCCCGGGCGCCGCGCTTGGCAGCGTTGGCACCGCCTTCGGGCTCGCCTGCCTGCTGGCCGCCGCGTTCGGCTTCCTCAGGGTCGCCTGGACCTGGCGCACCGCGAGCCGCGCCGAGCAGCTACTTTGCGTCGCGATCGTCGTCAACGTCGGGGCGTACCTATTCTCGACGATTCCGGTACCCAGTAACGACTACGAACTCGTCGCGGTGCTGCCTTGCGGTGCGATTCTCGCAGCGCGGGGCCTCGTGCCCGGGCGCATCGCCGGCCGGCGCCCAGCCCGTGTCATCGCCGCCGTGGCCGGCATCGCCGCGCTGCTTCCGCTGACCGCCGCGGCCACCATGCCTAACGCGGCCCAGCAGACCGCGCCGCTCGCCGCCTGGCTCGAAGCTCACGGCCTCAGGTACGGCATCGGCTGGTACTGGGATGCGTCCATGGTCACCGTGCAGTCGGCCGGCCAGGTCCAGGTTTGCGCGGTCTCCGCTGTGCCGCAGGGAATCGGCGCCTACGACTGGGAAACGGATGCCGCCTGGTACGACCCGTCCCAGCATGACGCCACGTTCGTCGTCGCTCCCCTATCGCACCAGCAGGACTGGTTTACGGCCGCCATCTCCAACCACTTCGGCCGCCCGGCCGCTACGTACCGGGAGGCGGGCGTGCTGATCTTGGTCTACCGGAAAAACCTGCTCAGCCAGGTCCTGCCGGCCCTGCCATTGCAGGCGGCGATATCACGTGGCCAGGCCGCCGGCGTCCCAGCTTCCTGGCCGGCCGGACACCGTTCCGGAGCCGGGCTGGGACCTGCTATGGCTTGGTCAGCACCACGATGAGCAGTCCTGACACGACCAGGAGCGAGCCCACCCAGGTCATTACGTTAGCCCGTTCATGCAAGACGAGGATGCTCGCGATCAGGATGACGAGATAGCCGAGGGCATTGAACGGATAGGCCACGCTCAGCGGTACCTTCGACAGCGCGGCCAGCCAGGCTATCGCCGAGACACCGAAAACGACCAGCCCGAGCAGCACCCACGGTGAGGTGGCCGCGCGAAGCGCCAGAGATCCGCCAGAGTCGTGCGCGCGGGCCGTGGCGATCTGCATGCCGTGCTTGAGCATCACCTGTCCGGTCGCCGCCGTGGCGACGGCGAACAGCAGCAGCCCAACGCTTGCGATCGTCAAATGACGCCTCCCTGATTTTTTTTCGTGCTCAGGACGCCCCGTTGCGTGGTCCGGCGGCACCTGCTCCGACCACCCGTCAGGCCGCCCGGCTGGACGCGTATCCCGGCGGAGCGGGATATCCGCGTCAGATGACTTCGACATTCGCCGTTCCTCGATGTGCGGCGTCATTAGCCGTCGGCACGAGCCGATTCCCTGACCTCTTCCTTGACCTCAGCCGGCTTGGCCGCGTGGCGGGCCGCCTGGAGCCGGGCCGGGACCTGGGCGCGATCGAAGTCGAGGTAGGGGTATGCGCGGAGTCCGTGCTTGCGCAGCTGGTACTGTCCGCACGTGTGCAGCACACCGAGACCGTACCGGATGCTCCTGCGCAGGTTGATCGACGACGATTCGGCCTGGTAACGGGTCGGGCAGGACACCTCGCCGATCCGGGCGCCAGCCGCGATGGCCTGCGCGATGATCTGGTTGTCGAAGACGAAGTCATCGGAGTTCCGCTCGAACGGCAAGCCGGCCAGCAGCGTGCTGCTGAAAGCGCGCAGGCCGGTGTGATATTCAGACAGCTTCTGCTGCAGGAAGATGTTCTCGACAACGGTGAGGAAGCGGTTAGCAACATACTTGTAGCGGGGCATGCCGCGCGCGACCGAGTTCTGGGCGAGGATGCGTGAGCCGAGGACCATGTCATACTCCCCGTAGGCGATCATCGATGCCATGGCCGGGACGAGCAACGGTGAGTACTGATAGTCCGGATGCACCATGACGACGATGTCCGCGCCACGCTCAATCGCCCGCCGGTAGCAGGTCTTCTGGTTTGCCCCGTAGCCCAGGTTGACGTCGTGGAGGATCGGCTCCAAGCCAAGTTCACGAGCTAGGGAAACCGTCTGGTCGGTGCTGGCGTCGTCCACGAGCACGATCTCGTCGATGACATCTCGGTCAAGTTCGGCTACTGTTCGTGACAACGTGACTGCTGCGTTATACGCGGGCAGCACAACGCTGATCCGGCGACCATTGATCATCCCGCCAGTGTACGGAGCGTCGGAGTGCGATAGCCGGCAAACGATGCGACCGTGATGGTGAGATCATCTCAGGAGGCCCATTTGGCGATGACCAAGAGGTAGAGGCCGAACCAGGTCGATGCGGCGGTGAGCACGGCCAGGAGGGGAACCAGGACCGAAGTCCGCAGCGGAGCCAGCAGCCGCGCGAGCGGGAGGGCGAGCAGGAAGGCGGGAAGCAGGAAGCGCGGCTTCGAGCTCATCCAGTTGGCGCTGGCCGTAAAGGCCATCAAGACAACCACGACCGTGTAGGCGTGCAGGTAGAGAGGGACGCGTTCGGTCAGGCTCCATGCCGTGAGCCCCAGGGCCGCCAGGACCGCAAGCACGACCAGCAAGCCAGCCACCGAGGGCGCGTCCAGGAACGTATCTCCGATAACCCGCGCCGTGCTGACTCCCCAGTCGGACGACATGTGGAAGACGTGCTCCTCGATCCAGAACCACCCGTCAAGCCTGTGTGTGGCCAGGGCCACATACGCCCAGTAGCCGAGGAGCCCCAACGGCGCCAGCAGCAGGGCGGTGACGGGACGCCACCACAGGGCGATCCGCTGGCGCGTCCGCGCGGCCTGGATCAGGGCGGTCAGCACCGCCACCGCGACCGCCGCGATAAGAGCCAGGGCCGTGCTTCGCACGGTCCCGGCCAGGAGAACCAGGGCGCCCGCGGTCAGCCACCGCCGGTTGAGGAGCGCGACCAGCGTCCATACGGCCAGGGCGCAGAACAGCGCTTCGGCGTGCACCCTGGACAAGACGACCGAGCCGGGCGCCACCGCCCAGAGCGCCACCATGAGCAGGCTGATGCGCGCGTCAGCGGTCAGCTTGAGGCCCAGCATAACCAGACCCCAGGCCGCGGCCATCCCGGCCAGGATGGATACGGCAAAGCCCGCCAGCGCGATGCTGACTCCGGGGAGCCAGGCGAGGGAGTCGATGGCTGCCGGGTAGCCCGGGAAAAAGGAGAACACGGCGGCGTGGGCCGCCTGACCAGGTGGATACTGATAGCCGTGAGCGGCAATGGCCTGGTAGTAGCCGCCGTCACCCCCGGTTACCCATTGTGCTAGCGACACGCCTCGCTGCCGGAATGTACCGTGCCGCAATAGGAACACGGTCATTACCAGGCTGAGCAGGCGGATGCCCGCGTAGATCATGACGCCGACCGCGGGCAGCGGGAATCGCGAAGGCGCCGGAAAGGACCACCGCCCCGCGGTGGAAACCTCGTCCAGCTGCCCTATTGCCGCGGCATCGCCGGTGTCTGGGGTTATTCCAGGGAGTGACATTCGTTGTCCAGGCCCTAGTTGATCAGAATGTCGGGATGCGTGACCCACGCTACCTGAACGCATGGCGGCGGGTTTGGTTGCCGACGGCGCGTTACCGATGCTAACAGCGGTCCGGCGTCCCGTCGGGTGGTGGCCGAAATCGCCGCTCGAAGCTAGCCTTCTCCGCGCTATCTTCCTCGTTAGTAGCATGCTGAATACTTGCCGCGGTATGCGCCGGTTATTTCAGGGTGACGCTGGCGGTGAGCGGGAGGGACGCGGACGAGGAGCCCGCGGAGAGCGTGAACGTGCCTGCCTCGAGGATCCAGCCGCCGCCGGACCAGTGCCGGAAGACCCGCTCGGGGATCAGGATCCCGACGGTCACCGTCTCACCGGGGTCCGCGCCGACGGCAGCGAAGCCGGCCAGCCACTTGGCCGGACGCTCGACCGCCGAGTCCGGGCGGGACGCGTAGAGCTGGACGACCTCGCGGCCGGGCCACCGGCCGGTGTTCCGCACCTCGACGCAGACCGCGACGCCGGGAGCACCGGAAGGGTCCGCCAGGTTCACCGGGGCGCAATCCACCGTGATCCCGTCGTAGGACCAGGTGGTGTAGCCGTGGCCGTGACCGAACGGGAACAGCGGCTCGCGGCCGTCACGGTCGTAGCCCCGGTAGCCGATGAACAGGCCCTCGGTGTAGGAGAGCACGCCGTCGGCCGGCCGGGTGGACGGCAGGCCTTCCTGCGACACGGGCCAGGTGGTGGGCAGCCGCCCGCCCGGTTCGGCGTCCCCGAGCAGCACGTCGGCGAGCGCATGACCGAACTCCTGGCCGCCGAACCAGGTCAGCAGCACCGCGGCCACGTCATCGGCCCAGGGCAGCAGGACCGGGGCGCCGGAGTTCACCACGACCACGGTCCGCGGATTGGCCGCCGCCACCCGGCGGACCAGTTCGTCCTGGCGCCCGGGCAGCGCCAGCGACGTGCGGTCGAAGCCCTCGCTCTCCACCTCGGCCGTGGTGCCGACCACCACCACGGCTACCTCGCTCCCGGCGGCCGCCTCGACCGCCGCCGCGATCTCCTCGTCGTCGGTGCCATGCGGCACCTCCAGGTCGAGCTGCAGGAACGTGCCGAAGGCCGCCATGGGTGAGGAATGCACGTCGTGTTCGACCCGCACGGTCACCATCTGGCCGGCGGTCAGGTCGACCGGGACCAGCCGCTGCGGCGGCGCCATCAGGGTCTCGGCGATGTCCGCGTCCGCCCGCATGGACAGCGTGTCATCGAAGGCCTCGGCCCCATCGACCAGCAGGCGGAACTGGCCGAGTCCGGAGACGCCGAGCTGGTAGACGCCGGCCACGGTGGCCTTGATCGCGCAGCTGATCTCGAGCCGGGCGACCTCCTCCGGGGCACCGGCCGAGCCGAACCCGTTCATCCACCGGAACACAGCGCCGTCACGCTGCTCCGAGCCTGCCAGCTCACCGGAGGGCGAGAAGAACCGGACCTCGGCGCCGGAGCCCCATCCGTCCGGTCGCAGCAGCCAGGGCGCACGGGCCGCCGAGATCCTGAGGTGCCCGAGCGTCCCGGGGGCGAACGCCACATCGAGCCCGGCGTCGCGCAAGCCCTCGAGCGGGGAGACCGTGTAGGGCGGGAAGACAGTGGCGCTGCCGCCGCCGAGCGTGCGCGCGACCTCGGCGTTCGGGCCGATGACGGCGATACGGCCCAGCCCGGAGCGTGACAGCGGCAGGAGCGAGCGCTCGTTCCGGGCCAGGACGAAGCTGGCCGCGGCCGTAGCGCGAAGCTCGGCCGGGATGTCCACCGGAACCAGTGAGGCCGAACGACGCTCATGGGGCACAGGATGCTCATGGGGCACAGGGTGTTCGTAGGGCGCCTGGGCTTCGGCAAGGCCGCCGACCCGGGCGGCCAGGCGCAGGATGCGGAGCACCTTGTCGTCGATCAGCGCCTCGTCGACCCGGCCCGCCTGCACCGCCTCCAGGAGAGCGTCGCCCCACGGGCCGAACCGGCTCGCAGGCCCGGGCATGACCAGGTCGAGGGCGGCCCGGGCGGCCGGCTCGGTGGACCGGGCGGCCGTCCAGTCCGACATGACCAGGCCGTCGTAACCCCACTCGTCGTGCAGGATGTCGCGCAGCAGTGGGCTTTCCGTCATCGTTACCCCGTTGACCCTGTTGTATGAGGCCATCACCGACCAGGCGCCCGCCTCGCGCACGATCGCCTCGAACGGGGCCAGGTACAGCTCGCGCAGCGTCCGCTCGTCGATGCGGACGTCGACGGTCATCCGCTCGGTCTCGGCGTCGTTGCCGACGAAATGCTTGACCGTGGCCCCGACCCCGGAGTTCTGCAGGCCTCGCACGTAGGCGACGCCGATCCGCGCGGTGAGCAGCGGGTCCTCGGAGAAGCACTCGAAGTGCCTGCCGCCGAACGGGGTCCTGTGCAGGTTCACCGTGGGGGCGAGCAGCACGTTCACCCCCTTGCGCCGCGCCTCGTGAGCGAGCAGCCTGCCGATCGCCTCGACGCGCTCGCAATCCCAGGTGGCGGCCAGCGCAGTCGGCGACGGCACGTTCGCCGAGGTGTCGCGCTCGTCCCAGGTCTCGCCGCGGACCCCAGCCGGGCCGTCGGAGAGGACCACGCGGCGCAGGCCGACGTCAGGTTCCGGGTGCAGCGCCCAGAAATCCGCGCCGGTCAGCAGCCGGACCTTCTGCTCCGCCGAGAGCCGGGCCATGCGCCTGCGCAGGTCCGCCTCGCCCGTCATGGGGCGGCGGGCAGGTTGACCAGGGAGGCCAGCGCGGCGCGATGCGCATCCGGCGTGCCGAACCCGATTGAGTCCGCCTTCGCGCGTTTCAGGTACAAGTGCGCCGGATGTTCCCAGGTGAAGCCGATGCCGCCGTGCATCTGCACGCATTCCTGCGCGGCGTTCACCGCGACCTCGGAGCAGTAGGCCTTGGCCAGCGCCACCGCGACCCTCGCGTCGCCGGATAGGGGCCCAGCGCCGGACGCGAGGCACGCCGCCGCGTACCTGGACGCCGCGCGGGCCTGCGTGACCGCCACCCACAGGTCCGCCAGCCGGTGCTTGAGCCCCTGGAACGACCCGACCGGACGCGCGAACTGACGGCGTTCCTTGACGTAGGCGACCGTCATGTCCAGGCAGCGCTGCGCCAGCCCGATCTGCTCGGCGGCCAGGATCCCGGCGCCGGCGTTCAGCGCCGCGTCCAGTGCCCGCGTGGCGGCCGGGCCGGATGCGATCATCATGCCCGGCGTGTCGTCGAACGACAGGTCACACAGCTGCCTGGTCATGTCCAGCGAGGTCACCGGCGCCTTGGCCACTCCGGACGCCGACATGTCGACTAGGTAGAGCCCGTGCGGCACGCCGTCGGCCGGGACGAGCAGCACCCCGGCGGGCAGCGCGTCGGCGACCCCGGTGACCATCCCCCGGAGCCGGGCCACCCCGGTCGCGGCGTCGCCGGGCCTAGGCCCGGCCAGCCTGACCCAGGCCGGGAAGGCGGACGCGGGCGCGGTGGCGAACGGGACCGCCAGCGCCGCGGTCACGCCGCCGTCCGCCATCCGGCCGAGCAGGTCGGTCGCGGTCTTGGCCTGCGTGAACGGCGTGTCCGCCGCCGACCCGACGTCCCGTCCGCCCGAGGCGGCATGGGACTGAGCACCGGAGGCGATACTCAGCAGGGCGGCGGTGGCGACGACGGCGCTGCCGAGGAACGGGACCGGGGCGACGAAGCTGCCCAGCGCCTCGGCGGCGGCCGCGGCCTCCCGGTAGGAGGCGCCGGCTCCGCCGTCGCGTTCACCGATCAGCAGCCCGGCGCAGCCCAGATCCGCGCCGACCGCCTGCCACAGCTTGTCGTCGTAGGTCTGGGCCGACTCGATGCGCGCCAGCGCCTTGTCCAGTCCGCCCCGGTCGGCAAGCAGGGAGACCAGACTGTCTGACAACGCCCGTTCGGTATCCGTATAAAGGAGATCGGGGAGTTCGTCGGCTCCGGTGCCCGGCCTTTCGCTCACCTTGGCAGGTCCTTCCATGGCACGTCCTTGTCGACGCGGGGTTCGGCGGGGAGGCCGAGCACCCGCTCGGCGACGATGTTGCGCAGGATTTCCGAGGTCCCGCCCTCAATGGAGTTGCCGCGGGCGCGCAGGTAGCGGTAGCCGGGGCCGCGGCCGTAGAAGTTGGCGTGCTCCGGGCGGCGCATGGTCCAGTCGTCGTAACGCAGGCCGTCACCCCCGGCCAGCTCGACCTCGAATCCGGAGATTTCCTGGTTGAGCCGGGCGAAGACCAGCTTGGCGGCCGAACCCTCCGGCCCGGGCTTACCCGCGGCCAGCTGCTGGCGCAGCCGCTCCCCCGCCAGCCGGGCCACCTCGGCCTCCGTCCATAGTCGCAGCATCCGGTCGTGCAGGCCCGCCGTGCGCAGCTCGGGGCGGGACCGCCAGGTCCTGGCCGCCGAGGAGATCATGCCGCTCTCCCGGGGGGCCGCGCGGGAGGCGCCGATGCTGACCCGCTCGCTCATCAGCGTGGCGTTGGCCACCTTCCAGCCCTCGCCGACCTGTCCGATCCGGTCCTCGTCGGGTATCCGCACGTCGGTCAGGAATACCTCGTTGAACTCGGCCTCGCCGGTGAGCTGACGCAGCGGCCTGACCTCGATGCCGGGGGCCGTCATGTCCACCGCGAAGTAGGTGAGCCCCTGATGTTTCGGCACGTCGGGATCGGTCCGGGTGACCAGGAGCCCGCGCCGGGCCTGATGGGCCTGGGAGGTCCACACCTTCTGGCCGGAGACCAGCCACCCCCCACCCACCTTCTCCGCGCACGGGGGGCTCCCGCCCCCCGTACCCCCTGGCCCATCCCCCTTCGCTCTGACCGCGCGGGTGGCCAGCGCGGCCAGGTCGCTGCCCGCACCCGGCTCGCTGAACAGCTGGCACCAGATTTCTTCGGCCGTCCAGAGCTTGCGCAGCCAGCGTTTTTGCTGCTCGTCGTTGCCGTAAGCGAGGATGGTCGGCGCCGCCATGCCCAGGCCGATGCCGTTGCGCTCCGGGTCGTTGGACGGCGCGCCGGCCGCGGCGAACTCGGCGTCGACGATGCTCTGCAGCGTGCGCGGCACGCCCAGGCCGCCGAGCCCCTCGGGGTAGTGCACCCAGGCCAGGCCCGCGTCGAACCGGGCGTTGAGGAAATCCTGCTTGGCCATCTCGGCCGGGTCGTGCCCGGCGAGGAAGGCGCGGACCTGGTCGCGGATGGCGTCTGGTGTTACTTCCGTCAGCACAGTGGCCCACCCGCTACGTAGATGACCTGGCCGGAGACGAAGCCCGCACCCTCGCTGACCAGGAAGGAGATCATGTTGGCCACGTCGTCCGGCTGTCCTACTCGTCCGACGGGTATCCGCTCCGCGGCCGCCTTCTGGAAGTCCTCGAACGGCATCTGGACGCGGGCGGCCGTGGCCGCGGTCATGTCGGTCGCGATGAAGCCCGGCGCGACCGCGTTCGCGGTGACCCCGAACTTTCCGAGTTCGATGGCGAGCGTCTTGGTGAAGCCTTGCATGCCGGCCTTGGCGGCGGAGTAGTTGACCTGCCCGCGGTTGCCGAGCGCCGACGACGATGACAGGTTGACGATCCGCCCCCATTTCTGACCGGTCATGTGCTTCTGCACGGCCCTGGTCATCAGGAACGCGCCGCGCAGGTGCACCCCCAGCACCGCGTCCCAGTCTTCCTCGGTCATCTTGAACAGCAGGTTGTCGCGGATTATCCCGGCGTTGTTGACCAGCACCGTCGGCTCGCCTAGCTCGGCGACCACCCGGTCGACCGCAGCCTGGACCTGATCGGACTTGCTGACGTCGGCGCCGACCGCCAGCGCGCGCCCGCCTGCGTCCAGGATTTCCTTCGCCGTTCCCTTGGACTCGGCCTCATCGAGGTCGAGGACCGCCACGGCCATACCGTCGGTGGCTAGCCTGCGCGCCGTCGCCGCGCCGATACCGCGGGCCGCTCCGGTTACTATCGCGATTCGCTCTGACAACCGATTTCTCCTCTTATCTTGACGGGCCGTGGTCGCTCGGGCCGAGTAGGCCTTCGTCGGTCCGCCGCTTTGCTGTACGTAATTTTTCGTACGCTCGCGGCTTTTCGCTGGATAGTGGCTTTGTCCTACTCAGCTCGTGGCTTTCCTCAGCTCGCGGCGGGCCATGGACCTCTTATGCACCTCGTCTGGGCCGTCGGCGAACCGGAGAGTGCGCGCACTGGCCCATAGATGAGCGAGCGGGAAGTCTTGGCTGACGCCGCCGCCGCCGTGCGTCTGAATCGCCCGGTCGATCACCCACTCGGCCATCGCCGGGGTGACGATCTTGATCGCCTGGATCTCGGTGTGCGCCCCCTTGTTGCCCACGGTGTCCATCAGCCACGCCGTCTTGAGCACGAGCAGCCTCGCCTGCTCGATTTTTACCCTGGACTCGGCGATCCAGTCCTGGATGACGCCCTGTTCGGCCAGGGGCTTGCCGAAGGCCGTGCGGCTGGCGGCCCTGGTGCACATGAGCTCAAGGGCACGCTCGGCCGCGCCGATCTGCCGCATGCAGTGGTGGATGCGGCCGGGGCCGAGCCGCGCCTGCGCGATCGCGAACCCGTCGCCCTCACCCGAGATCAGGTTCTCCTTCGGCACCTTGACATTGTCGAACACGACCTCGGCATGGCCGCCGTGCGTCCCGTCCGTGTAGCCGAAGACCCTCATCCCGCGCTTGACCGTTACGCCGGGCGTATCGCGCGGCACCAGGATCATGGTGTGCCGACCGTGCCCCGTCGTGCCCGAGGCGGACTCGCCGGACACTCCCATCACGATGAAGATCTGGCAGTCCGAGCTCATCGCGCCGCTCGACCACCACTTACGGCCGTTGATCACATAGCCGTCGCCGTCCCTGGTGATCGTGGTGGCGATGTTGGTCGCGTCGCTGGAGGCCACGTCGGGTTCGGTCATGCAGAAGGCGGACCTGATCGTGCCCTCGAGCAGCGGGCGGAGCCAGCGCTCCTGTTGCTCCGGCGAGCCGAACTCGGCCAGCACTTCCATGTTGCCGGTGTCGGGGGCGGCGCAGTTGAGGGCTTCGGGCGCCAGCGCGGGACTCCACCCGGTGATCTCGGCCAGCGGCGCGTACTGCAGGTTGGTCAGCGACGGATCCGGCAGCAGGCTCGAGTCGAGTTTGCCGACCGCTGTGGCGGCCTTGCCGGTCAGGAACAGGTTCCACAGCCCGCGGATGCGCGCCTCGGCCTTGAGGTCCGCGGTGACAGGCACCCGCTCCCACCCCTGGCCCTGACCCTGGGCGGCCGCGGCCTCGACCTGCGCCGCGAACACCGCCTCGGCCGGGTAGACCCGCTCCTCC
>Ga0209656_10000118_pt1 | contig 50594 bp, 51 predicted proteins | sample BogFormECP12_OM2_FD_188239 | JGI IMG/M metagenome (GOLD analysis project Ga0209656, IMG submission 188239) | Bog forest soil microbial communities from Calvert Island, British Columbia, Canada - ECP12_OM2 (SPAdes) (version 2) | ecosystem: Environmental > Aquatic > Freshwater > Wetlands > Bog ...
GAAAACGCTTGGTGCATTCGGTTCCCGAGCCGAAGCTGTTCACCGCCGGCCGGGTCGAGCCCGACCAGACCACGGTGATCACCACCAACGGTCACCAGGAACCGGTCGGCCCGCCACGCAAGTTGGTTGCCACCATCGGCGACCAGTTGGCGCGCTATGGTCCGCGTGCACCGGAGCTGTGGCTGCCACCGCTCGACGACCCGATCCCGCTGAGCACGGTGCTGGCCCGCGCGGCGCTGCCGCGGGGTGAGTGGCGTTGGCCGCTGGGCGAAATCGACAAGCCGTTCGAGATGCGCCGCGACCCGCTGGTGTTCGACGCACGGTCGTCGTCCGGCAACCTGCTGATCCATGGTGGGGCAAAGTCAGGGAAGTCGACTGCCCTGCAGACGTTTATCTTGTCGGCGGCAAGCCTGCACTCGCCCAGCGAGGTGAGTTTCTACTGCCTGGACTACGGCGGCGGTCAGCTGCGGGCGTTGGAGGACTTGGCGCATGTCGGTAGCGTGGCCTCGGCGCTGGAGCCCGAGCGCATCCGTCGCACCTTCGGGGAGCTCGAGCAGCTGCTGCGGGCGCGTCAGCAGCGGGAGGTGTTCCGGGACAAGCAAGGGCCGGATGACGGGCGGGGCCAGGTCTTCCTGCTTATCGACAATCTCTACGCGTTCAGCCGGGACAACACCGACCTGTACAACACCCGAAACCCGTTGCTGGCGAAGGTGACCGAACTCGTCAACGTCGGACTGGCTTACGGTATCCACGTGGTTGCCACCACCCCCAGCTGGCTGGAGGTGCCGCTGGCGATGCGGGACGGCCTCGGCCTGCGGCTGGAGCTGAAGTTGCACGACGTGCGGGACAGCAACGTTCGGGTGGTCGGGGCGCTGCACCGTCCGGCCGAGGCGGTGCCCGCCGACCAACCGGGTCGCGGGCTGACCATGGCCGCGGAGCACTTCCTGTTCGCGGAACCCGAACTGGACCAGATCCCCGCGATCAACGCCCGCCATCCGGGCGTCACGGCCCCACCGGTTCGGTTGCTGCCGACCAACCTGGAGCCCGCCGCGCTGGGTCCGCTGTATCGGGGCACCGACCGGATCGTCATTGGACAGCGTGAAGAAGACTTGGCCGCAGTCGAACTCGACTTCGCCGAGAACCCGCTGCTGATGGTGCTGGGTGACACCAAGTCCGGTAAGACCACGTTGTTGCGCCACATCATCCGTACCGTCCGGGACAACTCCACCGCCGACCGCGTCGCGTTCACGGTGCTGGATCGCCGGTTGCATCTCGTCGACGAGTCGCTGTTCCCCGACAATGAATACACCGCCAACATCGATCGGGTGATCCCGGCGATCCTCGGCTTGTCGGCGCTCATCGAAAAGCGGCAACCACCGGCAGGGCTGTCGGCAAGCGAGCTGACCGGCTGGTCGTACCAGGGCCACACACACTACCTGCTCATCGACGACGTCGATCAGATTCCGGACACACCGGCGATGACCGGTCCGTTCGTCGGGCAGCGGCCCTGGACCCCGCTGATCGGATTGCTATCACAGGCCAGCGATCTGGGCCTGCGGGTGATCGTCACCGCACGGGCAACCGGTGCCGCGCACGCGCTGATGACCAGCCCGCTGCTGCGCCGGTTGAACGACCTGCAGGCAACGACGTTGATGTTGTCCGGCAACCCGGCAGACGGTGGAAAGGTCCGCGGCCAGCGCTTCGATCGGTTGCCCGCCGGTCGGGCAATTCTGTTGGGCGACAGCGACACCCCGACGTATGTGCAGTTGGTCAATCCGCTCGTCGACGCGACTGTCGCCGCCGACGGTCGGTGAAGGTAATCGAAAGGAGTATCTGCAATGACGCTACGAGTTGTCCCGGAGGGTTTGGCCTCCGCCAGCGCTGCCGTGGAGGCGATCACCGCCCGCCTGGCCGCTGCGCACGCGGACGCCGCTCCGTTAATCACGGGCGTGGTTCCGTCGGCGGCCGATCCGGTGTCGCTGCAGACCGCCGCCGGGTTCAGTGCCCAGGGCACCGAGCACACCGCGGTTGCGACCGAAGGTGTTGAAGAGCTCGGCCGTGCCGGGGTCGGTGTCGGTGAGTCCGGCGTGAGTTACGCCGCCGGTGATGCGGCCGCTGCGGCGACGTACCTGGCGCGCGGCTGACGATGACCGCGCCGGTGTGGATGGCTTCGCCGCCGGAGGTGCATTCGGCACTTCTCAGCGGTGGTCCTGGACCAGGGTCGCTTTTGGCGGCCGCTGGGGCGTGGACCTCGCTGAGTGCTGAATATGCCTCGGCTGCCGGCGAACTCACCACACTGTTGGGCGCGGTACAGGCCGGGGCGTGGGAGGGCCCCAGCGCGGAGGAGTACGTCAGTGCGCACGCCCCATATCTCGCCTGGCTGACGGAGGCCAGCGCCAACAGCGCCGGGGTGGCGGCTCAGCACGAGATCGCTGCGGCTGCCTACACCGCCGCTTTGGCGGCGATGCCGACGCTTCCGGAGTTAGCGACCAATCACGTCATCCACGGGGTGTTGATCGCGACGAATTTCTTTGGCATCAACACGATCCCGATCGCGCTCAACGAAGCCGACTATGCGCGGATGTGGATCCAGGCGGCCACGACGATGACGACTTACCAGGCGGTTTCGGGGTCGGCGTTGGCATCGGCGCCCCGCACCACGTCGGCGCCGCCGGTGCTGAAAACCAATAGCGTGACGGCGGCCGTAGCCGACCCGCCGTCATCGGGAAACTTCCTGACCGACATGTTCAACCAGCTGGTCCAACTCATCCAGAACCCCGTTCAGACGATCAACGCCGTTTTCGCCAACCCGAGCGCGTGGTTCCCACTGTCGTTCTTCATCGGCTACCAGGCGTTCTTCGAGCCCGTCGGTTGGACGACTTGGTCGCTGCTTCTGAGTTCCCCGGCCTGGATCCCGCTCATCCTCGGTCTGGCTCTCAACGCGGCGGCGTCTGTGGCCGGGCCGGCGGCCGTACCCGCGGCAGTCGGAGCGCCTGGAATTCCCTCCGGACAGGCCGCCGGGTTGGCCGCCGCCGGCTTCTCTTCACCCGGTCTCACGCCAGCGACGACCGCCGCGTCGACACCGGCTCTGGGCGCCGGCGCCGGCGCCGCCGGAGCGGCCACACCGGCCCCCGGCTTTGCCTACATGGTGGGCGGTATCGGTCCCGACGGCGGGCCCGGGCCGACGTTGATTGATCGCAAGGGCGCCAAGGCGCCCGGACGTTATATCCCTGCGGCGGCCGCGGTCGGTGCCGTGAGCCGCGAGAAGTCGCGACTCCGGCGGCGTCGGCGCGCCGAGATGCGGGACTACGCCGACGAGTACGCCGATATGGACAGCGATCTCGGCCCTAGCGCTGAGCCCGAGGAGGCCGCCGTGCTTGCGTCGGATCAAGGGGCAGGGTCGTTGGGGTCCGTCGGGACGGTACACAAAGACACCGCCGCGCAGGCCGCCGGATTGGCGACGCTGAGCAGCAACGGGTTTGGTGGGGGACCGCGTATGCCGATGCTCCCGGGAACCTGGTACCCCGATGCGCCCGAGGGGGAGGGGGAGCACAACTGAATTGCTTGTGTAACAACGATAATCGACTAGAGAAAGGATTTCAGTCATGAGTATGTTGGATGCTCATATTCCGCAGTTGGTGGCCTCGCAGTCGGCGTTTGGCGCCAAGGCGGGGTTGATGCGCTCGACGATCGGTCAGGCCGAGCAGGAAGCGATGTCGGCGCAGGCGTTTCACGCCGGGGAGTCCGCGGCGGCGTTTCAGGCCGCCCATGCCCGGTTTGTGGCGGCGGCGGCGAAGATCAACAGCTTGCTGGATGTGGCTCAGGCCAACATTGGGGATGCCGCGGGCACGTATGTGGCTGCCGATTCCGCCGCGGCCGGTAGTTACCCCGGCTTCTGACACCCGTTATCGGCTTCGACGAAGGGATTTGTGATGTCGCAGATCATGTACAACTATCCGGCGATGCTCGCTCATGCTGCCGATATGGCCGGCTATGCGGGCACGCTGCAAAGCCTCGGTGCTGATATCGCCAGCGAGCAGGCGGCGCTGCAGGCGGGCTGGCAGGGTGACACCGGGATGAGTTATCAGGCGTGGCAGGCGCAGTGGAATCAGGCGATGGAGCAGTTGGTGTTGGCCTATCGCGCGATGGCCGGCACGCACGAGAACAACACCACCTCGATGCTGGCCCGCGACCAAGCCGAAGGCGCCAAATGGGGCGGCTAATAGATGGCTGCTCAGCCTAACGCGGTCGAGCTCACCGTCGAGCAGGCGTGGTATATCGCCGACACCGTTGGCGCGGGGACGTTCCCGTGGGTGTTGGCGATCACCATGCCTTACACCGACGCCGCTGAGCGAGCCGCGTTCAACGATCGGCAGGCCGCCGAGCTGACCCGGATGGGCCTGAGGTCCGCCGGCGGTGATGTCAACCCGGCGGTCGCCGAATGGGTTCGGCAGGTGTGCTTCCCGGACCGCTGGTTGGATCTGCGTTACGTGGGATCCGGCGAAGTCTCCGGTGCCGACGAGCTGCTGCGCGGGATCATCGCGCGCCGCGGCGACGAAAGGCGGGAAACCCGAAAGACAATTGTGGCGTTGCGCGACGCGCAGTTGGTGACGTTCACGGCGATGGACATTCACGATGCCCGGGCTCTGGTCCCGGTGCTGGGCGTCGGTTTGGCGCAGCGTCCGCCGGCGCGGTTCGAGGAATTCAGCTTGCCCGCCCGGGTTGGCGCGCGGGCCGATGAGCGGCTGCGAAGCGGCGGCTCGCTGGCCGAAGTGCTTGACTACCTGGGCATCCCGCAATCAGCGCGCCCCGTCGTTGAGTCGGTGTTCACCGGGCCGCGCAGCTACGTCGAGATCGTCGCCGGCTGCCGGCACGACGGACGGCACGCCAGCACCGAAGTCGGGATGAGCATCGTCGACACCACCGCGGGCCGAGTCCTGGTCAGCCCGTCGCGTGCCTACGACGGCGAATGGATTTCGACGTTTAAGCCCGGAACCGCGTTCGCGATCGCCGTCGCCGTCGAGCAGCTCACCGCGGAGTTGCCGGAGAGCGACTGGTTCCCCGGTAACCGGCTGTCCCGAGATTTCAGCACCCAATCCAGCTAAGCCCGCCAAGAACAACCACGGTCAACGAAGAGAAAGAGAAGCTATGTCCTACCAAGCGGACCCCCAAAGCCTGAGGAACCGGTGATGTCGAGCGCTGTGATGCCCGTCGTGCGGGTCGCCATCCTGTCTGACAGCCGGCTGACCGAGATGGCGCTGCCCGCGGAGCTGCCGCTCCGCGAAATCCTGCCCGCGGTAGAACGTTTGGTGATCCCCACTGTGCTAAACGGTGAGCCGGACGAGGCCGACACCGGCTCAGTCACCCCCGCTCGGCTCAGCCTTGCTCCGATCGGCGGGGCACCGTTCAGCCTGGACGCCAGCCTGGACACCGTCGGCGTTGTCGACGGGGATCTGCTGGCGTTGCAGCCGGTCCCGGCCGGGCCGGCCGCGCCGGGAATCGTCGAGGACATCGCCGACGCGGCGGTGATCTTCTCCGCATCGCGGTTGAAGCCCTGGGGGATTGCCCACATCCAGCGCGGTGCGCTGGCCGCGGTCGTTGGATTGATCTGGGCGGCAACCGGTCTGGCCGCTGCCCACCGCGTTGCCACCGGCGCACCTGCCGGGCTGTTGGCAGTCGGCGCGGTTGCGGTGCTCGCCGCGCTGGCCGGCTTGGCATTCCCTTCACCTCGCGCGGGCGCGGTGTGCTCAGCGGCAGCGCTGGTGCCGATCGCCGCGGCATTGGCCTTGCTGGTACCGGGCGGCTTCGGCGCGGCGTCGGTGACGCTGGCCGCCGCCGGGGTGACCGCGTGGTCGCTGATCAACCTCATCCTCCCGCACCGCGAAAAGGGCGGCGCCATCGCGGTTTTCACCGCGACGACGGTACTCGGCGCGGGTGTGCTGTTGGCCGCCGCCGCGGCATCGTTCTGGCAGCTGTCGCTGGTCAGCCTCGGCTGCTTACTGATCGTGGTGGCGCTGCTGGTCACCGTCGAGGCCGCCCAACTATCCGCGCTGTGGGCGCGATTCCCGCTGCCGGTCATCCCGGCCCCCGGGGACCCCACCCCGTCAGCGCCGTCGCTGCGGGTGCTGGAGGACCTGCCGCGACGGGTACGGATCAGCGACGCGCACCAAATCGGTTTCATCGCGGGCGCGGTGCTGCTCAGCACGCTCGGGTCGGTGGCGATCGCCTTGCACCCGGAGACGCTGGCCGGCTGGGGCTGGTATGTGGTCGCCGCAACGTCGGTGGCGGCCGCGCTGCGGGCCCGGGTGTGGGACTCGGCGGCATGCAAAGCCTGGCTGCTGGCTCAGCCCTACCTGGTGACCGTGGCATTAGCGGTGTACTACACCGCGACCGGACGCTACCTGGCCGCGCTGATCGCCGTAATCGTTCTCGCGGCACTGGTGTTGGCGTGGGTGGTGGTCGCGCTGAACCCGCCGATCGCTTCTCCGGATAGCTATTCGCTGCCGGTGCGCCGACTGCTGGGCTTCGTGGCGTCTGGAATCGACGCGTCGCTGATCCCCGTCATCGCCTATTTGGTCGGGATCTTCAGCTGGGTACTCAATCGATGATCTCCGCCCGCGCCCGGCGCCGATACGGTTGCCTCGCGGCGGCTCTGGCCGCCGCGTTGTGGGTCTGTCCGCCGGCCCTGGCGATCACCCAGCCAAAGGTCGACCAGGGTGCTAAGCCGCCGAACGGCGCCCCGGGTCCGGTGCAGCCGATGGAGAAAAACGGCGATTGCACTAGCTCCGGTGTCATTCCCGGCACCGATCCGGGTGTGGCGACGCCAAACCAGCGGATGATGGATCCGCCTGCGGCGTGGCGGTTTTCGCGTGGCGACGGGCAACTGGTGGCGGTTCTGGACACCGGAGTACGGCCGGGACCGAGGCTGCCCGGCGTGCAACCCGGCGGCGACTACGTGGAAGCAACCGACGGCCTCACCGACTGTGACGGGCACGGCACCCTGGTTGCGGGGCTGATCGCCGGCCAGCCCGGCGACGACGGCTTCGCCGGAATCGCACCGGCCGCCCGGCTGGTGTCTTTGCGCGTGACGTCCGCGAGGTTCTCGCCTCGGACTCCCGGTGGGGATCCAGCGCTGGCACGGGCGGCCGTCGACGTCGCCGCGCTGGGCCGGGCGATCGTGCATGCGGCCGATCTGGGCGCCCGGGTGATCGATATCTCGGCGATCACGTGCGTGCCCGCTGATCGCAATGTCGACCAGGCCGAACTGGGTGCGGCGATCCGGTACGCGGCGGTCGACAAGGACGCCGTCATCGTCGCCGCCGCGGGCGACAATGGTTCCAGTGGTTGGGGTTCCGGCTCAGCGTCATGTGACTCCAACCCCCTGACCGACTTAGGCCAGCCGAACGACCCCCGTAACTGGGCCGGTGTCACGTCGGTGTCGGTGCCATCTTGGTGGCAGCCGTACGTGCTGTCGGTGGCCTCGCTGACGCCGGACGACCAGCCGTCGAAATTCAGCATGGCCGGTCCGTGGGTGGGAATCGCCGCCCCCGGCGAGAACATCGCGTCGGTGAGCAACCGCGACGACGGCGGACTCGCTAACGGGCTGCCCAACGAAAAACAGCAGCTGGTCCGGCTCAACGGCACCGACTACGCGACCGGCTACGTCGCCGGTGTTGCGGCGCTGGTTCGCAGCAAGTATCCAGAACTGAACGCCGGCCAGGTGATCAACCGAATCACGGCGACCGCGCACAACGGGGCCCGCGCGCCGTCCAACGTCGTCGGCGCCGGCACCCTGGACCCGGTGGCGGCCCTGACCTGGGAGCTGCCCGCCGGCACTCGGCAGGACGCGGCGCCGACGAAACACGTTGCGGCGCCGCCGGAACCGGCGCCGAAGAGCCCCGCGCCGCGGATCGTCGCGTTCGCCGGTACCGCGGCCCTCATCTTGGCCGTCGTAGCCGCCGCGATCGCCGCGCGCCGACGAAAGGAGCCCACCCTATGAGGCCACATCAATCCATCACGCCGCCCACCGGACGGACCACCTTGGTGCTATTGGCCGTTGTGGCCGCGGCCCTGGGCTTCCCGTGGCATTCGGCGCGCGAGCGCTGGGTGCTCGGCATCGCCATCGTCGTCGCGATCATCCTGCTGGCCAGGTGGCGCGGCCTGCCCGTGACGACGATCCTGCATCGCCGGTTGGCGATGCGCCGTCCCAGCCGCGGCCCCCGGCCGGCCCACGAATCCGGCACCGACGTGCGGACCACCGCGCTGCTGCGGGTTACGCCGCCAGAGTCGGGTCCCGACGCGCTGCCGCTGCCATTGATCGCCGGCTACGCCGACCGCTATGGTCTGCATGCGGACTCGATCCGCGTCACCAGCCACGACACCGAATCTGAAACCGGTGCGCGCGAACGGGAGACGTGGATCGGGCTGACGTTGTCGGCCGCGGACAACCTCGCGGCGTTGCAGGCCCGTTCGCCGCAAATTCCGCTGCACGAGACGGCCGAGGTTGCCGCGCGTCGGCTCGCCGACCACCTGCGCGAAAGCGGGTGGAAGGCCGCCATCGCCGAGCCCGACGACGTCCCGGGACTCTACACTCGATCCGCTCACGAAAACTGGGGTGGCCTCGTTGAGGGGAATGCGGATTATGTTGCGGCGTACCAGGTTAAGGCCGACACCGCGTTGCCGAATACTCTGGCGGCGATCTGGTCATACCCGGTCCGCGAAACATGGACCGCGATCGAGATTGCCGGTGTGGGCGACGAGCAGACGCTGGCCGTCGCGTGCGCATTCCATACCGACGCCCCTCCCGCCGCGGGTGGGCCGTTACCCGGGCTGATTTCGCAATCCGGTAGTCATCGACCGGCGCTGACGGCGTTGGATCCGCTGGCGACTCAGCGGCTCGACGGACACGTCGCGCTACCGGAAGCGCTGCTGTTGAGCCGGCTGCGGTGGCCCAGCGCCAGCTCTCACGCCAGCGTCGGTGCGGCATTCGCAAAGAACAGGGCGGCGGCGTTTTCGTAGAACACCTTGCGCAGCCACGCGTCGTCGATGCCGGGCAGACGGGTGATAGAGAGCACCGCGTCGACAAAGCCATACGGGATGTTGGGAAAATCGCTGCCGAACAGAATGCGATCGCCCAGTTGCCGCAGCCGAGGCAGTTGTGACGGCGGGAACGGCATGGTCTCGTCGACGAACGGGGTGAAAGCCATTGTGGTGTCCAGCCGGACATCGGGTGAGCTTTCGCAGATGTCGAGAAACTCGGTGTACTCCGGCATCCCCAGGTGCGCGACGATCAACCGGAGCCGCGGATAGCGGCGCAGCAGGCAACGGATCGGCTCAGGCCCGGTGTGTTTGCCCGGTACCGGCCCGGAGCCGCAGTGAATCACCACGGGTACCCCGGCATCCTCGATCACACCCCAAACATGGTCGAGCAGTGGATCGTTGGGCTGGTAGCGGCCTACCTGGACGTGTGCTTTGAAGACCTGGGCCCCGTCGCGGATGGCCGCCTCGACGTACTCTCCGGCCTCTGGCTCGGGGTAAAACGTCGCGGTGGCAAGGCAATCCGGCGTCGAGCGAGAGAATTGGGCGGCCCACTGGTTCAGCCACGCCGCCATCTGCGGCTTGTGTGGGTAGACCAGCGCGGTGAAACCACATACGCCGAACTGCCGCAGCGTCTCTACCCGTCGGGATTCCGCTGCGCGATAGGTAATCGGCCACTGCCGACCGACCAGCGGGCCGGCGGAATCGAAGTAGTGCCACACCTTGTCCATCACCGATTTCGGCATGAAATGGGTATGCACATCGATCGCCCCGGGCAAGCCCAGCTGCGACCAGACCTGCCGGACCTGCGCGGCCTCGTCCCCGTCGGCCATTGCCCCTCCTCGACCCGTCCGGCAAGCTGCGCGTAATACGGTTTGTCTATCAGGCGTTACCCGGGCAGCTGATCAGGAGGACCAATATGTGGGATCCGGACGTCTACCTGGCCTTCGCCGATCACCGGGCCCGACCGTTCTACGACCTGATGTCCCGAGTGGGTGCCCAGCAGCCACGCCGGGTGGTCGACCTGGGCTGTGGCCCGGGCAACCTGACCTTGCAGCTGGCCCGGCGCTGGCCGGACGCCAGGGTCGAGGCGATGGACAGCTCACCCGAGATGGTCGATGCCGCGCGCGAGCGCGGCGTGGACGCCACCGTCGGAGACCTGAGAACCTGGACGCCGCAACCCGATACCGATGTGGTGTTGAGCAACGCCGCTCTGCATTGGGTGGCCGAACGCGACGAGCTGATGGTCCGCTGGGCTGGTCAACTGCCCGCCGGTGCATGGATCGCGGTCCAGATGCCCGGCAACTTCGAGACCCCGTCGCATGCTGCGGTGCGCGCGGTCGCCCGTCGGGAGCCATACGCAAAGACACTGCGCGACACACCGTTTCGCCTGGGGACCGTGGTCGACACGTCGGCGCACTACGCCGAACTGCTGCTCGACGCCGGGTGCACCGTCGACGCCTGGGAAACCACCTACATTCACCAGCTAACCGGCGAGCATCCGGTCTTGGATTGGATCAGCGGCACCGCGCTGCTGCCGGTGAGCGATCGACTCAATAAGCAGGAATACCACCAGTTTCGCGAAGAACTCATCCCGCTGCTCGCCGAGGCTTATCCACCCCGGCCCGACGGGACCACGTTCTTTCCGTTCCGGCGAGTGTTCGTCGTCGCTCAAGTACAAGGGTGACGCACGGCTATTGCGGCAGTCCTAATCGCTCGGCGTCGGCGCGGTAGCGATCGACCCACTCATCGGAGCGCTGATTGGCCTGGCGTTCCAGCGCCGGCTCGGGGGCTAGTCGAGGATCTTGGCCGACCGCCTCCAATACCGAGGCGACGATCGAAGTCAGGTTGCGCCACAGCACCGGATAGGCCACATCGATCGGATCAATATTCTCTTCGGCGAACCAGTTACGCCAGCCCTCTTCCTGATTCCGCAGACTCCGCACGATATGAGCGATGGCGCCGGCGTGATACACGGCCTGTGAGTCACGCTTCGGGTCCGGGCGGCCGCGCCACACCCGGGTCTGGACCGCCCGCCAGAACGACACCGCCTGCGACACCACGTCCGGCCGGTGGACGTGTACGTAAACCGGTTCGCTTCCGACCACATCTCGAATGGCTGCCCGCAGAGTGTCACCGGAGCGATCGGGTAATCCGGCCGCCCGCTGCCGCAGCAGCGGCGTCTGGTTCCACATCAATTTGCCGCCCCAGATGCCGTTTGGGGTCCGGCCGGAACTGAGGATGTGCTCGCGCCAGGCGGTCGACGACGCGGTGTCCGGCGTGCCCGGCTCAAGCGGATCGAGCAGCCGCAGAATCGTCTCGTCCTCGACTCCGGCGAACCACTGCCGCGGCTGCGGCGCCATACCGGTCGTCGGCAGGTACTGGAAGAACTCCTGCGGCTCGCCGGCACAGCCCGTCGCGCGCAACGACTCGACCAGCAGCGTGCTGCCGCAGCGCTGCGAAGCGAGCACGAGGTACGACGTCGGATGCGCGGGCACCACGTGAGCCTAGCCGGATGCCATGGTGGTCGTTTCCATACGGAATATGTTCAGGCTGAACACAACTATTGCTCGACGTGCTTGACTCCGTCTTCGATACCACGGTCCACGGCGATCGCCGACCGACTGGTTGGCGTCTTCTCGTGGATCTGCAGATACGTCTCGGTGTAGCGAGCCGCAATGCGGCTACCGGCGAAATCGGATGGTATGACGTCGCCGGTCTGCTGGCGCCAATCATGCAGCCGGACAGCGAGATCGGCGGCGATCGCGTCGGCCCCATCGAGGTGGTCCCCGATCAGCAAGTTGTGCGTTTCGGTGGGGTCTGCGCGGAGATCGTAGAGTTCGCGTTCCGGTCGTGGCGCAGTCACCAGCGGCGCGACAGCGTGGCCGGACGGGCTCTCTTCGATATCCCAGGGCAGATCCAATAGTGGCCGGTGCGCGTAATTCTCGATGTAGCTGAAGTCTTTCGTCCGGATCGCACGGATCGGATCGAACGAGTCGTGATAGGTCTTGGCGGTGTACACATGATCGCGCACCGGCAACGTGCTGTCCTGAGCAAGCAGTGCCCGCGCGTGCGAGATGCCCTCGATGTCGTCCGGCTCGGCGATACCAAGCAGGCCCAGCAGCGTCGGGAGCAAATCCACGCCGCTGAACAGCTCGTCGTAAACCCTTGGAGCCATTGCCATCCCGGTGGGCGGGCGGATGATCATCGCGATACCCGTGCCGGCCTCGTACAGCGTGGACTTCTCCCGCGGGAAGGCCGCGCCGTGGTCGGTGAAGAAGACCACCCACGTGTTGGCGTCGAGTCCGGTGGCGGCAAGCGTGTCCAATATCCGGCCGACCGCCGCGTCGGCGGTCGCGATCGCGCCGTAGAAGTCAGCCAGATCTTGGCGCACCTCAACGACATCGGGCAGATAGCCCGGCGTATCAACCGTAGCGGCATCGGCCGGTTGGTAGCGATCCCGGGGATAGGGCCGGTGTGTCTCGAAGAAGCCGGCGGTCAAGAGGAACGGTCGGCTGTTGTCGCGGCCTCGCAGCCATCGCTCGGTTTGTTCCACCACGTATTCGCAGTAGGAGTTCGAGACGTCGAACTCGTCGAAACCCAGCCTTGCTGGGTACGAGGTCTCGTGCTGCATACCGAAAAGAGTTGAGTACCAACCATATTCGGATAGAATTTGGGGTAGCGTACGAACGTCCGAGCGGTACTCCCAACCGTGGTGGGCCAGGCCGACCAGTCCGTTGCTCTGCGGGTAGCGGCCGGTGAACAGTGATCCGCGCGACGGTGAGCACAGCGGCGCCGTGGCATGTGCTCTGGTCAACAAGATGCCCTCATCGGCGAATTGGTCGAGCCGCGGACTCGAAACGTCGGGGTGACCGTAGATACCGAGATACCGGCCCAGATCATGCCAATGCACGAGCAGCACATTGTCGCGGCGCTGTTCAGTTGGCTGCTGATCGCCGATTACCGTCACCTCCTCAGCTTGCCGAGCTCCATCGACGTTATCGGCCGCGGTGTTGTGGCAGTTCCGGCGCCCTCGACGGGCGACGCGCTTGCCGCCAGCGACTCACCAATGCGGCGGCGGATACCCGCCCGGGCCGGGCGGGCCTTGCGGCGGCGGTTGCGGTTGGCGGTACGGCGGCCATTGGCCGCCGCCCTGAAATCCGCCGGGTGCAGGCCCACCGGTCGGGCTTGGCGGCAGGCCCAGGGTCATCCGGAATGCCGGGATCAACATCAGGCCGGCGGCAGCGGCGATGACAAATCCCGCGACCAGGTCGTAGGTGAGTCGGCCGGTGGCGCCGTAGCGGGCTTCGGAGGCGATCGCCAGCACCAGCATCACGAAGCCGCCGCCGAGGATAAGGAATTGCCCGATCTGCTTCCTGAGGAAGAGCAGGACCGCGCCGACGGCGGCGGCGAGACCTGCCGCGATGATCAGGAAAAGGCTGATCTCCAGGACCGACGGCATGCTGGGGACCATATTGTGGATCTGCTGCCGGCACAGGGTCGAGTACTCGCCGCCGAACCGTTTACACATGTCGCTAGCACGGTTGGCCGCGCTGCTCGCGTTGATCCATAGCGTCAGCGTGAGAATGGCGCCGAGCAGCCCGAGCAACCCGATGGCGGCATAGGTGATCCAGCTGATGGTCTGCTGGGAGGTTGGGGCGGTTGGCTGCGCACCCTGGCCGCCCCACGCCGGCGGGCCATAACCGGGTTGCTGACCGTAACCGGCCGGCGGATAGCCGGGCGCAGGTCGCGGGCCGTAGCCGGCGTAGGGCGGTTGCTGGCCCTGGTCGGCGGCGGTCGGTTGGTCATAGCCGCCTGGGCCGGGCTCGCTGTGCTCTGGAGAATCGTTTGGCGAACGGCCCCACTGCGGGGGAAAGCCTGGTGGAGGAGTTTGCACCCCGGCATCGTAACCGCCGCGACCACCCGCAATCACACGGCGACGGTCCCGTTCCTCCCGACGCCGCGGCGGCAATCGAGACGCTCATCGCGCAACTGGCGATGAGCTGACCCCCGGCTCGTTGCCCCAGCCGTTCTCCGAGACGAATTCGGCGAGCGGCCGGCCCAGCGCCCAGCCGTCCAATTCCAGCGAGGGCCGATCCGGAAATTCGGGTACCGGGCCAAGACACAGGATCGCCACCGGCTCGGCATCCTCGGGCATCGACAATAAGGCGCCCAGTCTCGGCGGATCGAACAGCGATACCCATCCCATCCCCAGGCCTTCGGATCGTGCTGCCAGCCAAAGGTTTTGGATCGCGCACGACACCGACGCGAGATCCATCTGCGGCAGGGTGCGACGGCCGAAGACGTAACTGTCTCTGCCCTCGCACAGCGCCACCACCAGCAGTTCGGCGCAGTCGAGGATGCCCTCGACCTTCAGCGCAAGGAACTCCTGCGCGCGCTGGCCCAACGCGTGGGCGGTCAGCAGCCGCTCCTCGTCGACCAGAGCGTGAATGCGCCGTCGTAGCGAGTCGTCGGTGATCCGGATGAACCGCCACGGCTGCATCAGGCCCACATTGGGTGCGGCATGCGCGGCCTGCAGCAGGCGCGCCATGACGTCTTCGGACACGGTGCTGTCCGGCACGAACCGGCGCATGTCTCGTCGTTCCGAGATCACCCGATACACCGCTTGCCGCTCCTGCGGACTGAACGCGTGATCGCCCACATAGCCATCGTAGGAAACGTCATGTGCGAAGCCGCGAACCGATGCCCCACGTGTCTGCCAGACTGGCTTCAAGCGCTTCGGTTTGCCTGAACCGGCGAAAAGGATCGGTCCCATGAAGATTCCGGATTCACTCGACGAATTGCCCACCAACGGCACCCGGGGACGCGTCTACGGCGAGCCCTATCGAATGGCGGACGGTGGCACGGTGATCACCGTTGCCAAGGTCCGCGCCGGCACCTCGACGCCGGTCGGTGTGTTCGTCGTGCACGACGGCACGGCGCGCTGGGTGCCGGCGGTCGACGCCAACCGGATCGCGCTGATCGGCGTGGTCACCGGCCTGATCTCGGCGGTCCTCGCCTGTGTGGCGATGGTGCGTCGCCCGCCCTGGCCGGACTTGTCGGCGAATTCGCAGGCCTGGCAGCACCACCGCTGACCGCTACGGCCGATAGGTAACGCCGACCGCACGGAAAACGTACTCCGGCGGCACCTCGAAGCTCAGCGACCGACGCGGCAACCCGGCAAGCACGTCGCCGGGAAAGGCGATCTTGTAGTGCAGCGACAGCTGGCCGGTGAACGACTCGTCCACCTTACTGACGTCGAGATCGACCTGTAGGCCCGTCGAGGAGATTTGTGCGGTCGCCGCGCCGGACTGTGGCGCGTCCCAACGCACGTCGACGGTGGGGCCGGCCAGTTTTGGCAGCGACGACAGGGTCGCCAGGATTCGTTGCGAGGTGAGCGCCACCGATCCGACATAGCTGGCGACGCTGTGCGCCGAACGCAGACCCGGGATGGCCCCGCTGAACCGCCGGGTGACCGCGACGTAATCGGCGGAGTAGATCAGCCCTTCCGCCTCAACCTCGGCACGCACCTCGGCCGGCAGCTTGCCGATGCCAAAAAGCCTGCGGACGATGACGCTCATCAGCCCAGTATGATCACGACCCCGAAGCGGCTGCTAGAAGCGGCGGCCGCCCTCGGTGCCGTCGTCTTCGTCGTCGTCGGGCTTCTGATCGGGCGAGAGGATGCGGCGCGACGCGACGGGCTTGCCCGCCACTCGCTTCACCACTTCCGGTGCCGTCGGCGGAGCGACGATACGTCCCTGCACCGGGGCGCCGTTCTTCACCGACGGCGGCGCAATGCGTTTGGTGTCGGTCTTGCCGTCGCCGCCGGCTCCGCCAGCGCCGGCCATCGCGCCCGGAGGCATCATCGGCATGCCGCCCACTCCACCCCTGGGCGCCCCTGCCGAATCCGATGGAGCCGCTGAGACCGGCGACGCGGTCTGCGCCGACGCCGGGACAGTGCCGGCCGAAGGAGTCGGTGGCGGCCCGAGTTGTGAGGCGGGAGTGGTGCTGGCCAGGCCGGCACCCGCGCCGCCTCCAGCGCCGGCCAAACCAGCGGCCCCACCAGCGGCTCCGCCGGCCAACCCGGCAGCCTCGCCGGGTATCGCCCCGGCGGCCGACGCGGCGCCTCCCGCGCCCTTGCCGGCTGCGCCCATTACCCCCTGCATGACCTGCATCCCTTGTTGCGGGATCTGTGTGGCGAGCTGGGTAAACGGTTGCATGGCACCGGTCAAGGAGCTGGTGAGACCCTGGCCGATGCTCGTTGCTCCCTGCAAAAGCTGGGTGAACTGGGACATCGGGTCTTTGCCGCTGCCGCCGACGCCGGCGAGGTTGCTGGCCGAGCTCTGTTCAGTGGCAGGGAATTGCGATGTGGCGTAGTTGAGTCCAGCTTCGCGAGCGGCATGGCCCTTCTGGGCTTGGAGATTGTCCGCGGGATCACCGGAATTGACCTGCACGCCCAGCAACGACAGCAGTTGCTCGACGCCCGAAGGGCCGGCGGCGACCATATCTGAAATGATCTGCTGCGGTGGCAGATTCAAACCGTGCGTCTGCGCGTAATGTTCGATTATCGCTACCAGCTTTGGGTCCATGGTGTTCCTTGCGACGTCGTTTAGTACTGCGGGACCGTGGTGTCGAGTGTACGGGCGGATAGAAACTCGTAGACCGAATCGCCCCGGCGGTACTCGTCGATAAGACGCTGGGTCAGCGCATTGATTTCGTCAACTGTTGCGGCCATTTGCTCGAGAATTTTGGTTCGGCTAACGCCGTCTTTGCGTCGGCCCTTAAGCTCGAAGATGCGCGCGTAGCCGGCTTGCGCGATGACGTGCAGTTCTGCGCGGTAGCGGGCGTTGAGTGTGGCCCGTACCCATTCAGCGTTCAGTTCGTCGATAACTGCGGGATCGGCAGTGCCGCCTTCGATTTGGAGTCGCGCGATCTCGGCGGCGTAGATGCGTTGACGGCGACGCCAGTCGGCATCGCAGTCGAGCTCGGCGGCTTGGGTGACGAGGTTGACGGCCATTGCGTAGCCGGCGACGGCTTGATCGGCCGGCGAAGTCCCCGTTGGGATTTCGTCGGAGACGGAGGGTTTTGGCCGCGGATCGGCGGCCGCCGCGGCTTGCAAGCTGGCAAGGTCGAAATCGTTCATTGCACAACGCTTTCCGCGGGTGCGGTGTTGCAGGCGAGAAACCAGGCGAGGTGGTAATTCGCGGCGATCCGATCCCCGTTAACCAGGGCCTCGATGGCGGCGAGCAGCTGCCAGTTGCCCACGTCCGCGGCATCGACATGATCGGGGTAGCGATCCAGCACGCGGTCGGCCAACGCGGTCAGCTGGTTGTGCAGCTCCTCGGCTTCGGATTCGAGTACCCCGGTGCCTCTTGAGGCGGCTCTGGCCAGGGTATGCGCAAGCCTCGGCAGCCCGTCGCGAAAGTGGGTGGCGTCGCTCAGCTCCCAGCTCAGCTCTTCGACTTCGGGCGCGAACCGCCGCCGCGGCGACATCGGCACCGGCTCGTCGGTGTCGGACTCAGGCCGGTAGTGTCCGGCTTCAGTGGCGGCGGCGAGCTTGACCTCGCCGAGCAGCGCTTCGATGTCACCGCGTCGGCGCGCCGGTTCGAGAAGTGTTACGGCGGACGGGATTTCGATCCCAGGAGGTATCCAGCCGCTGGCCAAATCGGTTACCAGCACGGTGGTGTCGTCGGGCCGGTCCCCGATCGCCCAAGCCAGTCGGGGCTGTTGGCTGGCCACCGCCGCAACCAGGCGTTGCAATCGCCTGCGCGCCGTCGCATCGGCAGACATCGCCCCGGCCAGCGCCCCGCCGGCGGAGGCTATGGCGCTTTCGGTTCCGACACCGGGTGGCGACTGCGCCGGAATGGGCAGCCCGGGTCGGCGCACCACCGTGCCGGGCTGACCTATACCGGTTGTCCCTCCCGCCGAAGGATGTACCGGCGCCGAACCCGGCACGGACGCCGGTCCCTGGCCCACTGGCGCTGACGGAACCGACGGCGCCGAAGGAATAATCGGCGGACTGGGCGGCGCCGCCACGGTCGGTCGCACCAGGTCGGCGCCGTAGGCGGGCAACGGACCCGCGGGCGTCGGTGGCACGGCTGCAACCGCGGCGGGTCCGGCCATCATCGTGGAAGCCGGCTCCGAGGTGTAAGTGGCCGACGATGGCGTTGGCGCGGACGGGGCCTGCGGTGTTGGGGCAGGCGCGTCTCCCACCGTGACCGGCGTGCCCGCCGCGGCCGTCGGGATGGTCGGCGCGCTCGGCGGCACCTGCGGCTGCATCGCTTGCACGGGCCCGCCGAGACCGGCGGGCCCTCCTGCCGCAGGGGCACTCATCGGTGCCCCGGGATTCAAGCCCGGCGGCGTGCCGCCTGGCAATCCCCCTGGTGCTCCGATCCCCCCCAAACCGGCTGGCGCCGCCATACCTCCCATCGGCGCCGACGGCATGCCGCCCATCGAGGGCGCCCCGGCACCGGCGGTCGGCAGGCCCCCTCCGCCTGAAAACCCGGCGGGCGCGACGGAGGGCGGCGCTGCACCTTGGGGCATGCTTACGCCACTGGCGGGAGGCTGGGCAGGCGCGGGGGCAGGTAGCGGTGAGGCTGGCGGCGCCGCGCCCTCGGGCATGCTTGCGCCGCCGGCGGGAGGCTGGGCAGGCGCGGGGGCCGGTGGCGCTGAGGCTGGCGGCGCCGCGCCCTCGGGCATGTTTGCGCCGCTGGGGGGATGCGCGCCCTGCGGCGCCGCTTGATTCAGCTGACCTCGAACCTGCTCCTCGATGGCCTGCAGGTTGGGCTGCTGGTTCGCGTCTATGCCTGCGTCGCGGGACATCCCGAAGAACGACTGACCGGTATCCTGCGCATCCACAACTTTTTGGCCCGCGCCGATGACGCTGAACGCGCACTCCGCGGCGGCTTGGTTGGCTTGCCGTTGATGGTCGGCGATAATCTCAGAAATTTTAGCGACTTTGATCTCGAAGTCGTCTTTCGATTGGAGTTCATCGTTTATTTGCTTGTTGCCAGCGTCGGCAATGCTGGTCAGTTTGTCGCGAAGTTGTTGCACGCTGTGCAGGGCGTCTTGTAACGCATTTTTATAGGCACCGTTTTTTTCCGCGATCTTGGCAGCCTGGTCGGCGCCTTGACGAAATGCATCGCGGACAGCGTCGGCGGTCTCTCCCTCCTGCCCAGCCAATGTTGTCGAGATGGCTTGCTGCAGCGTGTCGTGAAGTTGAGAATAGTTCGTTTGGATCGTTCCGCGATTGGCAATCGCATTATTGAGTGCGGACACCGATGCAATGCTCACCCACTGCGCGCCGACTAGCGCCAGTGACCATGGGCCTTGTGGATAATCCGGGACAGTCATTTGCACAGCTGTTGGATCGTGTCGGCCGCCGCGCTGCTGGCGTCCAAAACCGGCTTCAGCTCCGGATCAGAATTACTAAGTCCGTCCTGATAAGCTATAACAACTTCTTCAAGCGTGCTCGCTTCCTCTCGGACAGCGGTTGCGAGGTCAGCCGGGGTCGCCGGCTCCTCGGCGAGCGTCGCCAAAAGGTGTCGGCTGAACACATCGAATATTTGTCGAGAATTAATGGCCGCGACGAGCGTATCGCTTCCTCTGGGTAAGGCGTTACCCACGTTCACCGCACGATCAAACTTCCCGACGGCAGCGCAAACTTTTGCTTTGGCGTCGGCGATCTGCTGTTGGCTGTAGGCGGGCTTGGGCGGCGGTTGATTGTTGTGTGGCACTGGGCGGAACCAAGCGGCGAGACCAACACCTAAGGCGATGAGCGCAATCGCCAGTGCAGCGAACGTCGGCCAACGTGAGGGCCGACCGGACGGCATCGACGGTCCGGGCGGCATTTGAAACGACGGGGTCGAAGGGGCGGACGGCGGAGAACCCCAGTGCTGGCCTGGTTCTGGGTTGGACGCTCCGGGCGGCATATCCGACGACATGGAGCGATGGTATCGCTGATCGGCGATCCTGGTATTCACCAATGCTTCGCAGGCCGAAGGTGCTCAAGCCGAGTAATAGACCGACTGAGCACGCGCTAGGACGAGTCATTTGCAGGATCGCCGGATCGTCACGGCCGCCTCAGTATTGGCCTTCACCACCGACTGCATCTCGGAGTCAGATTTAGTAAATCCGTCCAGGTATTCAATCAGTGCATCTTGAAGAGAATTCGCCTGGTTGCGCACAGCTGTTGCCAGATCAGGCGGGGTCGCCGGTTCTTCGGCCAGCTTCGCCAGGAGGTACCGGCTGAATACATCGAAGACTTGCCTAGTACCTGTGGCCGACGCCAGTTGCTCATTTGCGTTGCTGCCATTAGGTACTGCGTTAACCACAGTCACCGCACGCTCCAACTTGGCAAAGGCGGCGCACACATCGGCTTTGGCTGAGGCCACCTGCTGATCGGTGTAGGTCGGCTTGGGCGGGGGTTGATTGTTGTGCGGCGCTGGGCGGAACCATCCGACGAAGCCGACGGCTACACCGAGAAGCGCAATCGCCAGAGTGACGAACGTCGGCCAACGTGATGGCCGGCCGAACGCGGCAGGCGGGAGAGGACTCCAGTGCTGGCTTGGATCGGGCGCAGGCAAGTTTGACATGCGGCGAATGGTATCGCCGATCGAAAGCCTCGGTATTCAGCGTCGCTACGCACCCCGAAGTACGCCCCAGCGATTATCGAAAGCCCTTGACCTGCAACGGCTTAACGTGCCTTCAACCGCAGCCGGAAGCGAACGACGCCGATAAACGCAACGGCCAGCGCGATAAGCATGCCCATGTCGACCAGCCACGCGCCGCGCACGTGTCGCCACAACCGGTCGACGGGCAGCCCGGCCTCGATGTTGTTCAGATCGACGGTCGACGCCGCGGCGGCGAAACCCCAGCGGGCCGGCACCAGCCACGACGCCTGGTCCAGCAGTAGTCGCCCGGTCACCGGTATCAGACCACCGGCCATCACCATCGAGATCATGATGACCACCACCAGCATCGGCAGCACCTGCTCGGTGGAGCGGGCCAGAGACGACAGTGCGAGCCCTAGCATCGCCGACGCGATGGCCGTCAAAGCCAGGGTCAGCCAGAGCTCGACGACGCCGGCCGCAACACTGTGGCCCAACAGCACCCCGCCGTGCGACGGTGCACCTTTCCCGATCGTCATGATGACCACCATCACGGCGGTCTCGATCAGCGCCGCGGCGCTGAAGACGAGGACTTTGGCCATCAGGTAGGCCGACGCCGATAAACCAACAGCCCGCTCGCGCTGGAAAATCATCCGCTCGCCGACCAGATCGCGCACGGTCAGCGCGGTCCCCATAAACACCGCGCCGATGTTGAGCAGGATCAGGATGTCGATAGGTTCTTCGGGCGCAGTCGAATTGGCGTTCCCCAGCCCGGTGCTGCCGGGCACCGCCAGCGACAGCACACCGAGCACGAACGGCAGCAGCGCCAAAAAAGCGAAGTACCCGCGATCGGCGGTCATGAGCCGGGCTTGACGGCGGGCCAGCGTCCCGACCTGACGCCATCGGCTGGTCCGCGGCGGCTTTCCCAGCGGCGCTGCGCCGGCGGTCGGCGGTGGTCGTCGCGGCGCGGCGGGATGGCGAGCCCGAAACGCCCGGTGTACACCGTCGGGGTCGGTGCTGACCCGGGCGAAGATGTCGGCCCAGTCGGTGCTGCCCATCGCCGCCCCGATCTGCGACGGCGGGTCGGCGAAGGCGGTCTTGCCGCCGGGCGCCAGCAGCAGCAGCTGGTCGCACATGTTCACGTAGGTCAGCGAATGGGTGACGACGATGACGACGCGCCCGGCGTCGGCGAGTCGCCGCAGCATCGTCATCACCTGCCGGTCCAACGCCGGGTCGAGCCCCGACGTCGGTTCGTCGAGGATCAGCAGCGACGGGCCGGTCAGCAGTTCCATCGCCACCGACGCGCGTTTGCGCTGCCCGCCGGACAGCTTGTCGACGCGAGTCTTCTTGTGCGGCGTCAATTCCAGCTCGTCGAGCACCCGCTCGACCACCTGCCGGCGATCCTCGATTGAGGTGTCGGGTGGCAGTCGCAGTTCGGCGGCGTAACTGAGCGCCTGCTCGACGGTGAGCTGGCGGTGCACGACGTCGTCCTGCGGCACCACCCCGATCCGCGAACGCATCGAGGCGTACTCGGCGTGCACGTCGTGCCCGTCGAAGGCGACCACACCCGCGCTGCGCGGCAGCGCACCGCCAATCAGCTTGACCAGCGTGGATTTTCCGGCGCCGGACGGCCCGATCACCGCGGTCAGCGTCCCGGGTTTCGCGGTGAACGACACATCCTTCAACAGCTGGCGTCCATCAATGGTCAGCGCCAACCCGTGGGCGGTGAGCCCGCTGGTGCGCAATGCCGCGGGCTGCGGCACGAGGGTGCTGCCGGTCGCGAGCAGGTCGGTATTGCCGATGGTGACGACGTCGCCGTGCTGCAGCATCGCCGCCCGAGTGATCAGGGTGCCGTTGACGAAAGTGCCGTTGCTGCTGTTGTTGTCGCGGATTTCCAGTCCGGCCGCACTGGTTTCTAGCACCGCGTGCACGCGGGAGGCCAGCGCGTCGTCGACGACGATGGTGTTGGTCTTGGCGCGACCGACGGTCGTTGTATCCCGCGGGCCCGCCGTGCGCGGCGGGGCCGGTCGCGGCAAAGGTCGGCTCGGATGGGTCTGCGGACCGGGCGGACGAAGCCGCGGCCGCGTCTGCGTCCGTCTCGGGGGCGGCGGACCCGCGGGCCGGAACGCGGTCGTCTTGGGGCTGGTGCCGGGCGGCTCGTCGGCTGTGCGGGGCCGCGATGGCGGCGCCGACGTGGCGACCCGGAACGTCAGCTGCGGCCCACGCGGGCTGCCCAGCGTGATGGTCATGCGGTCGTGGATGGGCACCAGGGTGGCGCGCGCACCGCCGACGTAAATACCGTTTTGGCTTTTGTCGACGACGACCCACTTCGAATTGTCGAACCGCAGGATCGCGTGCACCCGCGAGATCAGCGTCAGGTCGTCAGGGTCGATGTCGTGGAAGCCGATGTCGCAGCTGTGGTCGCGGCCGACGATCACGTCCCGGTCGACCGGATACGTATACATCGCGGATCCGACCCAGACCGTCAACGGCGGCACGCCGACGCCGCTCGCCGCGGCGAGCTTGGTCGTGTGGCCGCCGCGCGATGGCGTGCGGCTGCGATCTGTCGGTGCCATCCATTGCTTTCTATACCCCGGGATGCTGTATGCAACGCATATGAACATATAGCCGCAGCCAGCAACAACAACTGGCCAACGTTGACTAGCGGCCGCGCGGTGATCTGATCGAAGCTAAACCTTTACTTGACGTCGGTAACGCTCGGCGTTGACCATGAAAGGGTGCGCCGACTGCTGGGTTCGCTGTGCGCTACGGTGTGCACTGCTTTTGTCACCCTGACGACAGCTCCAACGGGTGGTGCAGTCGGCGCACCCTGGTTTGCCCGTTCTGTCGGCAACGCGACTCAAGTGGTTTCCGTTGTCGGAGTGGGCGGTTCGAACGCCAAGTTGGATGTCTACCAACTGGGCGCCGCGGGCTGGCAGCCGGTCGCGGCCGGCATACCGGCTCACGTCGGATCAGCAGGCCTTGCGCCGCAAGCCAAAAGCGGATATCCGGCAACCCCGATGGGGGTCTACTCGTTGCCGTTCGCGTTCGGGACCGCGCCCAATCCCGGTAGCGGACTGCAGTATGTCCAAGTCGATTCCAACCACTGGTGGAACGGTGACGACAACAGCCCGACCTTCAACACGATGCAGGTCTGCCACAAGGCTCAATGCCCGTTCGACACCGGAGCGAGTGAGAACCTCGAGATTCCGCAGTACAAGCACGCGGTAGTGATGGGCGTCAACCCAAACCGTCAGCCGGGTAAAGGCGCTGCGTTTTTCTTCCACACCACCGACGGCGGGCCGACTGAGGGCTGCGTCGCGATCGACGACGCCTCGCTGGTGCAGATCATCCAATGGCTGAAACCCGGTGCCGTCATCGCGATCACTCAATAGCGCAGAGCCGCAGACGAATTCAGGCCAGAGCGCTACCGGGCCGCACTTTGAAGTCGAGGTTCGCCAACGACATCGTCGCATCGTAGGTCCGGTCATATCCCGTCGCGCTGATCCGCCAACCGTCGGCGGTGCGGCGATAGCGGTCGTGGTAGAAACCGGCGCCGATCAGCATGAAGTTGAACTCCGCCACGATCACCCGGTCCTGCAGATACCAGATGCCGGACGCCTCATCACCGGTCACGGTGATCTCCGGGTGGGTCACCCGGTGCTCGGTGATGACGCCCGGTCCCAGCGACGAGCGCATGAACTCGACCAGGTCGGCACGGTCGGTGAAATGGTGCTCCTCGCCAAGTGACGACCCGTAGTCACCCTTGACGTCCTCGGTGAGCGTGTCGGCGAAGTCGTCCCAGTGTTTGGTGTCCAGTCCACGCAGATAGCGGTACTTGACGTGTTCGATCGCAGTGACGTCGGCGAGATAGTCGGCATGATCGTAAGAGCTCATCAGGTCATCTCAGCACACGCCGGCGGGGACCCGTCGTGCAGGTAATGGGTGACCATATCGATCAGTGCGCGTCGCTCGCGTTGCCAGTCGACGGCGGTGCCCACGATCATCTGCGCCAACACCACACCCCGCAGCGTCGCCCAAATCACGTCGGCTACACCATCATTCGAGGGATCGTCGGTTATCAATCGGCCGAGCTCGGCGATCGCCGAATTCATTTCCAGCAGATGCTGTCGTGAAGACCCGCCCGGGCCGCCGCGGTTGGCCCGCAGGATTTCGAACGCTGCCATCGACGTCGGACTGCTGTAGCAACTCCACGCCGTGTCGACGACGACCTCGATGCGCTCGCGCAGCGGCAATTGACTGACCTCCGCCGAGCACAAGCTCTCCAGCAGCTTGGCCACCCCGTCATCGACGACGGCCATCAGCAAGCCGTTGCGGTCGCCGAAGTGATACTGGATCACCCCCCAGGTCACGCCCGCGCGTTCGGCGACGTGCTTGGCGGTCGCGGCGGCGAACCCCTCTTCGACGATGCAGCGGACCGTCTCATCGATGATCTTCGCTCGGGTGTCATCGCCCCGTTTGCGCGGCGCGTTGGTCCGTCGAGTGGGGCTGACGGGCCCGCGCGGCTTCGGGCTTGCGGCAATAGACATTGTTGACTTTATAACATAGTCAGGACTATTTTTGGGGCCGTGACCCAATCTCGCTACGCGCAGCTGTCCCGCCAGGAATTGGCCGTGTTGGTTCCCGAGCTGCTGCTGATCGGGCACATGATCGATCGTTCCGGCATGGCCTGGTGTATCTCAGAGTTCGGTCGCGAGGAGATGGTGCAGATCGCCATCGAGGAGTGGGCCGGCGCCAGCCCGATCTACACCAAGCGGATGCAGCGGGCGCTGAACTACGTAGGTGACGACGTGCCCACGATCTTCAAGGGCCTACAACTCGACATCGGCGCGCCGCCGCAATTCATGGACTTCCGCTACACCATCCACGACCGTTGGCACGGCGAATTTCACCTCGACCACTGCGGTGCGCTGCTCGACGTGGAGCCGATGGGCGACGAATACGTCTTCGGGATGTGCCACACCATCGAGGACCCGACGTTCGACGCGACCGCGGTGGCGACCAACCCGCACGCGCAGATGCGTCCCATCCATCGGCCACCCCGGGTTCCGTCCGACCGGCATCCGCACTGCGCGTGGACCGTCATCATCGACGAGTCCTATCCGGCCGCCCAGAGCATCCCGGCGCTGGATGTTGTTGCCCAAACAAACGCCGCGACTTGGGAACTGGGTGCAATAGATCCGTCCGATGAAGGGTTGGCCGACTATTCGGGCCCGCTGGTATCCGACCTCGACTTCGGCGCCTTCTCGCATTCCGCGCTCGTGCGCATGGCCGACGAGGTCTGCCTGCAGATGCACCTGCTGTATCTGTCCTTTGCGATCGCGGTGCGAGCCCGCGCGGGGTCCAACGCCGAACTGGCCGCCTCGGTGGGCACCCGCCAGCTGATCGGCCTGGCCGGGCTCGGCGCGGAGCGCATCCACCACGCGCTGCACCTCCCTGGCGGGATCGACGGCGTGCTGCGGGTTTTCGAGTTGCATCCGCTGTTCAACCCGATTGGCTACGTGGACGCGGAGACATCGGGTCGGCTAGATGTCCATCCATCACCGGCCCATGACGATGCCGCGTGGATCTCGTTGTGCTCGCCGGAGTCGGTGCAGCCGTTGCAGGCGATCGCCACCGCGGTAAACCCGCGTATCGAGGTCCAGATCACGGGCAGTCATACTGACTGGACGGTCGAGCTCTCCGAAACCGACACTGCGGCAAGCGAGCTGCCGGAGGTGCAGATCGCCAAGGTCAGCGGCGGGTCGACGTTCCAGTTCCAGCCGAGGCGATCGCTGCCGCTGACGGTGGTGTGAGGCCGCCCAAATCTGTCAAGACATTGGGTGTATCACTTCGGTGACACAACAGCATCGAGCCCATACCGATCAGATTGCGCCCGACCGTCATAGCGCGCTCGCGGTTATGGTTAACGCTGGCCACCGACCGCTATCGACGAAAGTATTCGCTCTATGTATGACCCGTTGGGGTTATCGATCGGGACCACCAATTTAGTCGCGGTCCGCAGCGGGAAGTCACCCGTCTCGCGCCGCGCGGTGTTGACTCTTTTTCCCGATCGCGCTCCGGAACTCGGTGTGCCCGTGGCGGACCCGGATGGGGCCGACACCGGCACGCTGATGACCGGCTTCGTCGAGCGGGTCGGTGGGTCAAGCACGTTGATGTCCGCGGACGGGTCGACCCATGATCCTGCACTGCTGCTGGTGGAGGCCCTCGACGCGTTGATCACCGCGACCGGTGGCGATGCGTCGACGTCGAACATCACGATTGCCGTTCCCGCGCACTGGGAATCGCAAGCCCTGCGGGGACTGCAGGACGCGTTGTGCACGCACGCCGGCTTCGTCCGTGGCGGCATGTCACCGCGGCTGGTTTCGGATTCCATTACCGCGTTGACCGCGTTGAACTCCGATGACCGCCTGCCCGCCAACGGGGTGGTGGCGCTCCTGGATTTCGGTGGCACCGGCACCAGCATCACGCTGGCCGACGCCGCATCGGGCTTCACCCCCATCGCCGACACGGTGCGCTACCCGGAATTCTCCGGCGACCTCATCGATCAGGCGCTGATGGTTCACGTGCTCGAAAACGTCGGCCGCGCCAAAGGAATTGATCCCGCCAGTACCGGCGTCGTCGGCCAATTTGGCAATCTGCGAGAGGAATGCCGGCTGGCCAAAGAGCGGCTTTCCGACGCGACGGAGACCGAGCTGGTCGTCGAACTGTCCGGACAGTGTGCCAGCGTCCAGGTGAGTCGAGCCGAGCTGGAGAGCGTGATCGAAGATCAGCTCAGCGGCGTGCTGTCTGCGTTCGATGACATGTTGCGGCGCAGCCGAGTTCGCCGAAAGGATCTCGTCGCGGTGGCGATGTCCGGCGGCTGTGCCAAGATTCCGGTTGTCGCCCAGCGTCTTTCGGCACATGCCAAGGCGTCGGTGGTGACCGCAGTTGAGCCCGGGCTGGCCATGGCAGTCGGCGCGGTGATGCTCTCGGCGCGACAGCCGGTCGAGCAGCAGGAGGACGAGCTCGAATCGACGACGATGGCCGCGATGGTGGGTGCATCCACCGGCAGCTTCGCGGCGACGACCGGCACTTTCACCGCGTCCACCGACACGCTCGGTGCCTCGACGGGCTCGTTCGGCGTGCCCACCGGCACGTTTGACGACCCGTCCGAGACGCTTCACCAATTGGCCTGGTCGGAGGCCGACGATTCCTCCAAGGAACCGGTGGCCTACACCGGTGAGCCTTACGACGACGATGCCCGCGTTACCCCGTCTCAGCTCATGCAATTGCCGAAGTATGAGCCGCCCGAGGAGCCGCGCCGCGGAAATCGCTTGCCGCAGTTTTTTTTGGGCGTCGCAGCGCTGGTCTCGATGGTCGCCATCGGCGGGGTGGCGTTCACGCTGACAAGCTCGACCAGCCACCCGGTGCCCCCGGCGCCCACCAGCACGTCGGCCGCGCCGCCGCCGCTGCCCAGCTCCAACCCTCCATCGCCAAGCCTGGCGTCGCCCAGCCCGCTGCCGCCCCCGCCTCCGAGCACCGCGCCAGAGGCCACCGTCGCCCCGCCGGTCACCAGCGAGGTTCCGCCGCCTCCGCCACCACCTCCGGTGACCACGACCTATCGACCGCCGCCGCGCACCACGCAGCAGGCGACGAGCACCCCGACGACGACACCGCCGCCACCGACCAGCACCACCACAACCCCGACCACGCCGACGACGACGCCGCCGCCGCCTAGCACCACGACGAGCACGACACCGTCGGAGGTCATGACGACGACGTACTTGAAGCTCCCGTTCGTGCCGGTCCCGATCCCGGTGCAGGTGCCGGAGGGGCAGGGCGGCACAAACCAGCAGCCGCAGAGCCCCTACCAGCCGCAGAACCCATACCAGCCACAGAGCCCCTACGAGCCGCAGAGCCCGTACCAACCGCAGTATCCATACGGCGGTGGGGGGTACGGCTACTAGACGTGGCGCAAGTCGCCCGTTTTGCGCACACTGGGTGTTATCGGTGTGAGCTGCCAGGAGGCCGCAATGGACGATAACGGTCGGTTCGGATTCGATCCCGAGGACTTCGATCGGGTGTTCCGCGACGCCAGCGAGGGACTGCGCGAGGCATTCGACGGGATCAGCCGGTTTTTCACCTTTCCCGGGGATCGGGCCGGGTGGCCCGGTCTTCTCGAGGATCTGGCCCGCCGCATGAGGACCAGGCCGGAAACCGCGGGCGAGGCCGGTGACGGTGTCTGGGTGATCTACACCGTGAGCGACGACGGTGGCGCCCGGGTCGAAGAGGTGTACGCCACCGAACTCGATGCGCTGCGTGCGAACCAGGGCACCACCGACGCGACCCGCAAAGTCCGATTCCTGCCATACGGCATCGCCGTCAGCGTCTTGGACGGTTCGCAGGGTTCAGAAGACGTGCCCTAACCTCGCCGGTGCGGCTGCCGTACCGCGAGTTCGGCGACCGGAATAACAGGACACATCTGGGGGTACAGGGCAACAATGTTGACCATGCGCCTTCGCCAGATCGCTCGTTTCGTTGCTGTCGTGCTGCTAACCACCTGCGGGTTGCTGAGCGCGCCCATCGCCATCGCGGCCGCCCAGGGATGCCCCGACGTCGAGGCGGTATTCGCCCGCGGCACCGGTGAGCCGCCCGGTGTCGGCGGGATCGGAGAGCCATTCGTCGACTCGCTGCGCTCGGCAGTCGGTGCCAAATCGCTCGACGTGTATCCGGTCAACTACGAGGCCAGCAGCGATTTCGGCGACCGCATCGCGTTCGCGCAAAGTGTCGTCGACGGGATCAAAGACGCCAGCGGTCACATCGAGGCCACCGCGGCGAACTGCCCTAAGACGCGAATCGTGCTCGGCGGGTACTCGCAGGGCGCGGCCGTCGCCGGTTTCGTCACGTCGGCGTCCATACCAGCGGGGATACCGGCCGAGTACGTGGCCTTCCTACCCAAGCCGATGCCGCCGGAGATAGCCAACCACGTCGCCGCGGTGACGCTCTTCGGAAAACCGTCGGCAGCTTGGCTGCAAAACTACGGCGCACCGGCGATCACCATCGGCCCGCTGTATGTGCCCAAGACCGATGACTTGTGCGCTCCCGGGGACACCATCTGCGACGGCAATGCCGGCGGGGCGCCGAGCTTCGCGCATGCCGAATACCCGGTGAATGGCATGACGGCCCAGGCTGCGGATTTCGCCGCGAGCCGTCTGTAGCGTCAGGCTCACCAGGTGACCGGCAGCTCTTTCATGCCGTAAATGTCGGAGTCTTTGAATTGCAATGCATTCGGCGATACCGCCAATCTCAGTCCGGGTAGCCGCCGCGCCAGCGTCGCGAATGCGACCTGCATTTCGACTCGAGCCAGGTTGGCTCCGATGCATTGGTGCACACCGTATCCGAAACCCAAGTGTCCGCGGGTGTTCCGTTCGATATCGAAAGTCTCAGGCTCCTGGACGAATTCGCTGTCCCAGTTTCCGGCGGGCAGGTTCATCAAAACCCTCTCGCCGGCGCGGATCAACTGACCGCCGATCGTGAGGTCTTCCATCGCGATCCGATCCACTTGGGCATGCACGATGGTGAGGTAGCGCATCAGCTCTTCGATCGCATTGCCGATCACCGCTGGGTTGTCGGTTTGGCCCAGCCGCTCGAACACTTCCGGATGCTCCAGCAGCGCAACGGTTCCCAACGCGATCATGTTGGCTGTGGTCTCGTGGCCGGCCTGCATCATGATCACCGCGTTCATCGCCGCGGTCTCACGGCTGAGTTGGCCAATCGCGACGTAGTCGGTGACCAGGCGGCTGATCAAGTCGTCGCCGGGTTCGCGCTCTTTGCGCCCTACTAGCTCCTGTATATAGGCGAACATCGTCGCGAAGGCCTGCGCCTTTTGCTCCTCGGACGACTTCGTGTCCAATGCTAGTGAGGTGTTGTGCTGGAAGAGCCCGAGATCCTCGGGCGGCACGCCCAGCAGCAGCGCGATCACCAACGACGGCACTGGCAAGCCGAAGTCGCGCACGATGTCGGCCGGCGGCCCGTTGTCGATCATGGTGCCGAGGTAATGGTCGACCAGTTCCTGAATCTGCGGCCGCATTGCTTCGCAGCGCCGGAAGGTGAATTGGCTGGTCATCATCCGTCGTAACCGATGGTGCTCGGGATCGTCGATGCGGGCGAAGATGATTGGAATGCCTTCGTCGCTCGACGGCTTGATGGCAGACGAGATGGTGTCCGCGGACAGCCGCGGGTCGACCAGCGCGGCCCTGATGTCCTGATAGCGGCTCACCGACCAGACCGGTTGGCCGCCCCACATCGCCCGTCGCAGGCCGGGTTCTTCCCGCCACTTAGCGAATTCGGGTGGGGGCGCAAGTGGGCATTGCGCAGCCCGCGCGGCAGGTATGACCGGCAGGTCCGTCTCGGAGCGGGAATCGGAAGTTGTTGCCGTCACAGATGTTTCCCCATAAGTGCCAGTTGGCTGCCAATTACCTGAGCGTAGAACCCGCCTGATTGGCAGTCAACTGTCAGTTACGCTGTGGCTATGACCGCGGTTTCCGACCGTCCGTTGCGAGCGGACGCGGCGCGCAACGCCGAGCGGATCCTGCGGGCGGCGCGGGAGGTATACGACGAGCTGGGGCCGGACGCGCCCATCGAGGCGATCGCCCGCCGCGCGGGAGTCGGTGAGCGAACGCTGTATCGCAGGTTTCCGACGAAGGCCGAGCTGATCATGGCTGCGCTGGATCAATGCATCGCCGAGGACCTGACGCCGACAATCGAGGCCGTCCGGCGCGCCGATGACCCGTTGCGCGGTCTTGCCCAACTGATCGATGCGGCGATATCGCTGGGTGCCCGCGAACACAACCTGTTGACCGCGGCCCGCAGGGCGGGGTCGCTGACCCCCGACATCTCGACCTCGCTGAATGAGGCGCTCGGCGAGCTTGCCCGCCGGGGCCAGCAAGCCGGCGTCGTCCGCCCGGACCTGGTGGCCGACGATCTGCCGCGCCTGATCGCAATGCTGCACAGCGTGCTGTGGACGATGGATTCCGACAGTGACGGCTGGCGTCGCTACGTCGCCCTGCTGCTCGATGCGATATCGACCAGAGAACGCCAGCCGTTGCCCCGAGCGGCCGCTCTTCGTTTTGCACCGCCGAGTAGCTGGCCGCTGTGAAGCTCGGCTCGTTATCCGATCGTGACTATTTCTTGACTTGCCCGTAAGCTGCTCGCCGTGGGTCGTCACCGATTAGCCAACAGCCGGCGAAAAAGGCCGGTCGCCGTGGCTGTGGTGGCGGCTCCGGTCGCCGCCTTATTTGCCCTCGGTGGCAGTGCCTATCAATCCACCCCCCGCAGTGACGCCGATTCGGTTGCTGGTGCAGCCGCACCGTGCTGCGTGCAGGCGGTCGCCGCGACCGCACCGACGTCATCGCCGTGGGCGTTGTCGAGCGTGAGCGACGGTCCCGGCGAGATGGCACCGGCATCGAGGGCATCACGATGGCGAGCGGTTCCGCAATACGTCCCGCAGCTGCTGCCCGTAGGCCGCGCTCCGGAGCGGGGCCTCCAGGTCAAGACGATTTTGGCCGCCCGCCTCATCAGCGCGGTGTTCCCCGAGATCACGAACATGGGCGGCGTTCGACCGGACGCACTGCCATGGCATCCGCGGGGCTTAGCGATCGATGTGATGATCCCCAATCCCAGTAGCGCTCAAGGCATTGCGCTCGGGAACCAGATCGTCGCGTTCGCGCTGAAGAATGCGGATCGATTGTCCTTGCAAGATTGCATCTGGCGGGGCACTTACTACACCCCGAGTGGGCCATCAGGATCGGGCTACGGCCACTACGACCACGTCCACATCACCACCCATGGCGGCGGATACCCCAGGGGCGGGGAAGCCTACATCCGCTAAGCGCGTGAAGTCTTACGGCGCTGCCGGACCGGTCAGCAGCTGGCGAATCACCGGAGCGGCCCAGCGGCACAGTTCCTCGCGGCTGAGGTTGGCCACCGGCGGATTTACCAGCACGTAGCGCGTCATCGCGAGCCCGATGACGAAGGCGCCGGTCAGTCCGGCCCGCTGTACGGGATGGTCCGGAGTGGCGGTGACCAACTTGGGCGCGATCTGCTTCGCGAACACCTGCCGCAGTGTGTCGGCCGCGAGTTGGCTTGTCATCGCCGCCCGCAACAGCGCCACGAACGTCTGGTCTTCTTCCCACACCGCGAAGAATCGCTCCAACAAAACGTTCGCGACGTCGTCGGGATCAAGGCCCGACAGATCTGGCAGTTCGATCACGAAATCGGCTGCCGCCGCGAATAAGTTCTGCTTGCTGCCGAAATACCGGATCACCAGCGCCGCATCCACGCCGACGTCTGCCGCGACGGCGCGCAGGGTCGTGCGTTCATATCCTTCAGCCCCGAAACGGCGACGCGCTGCGGCCAAGATGTCGGCGCGGGTTCGGCTGGCGTTGCGAGGTCGTGCCGTGGTCATGCCGGTGCCGGCCCGACCAGGAGCTGCCGGAATACCGGGGCGGCCCACCGGCTGAGTTCTTCACGGGTGAGGCTGGCCACCGGCGGATTGGCGAGAACGGATCTGGTTGCGGCGAGCCCGATCACGAATGCGTCCGTCACCGCGATGCGCTTCATGTGGTTGTCCGGGGTGGCGCCCATCAGCGTGGGCGCAACATGTTTAGCCAGCGTCTCGTTCAACGTGTCGGCCGCGACCCGGCTCGTCATTGCCGCTCGCAACAGCGCTAGGAAGGCCTCGTCGTCCTCCCACACCGCGAAATACCGGGGCAGCAGCATGTCGGCGATGTCGTCGGGGTCGGCATTCGATAGGTCGGGCAGGTCGATCCTGAATTCGGTGGCCGTCGCGAACAAGTCCTGCTTGCTGCCGAAGTAGCGGATGACCAAGGCCGCATCCACTCCGACGTCGGCGGCGATGGCGCGCAACGTGGTGCGCTCGAACCCCTCGGCCGCAAATCGACGGCGCGCGGCGGCGAGGATGTCGGCCCGCGTCTGAGCAGCATCGCGAGGGCGGGTCACTGCCATCCTGAAACTGTATATGTCACCGGCCGTTGACACGGCCTGAGGGCAGGCGTATCTTCCAAGTCACCGACTGTTGATAAAAGTCATCGGCCGTTGAAATTAGCTCTAAGCAGGGCAGGTGGTCCCGATGGCTGACGACATCAGACAAATCACCCGCCCGTCGGCATCCCAAGCGAACCAACTAGCGGCCTCGTTCGTGATAAATGCGAGGGCGTTTTCGGGCCGAGGTTCGGACAACCTGTGGCCACCGCTGGTGGATGCCCAAGCTGCTGGCCCGACGTGGTTCGGGGACAGCGAAAGACGAGCCGTCCACGTGCCGAGGGGTCACGTGGGCGACCCGCCAAGTCAAAGGCGGCAACGACGCCGGCAAGGAACGCGCTCGCAGAAGGGTAACTAACGTGACAAAGTCATTAAGCCGCAACGAGTTTCGTGTGCACACCGCTGGCAGCGTCATCGCCGGTGTGCAGGGCGCACTGCCGGAGCACCGGTACGCCCAGCAGGAGATCACCGAATCGCTGGCCGCACTACCGGCTTTCGACGGATTAGGAGACGTGCTGCGCAAACTGCATGCGAGCTCCAAGGTCGATAGCCGCTACTTGGTGCAGCCCCTCGAGAACTACGCGTCGCTGACCGACTTCGGCGACGCGAACAACATCTTCATCGAGAACGCGGTCGAGCTGGGTTGTGCCGCGCTGACCGCAGCGCTCGATGAAGCCGGACTGCAGCCGCACGACGTCGACGTCATCTTCTCGACAACCGTCACCGGTATCGCCGTTCCGTCCATCGACGCTCGCATCGCCACACGGTTGGGCCTGCGACCGGATGTGCGCCGGGTGCCGTTGTTCGGGCTGGGCTGCGTCGCGGGTGCCGCGGGGGTGGCCCGCCTCAACGACTACTTACGCGGTGCGCCCGACGACGTCGCGGTCTTGGTGGCCGTCGAGCTGTGCTCGCTGACCTACCCCGCGGCCGGACGTTCGATCGCCAGCCTCGTCGGGACCGCGCTGTTCGGCGACGGCGCCGCGGCGGTGGTTTCCGTCGGCGAACGCCACGCAGAGAAGATCGGCGCCACGGGCCCCGAGGTTCTGGGATCCCGTAGCCACCTCTACCCCGACTCGCAGGGCACGATGGGCTGGGATGTCGGTTCGTCCGGATTCGGACTCATCCTTTCTCCGGACGTCGCGTCGGTCGTCGAGCGGTATCTGCCCGACGACGTCACGAATTTCCTTGCCGCACACGGTCTGAACATCGCCGATGTTCCTACCTGGGTGAGCCACCCTGGCGGCCCGAAAGTCATCGAGTCGATCGTCGGCTCGCTCGGATTACCCGACGACGCACTGGAATTGACGTGGCGTTCGCTCAGCGAGGTCGGTAACCTCTCGTCAGCATCGGTGCTGCACGTGCTGCGCGACACCATCGCCAAGCGCCCGGCCGCGGGCAGTCCTGGGCTGATGCTGGCCATGGGTCCTGGCTTCTGCTCCGAACTCGTGATGCTGCGCTGGCGCTGATTCCGATGAACTGGTATCAGCTGTTGATCGGCGCGGTCGCCGTCGAGCGCCTCGCCGAACTCGTGGTGACCCAACGCAACCGCGCCTGGAGTCAGGCGCACGGCGGCGTCGAGTTCGGCGCCGGACACTATCCGGTGATGGTGGTACTGCACATCGGGTTACTGGTGGGATGTCTGGCCGAACCGATCGTGTTCCACCGCCCCTTCGTTGCGGCACTCGGCCTGCCGATGTTCGCGATCGTGATTGCCGCACAGGCATTGCGCTGGTGGTGCATTAGCACCCTGAAACATCAGTGGAATGCCCGGGTGATCGTGATACCGGGCGCGGCACGGGTTACCGCCGGTCCGTATCGGCTTCTGCCTCACCCGAATTACGTCGCGGTGATCGCCGAAGGATTTGCGCTGCCGTTGGTGCACTCCGCGTGGATGACGGCGTTGGTGTTCACGGTTCTCAACGCAGTCTTGCTGAGAACGCGAATTCATGTTGAAAACTCGGCACTGGCGAGCCTGACATGATCGATCTCCTCGTCGTCGGCGGTGGCCCGGCCGGATTGGCCACCGCCATCCACGGCGCCAAAGCCGGACTGGAAGTGGTTGTCGTCGAAAAGCGCAGCGGAGTGATCGATAAGGCCTGCGGTGAAGGGCTGATGCCACACACGCTGCGGCACCTGGACCGGCTTGGCGTGCACCCGCACGGCAAGCCGATCCGGGGGATCAGCTACCGGGACGGCGACCGACACGTCGACGCGCCGTTCCGGCGTGGCGCTGGACGCGGCGTACGCCGAACCGTGCTACACGGCGAGCTGCTCGACGCGGTCGCCAGCGCGGGCGTGCGGATCTGCCACGACGAAGTGGGTGAGATAAGCCAAGACGCGACGTCTGTCCAAGCTGGGCATTGGCGGGCGCGTTACCTCGCCGCTGCCGACGGGCTGCACTCGCCGATCCGCCGGTCCTTGGGCCTGGAGCGACCGAGCCCGGGTTCTCGTCGTTGGGGCATCCGGCGACACGTGCGGACCGCGCCGTGGTCGGACTACGTCGAGGTGCATTGGGCGCCTGAGGCCGAGGCGTACGTGACGCCGATAGCCGACGACTGCGTGGGCGTCGCGGTGCTGAAATCTCGTCGCGGCGGATTCGATTCCCATCTCGCGGAGTTTCCCGCTTTGCGGGACCGGATCGAGGGTCTGCCGCATGAGCCGGATCGCGCGGCCGGGCCGCTGCGCCAGCGGGTTTCGAGGCGGGCGGCAGGCCGGGTTCTGCTGGTCGGCGATGCCGCGGGCTATGTGGACGCTCTGACGGGCGAGGGCCTCGGCTTGGCCTTCGGGGCGGCCGAGCTGTTGGTGGAATCCGTTGTCGCGGAACGCCCCGACACCTACGACCGCCAGTGGCGCCAGATGACGCGGCGTTATCGGATGCTGACCGCGGCCCTACTTCAGGCAAGCGGCTCTCCGCCGATACGGTCGCACATCGTGCCGGCCGCGGCGGCGCTGCCGACCGTCTTCGCCGGCGTCGTCAACCTGCTTGCGCAGTGAAAAGCCCGACGCGCGTTCAGATCTCTGGTGTGACAACGCTAGCCACCGTCGGGGGCATCACGCTTTCAGGGATCTCGCGCGTCGTGCTTCCCAGCGCGTTCTGGCGCGTGACGACATAGGTGTAGCGGTCTGCGCCCGGGTCCGTGGCGAGCGGTTCTTTGCTGTCGAGGAGGTCTTCCACGCCGGCCGAAGGTCACCATTCGAAAACGGTTGTGCAACACGGCTGGCTTTCAAGATCAAACTTATTGACAATTGACCCGGTGTCCAATACGACTCAGGTACGACTATGCGGTTCTGCTGAGCGCGGATAAAGGAGCTGACGTTGATCTCGATCTTTGATCGATTCGGCATCAAAGTAGTTGCCGGCGTTGGCTTGTACGGGGCCGCCATCGCGTTGAGCCCGGACGCGGCGGCAACCCACCTGAAAACGGGCGGCTATTCATGCGTCCAGGGACTAGCGGGCGAAACCGCACCGGCGGCGGTCGCCGGCGGACCGGTGGTCGCGGCAGTATGTGTTCCGCCTGCGCCTGTCGGGGCCGCACTATCCGGTGCGGGTGGTCCTGCCGCGGCGGCCCCGGTGCTGGCGGGTGCCCCCGTCCCGGCGGGCGGTGGTGGCCCGGTGCCGGTTGGTGCTCCGGCGGGTTTGCCAGTCGGTGCCCCCGTGATAGCGGGTGCTCCGGCACCAGGCGGCGCTTTACTCACTGGCGCGGGTGGTCCTGCAGGCAAGGAGGCGCCGACTGGTACGCCACCCACTGGCGGGCCCGCGGCCCGTCAGCCGATTCTGCCGGGCCCTCTGGAGTAGGTGGCGGCTGCTTCACATCCGTGACCTTGGCGCGCGGTCTGCGGATCGAATCGGTTGCGGGCCAATGCGTTTGCCTCAGAAGGCAACGGCGAAGTAGCCTCTGTTTTCGGCAACAGCAACGAGGTGTGGGCCCAAGACCGCAACAACGACCTCGCCGGCGTCTTCGGCAACTCGCTCGACGCGACGGCTACCGGCGCCAACTACTTGGTCGACATCCTGCCATCGCTTTAGTATTTTCCCTCGCGCTGCAACGAATTTGGGGTCGGACGCCCCTATTCCTTCACAATCACCGGGTCGCCAACATTGACGTTGTTGAAGTACCACTCCGCGTCTGCGGGGCTCAGGCTGATGCAGCCGTGGCTGACATTTTCCAGCCCAAGCGAATTCACCGCCCACGGCGCTGAGTGTACGAAGATGCCACGGCGGGTGATACGTACGGCGTAATCGACCGGGACCCGGTAACCCGCGGGATCGGTGAGCGGGACGCCGACGCTGCTCGAATCCATAAGCACCGAGCGGTCTTTGGACAGGACCGAGTAGACACCGACGGGCGTCGGGAATTCCGGCCTACCCATCGTGGCCAGCATCACGCCGTCTTCGCCCCAGTGTGGGCGGTGGTGTGGTGCTGGCCGTGGCGGCGGCGGTGTCGCCCCGACCCCGTCGACGCTGACGGTGAACGTGTGGTCCGAGATATCGGCGACGCCGAGGACGGCGGGACCGGTCTTGATCTTTGTGGACTCGCCGCCCACCAAGAGGGTCACGTTGCTGTGCGCCGGCCAGAATCGGTCCGGAACCCATTGCACGACATCGTTGTCGAGCCATTCGAACTTGCCGGTCATCGCGGGCGACGATTTGACGTCTATGGCACGCTCGGCCGCATGCCGGTTGGTGACCGGCGCGCTGAACGTCACCACCACGGGGTGCGCCACACCCACCACCTCGCCAGGCGTTGGTGTAACCGATGCGATGGTGAAGCTCGACGACTGGTTCGTCGCAGCCCCGCTTACGCCGGCCGGCCCCGCAACGACGATCGCAGCGATCACCATCACCGTAAAAAGACAGCGCACAACCGCCCGCATGGTCCGACCCCTTTAATCGACACGGTTCCAATTGGGATCGTAGGGGTACCGCAAAGAGTGGAAGCACAAGGGCGCGTAAGCAATTCGATCACGCGTTGGTCACGTTTTGACCACAGAGGCTGGCGTCAATGGATGCGGGCGCTGCCGCCGAGGCCAATTTCCAGGACACTGCCGGTGATGACCCCGGGGTCGGTCACCAGGTACACCACTCCGCGGCTGACGTCTTCGGGCTGCAGCCATGGCTGAGGTATCGGATTGGCCCTCATCATCCGGCGCACCAGATCATCTGGGATGTCGTCGCCGCCAGCGGGTTGCACCATCGGTGTTTGAGTTGTGGTCGGACAGATGACGTTGACCGTGATGCCCTCTTTGGCGACCTCCAGGGCAACGGACTTTGCGAGGCCGATGACACCCCACTTCGTCGCGTTGTATGCGGCCAGCTCGGGGATGCCCATGCGGCCGCCCATCGACGAGGTCACGACGATCCGTCCGAACCGCTGCTGTCGCATCACCGGTATCGCCGCCCGCAGGGTGTGAAATGCGCCGGTCAGATTCGTGTCGACCAGCTGCTGCCAGACCGTGTCGCTGACCTCTTCCAGCGGCCCGGTGCTGACGATCCCCGCGTTCGCTACCACGATGTCGAGGCTGCCCATGTCGGCGACCGTCTGGTCGATCGCGGCGCCGACCGCGGCCGAATCGCGTACGTCCAGGGTTAGCGGCAAGCAGCGCCGATCGAGCGCTTCAACCAGCTTTGCCGTCTCGCGTAAGTCGTCCTCGGTGCCGAGCGGGTAGGTGAGGTCCGCCATCGCGCCGGGGCCGTCGGCGACGACGATCTCGGCTCCCTCAGCCGCCAACGCCAACGCATGTGCGCGCCCTTGCCCTCGAGCCCCGCCCGTGATCAAGGCCACGCGGCCATCCAAAGCACCCATAGCCGATTAAGCTACCAGGCGGATAATCGCTTGTGGGGTGGCGGATGTCTCGCAAAATCGGTTGCAGGGGGACTGATTTCGATACTCATCTTTGGGGTGAGCGCCCCAATGCCGCCGGCCTCCCGCGACCGGCAAGCGCTTCGTCCATATCGCTGGCGCCGCTCAGAACGAAGCCACCGCCTAGTTGCATGGCTGTCATCTCCTTAGTCGTGGGCGTCAATACGCAGGCGCCGACCATAAATGCGATCGATTAATGCATCCAAAACGGGACTTGGACGCGTTGGCCGCTGGTGGTGCATGTTGGATGTGTCGGCTCGATCCCCCTTGCGGCGCGGGGTTGCTCGTTTGGGGTAGGTGCTGACGAGAGATCCGGCATGGCGGCCACAGCGGAGCTTTGTGACCCCACAACATCTAGACAGTGGTGCATGCCGGTTGGGCGGCGAACCATAAAAAGCATGAACCGCGGAGGCTGCGGAGAGGAGTGATCAAAATGATTTGGTGGACGTTGGCTTCTATCTTCGTCATCGCTCCCCTCGGGGCTCTTGCCGTTGACAGGCCGATCTTCGGCAACTGGATCTGGCGCATCGACGCTGACGCACCGCGGGAGCCTGAATGAGCATTCCGGCGTCGCCCGAAGACCCACGGTCGGCGCAGTCACGGCGTGCCCACTCGGGGCGGGCAACCCTCCGCCGCAGACGGTTTCGCGTCTGCGGCGTTGGGCGCACCTGACGTCAGCCAGTTCGTCGAGCCGCAGTCTTCGCACCGCAGCAGCGTGAGCTGGCGTCCCGTAGTTGTCGGGTTCGCAATACGTTGTTGTTCATTGGTCGGCTCTCACCTTCGCGGCCAGGCAAGCCGCGATCGCCGCCGGTCATGAGGTCTGCGACGAACTTGATCAAGGTAGGCAGGCGAGTGACGTCGCGAACAACGTCATGACACAGACTGATTTGGACGCCTATCACGCCGGGTTTTTCGTCGGAGTCAGCATTGCCGCTTTCTGCCCACGCCATAGCCAGTAGAACCAACGACTTCAAGCTGTCCTCGGGCGGCCTGCCACGCATGGATACATGAGGGGGTAACGATGATTTTCTGGGTGGCGTCTCTACCTGAACCTGACCACGTACCCGATTACAGCCATGCCCAGCAGTTCGCCGGTGCTGCCGTGATCGTGGGGTTGATCCTGTTGGTAGCGATTGCGTCGATCATCCGGTACCGGCGGGGTCGCTGACGCGGGTGCTGTTTCAGTGGCTTCCGAGTTGGACGGCTTTGACGACCAGCAGCACCGCGCCGATCACAAGGTAACCGCGTAGGGCCAGCATGCCCAGTTTGGTGCCTGCCGACCATGTCACCGGTTCTAGTAGCGCCAACTGCGGCATCCGCCACTGCTTTTTATCTATGTCGTCGGGCATGGGCGGCGGGGCTGGTTGCGGGCCATGACGGCGTTCGAGCCATTTCAATGCGCCGACAGCAACAATGGCGCCGATCACGATAGCGACCACCAGGTACTCGGTGACGGCGACGACGTTGACGTCCGGGAACAGGGTGGTGGCCATCAAGATTCCCGACAAGAGGAGCAGCGTCGACACGATGAAAGCGGCGACGATGTTAAGCCAGGTGCGGTTCACCCACGGGCCGAGCACTTCTCGGTCGTTGCACAACAGCAGCAGAAACACGCTGGCGCTGGGCAACAGCAGACCGGCCAGCGCCTGCACGGCGGTGGTGATCAACCCCAGCGGTGCGCCAGGGATCAGCACGATTGCCGCGGCGGCGGCAACCATAGCGCTGTAGGAGAAATAGAACTCTTTGGCGTCGGAAAACCCTCGGTGCAACGAGTGTTTGAGACCGAAGACGTCACCGAAGGCGTAGCTGGTGGACAGCGTGACCGCGGCCGCGCCGATGATGGACGCGTCGAGGAGCACGACCGCGAACATCCATCCCAACACATTGCTGTGCTGAGCCAGCAGTCGCGCAATCGCGCCGGCATCGATGAACTCCGTCGAGTGGCCGGTGGAGCGTGATGCCCAGTCCGCAGTCATCACCAATGCTGCTGCGCCAACGACGACGACAAACGCGCCGAGGGTGGTGTCCGCGCGTTCGTAGCCGATGAAACGGGGTGTTATGCGTTTATCGACGATGTTGGACTGTTGGAAGAAAAGCTGCCAGGGGGCGACCGTGGTTCCGACGATCGCGATGATCAGCAGCACCGCATCCGAGCTGAGCCCACCTTTGATGCCGGGTACCACGAAATAACGGGCAGCGGCGCCCCATTGCGGATGTGACAGCAACAGCATTGGAATCTGCAACAACGTAACAGCGATGAACGCGAACATGGCCCGCTCCCAACGCCGAAAACTCCCTGAGGCCATGATCGCGACGAGGGCGACGGCCGAGATGGGAACGACGATGTACTTCGAAACACCGAAATAGCTTGCAGCCAACGATATTCCGATGAATTCAGTCACGATCGTCAAGAAATTCAGCAAGAACAGGTCGCCGACCGAAAACCAGCCCCAGCCGCGGCCAAAACGCTCGTTGATCAACCGCGCATGTCCTACTCCGGTGACCGCTCCGAGTCGAACCACCATCTCCTGGTTGACGATCAGAACCGGAATAAGCAACAACAACACCCACAAAAGGCTGTAGCTGTAGTTTTGCCCTGCCTGGCTGTAGGTCGCCACACCACCGGCGTCGTTATCGCCGACCATTACGATCAGCCCCGGACCGACGATCGCCAGCAACGTGATCAATCGCGTCTTGAGCGTGCGTCCGTGATCGGTCGCGTCCATCCGGATCCGACCGAACGCACCTTCAATGTCGCCGAGGTGCGCACTGTCCAGCACCGCCGAAGTACGCGGAACCTCACCAGCGGTGCCCAACACAGAACGCTGGCTGACCTGAGTGGCCGCTGAACCCTCGACCTCTGGTCGGATATTGGGCTCAGCCATGGGTCGATCCGCCCTGGTTGTCCAAATCCGAGTTATCCGGCGAGGATTCGCGGATCGGGTGCGGCGCAGGTTCGCGTCGGCGCCAGTCTTCCGGAACTGTGGCTTCCAAGAGATCGTCAAACGTCACCACGCCCAGGACGTGGTCGTGTGCGTCGACGACAGGGATGGTCACCAGGTTGTAATCGGCCATCAGCAAGGCGATATCGGTCACGTCGGCTGTCGGGGTGACCCGGACCGGGTCCAAGTCGGCCACTTCTAGCACCGGAGTGTCAGGGGCCGACTGCAGCAGCCCGATCACCGACACCACGCCGACCAGCTCACCGGACGCATTCAGAACATGGATGTTCAACAGCGCCTCGGGCTGCAACGTACGGGCCTCCGACAGAATCGAAATCGCCTGCGCGACAGTAGCATCTGCCGGACAGGAAGCCACATCAACGCCCATCAAACCACCGGCAGTGGCGGGGTTGAAACCCATCAAGGTGATGACCTTGGTGCGCTGACCCGCAGGCAGCAGCTCAAGCACAGGGCGACGGCGAGATTGACGCAGCTCGAAGATCGCGTCGGCGGCGTCGTCAGCCCGCATCCGCGCTAACACCCCGGCGACATCGGCATCACTCATATTGTCGAGCAGCTTGTTGGCTTTATCGGGGTCGAGTTCTTCGAAAACGTCGGCTTCCAACTCGGGGTCACCATGAATGCGGTCGAGAATCTCGCCGCCCTCGCGCTTGTCGGCGTCTTCGAGCAGGTCAGCGATCTGCGCCGGTTTGAGCTTGCCAAAACGCCCCCTGGCGCGGGGCTCAAGACCGCTCTGCTGCTGCCCGATCAGCGGTTCGAACGACTTCCAGTCCCGGCTGGCGTGGCCGCTACCGGCCTTTATGAGGCCGAATAGTCGCGCCGGACGGCGGGTATCGAGGCGCGCCAGCACCCAGTCCGTCCCGGTGTCTTCCAACTCGACGTCGTAGGCGTGCACCAACTCCGCCGCCGGCACATCGATCAGTCGATGATCGAGCAAATCCGCGCGCAACAGAACCTCGCCGGGCCGGCGCTCAAACGCGCGCAGGTTGACCTTGTTCTGCGACAACTGGACCTGGCCGTGCGCCCACTCCGCGATCTGCTTCCAGGACACATACGCCCGGTTCCCGCCGATCTCTGCTACCAGCCCCGTCACCGGCGGGTAGACGTCGACTCCCCCCAAACGCACCACCACATCCTCGACCTTGCCGATGGTGTCGCCGGACCTGGCGATGACCGGCTGACCCAGCAATTCGGACAAATGGATCACGGGCGGTGACGTTGACGCGGCGACCTCAGACGAAGCGGCATCACTCATGACGACCCTTTCCACGAACAGACCGGCGACCTTCGGCGGCGCTGCAGCCCAATATCAACAGGCAGAGGTAAACAATGCGCAACGCCGGTCCAGCTCGACACTCTCGTCACAACAGGTGCAGGCACTGCTTTCTTTTTCTTTGTCACGGTCGCGGTTGGCGCGGTCGGGTTGGGCGCGGCTCCGGCGACTCTGAGCGAGCCGCCGGTGTATCTGTCCGGCTGCGGACTGGGCTTCCAGAAATTCGAATGGAGATTGCATTCCCGACCCCTCGAAATCTCCGGCGAGCGGGTTGCCCGGTGACGGCACCCCAGGCCTGGTCACCGCCCCCGGCTTCGTTGGTCCGGGCGTAGCGACCTCTCCCAACTTCGGTGGTGGCATCCCCGGCGGTCCGCCGCCCAACGCGACCGCTAGGTGCCGAGACGGCGATTACTCGTACAGCACGCACCATTCCGGTACCTGTTCCGGCCACGGCGGCGTGTCGCAGTGGCTGACTAACTGACTAGTAGCGGCAAGCGGGCGGACATCTTCGCGGTTCGGGTGTAGCAAACGTGCCGTGGGATTGAGCTCACCGAGGGCTAAGGTCGGCTCGTGCGCAGGACCATCGACTGGGACGGCGACGCGGTCACGATCATCGACCAGACCGCGCTGCCGGCCGATTACCGTGTTCTTAGTCTGCGCACCGTCGACGAGCTGATCGACGCGATCCGCCGCCTTGCCGTACGTGGCGCCCCGGCGCTCGGCGCGGCAGGCGCGCTTGGCGTTGTGCTCGCGGCCCGCGAAGGAGGCGACCTCCGGGCCGCGGCCGAACGAGTCGCGAAGGCACGGCCGACCGCTGTCAACCTCAGCTGGGGAGTCGCGCGTGCTCTCGAGAAAGTCGACGAGGGTGCCGAAGCCGTGCTCGCCGAGGCACTGGAAATCCTCGACGAGGACGAACGCCTCAATCGCGCCGCATCCGCTCACGCCGCCGAGATCGTCCTTGCATTATGCGATCGCCGCCCGCTGCGGCTGCTCAGCCATTGCAACGCCGGTCACCTCGCCACCGTGGCCTGGGGCAGTGCCCTCGGTGTCGTCTGGCACCTTCACGAGCGCGGACTGGTCGAGTCGGTGCTGGTCGATGAGACGCGTCCACTGCTGCAGGGTGCCCGGCTCACGGCATGGGAGCTGGCGCAGTCGGGCGTGCCCTACCGGGTGCAGCCGGACGGCGCCGCGGCGGCGGCGATGGCACGCGGCCTCGTCGACTGCGTGGTCGTCGGCGCCGATCGGATCGCGGCGAATGGCGACGTCGCCAACAAGATCGGCACCTACGGCCTGGCCATCGCAGCGCATCATCACAACGTGCCGCTCGTCGTGGTCGCGCCTTCGTCCACGGTCGACGGGTCGCTCGCCACCGGCGCCGAGATCGCAATCGAGGAACGCCCGCCCGACGAACTCAGGACGTTCAGCGGCACCACCATCACCCCGCCGGACGCCGACGTTTTCAACCCGGCCTTCGACGTAACCCCGGCCGAGCTCATCACCGCAGTTGTCACCGAGCACGGCCGCTACCGGCCGCGCGCCGGCTAATTGTGCGCGTTCGGGACGAACACGGATCCTCTTCGATCGGAGCCGCCCGTCAAGCCGACTTGCGACCTGCGGCGCGGGACGAAAGACGATGCCGGCGCGTGTAATTGACGCTAGCGGGGCGGCCGGGTGCGTCTGGGCGGCGCTCAGGGGTCGGCCCCGCTTCAACTGATCAGCTGGCCAGTGCCCGCATGGCTGTGGCCACGATGGCGTCGGCGTCGGCTGGCGTCAATCCTCCGTGCCCGGTCGCCCTCCGGTACATCGCCGGCCCGAAGATGAGATCCAGCGCCACCTCGGAATCGACGTTCGGATCCAGTTCACCGCGGGCGACTCCGCGGTCCCAGATCTTCCTCACGGCTGCTCGGCGGACGTTCACCTGGTGTGTTCGTATTCGCTCACGTTCAGTTGGGTAGAACTGCGACTCGCCGACGAGTTGGGCGTAGATCGCGCCAAGTGGGCTGGTGTAGAAGCCCATCATGCCGCGCAACGTCAAGCGGAAGTCTTCGGCCGCCGACCCAGTGTCGGGCACGGGCGCGTCGGTCATCATTTGGTGCAGGAACGCGTCGATAGCCACCGCGGTCCTGTTCGGCCACCACTTGTAGATCGTCGCCTTGCTGACGCCGCTGCGGGCCGAGATCCGGTCGATCGACGCCCTGCGCAGGTCGTCCTCCCGCATCAGTTCCATGGCGGCTTTCAGAACGGCGTCGCGGTGTTCCTCGCTGCGCGGTCGACCGCGCGCTCCACTTGGCGTCATTGCTCCAGTTTCCTACCCGTCGTTGGTACAAAGGTAATTACTAGACGTCCCGCTGTGAGTTCGCTCTTGCGCGTTGCCACGAGCCAAACGGGACGTGCAACATCTGACGTGAAATTTCTCAGATCCACGTCAGACATCCTTCAGCTTTGTCTCAGCCGTATCTCGAACGTGCGTAAGGACCCTTTCATGCAGCGCAATCCTCAACTCTGGATCACCACCGGTATCGGTCTCTTAGGCGCCGGCCTGATAGCCGTCACTCCGGTAGCTACGCCGTTGCCTGACGTGCAGCACCGACAGTTCCGGCTCACCGACTATGACGAGTTCGACATGTCCCAGCTGGTCACCACGACCGAAGCCAACTGGTCCGGGTTGGAAACGGTACTCAGCAGCAGTCATTGGCTGACCGACCCGGACATCTCGCAAGGCCTGAGCACCCTGTTCAGCGACCTGTCGACCAACACCGCGAACCCGGTGACCAACCCGCTCTCGCTGCTGACCGAGGGCGCGCTGGCGTTACTCAGCAGCGACGACGCGTCCAACGCGGCCTCGACCGCGCTAACGGCCGTATCGGACAACGTCGAATCTGCGCTTAGCAGCGGCGACTACTCGACGGCGCTCACCGACCTCGAAGACGGGCCCAGCACGGTCCTGTACGCATTCCTCAATGGCTACCCGGAAACCCTTGGCTCCGAATTGATTTCGCCGGAGCTCGGGCTGCTCACCAACACCGTTGGCGGTGCGGCCACCGGGCAGATCGATGCCCTACAGCAGTTGAGCAACACCCTGGCCGACGAACTATCTGCCGTCGGCGGAGGCGATCTGACGACGACCCCAACCTTGTTGGAACCGGGCACCTTGGACCTTTCCGTCAACGTCAGCACAATCCTCAACGACCTTGCCCCCAGCGGCACTCTGAGCCTGCCGGTCAGCCTGGACAGTCTGCTCAGCGACGCCGCCCCCAGCGGCGCACTCAGCCTCCCGGTCTCCGTGGACCAGCTCCTCGGCGACGTCGCACCCAGCGGCACACTCACTCTCCCGGTCAGCCTTGACAGTCTCCTCAATGGGGCCACTCCCGGCGGCACACTCAGTCTGCCGATCTCCCTCGACGGGCTGCTCAGCGACGCCGCCACCAACGGCAATATCACCGTGCCGGTCACCCTTGACCAAGTCCTCGGCGACGTCCTCGGAAACGGCGGCAGTATCAGCGTCCCACCGATCTCCGTCGACACAATCGTCAGTGACCTCGGCAATCCTTCCTACACAATCAACCTCGGCATCGCCAAAGAAACCATCTCCCTGCAGACTTTCATCAACGACCTCGGCATCGGCAATCACACCATTACTCCCCCATCGATCCCCGACAGCACCGTGCTCAGCGACCTGGAGTCGGTGCTGGGCAACTCCGGCACCCAGGACATCACCGTCTCCCTCGGCGACCTCGAGAGCCTTCTCGGCAGCGCGGGAAGCCAGGACATCAGCGTCTCCACCGCCACCCTCGAGGGGCTGCTGGGTACCTCCGGCAGCAGCGACATCACCCTGTCGGTGTCCGACCTGCAGACGCTTCTCGGCAGCGCCGGCAGCCAGGACATCAGCCTGCCGATCAGCACCCTCGAGTCGCTTCTCGGCGCGGCCGGCAGCTCGGACATCAGCATCCCGCTCAACACCCTTGAGGGGCTCTTCCCCAGCACGCTGAGTCTGGACCTGACCATTCCCGAGGTAACTGGGGGCGCTGTGCCCAACTTCGACGTGGACCTGGGCCAAGACCTGCTGGCGGTGCTCGGCAGCATCGCACCGATTTCGTCGGATCTGCCGAGCCTGTTGGGCACCGACCCGACGCTCGACGTGACATCCCTGTTGAGCACTGTGGTGACTGATCTGGGTCTGCCGGTGTCGATTACCGGCGGTGACCTGACACTCAACCTCAGCGGCCTAGCCTCAGAACTGCTCGCCGGCTTGGTGCCCTGAGATTGGCCTGCGGCGCCGGCGGGCGGGGGGAACCGCCGGCGCCGCGATGGTCATTGTCGGTAGTTCCTTAACTGTTGTGCGCATCAACCATCGGCGCGGCGGATCGGATGGGGATGCCGCCTTTATCGCCGGTGCTGTCGGGGACAGGATTACGCGGATTATGCTCGAATGCTGGCCATAGAGGCCAACGCGCTGGGCGACTTCCTGCGTGTCCGGCGGCAGCAGGTGCGGCCCGAGGATGTCGGGCTGGTTGCCGCGACAAAAATCCGTCGGCGCAGGTGGTGGAGGCGCTCGCGCGCGGGCTCCGGCTTGACGTCCCGGCGACGGAATCCCTACACCGGCTGGCGGGTGCGAGCGCCGGTCGTCGGCCTCATTCCGCTGTGGAGACGATTGCGGACGGGCTGGATCAAGTGATCGATCTGTTTCCGATACCAGCCTGGGTGGTCAATAAGTGCCTGGATGTGTTGGCCGCCAATCCATGCGCCTGCGCGCTCTCACCCGAGTTCGCCGTGGGGAAAACCTCCTACGATGGCGTCTGCTGGAACCTGCCGCCCGCGATCTATATGTCAATTGGGATGAAGCGATTGAAACCTTGGTTCGCGGGTTGCGCGAGGTCACCGTTAGCGAGCGGGATGATCCTAAGGTGCGCGCGTTGATCGACGAACTCTCCGCCAGCCGCCGTTTCCGTGAGCTGTGGGCGGCGCGTGGGGATGTCGGTTACAACACGGGCACTACCCACATGCGTCACCCGCGCGTTGGCGAAATTCATCTGCGCCGCAATCTGCTCACCGTGCCCCGCCGCGGCGGGCAGCACCCGCTGATCTATCACGTCCAGCCGGGCAGTCATTCCGCGCAGGCACTCGAGGAATTACGGTCCCTGTCGGCCACGCCCGCCAACGCGCTTCCGGGTGAGGATGCGCGTTGATCCCTGTCGCACAGTCAAGATGATGCGCTGAAGGCTGCGGGAGCGACATTGAACCCAGTTGTGACATCCTGTGACATCGGCACGGAGTAGTCGAACAGTTCGAACAACGTTGGGGCTGGTCGGATGTGGAGCCGATGACGGGAATCGAACCCGCGTATTCAGCTTGGGAAGCTGATGTTCTGCCATTGAACTACATCGGCATGGCGGCTTTGACCTGCGGGAACCCGCTCAACGGGCGTGGCACCGAGGCTCAGTGTCACACGATTTCACAACTCGATCCAACTCGCTCCGGCGTCCTGCAGTGCGGCAAACTGGCTGTGAGCATACAGCCGCGTGGTCAGGCTGGCGTCCTTGTGGCCGAACTACCACGACTAACAGAAGTTCAGAAGAACTAACACGGCTCAAAGAGGTTCGGGAGCTTACGGGGCTAAGACAATGTGGCCTTCCGGGATTCGCGGTGCAGGTTGCGCTGGGACACCGCCACTATCACTTCCACCCCCGTTGACCCCACTGCCGGTGCCTCCACCACCCGCGCCTCCCTGAGGTCCGGCCGCGGGAGGTTCTACCACCTGTGGTGGAGGCGGGGGAACCTGCTTCGGTGGCGGTGCTTGTTTCGGTGCCGGTGACGGTGCCGCAACAGGTGGTACCAGCAACTTGATCGCCGGTTGAGGTTGCGGCGGAATCTGCGGTGGGTTTGGAATTGTCTGCCCGGCGAGCACTATTCGGTGCTTTCCGCTTGACCCTGACACAGAAGCCAACTTTCCCTGGTTCCCCGGACAGAAGGCTGTCACCGAGACCCTGACGAATCGGACCATAGTGCGGTGGTACTGGCCGAGATCATGAGAGGGGTCTTCGGCATAACTGTAGTTCGCCATCGTGTTTACCACCGCTGACGGTGACTCTCCGCCGTCAAGTGCCTGACAAACCTTGTGACCGTAGTCGATGACAGACGGGATGTTGTCGTGGGCAGGAACACCTGCCTGAGCAAGGAGTGCCAGGAAGTTGTCGTCCTGACCTTCTGCACTGGCCTGCGGTGCTAGTGCAATAGCGGCACCGACAATTGATTCGGCGATCGCGGCCAGCTGCACCCGCAGCATGTGGTTCTGCGACAGCTTCATGCTCGCTGCGGTCTGCGGGCGCTCGCCGACATCCAGGGCATCATCGGCGGCCATCTGAATGGCATCCATTGTTCAGATTATAGGCACTTTTGATTCATATCAGAGACACTTGTGCTTAACGTTGACTGTGAGCTCGGTGGGGTCTTCCTGTGCGTTGTGCGTGCCGGTTCGCAACGGCTCAACGCCTCTTCAGCACCACATCCACGGCGCAAACATGGATTCAGTCGCAGCATTATTGGCGCGTCGGCGGGTTCGCCGCGCCAGCCAGCGGCGAGGACGTCGACCAGGTCGATCGCTTCCGTACCGCGGGCTCCGACATCCACTGGGCGACGAACTGTGGGTCACGACGTCAGCGGCGCACCGCTCGACCGTCCGCGCCGTCAGCGTCACGTCGCTAAGCGGATACGCTCGTCGCGTGCTGCTCTCCGATCGTGACCTCAGGGCCGAAATCGCCGCCGGCCGGTTGGGAATTGACCCGTTCGA
>Ga0209656_10000121_pt1 | contig 49881 bp, 49 predicted proteins | sample BogFormECP12_OM2_FD_188239 | JGI IMG/M metagenome (GOLD analysis project Ga0209656, IMG submission 188239) | Bog forest soil microbial communities from Calvert Island, British Columbia, Canada - ECP12_OM2 (SPAdes) (version 2) | ecosystem: Environmental > Aquatic > Freshwater > Wetlands > Bog ...
GATGGGCAAGCGCTATGTCGATGACGGCGGCGCGGAGGTGCTCGTGACCAAGGCGGGGGCGGGCACCTTGAGCGTGGGTGAAACTGCCTTGAGCCTCAAAGAGGCGAAGCCACTGCCCGCCAGCGACTGACGATGGCGAACCAAGCGGCACTGACCATTCCGGCCGACGGCATCAAAATGGCCGCGGACGCCTTCGGTGATTCGTCGGATCCACCGAGGTGATCGCGGTGATCGCCGAATCGATTACCGCGATGTCGAATCCGGCAGTGCCGAGTATTGGCGGCTGATCGGGGGCTCCAGCGAAGACCGAGGCGTCATCGTTGAGCGCCGCGTTCAGTGACACCTACAAATTGGCGCAACACTTAAACCGCTCGTAGTAGTTACGGTAACTTGAATAATATGAACCGCGCGCCGGTGGGTGTTGTGATGATTCACGGTGGACTACACACTTCCTGGTGCTGGCATCGAGTAGCGCCCTTGTTGACGTGCCCCTCCATCGCCGTGGACTTAACGGGCCGAGGAAAGCGCCCTGCGTGCCCGGCGTCGGTGCGTGTAAGCGACTTCATCGGCGCAGCAGTCGACGATCTCGTCAACGCGGGGTACGAGAAGACCGTTGTGGTAGCACATTCGCTGGGCGGGATCACCGCGTTGGGGATGTGCGCTGCGGTGCCGGATCGGGTAGCACATGTCGTCTTCTTGTCTGCTGTGACACCGCGACCGGGTAGCAGGCCCGTCGACGACCTCCCCGTGGCTCTCCGGTGGTTCGCGAAAGGGTCGATGAAGCGCCAACTTTCCAAGCCGGATGGCGCCTTCACACTTCCGAAATTCGTCTCGCGACATATGTTCTGTAGCGATCTCTCCGCCGCAGACACCGATGCCGTGCTTCATAATCTCGTCCCCGAGACACCCTCCATTTCCCTTGACTGCATCGAGGGAGCAACTTGTCCGGCTTCAATCGGGCGTACATATGTACGGCTGGCGCGAGACCGAGCGCTATGGCCAGGTATGCAGCGACGGATGATCGCCAATATCGCACCGGTAGAGGTGGTTACGATCGACGCCGGGCACGAAGTAATGATCAGCCGACCCGAAGCATGTGCGGGCGTGATCAATTCGGTCGTGGCCGGCCTGTCGTGACGAGGTGCCAGCGCGCGGCGCGCTAAACGATCATCACCATCATCGCCTTTCGGCTGATCACTCGCCCATGATCAACACTCCGCGAATATTCTTGCCATCCTTCAAATCGGCATAACCCTCGTTAATCTGCTCCAGCGCATATCGCTTGGTGATCAACTGGTCGAGCATCAGATCACCTCGCTTGTAGCGGTCCAGCAAGTGGGGAATCATGTACCGAGGGTTGCCCGATCCGTAGAGCGCACCGTGAATGCTCTTCTCCCAGAACGTCATCTCCATGAGGTTCAGGCTTACCTCGGTTTGGAGGATGGGAGCTACGGCGGTCAGGATAACGCGACCGCGCTTCCCGACGAGGTTGACGGTTGGCGAGACCTGTTCGGAAGTCGCGACGCCGGTGGTGAGTATGGCGACGTTCGCCATCTGGCCGTGGGTCACGGTCCCGACGAGGACGGCCGCGTCCGCCAGGCTCGCCGCACTATGGGTGGCGCCGAAAGTCTTTGCCTCGTCGCGCTTCCAGGACACCGGCTCGACGACGATGATGTTCGCCGCGCCTGCGGCACGAGCTCCTTGCACCGCGTTCATGCCGAGGCCGCCGGCACCGACGACTACCACGGTGTCACCGGTATGCACTTTGCCTGCGTTCACCGCCGAGCCCCATCCCGTGGCGACGCCGCAGCTCACCAGACACGCGAGATCCAGTGGAATATCGGGATCGATCTTCACGATCGAATACTCGTGAACCACCGCGTGGCGGGCGAATGCGCTCAGCAGATTGCCGGAGGCGATGTCCTGCCCTCGGGCGTGCGCGCGGAATCCGCCGTCCGAAATCGCGCGTCCCAGGGGGATCGAAGCCCCAAGGTCACAGAGATTTTGGGCGCCGTTGACGCACGACGGGCACTTCCCGCAAGAAGGTACGAAGCTCATCGCGACGTGATCACCGACGGTTACCGACGACACGCCCGGACCCACCTCGGCGACGATCCCGGCGCCTTCGTGGCCCCTGATTACCGGGTAAGGCGATGGAAGGTCCCCGGTAGCCGCATGGTCGTCGGTGTGACAGAGGCCGGTCGCGACGAGCTGCACCAACACCTCACCGGTACCCGGTGGATCGAGTTCCACGTCTTCGACCGACCAGCGCTCGCGTGCGCCCCAAAGTATCGCGGCCTGTGTCTGCATGCGGAGCTCCCAAATTTCGCCGATTCGCGTCGCATATCGAGAAGCAGGAGATCGAATCGTACGAGTTACGGTAACTATATTGACGGTGCACAGCGTAGCTGTTAGACAGGTCATAGAACAGTCTTTTGGCGTGTCACCGACAGACCGCTGGCGAGGAGATCGAGTGAGCGACCTAGATCTGACCCTGGTTTCCGCCAACGATCACCTGATCGAGACGGCCGATGTCTATGAGGGCCGGCTGCCGGCCAAGTGGGTGGATCGCGCTCCGCGCATCATCCCGCTGGAAGGTGGCGGCCAGCAATGGGTGCTCGACGACAAGTCCGTGCCGTTGTGGCGGCACAGTGCTGTGGCGGGAATGACGCCCGAGCAGTGGCTGGATTCCATGCTCGTCACCTTCGACGACATCCGCCCGGGATGCTATGACCCGCAGGCGCGACTGGCGGACATGGATCTCGACAGGGTCGCCGCGTCGGCCATCTACTCGTCCCCAGCGGGCGTCGGGTTCGGCGGCGACTTCTTCTCGTACGCCAAGGACGCGGAACTGGGAATTGCGGCGATGCGAGCCTGGAACGACTGGTACTTCGAAACCTGGATTTCCGCCGCGCCGGAACGGTTCATCCCCGTCCAGGTGACGTGGTACCTCGACGCGAAAGTCGCTGCGCAGGAAATCTACCGCAATGCAGAGCGCGGCTTCCGAGGTGTGACGCTGCGCAACCCAACGGACATCGGCCTGCCGTGGCTGGGGGACCCTAGCTGGGATCCGCTGCTGCGGGCGTGCCAGGAGACCGGAACCGTCCTCGTGCACCACACAGCTGATCTGCCGCACTGGCCGAAGATCAACTGGAGCATCTCCCTGGACACCGTGCCCTACGGCTACGCAAGCACGATCTTTCAGTCGGGCGCGATCGAGGCCGTGGCCAGCTTCATCTGGGCCGGGCTCGATGTTCGGTTCCCGGGCCTCAAGGTGTTGATCAGCGAGTCGGGCGGGACGTGGCTTCCCCATCTCTTGGAGCGACTGGATTGGTGTCTTGACTACTCGCTCCTGCACCGCCAGGGCTGGCCCGACCTTGACCGCAGACCCATCGACATGCTCCGGGACACATACACGTTCAGCACACTGGAGGCGCCGACTGCTCTGCGCCTGGCCCAGGAGCTGGATTTTCACAACTGGGTGCTGGAGATCGACTATCCGCACATGGAGTCGATCTGGCCCAACAGCCAGAGCGTCTACAAGCGCGACCTCAACGGTGTCGACGAGACCTTCGTCGAGAACTTCACCTGGAGGCGGGCCACCGAGCTGTTCAATTTCCCTGTCAAGATGGTCGAGCGTGTCTAGTCCTTCTTTGTTGATCGACGGCCGTCACCAGGCAGCATCGCAGGGGACGCCCCAAGACGTCGTAGACGCCTCCACGGAAGACGTCATCGCCACGTTGCAGCTGGCGGGGCGGTCCGACGTCGACGCGGCGGTGGCGGCCGCGCGGCGTGCCTTCGACAGCGGCCCATGGGCGACGACGACCGCCGCGGAGCGTGCAGGCTATCTCGACGCCCTGTGTCAGGCCCTGCTGGCACGTGGCGACGACGTCGCACGAACGGTAAGCCAAGAGAACGGTAACTCCATCGCGACATCGCCGATGGTGCAAGCGTTGAGCGCCGCCGTGGTGCCGGGATATTTCGCACAGGTTGCCCGCGAGTTCGCGTTCGATCTCGAGCCCAGGACAGGGCTGTACGGCAATCCGGTGCATATCTCGCGGCGACCGCTCGGGGTGGTGGCAGCTATCGTGCCGTGGAACGTCCCGTTGACCATCGCGATGCTCAAACTGGGGCCCGTCCTGGCGGCGGGATGCACCGCGGTCGTCAAACCCGACCCCCAAACAGCGCTCAGCGCACAGATTCTCATCGAGGCGGTGCAGGCGTCCGGGTTTCCCGACGGGGTCATCAACGTTCTGCCCGCAGATCGAGACGTCAGCGAGTACCTAGTCTGCCACCCCGATGTCGACAAGGTGTCGTTGACGGGTTCGACCGCCACCGGTCGCCGGGTCGCTGCTCTGTGCGGGAAGCGCATCCGGCCCTGCACCCTCGAACTCGGTGGCAAGTCCGCGGCGATCGTCACGGACAGCGCGGAGCTCGACCATCTGATCGCGGGCCTGCTACCCGGTATGACAATGATCAACGGCCAAGCATGTGTGGCTCAGACCCGGCTGCTGGTTCCGGCGAGCAGGGCCGACGAAATCACCCAGGCTTTCGCGGAGGCGTTCACCGCGCTGCGAGTGGGGAATGCCCTCGATCCCGACACCGACATCGGCCCACTGATCTCGGAGACCCAGCGTGCCAGAGTGCTGGGTTACATCGAACGAGGCGTGGCCGACGGCGCGACCGTCGCAGCTGGAGGAAAAGCCACCTCGGTCGACGGCCGCGGATTTTACGTCGAGCCGACATTGCTGACCGACGTTCACCCCGACGCCCTCGTCGCCCAGGACGAGATCTTCGGTCCCGTCATCGTCGTCCTGCGTTACGACGACATCGGCGAAGCCGTTGCCATAGCCAACAATTCGCAGTACGGGCTGTCTGGTTCGGTATGGACCAAGGACCCCGACGAGGGTCTCGCGATAGCGCGACGCATCAAGACCGGCGCGGTCAACGTCAACTACTTCAGCATCGAGGTTGGCGCGCCGTTCGGGGGATCGAAGTCCTCCGGCCTCGGTCGTGAGGGCGGTCCCGAAGCCCTGGACGGATACCTGGAATACGGCTCAATCGGCGTCCAGTCGCCGGCTTGATTACTAAACGGAAAGGGCCACCCATGCCGCTACAAGACCACCATCAAATCATCTCGGTCGATGACCACCTCATCGAGCCGCCCCGAGTGTGGCAGGACCGTCTGCCGGAGAAGTTCAGAGAGGCCGGTCCCCGGATCGTCGAGACGAACGGGAATCACGTGTGGCACTACGACGGCGAAGTCTTTCCGACGCTTGGACTCAACGCCGTCGCGGGTAAGCCGCGAGAAGAGTGGGGCTTGGACCCCGTTCGATATGAGGACATGATCCCCGGCTGCTACGACCCCGCCGCCCGTGTCAAGGACATGGACCTCGACGGCGTGCAATCGGCTATCTGCTTCCCGTCCTTTCCCGGCTTCGGCGGAGGCACATTCCTTCGGGCAAACGATAAAGAACTCGCCCATCTCTGCGTACAGGCTTGGAACGACTTCTACATCGACGAGTGGTGTGCAACCGCGCCGGATCGCTTCATTCCGATGGCGATCCTGCCGGTGTGGGACATCGACCTAGCGACGGCCGAGGCGCAGAGGGTCATCGCCAAGGGCGCGAAGACGATCTCATTCCCCGATAGTCCGCAGCCGCTGGGCCTGCCAAACTTCTACACCCGCCACTGGGATCCCCTGTGGTCCGTTTGCTCGGAAGCGAAAGTGCCGCTGTCACTTCACTTTGGCTCCGGCTCCTATGTTCCCGGTTTCCCGTTTCAATCGACGAACTTGGGCCTCGGGATGCTCGAGCAGAACGCACCGTTCGTCGTCGCCATGATCCTCTTCTCGTCGAATCTGATGTGGACCACCGTCGACCTGTTGATGTCCGGAGCGCTGCAGCGGTTTCCAGACTTGACGTTTTCACTTGCCGAGGGCGGAATCGGGTGGATCCCCTACATCCTCGAGCGGTGTGACTTCGGGTGGGAAAGGCACCGCTACTACCAGAACATCGACTTCGACGCCCGGCCCAGCGATCTGTTCCGCAAGCACTTCTACGGTTGCTTCATCGATGACGAGCACGGTTTGGACAACCGACACAAGATCGGCGTCGACCGGATCACGATCGAGGCGGATTATCCCCACTCGGACTCGAACTGGCCCAACAGCCGCAAACGAGCCGCCGAGGTCTTCGCCAATATTCCTGACCACGAAGTCGAGATGATGGTCGAGACCAATGCCCGCCGCATGCTCAACTACCCGCGCGGAGGTCAATGAGGATGATGCCCGGTGGCGAACTCCTCGCGTCAGATGTGAGCGTGCAGTCGACGGCGCCGGTGCGGGTGAGCCGAACGACGACGGTGCCGGGCACACCCGCCCAATTCTGGACAGTTTTGGCCGAAGACCCCAGTGCATGGGGTTTGTGGTGCCCGGGTTTCTCCACGAAGAGTGGTTGGGTCACACCGGGCGCTCCCGCGGTGAGTAGCCAGCGGCTCATGCATGCATTCGGAACGACGTTCCTGGAGACGATTCTGGAATGGGAGGAATCGCAGCGCTTCACCTTCTACATCAACCGACGCGGTGTTCCCGGCCTTCGTCGGTTCGTCGAAAGCTGGTCCCTGCGGCCAGCAGGCAACGGTGGCGACGCTACCGAGGCGACGTGGACGATGGCTGTCGAAAGCGTCTTTCCCACTTTGATTTTGCGTCACGCTTTGAGTGTGCAACAGCGAGTTATGATGGCGATCGCAGGCCGTCGGCTGGCGAAGATGTTGAGGCTCGATCAGGCCCTCGTTGATCGGCTGCGGGTGTCGCCTGCCGCGACTCACGCAGTGTCCACGTTTAGTGGGCACTGCGTTGACGCTTACGCTTCTTCGCCGAGGATTCGATTCCTTCGATGAAGATGTCGAGCATGATGTCGAACTCGTTGTCGGATCCGAAGCGAGCGTCTCCGCTGGTGTTGACATCAGACCCGCCACCCACCGACTTGACGAGATCGTCGAGGTATTCGCGGTGGTGGGTGGACGTGCGGGTGAAGTCGTCTTCACGGAGCGCAGAGGCAACGGTGAACATCGACAGCCCAAAAAACGCCCTCACGGCCACTTGGGGTGGCACGCCGCCATTCACCATGGCATCGACGTGGCGTCGGATGTGCGCGACGATGGGTGCATAGCTATCCGGATCCGCAGGCAATATCTCGCCGCGGAAGAAGATGAGATCGGCCAGGGTCGGATGGCGCTTGAGGCTGTCGCGGACAGAGTGATAGTGGACGCGTAGCTCCTCTTGCCATTCTGCGTCCGTTGCGTCGACGTGGGTTTCGTACAGCTCGAGCGCAGCGCGTTGCCCCATGGCGTCCAACAACTCATCGCGACCGCGGAAGTACGAGTAGAGAGTCATCACGCCGACGCTCAGTCGCTCGGCCAGCACGCTCATCGTGAGACCGTCAATGCCGGACTCCCGCGTGATCGTCAACGCAGTATCGACGATCTGTTCAGCAGTGAGGGACCTCGGTGCACCCCCACGCCGTGGGCTTCGTCCGGCTTTCGCAGACGTCGACATCACCGTTTCCTCTTCGTCTGAAGTTCTACGCGTCTGTCCGGCAGCCTACGTCCACATGATGTCCCGAGCGTGGCCACCGACGCGATGGTGCACGCCAGCCCATAATGGGTAGCCAATTCGAGCGCTGGCATCGTGCACGCAACGTCGTACGGTTCGAGCGCCCCGCCAAATTCTCGGGCGTCCCTACCAGCAACGCGTATGCGTTACGGTAACAGCATTGATCGACGGCGGGTGATGTATTAGACAAGACGAGAAGCGCACTGCTTCCGTCCGTGGAATGGCAGGAATGCACAACGTGAAAGGAGTGCCGCGTTGAGTACTGCCGTCTGCCCGCACGCGTAGGCGCCGGTAGCGCGAAGACCGTTGACGCGATGAAGGGCGGTGTGAAGCTACGCGACCTACTCAACATCTCGGTCCGTCCCGGCGGCGAACGCAGTGGCGCGAAATCCTTTCGGTCGTCGCAACCCTGTCGATCGGAGTTGTGATGACCGCGTGGACGTTGAATTCGTCGGGGCTGCTTGTTGTTTGACCTAGATGCCGACGGTTTCTAGTGCCGGGGGTTTGACGGCGTTGGGGTCGGGGTTGGCGATTGGTAGGCCCATGAAGCGCCTGGCGTTGTCGCCCATGAAGTCATAGGTCCGCCGGGTGTCCATGCCCTCGGCGTAGTGCCAGTAACGCTTGGGCTCGGCCAGGCCTTCGGGGTGTGGCCAGTCTGATCCGAACATGACTTTGTCCCATCCGACGGTTTGCACGACGTCGGCGACGGAGCCCTCCCAGAACGGGCTGACCCAGACGTTGCGGCGGAATACGTCGTGGGGATGTTCGGGGAAGTTCTGCGGCATCTTGTTGTACGTCGACTGCAGGTCGTCGAAGAGCGGCTTGATCCATGAGCTGCCGTTTTCGACGCTGGCGATGCGCAGCTTCGGGAATCGGGTCAACGTGCCGTGGCAGATCAGGCTGGTGAGCATGTCGGCGATTTCCCGGTGACCGAGCGCGGTCCACTTGAAGGCTGACATCTCGAACGCGCTGCTGGTTGACGGCGGTTCCCACTTGTCGATGTATTCCTGCAGTGGAGGTTGGCTGGCGTGCAACACGATTGGCAGGCCCGCGTCCTCGACGTCGCGCCAGAACGGATCGAACTCCGGGAGCGCGGGGGAGCGCCAGCCCTTGTAGCCGTTCACCGGCGCCGGCTTGATCAGCGCGACCTTGGCGCCGTTGTCCAGTATGTATTCGAGTTCGCGACGCGCTTCGTCGACGAGTCCCAGGGTGAGCACCGGCGTCGAGTAAACCCGGTTGGCGTGGCTGAAGCCCCAATGTTCCAGCATCCACTGGTTCAGGGCGTGGATGATCGCCACCGTCAGGTCGGGGTCCTCGGCGGCCGAGTGCTCGACCAGGTTGGCCAGCGTCGGGTAGTTCAGGCATGAATCGACTCCCTGGCGGTCCAGTTCGGCGATCCGGTCCTCGGGGTTGCGTGCGCCAGGCGGAGTGTCGATGCCGCGGCCCGACATCTCCCGCATCGACAGACCCTCGGGGTTCTGGCCGGAGTAGAACTTCTCGTGCGCTCCGGGAGCGGCGACCCGTTCGAACGTCGGGTTGGGCATGTAGTCAGTGATCTTGTTCAGGATCGCGATCCGCGTATGCCTGCCCATCTGGACGAACTGCACCTTGGGCTGGAACTGCTCGGGCAGGTATTTCGTCAACGCATCGGGGGTCTCGTACATGTGCTGATCGGCATCGAAAATCGGTGCGTCGGTGAACTGCGTCATCGTGGTGCCTCTCGCTATCGATATACGGCTCGGATATGAGTTTGGCGGAACTTGACAGTTGTGTCAAGTCTGGGCCGCTATGATCAAGAATTAGCATTTTAAGTGTGATGATTGCGGTTGACGATGCTGTCATATAAGGTCGCCGCATGACGGTGACCCCGGCTTCGCCCGCCGAGCGGCAACTGGACGCCACTCGCGGTGAACGCACGCGCTCTTCGATCCTTGATGCCAGTCGCAGACTCTTTCTGGAACGCGGCTACGCGGGCACCCCGATCAACGCGATCACCGAAGCGTGCGGTATTTCACGGGCCGGCTTTTACACGTACTTCAAGGACAAGCGCGAGATCTTCGACGTCCTCGGCAAGAACGCTTACCGCGAGGCCCTCGCCGTCATCGCCGAATGGGCCGACGCCGACGATTCGTTCGGCCCGGCCGACATCCGGGCCTGGGTCGGCCACTACTTCGACTATATGGATCACCACGGCGCGTTCGTGCTCGCGTCGACGCAGTCGGCGCCCGACGACGATGATTTTCGAAAGTCGCGCAACCGCATGGTGACTCGGGCGTCGTGGAAGCTGGGCCAGGCGATCGCCGGCAACGGCGCACACTCACCCGACGTCATCGGCGTCGCCGTGATGGGCCTCTTGGACCGGGCCTGGTACACGGTTCACCGGCAGACCGTGGCCGTCGACCGCGACGAGATGATCGCGGTGGTCGCCGAGATGATCGTCGCGATGGCGGTTCCGCCCGCGCCTCTCGCGTCGTGACCCCGCTGTCGCTCGACACGCCGGACGTCGTCGAGTTCATCCGTGCCAATCATCGCGTGTTTCTCTTCTGCCGCGACGGCGCCCGACGGCCGATCGGCTATGCAATGCGTTCGGTCGCCTATCGCTCCGCCACCCGCTGTCTCTACTTCGCCACCTATGCCAAGAGCGCCAAGGTCCACCACCTGCGCTCGGCTCCCGAGGTCGCATGCCTGATCGGCGACGACGAGGGTTGGGTCTCCGTTGGTGGCCTCGCGCACGTCTACCAACCGTCCGCAGCCGAGGTCGACGAACTCATCGGCGAACGTTCACCGGATGAGCGCGTGCCCGAGTCGGTCGTGACGAAGGTCCGCGACCGCCTTCTCAGCGGCAAGCGGTGCTTCATCGGTCTGAGGCTCACCGAGATCCGCGCCGCCGATCTCCCCGATCGACGTGCCTAGCCCGCGCAGCGGCGGCCCGGTTTCCATGACCGAGGAAGAACTGGCCGAGTTCCTGGCGCAGGGCCCGTGCGGCGCGATCTGCGTCGACGCCGACGGCCAGTTGCTGGCCCTACCGGCGCGGGTGGTCGACTTCGACTCCGCGAAAATCGCCGTCACCGTTGACGGCGTCCATGGTGACACCACGCAACACGCTGAGATCCAGGCCTGCGTAGTGGCCGACACGTTCACCGCCTATCGGGACATTCGCGGTGTGATCGTGCGGGGCACGGTGGTATGGCCACCCGGATCGGACGATATGGCCACGCTGACGGTCAGGCGCACGCTGACGTTCTCATTCGTCAACGCCTAGAGGACGAGGGGTATCAACGCGGCCACGTCGGCGACGCTGCGTAACAGATCGTTGAGGTGGGTGCATGTGCTGGTGCCGAACAACTCTTGCCGGACCCGGAAGTGCAAGTCGCTCAACGTCATACCGGCGATCCGCTGTGCGCTCGCGACCGCGCCGGGACACTCCCGCCAGGGCAGCACCCGTGGTGTGGCGCGTGATTCGACGATGACGCCGGTTTTGGCGTCGACCTCGGCGTCCAGGGTGTACTCGTGGATGATGGTCTCGATCCCGTCGCTGCGCACGTAGGTATCACGGAACATCGCATCGATGCCCACCCGTGACGGCGACTCACCCTGGTAGACGTCAATGCGGCGCCTGCGGCGCATGGCGTGGCGCGGTAACGCCGCCACGTGGTGCCAGGCCCACCGGTCGTCGTCGTTATCGAGGTCTGGAGCCTGCGGGCCGGTGGCGATCACTGGATCGCCCGCCTCGAACGACGTCAGCAACAGCCCGCCGGTCGCGAAGCCCGCACACTGGTCGGCGACCGGCAGGTACCCCGATTTCGCGACGTCCCCGAGCAGGTTCGACGCCGACAGCGCATGGCCGGATATCAGGGTGGCGACGGGAACGTCGTCGAGCAGCGTGTAGCGCAGGTCGCGGGCCTCCCGCAGCTCGGGCGCCGCCTTGTCGGCCGCGGCGCGAAACCCGCTCATCGCAGGGGCGCCCGCCAGCCGCGACATCGCGGCGACCGCTGGCGTCAGCTCGACGTGACGGACGACGCGGGCGATCAGCTCGATGGTGGCCGAGAGCGTCGCGGTGCTGAGCTCGGTCGCCGTTCCGTCGGCCGCCGTCCACAGATCGCGCGCCCGCCCCATCAGATACACCGGGTCCAGCGAGCCCTCGTCGCGGGTCATGTCGATCGACGTGGTGCGGCGCGCAGACCGGGGACGACGCAATGGATTACCGGTCGTGGGTTCGTGCACGCCGTGCAGCGGATGAAGCCCGAAGGGCGGGGAGCCCAGGTCGGTCACCGGATGGACTTTAGCTCCCCTGGGCCGGTCGGAACGCGAACGTCAAGAGCGAGTGACCATCGGCGGTCTCCAGTGTGGTGGTGGTCGACACCAGGGGCTGGCCGATCCGCAGTTCGGCCGGGATCGCATCGACGATCAGCGTCTCCACCAGCACGCGTTCGGCCAGCTCGACGAAGCCCACCACATACGGCTGGAACACCTTGGGGTCCCGATTGCCCTTGTACGGCAACGGTGGTGGGAACTCCTGGGTGGTGTAGGTGTACAGCGTTCCCTCGGTGGACAACTCGATCGGCTCGATGTCCTCCTGGATTTCGGCGTCGCCGTCGAACAGCTCGGGCCGCTCGGCCGGGAACTTCACCACGCCTGTTGAACGGCGCCGCGACGCAAGCAGCACCGCACGGTCGCCGTCGACCCGGAAAAGTCCCTCGGTGATCAGCGGGGTCATCTCAGGCCACCTCGATGACCATCGCGGCGCCCATGCCACCGCCGGCGCACATCGACAACACGCCGATACCTCCACCGCGCCTGCGCAATTCGTAGATCGCCGAGGTGACCATGCGGGCACCCGTTGCGGCGATCGGGTGGCCAAGGCTGATGCCCGACCCGTAGACGTTGACGATGTCCTCGTCGAGCCCCAGTTCGCGGGCGCACGCCACCGCCTGCGCGGCGAACGCCTCGTTGATCTCGAACAGTGCGACGTCCTTGAGCTTGCGGCCGGCCAGTTCCAGCGCCTTGGGAATGGCGGTGATGGGCCCGCTGCCGGTGCGGTTCGGCGCCACCCCGACCGCGCTCCACGAAAGGATCTGCGCCAGAACGTCGCTCGCGGTGTCCGGGGCGGCGAGCGCCACGACGGCGGCGGCATCGTTGATGCCCGAGGAATTGCCGGCGGTCACGGTGAAGCCTTCGATTTCGGGATGCAGCACTTTCAGGCCCGCCAGCGACTCCATCGAACTGCCGCGACGAGGATGCTCGTCCTCGGCAAACGTGATCGTGCTGCCGTCGGCCTGGGGAACCTCGACGGGAATGATCTCGTCGACGAATGAGCCGGCGTCGATCGCCTTGACCGCGCGTTGGTGACTGCGCAATGCCCACTCGTCCTGCGCCTCGCGGGTGATCCCGTACTGCACCGCGCAGTTGTGCGCGACGGTGATGGACATGTCCAGCGCTGGTGCGTCTGCGGTCGGCGGATGCGACAGCGGAAACCACTGTTCGTAGTCCTCTGGGGACTTGCCGGTGGTGAAGGGCTTGCGCTTTTGCAATATCGGTCCAGTGGAGAGCGACTCCATGCCGCCGGCCAAAATGGCGCGGCTCATGCCTGCCGCGATCTGACCCGCGCCGACGGCGATCGCCGAGAGGCTGGACGCGCACTGGCGGTTGACGGCCAGGCCGGGGATCCCGGTCAGGCCGAGGTCAACCGCGATGTAGCGGGCACTGTCGCCGCCGCCCTGCAGGCTCTCGGCCAGCACCAGGTCGTCGAACTCCGCCACGTCGAGGCCGGACCGTTCCACCACCGCCGCGACGACAGGCTTGGCCAGTTCGACCGCGGGCATGTTGGCCAGCGTGCCCTTGCGCGCCGTTCCGATCGGTGTGCGGGCAGCGGCCACGATCGCTGCGCGGGACGTGGTGGTGGCCATGTGTCTCCCAAGATCGTCAGGGTGACGGGCTGGTTGCCCGATGAGCGAGGCCAGTCTATACCGTTAAATAGATATCGATATATCAGGTCAGCGTGACGTTGGGAGCAGCCCGTGAAGGTGATCAAGTCCGTCGATGACGCGCTCGCGACGATCGGGGAGGAACTCGGTGTCAGCCGGTGGGTGGACATCGACCAGAGCCGGATCGACGCGTTCGCCGACGTCACCATGGATCACCAGTGGATCCACGTCGACGTCGAGAAGGCCAAGGCCGAAAGCCCTTACGGCGCAACGATCGCGCACGGCTTTCTGACGCTCTCGCTGATCCCCGGCGTAAGCAAGGACAACTACCGCGTCGAGAACGCCAAGATGGGCATCAACTACGGCCTGAACAAGGTGCGATTCCTGTCCGCGGTCACGGCGGGCAGCCGGGTGCGGGTCCGCTCCGAGCTCGCGGACGCCGCCAAGGTGGCCGACGACACGGTGAACCTAACCGTGCGTCACACCGTGGAGATCGACGGTGTCGACAAACCGGCCGCGGTCGCCGAACTGATCGCTAGGTTCGTCTGGTGACCGGCGGTCCGTTCGACGGTAAGGCCCTCCTCACCGGGGCGGGCAAGTCGCAGGTCGGCCGGCGGCTCGGCCGGACGGGGTTGGATCTCACGCTCGAGGCGGTGCTGCGGGCGATCTCCGATGCCGGGCTGAGCGTCGACGAGGTCGACGGGATCGCCAGCTACCCGGGGCCGGGCGTGCCCGATCCCGGGTTCTCCGGGGCCACCGTTCAGGAGGTCCGCAACGCACTCGGGCTGCGCTCCCGCTGGTACGTCTCGGCGCTGGAGGCCGCGGGCCAGATCGGCCCGGCGATCGAGGCGTGCATGGCGGTCAGTCTCGGGCTGGCCAACCACGTCGTGGTCTATCGGTCGGTGTGGGAGTCAACCGCCGCGCAGCAGGCCGGCGGCGGTCGCGCCTCGGTGCTGTTCGGCGGCGGCGAGTTGCCTCCGCACCTGGAGTGGACGGCACCCTTTGGCGCACTGTCGGCGGCGAACTGGCTGGCGATGCCCGCCCAGCGCTACATGCACGACTTCGGCCTGACCCGCGAGCATTTGGGCCGCATCGCGATCAACGCCCGCACCAACGCCGGACTCAACCCCGACGCGGTCTACCGCGAGCCGATGACGATGGACGACTACCTCGGTGCCCGGATGATCTCCGAGCCGCTGTGTCTCTACGACTGCGACGTGCCATGCGACGGCGCCACCGCGGTGATCGTGTCGCGCCGTGACGCCGCCAACGGCCTGCCGCGTCACCCGCTGACGGTGGAGTCTGTCGGCCCCGGCATGTTCGAGCGGGCGACCTGGGACCAGCGCCGCGACATCACCACGATGGCCGCCCACGATTCGGCCGCCACGCTGTGGGAGCACACGACGCTGACTCCCGCCGACGTCGACATGGCCCAGCTCTACGACGGCTTCACCTTCCTGACCGTGATGTGGCTGGAAGCGATGGGTTTCTGCGAGCACGGCAAAGTCGGCCAGCTCCTGGAAGACTCAGCCGACGGTTCGCGTATCGCTCTAAATGGTTCGCTGCCGATCAACACCAGCGGTGGGCAACTCTCCGGTGGTCGACTGCACGGAATGGGCTTCCTGCACGAGGCGTGCGTGCAGTTGTGGGGCGAGGGCGGCGATCGGCAGGCGCCCAACACTCCCGAGGTGGTGGCCGTCGGGGTGGGCGGCGGACCGGTCGCCGGGTCGATGTTGTTGAGTAGCCGGTAAATCGATGACCGCGGTCGACGACATGACGCTCGGTGACATCGTGACCGACAACGCGGTGCGCTTCCCCGACGTCGTCGCCTACCGACACGGCCACCGCACCGTCACCCACGCCCAGTTACGGGACCGGGCAGTCCGATTGGTGTCGGCGATGGCCGCGGCCGGGGTCAGGCGTCAGGACCGCATCGCGGTGTTGAGCCGCAACAGCATCGAGTTCGGTGAGCTGAACGCGGCCGCCCAACTCAGCGGAATCATCATGGTCGCCATCAACTTTCGGCTCTCGGTGCCGGAGATGGCGGACGCAGTGCACCGCCTTGCCCCGTCGATGGTGTTCTGCGCCGATGAGTTCGTGCCGGTGATGTCCGATCTCTTAGCGGGTATGGCGTCGGCGCCGATGCTGGTGGCCATCGGGGGAGACGCGCCGCCGGCGAGCACCGCCTACGAGCATTTCGTCGCAGGAGGCCGCGGTGGAGAGCCGGAACTCGTTGCCCGGCCAGACGATATCGCGTACCTGTTGTTCACCAGCGGCACCACCGGCGCGTCCAAGTGCTGCATCCTCGGACAGCGTGAGATGCGCCGGGTCGTCTTCACGATGAACAATGAAATCCGTTGCGGCAGCGCCGATCGCGGGCTGATCAACATGCCGATGTTCCATTTCGGTGCGATCGGGATCATCGGCGGACTGCACGCACGCGGCGGAACGGTGGTACTGCAACAACAGTTCGACGCCGCCGACGCGGTGCGGTTGATCGCCAACCAGCGGATCACGGTATTACACCTGGCGCCGGTCATGCTCAGCGCCTTGCTCGATGTCGTCAGTGACCGCTCCGCGGTGCGATCGGTGCGCACGGTGGTCTATTCGGCCGCACCGATGAGCACAGCCATCCTGCGGCGAGCGCTCGCCGTGCTACCGGATGCCGGCTTTCTCAACTTGTACGGGCAGACTGAGGTGATCGTCTCCGGACTGCCCCGTGAGTTGCACGATCTCGACCAGCCCCACGCCGAAAAGCTGTTGGCCTCTGTGGGTTTCCCATTTCCCGGGACGCGGGTGCGGCTGGTCGACGACAGCGGTGGCGTCGTCCCCGCCGAGCAGGCGGGTGAGATCGTTGTGCGATCCGACGCTATGTTCCGCGGCTACTGGCAGGACCCCGCGGCCACGCAGGCGACGCTCCGCGACGGGTGGTGTCGCACCGGCGACATGGGCCGGTTCGATGAACGGGGGCTGCTCTACCTGATGGACCGCAAGAAGGACGTGATCATCAGCGGCGGGGAGAACATTTACTCGCCCGAGGTCGAAGATGCGGTCTGCGCGGTTGGCGGGGTAGCCGCCTGCGCGGTCATCGGGGTGCCCGACGACAGGTGGGGCGAAGCGGTTTGCGCGGTCGTGGTGCCGCACAGCGGTGCGTCGTTGACGCTGGAGACGGTGCAGGAGGGCGTGCGGCGACGGCTGGCGCGCTACAAGGTGCCACGGCGGCTGGTGCTGGTCGCCGATCTGCCTTTACTGGTCAGCGGCAAGGTGGACAAGAAGCGATTGCGCGCCGACCTTAAGGGCGCAGGAGCGCACGGCGTAACAGTTTGACCATCAAGTCTGCGGCCCGCTCGTCGCTGTCCGGCGTGCTTGCCGTTGCCGGCTCGGACATCCGGCCCAGGACCGCCATGAAAACCGCGCCCGCCACGTCGGCGTCGATGCCGGCGGGCAAGTCGACGGTGGACAGCAGCGCGGCAACCGCTTGGTGAATTGTGCCAATGCCGTGGTCGACGTCGGCGCCGGAGAGTTGTTCTGCGACAGTGCCGTCGAACCAGGCCCGGATCACGCCGCGGTAGGTGCGATGGAATCGGACGTAGCCACGCATCCACTCGGTCAGTGAATCGGGGGCCATGGCCGGCAGGGCGGCGGCGTGCTCTTCGATCTCGAAGACCGCCCGGCGGGTCAGTTCGGCCAGGATCTTGTCCTTGGTGCTGAAGTACCGGTACAAGGTCGCGCGGCTGACATCGGCCGCCGCTGCGATCTCGTCCATACCGATCGCGTAGTAGCCGCGTTCGGCGAACAAAGCCGAGCTGACCGACAGCACGTCCTGCCGAATCGGCGAGCCCGGAGTGTCGGTGACTGCGGGCGCGGCCCCGGCACTGTTGAGGGCGCACGGCCGTGTTCGCACACACGCCTCTGTCACATCGGGTGTTGCTTCCTGCAATACGTCGTCCGGGGTTTCGGGAAATAGCATCAGCTGCAACGCGACGGTCAACGACCACGACAACGTCGCGCGAGCGGGCAACGGGAACAGCTCCCGGTAGCGGTAGAGATGAACCATGTGCGGAATTCGCCCCACTGCTGCGGCCGCATCGTCGACTTCCAGCTCTCCCAAGCGCGTTCCGCGCAGCCGATCGGTGACCATCCGATGGAACTCCTGGGCGGCTGCGCTGGCATCGATGACGGACAACCCGGTAGCGGTGCCGATGCCGGGAAACTCGGCGAATACCGCGGCGTGGGCGTCGTAGATGTCCGCCCATTCGACTAGCCAGCGGTGCAGCGCGTGCACTCCGTCGGCCGTCGGGGCGAGTTGACCGAGATGTTCGCCGTGTGCGAGCACATCGCGTTCGGCCAACGCACTGAGCTCGCGGAAGATCTCCTCCTTGCCCGCGAAGTATTGATAGACGGTTGCGCGGGAGGCGTGGGCTGCCTTGGCAATAACGTCGAGCGAGGTGGCGTGGAATCCGTTGGCCAGGAACACCTCCGCAGCGCATCCGAGGATGCGGTCGCGGGTGTGCAGGCCGCGGCGACCCACGCCGGCATTGGCAGCGGGGGAATAGCCGGGGCGCCGCAACTTGTCCGGAGCGCGGGCCATGCCAGAAGTATCGGTGCGTTCCGACGCGGTTGTCATCGGGCCGATGGCGCTCCGGGCAGGTTGCGCTTGGCCTTGCCGGGATAGCCGAAGAACTTCTCGAAGTTCGCGTCGTTGATGGGGTGCGCGCTGTTGCGCGCAGCAGCCGACCGTAGCGCGTCGAGGCGCGCCTCGGCCTTCTTCAGCGCCTCGACCGGCCCCGATTGCCTCAGCCGCTGCGCGTCCCGCTCCGCGGCGGTGATCTCGATGCGAAGCCGTTCACCGGCCTCGCCGAAGGTCAACAGGTCGTGGTCATCCTCGTCGATCTTGTCCCGGCCTGCGTCGTCGGCCGGTCGGTTCGTGATCTCCATGTCGCGCCTCTCACCGTCTGGACGAATGTGGCGTACATCATATAGTCTGTGAGACGAACCGTCAGAAAACAAGACGATATGTCAGAAAAAGTTGGACAGCTCGTCAGATGCGAAGGAGCATCATGCCGCTTCAGGACGACCACCAGATCGTGTCCGTCGACGACCACTTGGTCGAGCACCCACGGGTGTGGCAGGACCGGTTACCGCAGAAGTACCTCGACCAGGGGCCGCGCATCGTCGAGGAAAACGGCATGCATCTGTGGCACTACGACGGGCAGGTCTTCCCGACCATCGGCCTGAACGCGGTCGCCGGCAAACCTCCCGAGGAGTGGGGCATGGATCCCGTCCGCTACGAAGACATGATTCCGGGCTGCTACGACCCGGTCGCCCGGGTCGCCGACATGGACCTCGACGGGGTGCAGTCGGCGTTGTGCTTCCCGTCGTTCCCCGGATTCGGCGGCGGCACGTTCCAGCGCGCCGAGGACAAGGACCTGGCGCTGCTGTGCGTCAAGGCGTGGAACGACTTCTACATCGACGAGTGGTGCGCGGTGGCGCCGGAGCGCTACATCCCGCTGGCCATCCTGCCGACCTGGGACATCGACGCATGTGTGGCTGAGGCAGAGCGCGTCGCCGCCAAGGGCGCCAGGACGATCTCGTTCCCGGACAGCCCGGTGCCGCTGGGTCTGCCGTCGTTTCACTCCGATCACTGGGACGGCTTATGGCGAGTCTGCTCGGACGCCAAGATGCCGGTGTCGCTGCACTTCGGGTCCGGGTCCTTCGTGCCGGGCTTCTCGTTCTCCACGATCAAGCCGGTCCCGGGTCAAATGGCGGTGCCCGACGCCCCCTTCGCGGTCGCCACGGCACTGTTCTCCACGAACCTGATGTGGTCCACGGTCGACCTGCTGTTCTCTGGCAAGCTGCAGCAGTTCCCGGATCTCCAGATCTCGCTCGCTGAGGGCGGAATCGGTTGGGTGCCTTACATCCTGGAGCGCACCGATTACGTGTGGGAGCGGCACCGCTACTACCAGAAGATCGACTTCGACACCCGCCCGTCGGACTTGTTCCGCAAGCATTTCTGGGGCTGCTTCATCGACGACGAGCACGGCCTGACGAACCGGCACAGCATCGGCATCGACCGGATCATGCTCGAGATCGACTTCCCGCACAGCGATTCCAACTGGCCGAACTCGCGAAAGCGGGCCGCCGAGGTGCTCGCGGAGGTGCCTGACGACGAGTGCTCGCTGATCGTCGAGGAGAACGCCCGCCGGATGCTCAACTTCCCGCGGGTCAGCGCGGACGCTCGGCAACTTGCCGGCGTCTAGAGCCCGCCCCGCGAGACCAACTGCGCGGCAATAACATTGCGTTGGATCTCGTTGGTTCCTTCGCCGACGATCATAAGGGGGGCGTCGCGGAAGTAGCGCTCGACATCGTATTCGGTGGAGTACCCGTAGCCGCCGTGGATCCGGACGGCGTTGAGCGCGATTTCCATGGCCACCTCTGATGCGAACAGCTTGGCCATCCCGGCCTCCATGTCACAACGTTCGCCGCTGTCGTACTTCTCTGCGGCGTAGCGGGTGAGTTGGCGTGCCGCAGTCAGTTTGGTGGCCATGTCAGCCAGGTAGTTCCCCACCGACTGGTGCTGCCAAATCGGCTGCCCGAAGCTCTCCCGCTGCTGGGCGTATTTCAGCGCGTCTTCAAGTGCTGCGCTCGCCACGCCTAGTGCCCGCGACGCCACCTGAATACGGCCCGTTTCAAGGCCTTTCATCATCTGCGCGAACCCTCTGCCCGGTTCGTCTCCGAGGATCGCCGAGGCCGGGACCCGGCAGTCGTCGAACGACAATTCGCAACTCTCCACGCCCTTGTAGCCCAGCTTGGGGAGGTCGCGTGAGACGGTAAGACCCTGACCGTGTTCGACCAGAACGATCGAAATGCCCTTATGGCGTGGCTGCGCCTGGGGATCGGTCTTACACAGCAGCGCGATCAGGCCGGACTTGCGGGCGTTGCTGATCCAGGTCTTCGCGCCGTTGATCACCAGCTCATTGCCCTCGGCGCGTGCAGTGGTCGTCATCGCCTGCAGGTCCGAGCCGCCACCGGGTTCGGTGAGCGCCATCGTGGCCCGCAGCTCGCCGCTCGCCATGCGCGGCAAGTACTTCTGTTTCTGTTCTTCGTTGCCGTACAACGAGATCAGCTTGGCGACTACGGTGTGGCCGCCCATCGCGCCGGCCAGGCTCATCCAGCCGCGGGCCAACTCCTCGGTCACCTTCACATAGCAGGGCATCGATACCGGTGAACCGCCGTACTCTTCGGGCACGGCCAGCCCGAAGATCCCGATGCGCTTCATCTGCTCGATCCACGCTTGCGGGTACTCGTTCGCGTGCTCGACCTCGCGGACCGTGGGCTTGACGTCGCGGTCGATGAAGGTCCGCACCGTATGGACCAACATGGTCTCTTCGTCGTTGAGCGCCAGTGCCATTGCGGTTTCTCCATACCGGTCAGAACTGTCAGAATCGAGTGAGTTTCACACAGCCTATGGCTTCTGAATACGCACTGATACAGCATATATGTTCACGGCAGGGATTGACGTTGGTGTCAGAAACGATGAGGTCCGTGGGATTCTCAAATTAGTTAAAGCTTTAGCCTTATGCTGACAGATTGGATGAGGCCGTGCGCTGGAACGGTCGTTGTGGAGGAGGTCGCATGAAGGTTCGTCTCGAGCAGTCGAAGTGCGTGGGCCACGCCCAGTGCTATGCCGTCGACCCGGAATTGTTCCCGATCGACGAGTCCGGCTACTCCATCCTCGAGGAGCACGAGGTGCGGCCCGGAGACGAGCAGCTCACCCGGGACGGGGTCGCCGCATGTCCCGAACTCGCCTTGATTCTGGAAGACGGCTGACCCGCGCGCTTGCCAAGTGGATGCAATACCCGGCACACTGCTCACATAGTTAACCAGGTTGACTTTGTGGAGTGTCATGCAGACAGCTGATTGGCGTCCCCGGCTCGAGTCGCTGCTCGAGGACTTCCGGCGTCGCCAGGCCGACATCGCGCGTAGCGGCGACCGGCCCGACCGCATCGAAGCAGCCCGAGCGTGGCACGCCGAGCTCGTCGATCATGAGTTGGCCGCCCCGGGGTGGCCGCGCGAGGTCGGGGGACTGGACCTGCCGCTGGCCGATCAGCTGGACTACTACCGGATGACTACAGATGCTGGTGCGCCGCCGCATCCTTGTCCGCTGTCGTTCATTCTCGCCCCCACCCTCATCGCGCATGGCACCAAGAAGCAGAAGGATCGATTCCTGACGTCGTTGTTGCGCGCGGACGAGTTCTGGTGCCAAGGGTTTTCCGAACCCGGGGCGGGCAGCGACCTGGCGTCGCTGTCCACCCGCGCGGTCCGTGACGGCGACGTGTATCGGGTGACGGGCCAGAAGGTGTGGACCACGATGGCCGACCGTGCCGACTGGATGTTCGCGCTGGTCCGGACCGGGTCGGGGGACAAACCCTCCGACGGCATCACCTATCTGCTGATCCCGATGAACAGCCCGGGCATCACCGTGCGTCCGCTGCGCGACATCAGCGGCGCGGTGCACTTCGCCGAGGTCTTCTTCGACGACGTGGAGGTGCCGATCGAAAACGTGGTCGGTGAGGAGGGTGCGGGCTGGTCGATCATGCGGACGTCGCTGGGCCACGAGCGGGCCACTGCGTTTCTGGCCGACGAGTTCAAGTACCGCCGCACGGTCGACCGGGTGATCGATCTCGTTGTCTCCCAAGGTCTCGACGACGACCCGCTGGTCCGCCAGGATGTCGCGCGGCTGGAATCGGGGGTTCGCACCATCGCCGCCAATAGCGCCCGTGCATTGGCCGCGGTACTGCGCGGCGAGGATCCCGGCGGGGTGGCATCGGTGAACCGACTGGTGAAGTCGGAATTCGAGCAGCACATGCACGCGCTCGCGTTGCGAGCGGCCGGTCCCTACGCGGCGCTGGGGAGCCGCGCGCCCGACGCCGTCGACAACGGGCGCTGGACGTTCGGCTACCTGATGAGCCGGGCCACCACGATTGGCGCGGGAACCGCGGAGATCCAACGCAACACCATCGCCGAGAGCGTGCTCGGGCTGCCGTCGCACCGGGGCGAGGGCACCCGCGCGGCCGCCGTCACGCCGGGCGCACCGCTGGCCGCGCCCGAGGAGGACGAACGCGAGCTGCGGGAGGTGCTGGCGGCCTCACTGCACGCCAAGGTGGACGAGGCGGCACTGCTGGATCGCAAGCGTCCCGTCGACGCGGCTGAACCCGAAGTGTGGTCGGCGCTCACCGAGTTCGGCCTACCGGGTCTTGCGGTCGACGAATACCTTGGCGGCGCCGGCGCCCGACCACGGCTGCTGTATGCCGCCATCGAGGAGGCCGCGAAGGCATTAGCGCCCGCGCCACTTGTTCCGACGGTGATCGCGCTCGACGTCGCGTTGCAGTGTGGCGCAAAGACTCTCGTGCAGCGGATCACGGCCGGCGCGGCGGCCGCGTTCGCCGTGCCCGTTGACGACAGCGGGTGGGTGACCAGCGGCCCAGAGTTGCCCGATTGGGACGAAGCGCGCCTTTCCGGTGTGGTGCCGGTCGTGGCGGGAGCGCCGAGCGCCGAGGTGTTGGTGGTGTTGGCCCGGGTCGCCGGCGGTGAGGTTCTGGTGACCGTCGACGCCTCCGCCGACGGTGTCGACGTGACCGCCCAGCAGCCACTCGACCTGACTGCCACCATCGGCTCGGTCACCTTGACCGCCGTCGACGGAGAGGTGCTCGCCGATGGAAACGACGTTGCTCGCGTGCTTAGCACGGCCCGGCGTCAGGCGGTTCTGGCCGTGGCGGCGGACTCTGTCGGGGTTGCCTCGCGCGCCTTGGCACTGGCCGTGCAGTGGGCAGGCGAACGGCATCAGTTCGGCCGCGCCATCGGCAGCTTCCAAGCGGTGTCGCACCGCTGCGCGGACATGCTGGTCGCGCTGGAGGGCGCGCGAAGCCAAGTGCTGGCGGCGGCCGAGGCCAATCTCGAAAAGTCCGGATATCTTGCGGATCTGGCCGTGGCGGCCGCACTCGATGCCGCGGTGATGGCCACCGAGGGCGCGTTGCAGATCCACGGCGGCATCGGCTTCACCTGGGAGCATCCGATGCACCTGCTGCTACGCCGCGCTCAGGCCAACGCCGTGCTGATCGGCCGCGCCGACGCGCTGCGCAACCGGGCGGCCGGTGACCTGTTGGCGCTGAGCCGCTAAGACGTCAGATCGAACAGGAAGACGACAACGTGGAATACGGAATGGGTCCCGAAATGGAGGCCTTCCGCGCCGAGGTACGGGCCTTCATCGCCGAGCATGCCCCGCCCATCCCGCCGCGGGCGGGCGTGCGCAGCGCGGCGAACGAAGCCGAGCTCAAGGCAATTCAGGACTGGACGGCGCGCCTGTTCGAAGCGGGCTACGTCGGCGCGGACTGGCCCGCGGAGTTCGGCGGTCGCGACGATCGCTCCGCTGAACACGCCATCGTGGTGGCCGAGGAGCTCGCCCGGGCGGGAGTGCCGGGCGTGGCAAGCGGCAACGCGCTGGCATCGCACACGCTGATCCATTACGGCACCGAAGAACAGCGTCGCCGGCACCTGCCCGAGATCCGGGCGGGTCGACAGCTGTGGTGCCAACTGTTCAGCGAGCCCGGCGCCGGAAGCGATCTCGCGTCGCTGCGCACCCGCGCGGTGCTCGACGGTGATACCTATACCGTCGACGGTCAGAAGGTGTGGACCACCGACGGGCACTGGGCCGACTACGGATATTTGCTGGCGCGCACCGATTCCGACGCCCCCAAGCACAAGGGCATCAGTGCGTTCATTCTCGACATGTCCAGCCCGGGCATCACGGTCCGCCCATTGCGCGAGCTGACCGGCACCTCGGATTTCAACGAGGTCTTCTTCGATGCCGTCGAGGTGCCGGCCGAGGCGATGATCGGAGCACCGGGGCAGGGCTGGGCGATCGCGAACGCCACGTTGGGGCACGAACGCACCAGCGTGGGCGCCGCAGTTGTCAAGCTGAGACTGGCCATTGACGGACTGGTCGCACTCGCCTCGCAGGTAACCCTCGACGGTCGTCCCGCGATCGACAGCGATCGGGTCCGCGATCGGATCGGTGAGTTCAGCGCCGAGGTAGAGGCGCTGTCGGCGCTGACGTACGCCAACCTCACCCGTTGGCTGCGGGGCGCCGAACGCATGCACGACGGCGCGATGGCCAAGCTGATGTTCAGCGAGCTGAATCTCGAGATGGCGCGCTTCGCCGTCGAACTCGGGGGCGAGGCAGGCGTGTTGGTGGAGGGCGACCCGGATGTCCTCGACGGCGGTCGTTGGCAGGACGAGTGGCTCTACGCCCGGGCCTACACGATTGCCGGTGGCAGTTCGGAAATCATGCGCAACCTGATCGCGGAGCGGGGCTTGGCACTGCCGCGCGATCGGCGCTGAATGTCACGCGCTGATCAGCGCCGCGCGGTGTTCGGCGACGCTCCCGTTGAAGGCCTCGTCGACCTTGATCCGTCGCAGGAACAAATGCAGGTCGTGCTCCCAGGTGAATCCGATGCCGCCGTGCACCTGCAGTGCCGTGCCGGCCACCTTGGCAGCGGCCGACTTTGTGTATGCCGCCGCCGCGGACGCGGCCCGGGACCGTGCGGCCGGCGGCGCGGTGTCCAACGCAAGAGCCGCGGCCCACAGGCTGGCCCTGCTCGCTTCGACAGCGACGACCATGTCGGCGCAATGATGCTTGACGGCCTGAAACGACCCGATCGGCGCGCCGAACTGTTCGCGCTGCCCGGCGTAAGAGACCGTCATGTCGAGCAGTCGGGCCGCCGCGCCCAGCGCGTCGAAGGCCCGGTGTACCGCCAACGCGTCGCGCACGAACGCCAATGTGCCGGCGGGCAACTGCGTCCAGTCGGCGATCGTCGTGTCGAGGTCCAGTCGCGCCCACGAACGGCTCAGGTCGAGCGTCGACATCACCGACAACGTCGGGGCATGGTGGACCACCAGGTATTCGCCGTCTCCCACCTGACCTGCTACCGCGATGGAGTCCATGTCGGCGGCCATCGGCACCGGACGCGTGAGCCCCCTCAGCCGCAGCGCATGGCCATCGAGACTCGCGTTAGGGCCAAGCGCCAATCCGGTCAGCGTGCCGCCCGTGGCGGGCGAGTCGACATGGTCGAGAAGCCACGCCGCAATACTCAGATCGGCGATGGGCAGCGAGCTGCCCGCGTAGCCGTGCTCCTCGGCCACGACCGCGAGATCGACGTGGGTGCCGCCTATCTCGGGTGTCAGGAGTGCCAGCAGACCCGATTCCGCCGCGTGCGCGAACGCCGCGGGATCGACGGTGACGGGCGCCGCGTCCAGCGTTGCGCGAACCCGGACGATCGGGTCGTTCTTGGTCAGCCAGGCCCGCTCCGCCGCGGCAAGTTGATCGTGTTCGTCGGTCAAGCCGAAGTCCATCGCAGGCCCTTCCACAAAGTTGACCTAGTAAACCATGTCCACTAGGTTCAGGGGAACGGGGATCGGCCGCGGAAGTCGATCCGGAAAGTCGAGATGACGAGCATCCACGAGGCGCTGGGACGGCTCTGGGACGCCAACGACCACGACCGCATGCTGGAGCGCGACGGGCGCTGGGCGTCCTGGGGTTCCGTCCGGTCGCTCACCGAGCAGATCGACCGGGAATTGACCGCCGCCGGCTGTCAGACGGGTGGCCGAGTCGCGGTTGTGCTGTCCAACCGAATGCAGTCCGTCGCCGCGCTCATCGCCATCTTCCGGGGCGGACGCACGCTGGTGACCATCAGCCCGCTGCAGCCGCCGGACAGGCTGAGCGAAGACCTTGCGGCATCCGGCGTCTCGTTTGTCCTTGCCCCGTCTGCGTTGTGGTCCGAAGAGGTGTTCCGCCGCACCGTCGCCGATCTCGGGGCGACCGGCTGGAGGCTCGACGAAGGCGAACTCGCCCTGCAGGTAAGGGGCACGAAGGAAGCGGTCAGCGGCGATCCTGCGGTGGCCATCGAGATGCTCACATCCGGCACGACGGGTGCTCCGAAGCGCATCCCCCTGACCCGCGCGCAGCTTGAGGCCTCCCTGGCCGCGGCGTTGCGGCACAACGATCGCCCGGACGTTAGAACCAAGCCGCCGCTGACCGGAACGGTCGGCCTGGTGACATTGCCCATCGTGCACATCGGCGGGTTGTGGTCGTTGTTGCAGTCGCTGGTCGCCGCCCGTCCGATCGCGATGCTCGACCGATTCACGGTGCCGGGCTGGCACGCCGTGGTGAAGCAGTATCGGCCCGCGGTGGCAGGACTGCCCCCGGCGGCCATGCGATCGGTGCTCGACTCCGACATCCCGCAAGAGGATTTGGCGAGCATCCGTGCCATCAATGCGGGTACCGCCGCGGTAGACACGGCGTTGGTCGATGCGTTCTTCGAGCGGTACAAGATCCCCATCCTGGTCATCTACGGCGCGACCGAGTTCTCCGGTGCGGTAGCCGGATGGACCGTCAAGGAGTTCCACGCGCGTTGGGCCGACAAGAAGGGCAGTGTCGGGCGTGCGTTTCCCGGCGTGCGTTTGCAGATCGTCAGCGAGGACGGCGCGGTCCTCGGCGTCAACGAGAGCGGCAGGCTGCAAGTCGCGACGCCGCAGGCCGGCGCTGCCGGAGACTGGATCACGACCAGTGACCTAGCGCATCTTGATCAAGATGGCTTCCTCTACATCGACGGCCGTGCAGACGACGTGATCGTCCGCGGCGGCTTCAAGGTCTCTCCGGAGACCGTCGTCCGCGCACTGCGTACGCACCCGGCGGTCGCGGATGCCGCCGTCGCACCTGTGCCGGATCAGCGGTTGGGTCAGATTCCCATTGCCGCAGTCGAGTTGCGCCCGGGGGCGGTCACCGATGGCGACGTGCTCCGCGAGCACTGCCGGGCCACGCTGACGCCTTACGAGGTGCCGGCGCGCGTCTTCGTCGTCGACGAGTTACCGCGCGGGGCGGCCCTCAAGGTCGACCGCCGCCGTCTGATCGCAATGCTCGAAGACCTGGGCGTGCCGACCGTTCAACCCGCCACAGCAGTTGAAACTCTAGCAACGCCAACCTGATTAGAACGAGACATCATGGGTCGAGTTGAGGACAAAGTCGTTCTGGTGACCGGCGGTGCCCGCGGTCAGGGCCGCAGCCACGCCGTCAAGCTGGCCGAGGAGGGTGCTGACGTCATCCTCTTCGACATCTGTCACGACATCCAGACCAACGAGTACCCATTGGCGACATCGCGTGATCTCGAAGAAGCCGGTCTAGAGGTGGAGAAGACCGGCCGCAAGGCCTACACCGCCGAGGTCGACGTGCGGGACCGCGCGGCGATAAGCCGCGAACTCGCCAATGCCGTTGCCGAATTCGGCAAACTCGACGTCGTGGTCGCCAATGCCGGCATCTGCCCGCTGGGCACTCATCTGCCGGTTCAGGCCTTCGCCGATGCCTTCGACGTCGACTTCGTCGGCGTCGTCAACACCGTCCACGCCGCGTTGCCGTACCTGACGTCCGGTGCGTCGATCATCACCACGGGGTCGATCGTCGGCCTCATGGCCGCTGTTCTGCCTCCTGGAGCGCCTGGCCCGGACGGCCCCGGCGGAGCGGGCTACAGCTACGCCAAACAACTGGTGGATTCCTACACCCTCCAGATCGCGCGACAGTTGGCCCCACAATCGATCCGCGCCAACGTCGTTCATCCGACAAACGTCAACACCGCGATGCTCAACAGCGAGCTGATGTACCGGCAGTTCCGACCGGACCTCGAGGCGCCGAGCCGCGACGACGCGCTGCTGGCATTTCCTGCCATGCAGGCGATGCCTACCCCGTACGTCGAAGCCGCCGACATCTCGAACGCGGTCTGTTTCCTGGCCTCGGACGAGTCCCGGTATGTCACGGGCTTGCAGTTCAAGGTCGACGCCGGCGCCATGTTGAAGTTCTAGGAGGACCATGACCACCACTGAAAAGCACAGCGCCGACGCGGCCGCCGAAGAGGGCCGCATCACCGACGAGGACATCGAACGCGCCAAAGGGCAGATCGGAATTCCCGTTCACCAGCGCGACGAAGCGTGGAACAAGCTGCCGTCGGCCGACGCCATCACGCACTTCGCCTTCGGTTGCGGTGACGACAACCCGTTGTTCCACGACCCGACCTACGGGCCGTCGACACGCTGGCACGGACAGATCGCCTCGCCGACCTTCCCGATTGCGACGGGCCTGGATCAGACCCCGAAGTTCACCGATCCGGAACGAAAGAAACTGTTCCGCGGTCTGTTTCGCGGAACCGGCAAGTACTACTCGGGGGTGAAGTGGACGTGGTACCGCCCGATCTACGCGGGCAGGCGGGTCTTAGCGGAGAACTACACCCTCGACGTCCAGGTGAAGGAAAGCGAATTCTCCGGTGGGCGTTCGGTCAAGGAAACCTACCGCTACCTCTACGTCGACATCGACGGCAACCCGATCGCGACCCGCGACGAGTCCTACATCAACGCCGAGCGGCACGGCTCGAAAAAGTCCGGCAAGCTCAAGGACATTCAGCGCAAGCACTGGACTCCCGAGGAGTTCGCCCAGGTCGAGGAGGAGTACGAGGCGGAACGACGACGAGGCGCTGATCCGCAGTGGTGGGAGGACGTCTCGGTCGGCGACGAGCTTCCGGGAATCATCAAAGGCCCGTTGACCGTCGTCGACATCATCTCGATGCACATGGGCTGGGGCTGGGGTGGCTACGGTGTGGGGCCGCTGAAGTTCGCCCACCAGCTGCGTAAACGGATGCCCGCCTTCTACCAGCCGGATGAGTACGGCGTCCCTGACGTCGTGCAACGACTGCACTGGGATGCCGGACGCGCTCAGGCCCTAGGTATCCCGGCCCCCTACGACTACGGCCAGATGCGCGCCGCGTGGGTGAGCCACCTGCTGACCAACTGGATCGGCGACGACGGCTGGCTGGCCGAGATGGACCTGCAGCTGCGCGGCTTCAACTACCACGGAGACGTGCATCGGTGCACCGGCACGGTCACCGCGAAGGGCGACGGCGCCGATGACCCGATCTCCCTGGACGTCTTCGCGACCAGCCAGCGGGACGAAACCACTACGCGGGGCACCGCCAAGGTGTTGCTGCCGTCCAAGACATCCGGTGCCGTGGTGCTGCCGGTCCCGGATGCCGACCTGAGAAGGCGCGGGGCACAAGTTGTTTCGCGAGTATCCGGCAAAGTCGGCGAAGAGATGCGACGACTGTATGGAGAGTGAGATCACCACATGAAGAGACTCGTTCTGGAACCGGAGCACGAGGCGTTCCGCGAGACGGTGCGGCAGTTCATCGATCGTGAGCTCGCGCCCAACGCTGAGCAGTGGGAGAGCGATCGCCTCGTGGACCGCTCGGCGTTCATCGCTGCCGGTAAATACGGGTTGATCGGGTTCAACATGCCCGAGCAGTACGGCGGTGGAGGCGTCGACGACTTCCGGTTCAACGCGGTGATCGACGAGGAGATCGCCCGTTACGGAGGGCCGTCGCCGTCGCTGAGCCTGCAGAACGACGTTGTGGGCCCGTATTTCTCGTCGCTGGCCAACGACGAACAAAAGCAGCGCTGGCTGCCGGGCATCATCAGCGGCGAACTGATCGTCGCCGTCGCGATGACCGAACCTGGCGCGGGCAGCGACCTGGCCGGAATCCGCACCTCGGCTGTCCGTGATGGTGACGACTGGATTATCAACGGCGCCAAGACGTTCATCTCCTCGGGTATCAACTGCGACCTGGTGGTGGTGGTCTGTCGTACCGACCCCGAAGCGGGCCACAAGGGCTTCACGCTGCTGGTGGTCGAGGCGGGCATGGAAGGCTTCAGCCGCGGCCGCAAGCTGGAAAAGATGGGTTTGCACTACCAGGACACCGCCGAGCTGGCCTTCGAGAACGTCCGGGTACCGTCGGCGAACCTGCTGGGCAAAGAGGGACGCGGGTTCTATCACCTGATGCACAACCTACCCTCGGAGCGGTTGTCCATCGCTATCTCGGCCATCGCAGGAGCGCGGGAGACCTGGCGGCAAACATTGCAGTACGCCAAGGACCGAAAGGCTTTCGGCCAGCCGATCGGCAGTTTCCAGCACAACCGGTTCCTGTTAGCCGAGATGGACACCGAACTCGAGATCGGCGAGCAATACATCGACCGGTGCCTGCAGGCGGTCGTGGACGGTGAACTGACGGCAGTCGAAGCGTCGAAAGCCAAGTGGTGGTGCACCGAGACCGCCAAGAAAGTAATCGATGGCTGCGTGCAGTTGCACGGTGGCTACGGCTATATGACGGAATACCGTGTCACGCGCGACTATATGGACAACCGCATCATGACGATCTTCGGTGGGACCACCGAGATCATGAAGGACATCATCGGCCGCGACCTGGGCCTGTGATCCCGCTGTGGTGAACGGCATCTCGGTCGAGCACGACGGCGCGGAGCTGCGGATACGGCTGAACCGGCCGGAGAAGCTCAACGCCGTCGACACACCGATGCTCGACGAGTTGTCGGCCCGCATCCGTGGCGCCGAGGCTGATGAGTCCGTTCGTGTAGTCCTGCTCACCGGGGCCGGCCGGGCGTTCTGCTCCGGCGGCGACCTCACCGGCGGCGACACCGCCGGCGCTGCCGATGCCGCCAACCGGGTGGTCCGGGCGATCACCTCGCTTCCCAAACCGGTCGTCGCAGGGGTACACGGTGGGGCGGTCGGCTTCGGGTGTGCGCTGGCGCTGGCCTGCGATCTAGTGGTGGCCGCACCATCGGCGTACTTTCAGTTGGCCTTCACCCGGGTCGGGCTAATGCCGGACGGTGGATCGTGCGCGTTGCTTCCGGGTCTGATCGGGCGTGGGCGCGCCGCGCGCATGGCGATGACGGCTGAAAGAGTCGCCGCGGCAACTGCGTTCGAGTGGGGGATGATCTCCTGTCTCACTGGCAAGGACGACTATGAGTCTGTGCTGGCCGACGTGCTGCGGTCGGTTTCCGGCGGTCCGACGTTGGCGTTGGGCTGGACTAAACGCGCGTTGGCCGCAGCGACCCTGACCGAGCTCGAGTCGGTGCAAGCGATCGAGGCCGAGGGGCAGTTGGCGTTGATCGACACCGCTGACTTCCGCGAAGGCGCACGGGCCTTCCGGGAACGACGCGCCCCGGATTTTCGTGGTCACTGAACGAAGGAGAGCCGACGTGAAAATCCAGAAGGTGCGAGTAGACGGGCTGGACATCGAGTACACCGACACCGGAACGGGTCCAACCGTCCTGTTCGTGCACGGCGTCTACGTGACCGGTGCCCTGTGGAAGGACGTCATTGGCGAACTCGGTGATGGGTTTCGCTGCATCGCGCCGACGTGGCCGCTGGGCGCGCACAGCACACCGACCGACGGCGCAGACCTGGGCGCTGAGGTGGCCGCGCGACGCATCGTCCATTTCATGGAAGCCCTCGATCTAAGAGATGTCACCGTCGTGGCCAACGACACCGGTGGCGGCCTGGTGTTGGCGTCGCTGGGTGATCCGACGTTGGACACGTCCCGGATCGCTCGTCTGGTGCTCACCAATTGCGATAGCTACGAACACTTTCCACCCGGCTCGTTCGCTCAGATCGTCAAGCTGTGCCGCTTGAGCTCTGCGCTGGGTGGAGGAATCTTGCGCCTATTGGCCACTGGCCCGGGGCAGAGCTTCTTCCTGAAGGCGGTGTCCAAGCACCCGCCGCCTCGCGAGCGGCAACGGGAGATCTTCGGCGCCTTCGCCACCAGCAGAGCGGCCCGTCACGACGCCGTCAAGGTGACCGCCTCACTGGACCCGGCTCTCACATTGCGCGCTGCACCGGCCATCGAGGCGTTCGACAGACCCGTCACCTTGACGTGGGGCACCGCGGACCAGCTGTTCCCCATCGACCACGCCCGCCGACTACGCGACGCGTTCCCGCATGCCACGTTGATCGAGATCCCCGGCAGCTCCACCTTCGTCATGCTTGATGCGCCAAGGGAACTCGCTGACGCGATCCGGAACGGCTGACAAGGAGCATCGCTGATGGACCTGGGTTTGGCCGGCGCGGCCGTGTGCGTTCAAGGGGGAAGCAAGGGCATGGGGCGCGCTGCCGCCGAGTGTTTCGCCGCCGACGGTGCACGGGTGGCGGTCATGGCGCGTGGACGTGAAGCGCTCGACGACACGGTGGCGCGACTGGCCGAGCTCGGCTCTCCCGACGCGGTCGGGCTCGTGGTGGACGCCGGTGATGCCACCAGCATTGCCAACGGTTTCGCGGAACTAGGCGAGCGGTGGGGCGAGCTCAACTCACTGGTCTGCGCCGTCGGGCCCCAGGTCTCACAGCTGCCCTGGGACGAGGTGACCGACGATCAGTTTCTCGATGCCTTCGTTATCGGCGCGTTGAGTGCTGTACGGTCGGCGCGCGCCGCCCTCCCGTTGCTTCGCGCCGCAAAGTGGGCTCGGATCGTCAACTTGGCGGCGATGTCGGCACGCAGCCAGGGTTTCGGCTTGATCGAATACACCGCCGCCAAGGCTGCCTTGACCAGCATCACCAAGAACCTGTCACTGGAGCTGGCGGCCGACGGAATCCTCGCCAACACCGTCTCACCCGGTACCTACATCTCCGACCAGATGGTGCAACACATCGCCACGCTCCCCGCCGACGCCGGGGTGAGCGCAGACGACCCGACGTCGGTAATGCGGTATATCTCGGAATTCTTCGGCGTGCGTGCAGATCTCGGCCGCGCAGGCATTCCGACCGACATCGCGCCGGTGATCTGCCTCCTGGCGTCGCAACGCAATACCTACACGACCGGCGCCAACATCAATGTAGACGGTGGGTCCGGCTTCTTCGCGTGACCGGGCTTCGCCGAGCCGTATTGAACATTATGTGTCGATAGTAGACCTCGACATTGTTTACCTAGTAACCTATGTTGGCACTAGTCGGCGCGGCCAGCAGGACAGAGGTGAGCGGATGCAGAAACCGATGACCGGTGTGCGCGTGCTCGAGGTCGCGCAATTCACCTTCGTCCCCTCCGCAGGAGCGGTGCTGGCCGACTGGGGCGCCGACGTCATCAAGATCGAGAACCCGGTGACAGGGGATGCGCAGCGGGGACTGGTCCGGGTTGCGGGTCGCTCCGCCACGAGGCCGGGAGTCTCGTTCTCGCCCACGGTCGAAGCCCCTAACCGCGGCAAGCGCAGTGTCGGACTCTCCCTGGCGTTGAAACAGACTCGGCCGGTGTTCGAGGAACTCATCCGGCGCAGCGACGTCTTCCTGACCAACTTGCTGCCTCAAGCGCGGGCGAAACTACGGATCGATCTGGACGAGATACGGCGCATCAATCCAGAGATCGTCTATGTCGCGGGCAGCGGCTTCGGAAGCGAAGGACCCGACCGCGAGACGGGCGCGCACGACGCGACGGCGTTCTGGGCGCGCGCCGGCAACGCCGACGGCGTCACGCCAACGGATTCCGAGCTGCCGACCGGTATGCCGGCGGGCGCTTTCGGCGACAACATCGGCGGCATCACGATCGCGGGCGCGGTGGCCGCCGCCCTCTACGGCAGGCAAGCGACCGGGCAGACGTCCGTGATCGACGTGTCGCTACTGGCGGTCGGGGCGTGGGCCAACCAGTCCAGCGTCAACCTCGCCATGCTCTACGGCTGTCCGTTGCCGAAGATCGACCAGCGGACGCAGGCGCCGGGCAACCCCCTCACCGGCGCCTACCGGTGCTCAGACGGCCGCTTCATTCAACTTTCGATGCTTCAACCCACCCGCTACTGGACCCCCGTGTGCCGACTCTTCGGGCTCGAAACAGCCGCCGACGACCAGAGATTCGCCTCGCTCGAGTCGTTGGCGGCCCACGCCGATGAAGCCACCACGCTGCTGGCCGACGCAATCGCATCGCGAACCTTCGAGGACTGCACCCGGCTACTCAGCCTTCTCCACGGCCAGTGGTCGCCGGTGCAGGACGCCTGGGAGGTCGCCCACGACGAGTCGCTCATCGCCAACGGGCGCATCGCCGACGTTCGGGACGCCCAAGGGAATGAACGCCGCCTGGTGGCGAACCCGGTGAAGTTCGACGAGGCGGCCGCACACCTGACCCGGGCGCCGATGTTCGCGGAGCACACCGACGAGGTACTGCGGGAGCTCGGTATTGACGATCACGAGTTGATCGAGTTGAAGCTCGAAGGCGCCATCACCTGAGCGTCGGTCAGGTCGACACTATTGATGGCGGTGGCGTGAATCCCGGGTTCGCCAATGCCGTTGCCATACCGCTGCCGATGGGTCCCGTTTCGTCGAACAGCGTCGCCACGCCGGTGGCGACCCCCGCATGGCTGTAGTGCGTCACCGCAGCCAACCCGATGTAGACACCTTCCGGCAAGCGACTGAGGGTGATCGTGTAGTCGGCGTTTATGAACTGTAATCCCTCAGTGCCCCAATGGGTTAACGAACTAGTGACATCTCCGGCCATGACGGCGCGCGTAAAGGGCGATAGTGGCTCGTCGTCGACGAGCAGCTTGGTCTCGCGCATCCACGCGAACTTCTGCCCGTCGTGTCGCCATTCGTTGATGCCGACCCCCGGACTGCCCGCCACCGGGTCACGACCGTACGAGTGGAACACCATGGGGAGATCATCGGCCACTACGTCGGGTTCGGCCGGCACGGCGGGCATCGTGACGGGCGACGTCCACACCGTATCCACCGCGTGCTCGCTGCGGCGAAGAAACAATGCGCTGGCCCGGGCCACCATCACGTCGTTCTGAGTCATGACCGCGTCGACGAGTCGAAGTCGGCGGCCGTCACGCATAACCGAGGAATGCACTTGTAAGGGTTGCAACGCCACCGGCCTGAGCAAGTCGACCGTCAGCCGAGCGGGCTGAAGGTCTTCGTCGCCGACTGCCTGCTCGACCGCCCGCCCCAACAACCCGCCGATGTAGTTACCGCTGATCGACGGACCCCAAGGTCCCCTCGTCAAACGGGTTGGGACATAACCTTTGCCGTCGGTAACGAAGAAGCACGTCGGTACCGCGGCGGACGGATTCGTCGATGAATCTGTCATCGGGCACTCCCTCGCAGTCGGCAGCGATCGAGGAGTATTCGTGCCAACTGTTCCGGATGGCTGAACATCACGTCGTGGCAGGCGTCGATGGGAAGCACCTCTTGTACGCCGCCGAGGGCGGCCATGCTCGCGCGCTGGGATTTCTGCGACAGCGCCCGGTCTCGGGTAGTCAGTATCCAGGTGCGCGGCACATCGTCGGGAAATCCGCTGCGGTCCACCGGTTCGGCGGGAATCCGGGCCGCTTCGGCGTACAACCTCGACATCGCCAGCCGGCGCTGTTGCCTGGTCATGCCGTTGCAGAACGCATATTGCGAGGCTAGGCGTGGAATCTTGAACGGTCTGCCGCCTCGCGCGGCAAAGCGCGCGAAGACCGCCAGCGGACCGCCTAAGGTGTCGACGATCGCCTGTCCCTGACGGGGGACGAATGCGGCGACGAGAACCATCTCGCGTACCCGTGCAGAGCCAAGTTTGGCGACGACGCCAGGGACCGTCACACCGGCCATCGAATGGCCCACAATCACGATGTCGCCCAGGCGTTCCCGTTCGATGTCGGCGACGACGGAGTCCACCCACTCGCCGATGGTGGCGGTCGCGAGATTTCCTGGCGTGCGGCCGCGACCCGGCAGATCCACGGCGAGCGTGCGTAATTCGGTCTCCTGACGCCGCAATTCGGCGACGACGAGATCCCAGCAATCGCCGGCATGCTCGCCGCCGTGGACGAGCACGAGGTCGGGCAGCGCCATAGCGGGGCCCTTCATCGGTCGATCAACTGGGAGGTCAGCATGTCGATGTCGGTACGGAAGTCGGTGAAGCTCCTACTGGCCGGCTCGATGGTGATCCACGTGACGCCCGCCTCGGCGTAGGCGTCCAGCCGCGGCCGCACCGCAGCGCAAAATCCACTGCAGTCGCCGCTGGCGAGCAGGTCAGCTTCGAACGGGACGAACGCAACGTCGGCAGGCTCTCGGCCCAACTCAGCGCGGCGTTTGTTGACCGCCGCGATCCAGTCGCCAAGCGTGTCGATGACCTCGAGTGGACGGGCGCGGGTGATCGCAGCCATCTCGCCCGACGCGGCCATCGGCATCCAGCCGTCGGCGACCTCGACGACGCGGCGTTGCGCCGCTGCGCCATTGCCGCCGATCCAGATCGGGGGACCGCCCGTCGTCAGCGGCGGCGGCAGCGCCACGTGACCACGCACCCCGAATTCCGGCCCGTCGTGGTCGACGCCCGCCCAGGTCGCCTTCCACGCGGCGATCGCCTCGTCGAGCAGCGCGCCGCGACGGTCGAAATCAGCTCCTAGCGCATTGAATTCGGATTTCAGGTAGCCGGCCCCGGTACCAAGCGTGAAACGACCGCCGGAGAGTAGATCGAAACTCGCGGCCGCCTTGGCCGTCAGATATGGGCTGCGATAACCCGATACCAGGATGTAGGTCATTAACCGGATCCGGCTGGTGGCGGCCGCGGCGAAGCTCAATGACACGAAAGGATCAAAAGCGTGGTGGCCGCCGCGGGCCAACCACTCCCGGTCGGGATAAGGGTGTTCGGACATCGAGAAGGCGTCGAAGCCAGTGTCTTCCACCAGTCGAGCGATGTCGCCGATGCCTGCACCCTCACACCAGCGGTTCCAGTGCTTGACAGCACGCATCGGAAACATCAGGTTGTAACGCACAGCACCCCTATCTCACCAATGATCGCGCGATGATCTCGCGCTGGACTTCCGTCGCGCCTTCACCGAGTCGCTTGACCCGCAGGTCGCGGAACCATCGCTCCAGCGGTAGCTCGGTAGAGATGCCCAACGCGCCGTGAATCTGGATGCACCGGTCCAGAACGCGGTAGGCGGCTTCGGTTCCGAACATCTTGGCCACCGACGCGTCTACTCGGACGTCGCGTCCGAGGTCGGCGTTCCAGGCGGCTTGGTACATCAGCAGCCGCGCGGCGCGCAGGTCCACCTCACTGTCCACCAGCATCCACTGGATGCCCTGCTTGTCAGCCAGCTTGCCCCCGAACACATCCCGGTCTCTGGCCCACTGGCATGTCATGTCGAGCGCACTCTGCGCGATGCCGATCGGCCCGGCCGCATACACGATGCGGCCGTGGACCAGAAACTCGCTGGCCAACGAAAAGCCCTGTCCCTCAGCGCCGATCAGTTGTCCGGCGGCCAACCGTACATTGTCGAAGTGCAGTTCGTAAGGGGCGAAAGACGCCATTACGGGGATGCGGCTGAACGTGACGCCTGGGGTGTCCTTTTCGAGAATGAAGGCTGAGATGCCTTGTCGACCTTCGCCGGTGCGGGCGTACACCACCCCCCAGTCGGCATCCGGGGCGTGCGAAATCCACATCTTGGAGCCGTTGAGCACATAGCAGCCGCCGTCACGCGTCGCCCTGAGCCTGATCGCGCGCGCCGGATCCGATCCGCCGGACGCCTCGGTAATCGCGGTGTAGGCCTTGGACATGGTGCCGTCGATGATGGGTCTGGCGTACTTTTCGAACTGCTCGGGCGACGCCTTGAACATGATGTTAGGCGGATTGCCACCGAACGCGCCGAGGCCCGGAAAGAAGGCTCCCATCCGGCATTTCGCGGCTTCTTCGGCGACCACCACTTGGCCGAGGACACTGAGCCCGGCACCGCCGAACTCCTCAGGTGTCTGTAACGACCACAGTCCGAGCTCCCTGGCTTTGGCCTGCAACTCGACGAGCTGTTCGCGCGGGAGCCCGACCGTGTCGTGGTGCAGCTTCTCCTCGACCGGATGTACCTGGGCATCCATGAACCGCCGCACCGTGTCGCGCAGCATGACCAGTTCTTCCGGCAGCTCCCATGCGCCAGAAGGCCCTTCGTTCATCAGACCCGAGCCGCTGCTGCCGCCCGCAGGTCGCGCGCACTTTGCAACTGCGGCTCGTGGTTGGCCTCGTATTGCTCGATCCACTCGGGTGGCAACTTGCCCCAAGCCTCACCGATTCGCAGCCTTGGCGCGGAGCTGAACACCTCGGCGGCGACCACGTCACCGACGAAGATGGTGTTCTCGTCATTGTCCAGCGACCCGGTAATGCGGCACTCGACGTAGCTGTGTGCGTCGAGCAGGATCGGCGCGCCCGTGACGCCCGGCTTGGTGCGCAGCTTGGAGATCTTGTCGCCGTCCCGGCCTGAGCTGCCGCCGAGGGTCATCAGGATCTCCATGGACTTGTCGATCTCGCCCGGACCGGCCGACAGCATGTGCATTACGAAGATGCCGGAGTTGACCAGCATGTCGTGCGTCCTGTTGTACTTGGTCAGGCTCACGGTGGCGCGTGGCAGTTCTGGCACGATGCTGGCCGAGCCGGCCGACAGCGACATCAGGCCATTGGCGAAATCGCCGTCGATCGTGGTGACTGCCACCGGAAATGGCCGCAGTCCGGCCAGCACCTTGTCGGCGGCCGCGAGGTCGAGTGTCATGTGTATTCCCTGGTCGATTGGATTGAGGTCAGCCGAGCGTGAACGGGTCGCGGGTATCCCCGGATAGCTCGACCCACACCGCTTTGGTCTCGGTGAAGTCCTTGACGGCGTCGATGCCGTTTTCCCGCCCGATGCCGCTGTAGCCGACGCCGCCGAACGGAACATGAGGCGCGACAACGCGGTAGGCGTTGACCCACACCGTGCCGGCCTTCAGCTTGGCGGCCACCCGGTGCGCGCGGTGGACGTCCTTGGTCCACACCGCCGCGGCCAATCCGAACTCGGTGCTGTTGGCCGCGGCGACGGCCTCGTCCTCGTCGGCGAAGGTCATCACCGCCAGCACGGGTCCGAAGATCTCTTCGGCGACGGCACGCATCGACGGGTCGACGCCGGTCAGCACCGTCGGCTGGACGAAGAAGCCGCCGAGGTCATGGGCCGGCTCGCCGCCGCAGGCCACGGTCGCACCCTGCTCGCGGGCAGAAGCAAAGTGCGACAACACCTTCTCGTACTGCGGCCGATTCGAAACCGGGCCCATCTCGGTCGCCGGGTCCTTAGGGTCACCGAGCTTGATGGTCGCCGCCCGCGCGACGATCTTGTCCACCAGTGCGTCGGCGACGCTACGTTCGACGAGAAGGCGCGACCCCGCCAGACACGTCTGGCCGGTGGCGGCGAACACGCCGGCGATCACGCCGTTGGCCGCGGCATCCAGGTCGGCGTCGGCGAACACCACCTGCGCCGACTTGCCGCCGAGTTCCAGGGAGAACCGGGTCATGTTCGCAATCGCGGCCTTGCCGACGTCGATGCCCGTAGCCGTCGACCCGGTGAACGCGATCTTGTCGACGCCCGGGTGCGACGCCAGCGCGGCACCCGCCTCCGGGCCCCAGCCGGTGACGACGTTGATCACGCCCGGTGGAAAACCAGCCTCGGCGAACAGCTTTGCGAACGCTAGTGTCGACGTCGGGGTGTGGTCGCTGGGCTTGACGACGAACGTGCAACCCGCGGCCAGCCCGGCGGCCAGCTTCCACGTCAACAGCAGCAGCGGGGAGTTCCAGGGTGTGATCGCGCCGACCACGCCGACGGGTTCATGGCGCGTGTAGACGAAGTAGTTGGGCTTGTCCACCGATATGACGTCACCCTGCAGCTTGTCTGCCAGCCCGCCGTAGTAGAAGTAGTAATCCGGAAGCGACCGCATCTGGCCGACCATTTCGCGAACCAGCTTGCCGCCGTCACGCACCTCGAGTTCGGCGAGCTGCTCTGCCTCACGTGCGATGACTTCGCCGAGTCGATGCAGCAGCTTGCCGCGGGCGGTGGCAGTGAGCGCAGCCCAGGGTCCATTCAGCGCAGCACGGGCGGCGGCGACGGCGCGGTCCACGTCGGCAGCGCCGCCGTCGGGCACGCGCGCCCAGGGCCTGCCGGTGTACGGATCGACGCTGTCGTAGGTGGAACCCGTTGCGGCGGAGGATGACTCGCCGCCGATCAACAGGCCGAACTCGACCAACTGCTCTGTCGCTGTATCGGTCACCGCCCCCTCCTCATCGAGTCCGGGGTTTCTTCTTGTTGTTCAACGAGTCCGGGGTGGCCCCGGCGTTGCCAAGGTCGGTGAAGAACTTGCCGTGGCGGGCGGCGACACTGGGGGTCAGATCGCGGGCCTCCCACATCGCGCGAACGGTGCCTTGAACACCGTTGGGTCTGCGAGCGGCGATCTCGGCGGCCAGTTCGAAGGCCCGGACGCGTAGCTGATCATCGGGGACCACCTCAGTCACGAGCCCGATCCGCAAGGCGGTCTGCGCTGACATCCGCTCCTCGCTGCCGAGCAGCGCCCAGCGCATCACCTCGCCGTAGGGCACACCGAGGGCCAGCATGCCCATCGGCTCCAGTGCCGAGACGATACCCGCGTTGGCATGGGGGTCAAAGAACGTGGCCGTTTCACTGCAGATCGAGAAGTCGCACTCGTTGACGAAATACATGGCGCCGCCGGCCACGATGCCATGCAGTGCCGCGATCACGGGCTTCCACACCTTGTGTGCCTTCGGCCCCAGTAATTCGCCCGGATCCTCCTGGTTGAAGATCGGTTGGTGCTTCCACCAGGTGCCCTCGGTCACGTCGATGCCGGTGCAGAACGCACGCTCGCCGTTGGCGCATAGCACCGCGACCCGGATGTCCTCGTCGTTACGTACTCGGGCCCAGACCGTAGCGAGTTCGGCCGCCATCTGTTTGGTGAAGCTGTTCAGCTTTTCGGGCCTATTGAGCGCGACGGTGGCGACGTGGTCGGTGACCTGAAATTCGATGGTGGCCAGGTCAGTCTGCTCGGTCACGGGCGCTCCTCTGTCGATCCGGTGGATACCGGCATCTTCGCACCCGACTCAACGACGTGGTTCACCTGGTTAGCGATCTCGCGTTTGAGAATCTTGCCCGCCGGCCCCAGCGGGAACTCGCGCCAGAACACGAACCGGCGCGGCTGCTTGTAGCCGGCCAACTCCGCACGGCACAACGCGGCCAGTTCGCCGGCCAGTGCGTCCTGATCGCAGACGTGGGACTTTGGAATCACCACCGCGACCGGCGTCTCACCCCACTCCGGATGGGGCACCCCGACCACCGCCACCATGTCGACGCTGGAGTGCTGGCCGATTACCCGCTCGATCTCTGCCGGGTAGACATTGAAACCACCGGAGATGATCAGATCGGATTTGCGACCGGTGATGTGCAGGTAGCCGTCCGCGTCGAGATAGCCCAAGTCACCGCTGCGCAGACCGTCGGCACGGAACGTCTCCGCGGTCTGCTCGGGCCGGTTCCAGTAGCCGACCGCGTTGGCGGGGCTGGTGATCACGATTTCGCCAACGTCGCCGGTCGCGGCGTCGTTGCCGTCGACATCGACGACGCGGATCACACACATCGGGGTTTCTTGCCCGCAGGAGGTCGCGATCGAGGTTTTGCCGGCGACGATGTCGCGATGATCCTGCGGGGTGAGAATCGTTGCCTGCCCGCCGCACTCGGTGAGACCGTAGCGCTGCTGCAGGTCGCAGCCGAGCAGGTCCATCGCTTTGCGCGCCAAGCCCGGCGGCACCGGGGCTGAACCGTAGGAGATACGCCGCAGGCTCGACATGTCCCGTGGTGGGCCGTCTTCGAGGATCGCCAGCGTGCGGTGCAGCATCGTCGGGATGAACGTGGTGAAGCTGATGGCGCTGCGTTCGATCTCGTCGATCACCGCCTGGGGATCGAATCTCTGATGGATCACCATGGTCTGACCGAGATACAGCCATGACACTGTGCGGACCATGCCGCCAGCGGTGAAGAACGGGGTGGTGGCAAGCATGACGTCCGAGCGGTTGGCCTCGGTCACGAGGTTCGTGTCGGCCGCTTGATAGAGCAGTCCGCGGTGGGTGTGCATCACGCCTTTGGCTCGGCCGGTGGTGCCGCTGGTGTACAGGATGAACGCCACGTCGTCCGGTCCGACGTCGCGACGCCCGGCGCCGGGCTGCGCTTGCGCGAGCGCCGTGTCGTAGTCGGTGACCAACTCGCTGGTGCCGAGCGCCGAGCGGGCACCCACACCCAATATCAGTGCCAGCTCGGTCAATTCGCCGAGGAACTTCTCCACGTGATCGGCGTGGATGATCACCGCTCGCGCGCCGGAGTCGTCGCGTACGTGGGCGACCTCGTCGGGAGCCAACCGGATGTTCACCGGCACCGTGATCAGCCCGGCCTTGGCCAGGCCGAACGCGATCTCCGGCCACTCGAGGCAATTGCGGGCGATCACCATCACGCGGTCGCCCGGTACCAGCCCCCGGCCGACCAGATATCCGGCGAGTCGACGGGCCCGCTCGTCGACCTGCGACCAGGTAAGCGCCCGGTCGGCGTCGACGAGCGCGCGCTTGCCGGGGTAGCGGCGCGCGTTGTTGGTCGCGATGTCACCGATGAGCATCAGATGGGAAGTCCGTTCATATCAAGAAAGCCAATGTTTCGACTGGGCCGCTTGCGTCGATCAGGTGCACGATCTTGCGGACCAGTCGCGGGCCGTCCGGCGACCGGCGGATCGTGTGAATAACCCGACCGGCCCAGAAACGTTGACGTAGCCGGTATTCGAACAACGAGAAGTTGGATTCCACCGTGACGGTGTCGGCGCCGGTGTCCACCACCTCGCTGTTGGAGATGACGCGACGCATCACCGACGGCGGTGTCTGGGAGTGCCGGTTGCCGGTGTTGAGCTGAGCCACTCGGCTCTTGATCCGTCGCCGGTTGTCGTTGATGTAGGCCAGCGTGGTTCGCGGGTCGTCGTCGGGGTGCATCGGGACGCGGTACTCGACCGCGTCGTCGTCATCGGCCCACAGCGCCTCCCACTCCGAGTAGCGGCCCTCGTCGGCCAGCCGCGCCTCCAGATACAGAAACGACAGGATCTCAGCGTCCGGCAGCGGACGCAGTGCGGGCCGTGCCTGGGTTTCGGGATTGACGGTCATGCTTGCGTCCTTCGGCCGACGACCGAGGCCCAGTGCGAGTAGAAGCCGCGTTGCGGCGTCTCGGCGCTCTTATCCCGGTTGATGATTCCTGTCGAGTCGTCGACGTCGCTTTCAACGCCGCGGGCCAGCATCAGCCACTCGGGCAGCTCGGCGGCAAGGCCGGCCTGGTTGCGCATGCCGATCTCGCCGTCGTCGGCGATCAAGAATCCCGCCGGACCCATCGCCCCCTCCGAACGGCGCAGCGTGCGCTCGTTGAACACATCCTGACCGGGTATCAGGACCGCGGTGGTGTAGGCGATGGTGCGGTCGGGAGCCTGCGGCTCGACGAACATGACGTTCATCTCGGCCAGGAACAGGTTGGGCCAGATCAATGTATGGGGTGGGCCCACCACCAGTGCGTCGTGCGCTTGCTCGGGCCCGTACGCACCCTCGAGGGCCTCGACGTAGTCAGCGAGCTTGGCCCGCGGGATCCGGCCGTACCAGACGAATTCCTCGTCGAGCTTGCGGTATTCGTCGCTGTAATCGATCTCCGAATGGCCGTTGCCGAGGTCGCGCACCAGCACGTCGACCTTCGTCGGGACGTGCGACACCTTCGCAGGCTTGATCGCGTCGTACACCGAGGCATGGGTGAACAGTGCGTGGTAGCCATCGACGTTGTTCTCCACCACCATCTTCCAATTGGCATGGTGCAAGTGCTTCATCCAGTTGGCCCGCAGGTCGATCTGGCGGGTGGGGGACAGGTTGAGAAGGCGGTCGATGGCGCGCGTCGCCTTGTCAAGGTGCTCGCGCAACGAGATACCCTCGGCCGCCAATGATGCGAACACGAATCCGCCATAGCTGTCCACCCGGGGTGCCTGCGCGAGGCCCAGTTCGGCACGCATCTGGTTGAACGCCTCACCGTAGCCCTCGCGCATCGGAACACCTTGCAACGCACCGGTGTTGCTGAATGTCCAGCCGTGATACGGGCAGCGGAATGAGTTGGCGTTACCCTTCTCGGCGTTGCACAGCTTGTTCGCACGGTGGGTGCAGCGGTTGAGCACCACCCGAACCACGCCGTCCTTGCCGCGCGCCACGACAACGGGGTCGTGGCCGATCATCCGGGTGAGGTAGTCACCGGGCTCGCTGACCTCGCTCTCGTGCGCGACGTAGACCCATCCCGTCTTGAAGATGCTGTCCATCTCGCGCCGGAAGATCTCAGCGGAGGTGTAGACCGTCCCGTGTACGCGGTCGCTCCGAACAACGTTGCTGACGTCGAATTCGTCGACGGCAGGAGCGGATTCGACTGCTGTCACTCGCCCTCCAGGACGTCGATGGCCGGGATGGCGACGTCGCCGAGACGGCGGAACCCGATGCGCACCGCCGTACCGATGAGCGGTGCGGTGTCCGCGGGCTGCACGGTAGTCATCACCATCCGGTGTCCGCTGGCCAGCTCGACGTCGACGATGGGGTAGGGCGCTTTCGTGTGCACCAGGCCCGGCTCGCGCCGGTGCATGAGCGTCGCAGCGTGTACGACTCCGCGTGGATCGACTGTGCGCCAGTCGCGTTCGGGGTCTCCGCAACTATCGCAGACCTGCTGGTCGAGCTCGAGTGGCAGCGCGCACGCGGCGCAGAACGGCAACGCAAGCTCGTTGCGCGTCGCCGCCCGGTACAACTGCGCCAACGTGGCGTCATCGGTCGCGGGTGCCAGCGCCGCATCCAGCAGCCAGTCCTCGACCGTGGTGGCGGTCATGCGGCCCGCTCCAGCACCAACGCGGCGTGGTGGTCCAGTCGGCCGCCGATGCCGCCGACCAGCGCCACGGTGGCTCCGGGAACCTGACGTTGCCCGCCGGTGCCGCGCAGCTGAATCATCGCCTCCGCCAACGGCGTCATGCCCTGCAGATAGAAACCGGACAGCTGACCGCCGCCGGTGTTGGTCGGCAGCGTGCCACCGGGCCCGGTGTGACCATCGCGTACGAACGCACCCGCGGGAATGTCACCGGTGAGCCGGTACTCGTCGAGCAGCACCAGGGTCACGATCGAGAACGGGTCGTACAGCTCGGCGACGTCCAGGTCGGAGCGGGCCATCCCGGCCTGATCCAGCGCGTCCTGCACCGCGCGGCCACCGCCGCCGAACCACGACTCGGCTCCCGCGCGACGGCGCCGCACCGGATGCTCCCGCCCGGCGCCGCGTACCCGCAATCGGGTGCCGCCGACCGAGGGCCGGCTGGTGAGCGCGACGGCGACCGCCCCGTTCACCGGCCGAGCGCAATCCAGCAGCCGCAGCGGTTCGGCAATCATCGGAGAAGAGTCATAGCCGGCCGCGTCGAGCGGTTCGCGGTTGACCGCGTCGGGATTGCCGCGCGCCCAACCCCGCGTCGTGGTGGCCACGCAGCGCAGCGCGTCGGTACCGGTGCCGGTGACGTGCAACCACCGCTGGGTCAGCAGCGCATACGTCGGCACCGAACCGAGCAGCCCCGACGCGCGCTCCAGCCCGCGCACGCCGAGGTTGCCGCCGCTGCGCGCGTAGGTGGAGCCGGCGCCCCGGCCGGCTGTCAGCGGCGCGTCGGCGAAGACGCACAGGACGGTCGCCGCCTCACCGGTGAGGATCGCTTGGCGCGCGCGCTGGATCATCGCGATGGTCGTGGCGCCTTTGATCTCGACGTGCTCCAGCAGGCGTAGATCCCCGAAGCCGGCCGCGGCGGCGAAGCCGACCCCCAGGCGGTCCGGCCGGACGCCCTGCGATGAGCCGACCAGGATCCCGTCAACGTCAGCACGCGCAAGTCCGGCGTCGGACAGCGCGGCGTCGCTCGCCTTCACGGCCAGTTCGAGCGTCGTCGCGCCCGGGCGCAGCGACATCGCGGTCATGCCCAGCCCGACCAGGTCTGCGTCGGGGGTGCTCACGGCCGCTCCGTCGGTCGGCGTTCGCCGCGGTAGTTGCCCACCCTCACCCAGTCCTCGCGGTCTTCGGGCGTAGCCAGGGTGAAGCTGGCCAACTCCAGCGGACACAAGAAGACGTGCTCGCCGCCCTCGAGGTCCTCCACGAGCAGGCGGGGGCCGTTGCCGTTGACGTCCAGCGACAACCGCACGGCTGCGAACTCGTTGACCAGTTCGGCGAGGACGCGGCGTCCGGCCGGAGTGTTCACCTGCCCAGTATTACCGCATACAGGTGTCAGAATCAATGGAGGGCGGCGGAATGAGCGCTCGCCTATCGGACGAAGTCCGAGTGCTGGGAGCCGTTCTCCACATGGGAACATGGTGCTTGTGCGAGGATGGAGAATACGCGGGATGACATCGGCACTAGATGACAGATGTGTCAGATACTTCGGATGCGAGAAGGTGAGATGAGCCAACTACAAGCACCAGCCGACGCGGTCGACGTGAGCCGAGTCGACACGGAGAACTACCGCAGCATCTGGATGTATCTCAAGGAGCTCGAATTCCGGCAGGGGTTCATCGACATCGGTGTCAACGGTGCGGCCGTCCGCACCCGTTACGCCGAGGCGGGTGAGCCGGATAAGCCGCACGCCATCCTGCTGCACGGCACGGGCGGGCACTGGGAGACGTTCGCGCCCAACCTCGCCGCGCTATCGCAGCACTTCCATTGCGTGGCGATCGACATGGTCGGCAACGGGTTCTCCGACAAGCCGGACTACAACTACGAGATCGCGGTCTACGTCGAACACGCATTGGGGGTGATGGACCACTTCGGCATGGCGTCGGCCAATTTCATCGCGATGTCGCTGGGCGCGTTCGTCGCGTCCGCGCTGTCAATAGGCCATCCCGACCGGGTGGACAAGGTGATCCTGATGTCACCGGCCGGACGGGAGGCGTCGGCGTCGAACATGGCGCGGATCCGGGCGGAACGAACCAAGGCGGTCAACGAGCCGACGTGGGAATCGCTGCACGCCGTGTTCGCCCACCTGATTGCCGACGAGGCTAATCGCCTGCCCGATCTGATCGGACTACGGCAGGCCATCTATCGGCGCGAGGACACCCGCAACACCATTGACCGGCTGCTGATCCTGCAGGACGAGAAGGTGCGCCACCGCAACCTAATTCCCGACGAGAAGTGGCGCGGCATCGAGGCGCCGGTGATGATCGTGGCCTCGGGCAAGGACCACGGCGTTTACCAGGACACCGCGCGCACCATCGCCGACCTGATCCCCAACTCCGAGGTAGTCGAGATGCCATCAGTGCGGCACTGGCCACATTTCGAGGATCCCGAGACCTTTAACGCCGCAGCGATCGAGTTCCTCACGCGATGAGCAGACCGGCCGAGGAGGAACTCGCCGACATCGCGCGGCGGCTGTACAAGGCCGAGCAGACACGCACGCCGATCCGGCAGTTGTCGCTGGACTATCCCGACATGACCATCGAGGACGCCTACGCGGTGCAGCGGGCACTCGTCGCGCTCAAGGTCGCCGACGGTCGGGAGGTCAAGGGCCGCAAGATCGGCCTGACCTCGAAGGTGATGCAGCGGGCGGTGTCGATCGACGAACCGGATTACGGCGCGCTGTTCGACGACATGTTCGTCGAGGACGGCGGCCGCATACCGCTGGGCCGGTACATCCGTCCGCGCGTCGAGGTCGAGTTGGCGTTCGTACTCGGCGAGCAGCTGTGTGGCCCGGGTGTCACGTTGTTCGACGTGTTACGGGCCACCGAGTTCGTGACTCCTGCGCTCGAGATCCTCGATGCCAGGGTGCAGATGTCAGACCCCGAAACCGGCCATCTGCGCACCATCGTCGACACCATCGCCGACAACGCCGCAGACGCCGGTGTGGTCCTCGGCGGGCGGGTGTTCCGTCCGATGGACGTCGATTTGCGCTGGGTCGCGGCCCTGCTGCTGCGCAACGGCACGATCGAGGAGTCCGGGGTGGCCGCCGCGGTACTCAATCATCCCGGCAACGGTGTGGCTTGGCTGGCCAATCGACTTGCTCCGCATGGGGTTTCGTTGCAGCGCGGCGAGGTGATCTTGTCCGGGTCGTTCACCAAGCCGGTGTTCGCCGAACCGGGGGACACCTTCGTCGCCGACTACGGGCCACAGGGGACGGTGTCGGTGACGTTCGCTTCGGAGGCATCGTGACGAACCGGTGGACGCAGCGCATCAGCGACGGTGCCCCGCGGATCGGCATGTGGGTGGCCTCGGGCAGCGGCTACGTTACCGAGATCTGCGCGGGTTCCGGGATCGACTGGCTGCTGTTGGACCAGGAGCACGCGCCCAACGATCTGCGCACCACGCTCGAACAACTGCAGGTGCTGGCTGGCTACCCGGACGTGGACGTGCTGGTGCGTCCGCCGTCTGCCGATCCCGTGTTCATCAAGCAACTGCTCGACATCGGGGCGCAGAACATCATCGTTCCGATGATCGACGGCGCCGGTGAAGCCGTCGCGGCGGTTGCCGCCACGCGGTACCCGCCCAAGGGCATCCGCGGCGTCGGCAGCGCATTGGCCCGGGCGTCCCGTTGGAACCGCATTTCTGACTATCTTGTCACCGCTGACGCGACGGTGTCGTTGACCGTCCAGGTGGAGAGCGCGACCGCGCTGACCCAGCTCGGGGATATCGCCGACGTCGACGGGGTGGACGCCGTCTTCATCGGACCGGCCGACCTCGCAGCCTCGATGGGCAAACTTGGGCAGCCGGAGCATCCAGACGTGGTGAGCACCATAGATATGGCGCTGGCGACCATCCTGGAACACGGCAAGTGCGCCGGGGTGAACGCGTTCAGCGAGGCGCTGGCGCGGCGCTACATGGGAGCCGGCGCGAGCTTTGTGCTCGTGGGGGCGGACGTGGCATTGCTGGCCCGCGGCGCCGAAGAGTTGACCGCCAGGTACCGCACCCCATGACGGACGCATTGTTTCTGACTATTGTGTCACTTAGAATTCCGGATCATGGACCTCGACTTCACGCCTGACCAGCTCGAGTTCCGCGACCAGGTTCGCACGTGGCTCGACGAGAACAAGCCGACCGAGCCGCGCCCGCGCGACGACGCGGGAATCCGCGAATACGACCTCGCCTGGCAACGCACTCAGGCCGAAGGCGGCTGGGCCGGCATCGCCTGGCCCACCGAGTACGGCGGCAAGGGGCTGACGCTGCTTCAGCAGCTGATCTGGTACGAGGAGTACGCCGCACGCGGATTCCCGGGCATCGATGCGTGCTTTGTCGGTAACTCGCACGCCGGGCCGACCCTGATCACCAGGGCAAACGACGAGCAAAAGTCGTTTCACCTGCCGAAAATCCTTGGTGGCGAGGTGATCTGGTGTCAGGGCTTCTCCGAGCCCGACGCCGGATCGGACCTGGCGGCGTTGCGTACCAAGGCGGTGATCGACGGCGAGCACCTGGTGGTGTCGGGGCAGAAGCTGTGGACCAGTTTCGCCACCGTCGCCGACTACCAGGAACTGCTGGTGCGCACCGACAACACCGGCGGCAAGCACAAGGGCATCACCTGGGTGATCTGCGACATGAGCACACCGGGCATCGACGTCC
>Ga0209656_10000122_pt1 | contig 49814 bp, 52 predicted proteins | sample BogFormECP12_OM2_FD_188239 | JGI IMG/M metagenome (GOLD analysis project Ga0209656, IMG submission 188239) | Bog forest soil microbial communities from Calvert Island, British Columbia, Canada - ECP12_OM2 (SPAdes) (version 2) | ecosystem: Environmental > Aquatic > Freshwater > Wetlands > Bog ...
GGAGTAACGGTGGCGGCGCCTTAGCCCTGAGGTGGCAGACGACCCGGATCTTCCGGTCAGGCCCGCTGGGGCGAGCCCGGCCGCCGTAGCCGGCGCCCGCGCGGGCGTGGGTGTCGGCGCCCCCGACGTCTACGACCCGGAGCGGATCCGGGCCGCGCTCCGAGGGGACCACGTGCGTTCGGGCCAGGACAGCCGGAGGGCCAACGACCAGGGCATCTCGGCGCTGGCCGCCCGCGCGGAGAGCTCAGAGGCGGACCTGCTCATGGATTCCGGCGCGAGCCGGGACAGCGGTGCGAGCTGGGGGGCCAGCGCGAGCTGGGACACGCCCGCCGACCCGAGCATCACCTCGGCCAACGGGAACCACCCGGCCAAGCACGCCAGCCGCGGGCCGTTCGACGCCGCGTTCACCGTCTTGCCGGATCCCGCCGAGCGCACCGAACCCGCGCAGGACCAGCACTTCTCATGGCTCTACAACAGCCAACCGGAATCCCGGCCGGCCGAACCGGCCGACCGCGGCTACGCGTGGCCGGAGCGGGCGGACGCTAGTCTGGCGGCGCAGCCGGAGGCCGAGTCGGCACCGGAGCCCGCCGACACCGAACGGATACCGCGGCATCAGGCCGACGGCCTGACGTCACCGGAACGGACAGATTTCTGGGCCAAGCCAGCGCCACAAGAACGGACAGATTTCTGGGCCAAGCCGTCCGCCTCCCCCTCGGCCCCGGGGTCGGTCCCGGCCCCGGCCGACTTGCAGCCGCCCGCGCCGACGCCACGGGCCGAGGAGCGGGCCATCACGCCAGCGTCCTGGCCCGCGTCTGCCGACACCGCAACGACTTCGGCGGCAGGACCCGCTCAGCGGGCCGGGACCGGCGTCGCTCCCGGAGCGGCCGCCACGGCGCAGCCGCTCAGCTCGGCCGGGTCCGCCGCGCAGGCGACCGGTAGCCAGCGGGATGACCGTAAGGACCGGTTCTTCTCGGTCCGGCTGCTGGCGGTCATCGTCATCGCCGCGCTTATCGGCAGCGCACTGGTGCTGCTCCTCAAGTAACGTCCCAGCTCGTCGCTTCGCTGCCGTTGGCGGCGGACGGGTCGCTGTCCTCGGTCGCCGCGGACACCTCCGCTTCGGGGGCGGCGGGATCGATGGACCCCAGCGGGTCGACGAAGCTGGTCCCGGGCATGGCCGAGGCGAGCATCGCGCTCAGCGCGTCGGCTGTCGCCGGAGCGGCGTCGGCCGAGAGACCGGACCCGGTGGCGTCGGAGCCTGCCGTGCCGTTAGGGGCCGGGGCGCCGTCGGAGGCGGGGGCCGGGTCCAGGGCGGGAGCGTCGCCGGCGGCCGCGCTGCCCGCCGGGACAGCGGGCGGCTCGCGCCTGGTCCTGGTCGGCTCGGTGCTTGCGGCGGGCGCCGCGTCACCGCCGCCGAAGGCGCTCGCCACCGACCGCAGCGCGGACGTGACCTCGCTCGGGATGACCCAGAATGTGTTGCCCGCGCCCTGCGCCAGTTGCGGCAGCGTCTGCAGGTACTGGTAGGCGAGCAGCTTGGGATCGGGGTCGCTGTCGTGCACGGCCTGGAAGACGGCGGTGATGGCCTGCGCCTCGCCTTGCGCGGTCAGGATCTTGGCCTGCCTGACGCCCTCGGCGGTCAGGATGGCGCTTTGCTTCTCGCCTTCCGCGGTCAGGATCTTGGACTGCCTGACGCCTTCGGCGGTCAGGACCGCGGCGCGCTTCTCGCGCTCGGCGCGCATCTGCTTCTCCATCGCGTCCTTGACCGACTTCGGCGGGTCGATGGCCTTGATCTCCACCCGGGTGACCCGGATGCCCCACTTACCCGACGCGTCATCGAGCACGCCGCGTAGCAATGCGTTGATCTTGTCGCGCGAGGTCAGCGTCTGCTCCAAGTCCATCGACCCGATCACGCTACGCAGCATCGTCGCCGTGATCTGCTCGATGGCCTGGATGTAGTTGACGATTTCGTAGTCCGCCGCTCGCGGGTCGGTCACCTGGAAGAACAGCACCGTGTCGATGAGCACGACTAGGTTGTCCTCGGTGATGACCGGCGCGCCTGCGAACGAGACCACCTGCTCGCGCAGGTCGATCATCGGCTTGACCCGGTCGATCATCGGGATGACGAAGTTCATCCCGGGTTCCAGCGTCTTGCGGTAACGGCCGAGCCGCTCGACGTTGCGGGCGCGCGCCTGCGGCACGATCCGCACCGAACGCATCACGGTGATAACGACCAATATCGCGACGATCGCCGCGATGACGCCTTCTGCCAGCAACATGGCTACTCCCGAGGGTAAACGAGGGCGGTGGCACCGTCGATCTGCATGACGTCGACCTTGGCGCCGACCGGGATCACCAGCGACTCGTCGTAAGGATCGTAAGGACGCGAGGACCACTCCTCACCGCCGATGCGGATCCTGCCGCCGCTGTGCTGGGTGATCTCCTCCAGGACAATCGCCGAGCGCCCGACGAGCGCGGCGGTTCCCGTGCGCAGCAACGGTGGCTGCTTGATATGCCGCATCGCGATCGGGCGGACGAAGCCCAGCCCGGCAGCGGCCGCGACGACGAACCCGGCGAGCTGGACAGCCAAGTCGAGATGGAACGTCCCGATCACGGCCGCGACCAGCGCCGCGACCGCGAGGAGGCCAAAGGCCAGCGTCGTGGTGAGCAGTTCGGCAACGCCGAGCACCGCTGCCACGATCAGCCATACGATCCAAGACAACATGGCCGCTCCGCGGATGGTCCTGCTTCGACTTTAGCCCCTCGCGGGCACCGTTCGCAGCACGCACTCTGGCTATCCGCCCGTCTCATTTGATACAAGGCGTTATCAAAAGAACACCATCGTGAACTACCTGATTGTGTGCAATTAGTGACAATTAGCCGTCTAGGTCATACAGGGGATTTCTGTCGACCTACACTCAAGAGGTAAGGACAAATGTCCCGCGGCGCGGCTGGACACCAAGGGTCCAGGAGGTATCTGGTGGAACGTGGCGACACCGGCCTCGGCCGTGACGCGTACGGTATCCCCAGGCGCGAGCGGGATCGCCGTGGCTATGGCCCTGGACCCTATCCGTCCGATGACGGCTACCCAGCCTCCGCCGAGGAGGACGATGCGGCCGGGTCAGGCCGACCGGTAGACGCCGAGGAAGACGATTACGGGCAATTGCTGCGCCGCCCGGGCGAGATGCCGCCCCGGCAGCAACGGCTCCGCCAGCCCGGACGCCCGCACCCGGGCCAGCCAGGCCGGTTTCCCCCGGGCGCTGTCCCCCCCGGCGCTGTCCCCCCGGGCGCTGTCCCCCCGGGCGCTGTCCCCTCGGGCGCTGTCCCCTCGGGCGCCGTTCCGCCGAACGGCGTCCCTGGCCACGGCGGCATGCCCGGTAACGGCATGCTCGGTAGCGGCGTCCCCTACGGTGCGGCGCCGGGTGGACCTCCGGGCCCCGGGCCGCACGGCGGGTACTCGGATGGCGGCATGCCCCACGGGCCGGTGCCGCACGGCGGCCCCCCGCACGCCGCCCCCCAGCACGGCGCCCCCCAGCACGGCGGCCCCCAGCACGGCGGTGTGTCGCATGGCGTCCCTCCCAAAAGCGCCCCTCCGAACGGAGCTCCGCACGGGGGGATCCCGAATGGCGGTCCTATGCCTAACGGCGGGCCACCCAACGGCGGGCCGGTATCCGACCGTCAGTACTGGCTGCCGAACGGGCGTCGGGTGCCTCCGAACGCGGACCGCCTATACCGGCCACCGGGGCCTAGCGCGCCGGGCGGGACATCGGGCCGGCACCACGGGACGGGCCCGGCCGTCCCCGACCCGTACGCCGACAGCTGGAGCCGCCCGCAGGCGGCACCGGGCGCACCGCCGCCAGGCGCGCCATTCCCAGGCGGCGCGGGGCCTGGAGCACCGGCCTCAGGTCCGGCTCACGGGGGTTCGCAGCCCTTTAGCACCCCGGGGGTATCCGGGGTACCTGGGCAATCTGGGGTACCTGGGCAATCTGGGGTACCTGGGCAATCTGGGGTACCTGGGCAATCTGGGGTACCTGGGCAATCTGGGGTACCTGGGCAATCTGGGGTACCTGGGTCTCCGCCGTTGCGGGAGCACCCGCCCGCGCGGCCGCGCTTCGATGGTCCTGACGGCCGCGAGCGGCTCGGGCCACCAATGGGGCCGCCACTGGGGCCGCCACTGGGGCCACCGCCGGGGCCGCCACTGGGGCCGCCACCGGAACCGCCGGGACCGCTGATCCGTCAGCGCGAGACGGCGGTGCCCGAGGACCGGCCGGGCGGACCGGCGCAGCCGGTGGCCAGCATCGCACCAGACGGCCTGGAGGCGTTCGCCAGGGACCTGCGCGCGCTGCGGGCCAAGGCCGACCTGGATTACCCGGAGATGGCCGAGGTCTCGCACTACGAGATGAAGACGCTCGCGGCAGCGGCCGGGGGTCTGCGACTGCCCACGCTGCCCGTCGCCGTCGCCTTCGTGCGCGCCTGCAGCGGCAATGTCGCCGAATGGGAAGAGCGCTGGCAGAAACTCGCCGAGAAGATCACCGCGGACGCGGCCAGGAAGCGCAGGAACGACGGCGAGGAGAACGCCGAGCCGCCGGAACCCGCGAAGACGCCCGCCGCCCTGGAGCCGCCGGCCCTCAAGCCCGCCGCGGCGCAGCCACCCGACTCCGACGGCGGCGAAGTCTACGTCATCACCTCGGCCAAGCCGCGCCAGCCTGGCTGGTAACCGTGTCCAGGGGCGGGAGTCGGCGGGTGGGCTGGGACGCTCGATAGGCTCAGGGACATAGCCTCACCCCCGATACGAGTAGGACAGATCCGGCCGTGCCCCCTGTACAGCAACCCGCCCCGGCCAGCGAAGGCTGGTCTCCCCCCGTGGACACCCACGTACACACCGAGTGGTCCTGGGACGCACCCCGCGAGGCGTCGATGGTGCGCAGTTGCGAGCAGGCGCTGGCGGCAGGCCTGCCCGGAGTGGCGTTCACCGACCACCTGGACTTCACCGCCTGGACCGACGGCGACCAGATCGGCGCGGAGAACCTCGATCCGCACCGGTACACCCGGATGCACCTGCTCGATGTCGCCGGCTACCTCGCGGCCGTGGACGACTGCCGTGAGCGCTACCCCGAGCTGCGGATATTCTCCGGCGTCGAGATCGGTGAGGCCCACCTGTGGGCCGCCAGCGCGGCCGCCACGGTGACCCCGGCCGACGTCGACCGCATCCTCGGCTCGCTGCACGCGATCCCGTGCAACGGGCGGCTGACGGCCGCCGACGTCCTGTTCCAAAGGATGCCGGCCGCCGAGGTGATGCGTCAGTACTTCGCTGAACTGGTGCGACTGGTCGAGGGCAGCGACATCTTCCAAGTGCTGGCGCACCTCGACTTCCCGCGGCGGATGTGGCCGCAGGCGGCCGGACCGTACGAGGAGCGGGCCTTCGAGGCGGAGTACCGGGCCGTGCTGCGGGCCCTGGCCGCCACCGGCCGGGTCCTCGAGGTGAACACCAAGAGCCCGCTGGCCTCGGCCGAAATGCTGCGGTGGTGGCGGGAGGCGGGCGGCCGCGCGGTATCGTTCGGCAGCGACGCGCACCAGCCCTGGCGGGTCGGCGACAAGTTCAAGCTGGCGGTGGACGTGGTCGAGGCAGCCGGCTTCCGTGCCGGGCGCGACCGCTTCGACTTCTGGCGCCGGTAAAAAAGGCGCTGTGACTATGTGACCAGCGGCGGACCCGGACGCCCGAGCGCCGGAGAAGGCTCCGGGCCGCCGCTGGTGGCCCTCGCTCAGGTCCAGGTGTCGTCGAAGCGCGTGATCATGTCGTCCCAGCTTTCGCCCTCGGGGGCCCCAGTTTCAGCGGCACGAGCCTCGGGGGCACTGTTGTTCTCTTGGACGCTCTTTTCGGAAGCACCGTGCGTCCAGGCTTCGGATCCCTCGTTGTCGAGGGCGGCTCGCGGGGCGGGAATGGACCGGCTCTGACAGTGGACGGCGAAGCGTAGCTCTGCGTAGTAGGTCTCCCGATCGCGGACTTCGGCACGTGCTTCGGTGTGCGCCGGATGGCCGGTGCCGCCCAGCCGGGATGGGAGGTCGGCGCGGAAATCCCCGTCCTCGTTCGCTGGTAGGCCCTCGTCGGGATAATTGCTGGCCACGACACACACCTCGGATGCGGATCTAACACGGTGCGAAGTTGTTCCGCTACCATTTGTAATGTAACTATACGTGCTGTACGCAATGCAATGGGTAACGAGGTAATAGTTACCTATCTCCCAAGCCATATCTTACAGAGAGTGACCAATAGCACTCTGGCGAGACACCAGGGGGCGTTTGGTACCGAAGTGAACACGTAAACGTGTAACCTAGGCGGGAACGACGGTTCGTTCGGACCAAATAATAGTGATGCCTTGGTCACTGTGCGCGCATGATATTGCCGATAATGCCGCCGATCGCGCCCGCCTCGGCCGCCTGCGGAGCGTCCTGGCGGGCGAGGTACGGCTGCAGGCCATGCGCCAGCACCGGCAGCGGCATCGACTGCAGCCAGATCTGGCCCGGACCGGTCAGCGCGACCAACTGGAAGCCGTCGGCGCCGAACGCCATGTTCGCGATGCCGGGCACCAGGGTCATGGTGAACTGCACGCTGCCCTCGAACATGCCCACGTGCCCCGGGTGCACCATCAGCGTCTGGCCCGGGGCCAGCGTGTAGTGCACCAGCTCGCCGGAGAGCTCGATCCAGGCGCGGCCCTGGCCTTCGAGCTTCTGCAGGATGAACCCGTCGCCGCCCCACATGCCACCGCGGAAGGTCTGTTGCAGGCCGATGCTCGGCGTGATGCTGGGCGTGCCGCATAGCCAGCCGTGGCGGTGCACGAAGAATGCCTGACCAGGCACGATGTCGGTCGGCAGGATGTGGCCGGGCAGCTTCGCCGCGAACGTTACCATGCCGGCGCCCTGCGTGGCCTCGTAGTGGGTGAGGAACAGCCCGCCGCCGCCCATGACCCGCTTCAGGCCCTGCATGAGGCCGTGGCCTCCAGAGCCGCCTCCGGTGCCCATGTGCTGGGACATCTGGATGTTCGGGGTCATCCAGGACAGCTCACCGTGGGTGGAGATGACCTGCTCGCCCTGCTGCAGGGTGACCTCGAGGACGGGCATGGTCGTGCCCTTTATTTCGGCTTGCATAGATAGGAGCGTACTCGCCAGGGTCGGTGTCCGATTCCCGCCAGTTATGGTTCGCGCGGCCTGGCATTGTGGAAGACGTGACTCAGACCCTCACCGGCGTGTCGGCGCTGGATGACGAGCAGCGGTTCCAGGCGGCGGTCAGCAAGGACCCCCGCTTCGACGGCGTGTTCTTCATCGCGGTGACCTCAACCGGCATCTACTGCCGCCCGTCCTGCCCGGCGATCACGCCGAAACGCGAGAACATGCGGTTTCACCGCAGCGCGGCGGCGGCCCAGGAGGCGGGCTTCCGGGCCTGCAAGCGGTGTCGCCCGGACGCCTCCCCCGGCTCGCCCGAGTGGAACATCCGGGCTGACGTGGTGGGCCGCGCGATGCGGCTGATCGCCGACGGCGTGGTCGACCGGGACGGCGTGGAGGGCCTGGCCAGCCGGCTCGGCTACGAGCAGCGCCAGGTACGCCGCCTGGTCACCGCCGAACTGGGCGCGGGCCCGCTCGCCATCGCCCGCGCGCAGCGGGCGCAGACGGCGCGCATCCTGGTCGAGACCACCGCGCTGCCGCTGTCCGAGATCGCTTTCGCGGCCGGCTTCGCCAGCATCAGGCAGTTCAACGCGACCATCCGCGAGGTCTTCGCGGTAACGCCGACCCAGCTACGCCAGCCGCGCGGCCAGCGGGCCGCGCCGACCCGACGGCTGCTGCCGCTGCCGTCAGGTGACCCGGCGGCGCCCGGCCTGATCCGCCTCAAGTTGGCGTACCGGGCGCCGATCGACGCGGAGCGGATGCTGGGCTTCCTGGCCGCCCGGGCCATCCCGGGGGTGGAATCGGTGCGGGACGGCTGGTACCGGCGGACCATCCAGCTGCCGAACGGGACTGGGATCTTGTCCCTGGGCCTGCTCGTGCCCTCCCCGGCGCAGCGCGGGCCCGGCTACGTCGATTGCGAGCTCCAGCTCGAGGACCTGCGCGACCTGACCGCCGCGGTGCAGCGCTGCCGCCGCCTGCTCGACCTGGACGCGGATCCCGAAGCCGTCAGCGGCTACCTGTCAGCCGGCCCGGTGCTCGGGCCGCTGGCCCTGGCTCATCCGGGCCGGCGGTCCCCGGGGCACACCTGCGGCAACGAACTCGCGCTGCGCGCCGTGCTTGGCCAGCAGGTGTCGGTCGCCGCGGCCCGGCGGCTGGGCGCGCGGCTTGTGGCCAGCTACGGCAAGCCGCTGTCACGCCCCGAAGGCCCGCTGACGCGCTGCTTCCCGACGGCGGAGACGCTGGCCGCCGCCGATCCGGCTACGCTGCCGATGCCGCGGAGCCGCGCCCTGGCCCTGACCGGGCTGGCCGCCGCGCTCGCCTCCGGCGAGCTGTCGCTCGACCCGGGAGCCGAACGGGACCGCGCCGAGGCGGTCCTGCTGGCACTGCCCGGCGTCGGCCCGTGGACCGCCTCCTACATCCGGATGCGGGCGCTGTCCGACCCGGACGCGTTCCTGCCGACGGACGTGGGCGTGCTCGACGCGCTGACCCGCCTCGGCGCCCTGTCTCAGCCGGCAGGGTCTCAGCCGGCAGGGTCTCAGCCGGCAGGGTCTCAGCCGGCAGGGTCTCAGCCGGCAGGGTCTCAGCCGGCAGGGCCAGCCGTCGGGACCGGCCCTGCGGCCCGGGCGCGCAATGCTAAGGCGGCGGCCGCGCTAGCCGAGAGCTGGCGCCCGTGGCGCTCTTACGCCGTGCATCACCTGTGGGCTTACCTAGAAGAAAAGGACCATCATGACCAGCCCGTTCGTAGCGCCGGACGCTGACGCGTCGCGCCTTTCCCACATCGTCAGCTCGCCCATCGGCAGGCTGCTGCTGTTCGGCGACGGGCACGCCCTGACCGGCCTGTGGATGATCGACGCCGACCGGCACACGGCCCGCTGGGACCCGGCCAGCCTGACGCCGCGCCCGGAGCCCTTCCGCGAGGTCGCAGCGCAACTTGAGGCGTACTTCGCCGGCGACCTCAAGGAGTTCACCGTGCCGCTGGCGCCGAGCGGGACCCCGTTCCAGCTCGCCGTGTGGGCCGAGCTGACCAAGATCCCGTACGGGAGTACGGTCAGCTACGGCGACATCGCCCGGGCGCTGGGCAAGAGGCTCGTCGCGTCGCGCGCGGTGGGCCTGGCCAACGGCGCCAACCCGATCTCGGTCATCGTGCCGTGCCACCGGGTGATCGGCAGCGACGGCAGCCTCACCGGCTACGGCGGCGGTTTGGAACGCAAGCAGCTGCTGCTCCGGCTGGAGGGCGCGGGACCGGTCACCTTGTGGTGAGGCCGCGGGTAACGTGGACCGGTGCTCGCCCTGCTGCTGCTCGCCGCCGCGCTCGGCCTGGATAACCTGGCCGCCTCGATCGGGATCGGCGTGGGCGGGGTCCGCGGTGCCACCAGGGTGCGGGTCGCGGTCGTGTTCGGCCTATTCGAGGCGGGCATGCCGGTGCTCGGGCTGCTCCTGGGGCACGGGCTGGCGGACAGCCTCGGCCAGGTAGCGCGCTGGCTGGGCGGCGCGCTCCTGATCGCGGTCGGCCTGGTCCAGGGGGCACGCCTGGTCCGCGCCCGGCGCGCCGCCGCCCCGGAAGGAGGGGCCCCGGGGGTCGGAGCCCCGGGGATCGGCGCCCTGGAGGTAGACGCTCTGGAAGCCGGCGGGCGGGCGCGGCCGCAGCGAATCGGCCGGATGCTGCTCGGCGGGCTGGTGCTGAGCGGTGACAACCTCGCGGCCGGCTTCGCCCTGGGCGCCTACCACACCAACCTGGCCCTGGCGGCGGTGGTGTTCGGCGTGGTCAGCGTGGCCATGTCCCTGGCCGGGCTGGAGCTCGGCGCGCGGATCGGGGCCGCGACGGGCGACCGGAGCGAGTTGATCGCCTGCGCGCTGCTCATCGCGACCGGCGTCATCATCGCGGCCGGCGTGCTCTGAGACGCCTCTCACGCAATGGAACTGATGGCGTGCGGGGTGCGTCCAAGCAGCGTGATGTCTCCACGCCAAGTTCGCGGAACTGTACTGGCGGTGCTGCTGTGCTCGGCACTGGCCGGCTGCGCCTCGGCCACGTCCTCGGCTACGGCCGGGGGCAGCGCCGCCTCATCGGCCGCGGCGACGTCATCGGCCGCCGCATCATCGCCGGCGGCCGCGGTCGGCTGCGCCAGCGTGAACCAGGCCACGTCGGTCACGGTTCACCGCACCATGCACCTAGTCGAGCCCACCCGGATGGGCGCGCTCAGCATGACCCAGCACAACGCGGCCCTGGTGCGCGCGCTGTTCAGCCAGTTCTGCAGCGCCGTTGGCCACGCGGCCACGGCGACGGGAGCGGTCCACTGCCCGGCCGACTTCGAGATCTCCTACGCGGGGACGTTCTACGACGGCAGCCGAGCGCTAGCCAAGTTCGTCTACAGCGCGAGCGGGTGCCAGACGGTAAGCATCACGGCCGACGGCAAGACCCAGTTCACGATGGTGTTCGGCCCGGCGTCCGCGGCCGCACCCACGCTGAGGGCCGACATGGCGGCGGTCCTCGGGGTGCCCATGTCGATGCTGGCTCCGCCGCAGTCGCAGGTCAACGCGGGCGGCCCGAACAAGCCGTTACGGTAGGTTGCCCGACTCGTCGAGGTCGAACTCGCCGTCCCTGACCCCTAGCACGAAGGCCTCCCACTCGGCTTCGGTGAAGTAGAGCTTGTCTCCGTCGGGGTGAGCCGCGTCGTACATCACGTACAGCTTGGCCTCGTCGGCCTTGTGCGGCGCGGCCGAGGTGTCAGTGGTGACGTATACCTCGACCCGGCTGTCCTCAGTGTCGGCAGTAGCGCCGTCACCCGGTGTGTGCATGGGCTAAGGCTATCAATACCGTAGCCTCGTGTCCGTGTCCGATCCTGTTCCCGCCCGCTTCTCCCCCGCCGACGACGCCGCGTGGTACGCCAGGCTGCCCACCATGGTCGGCGCCGCGGCGGCGCTGTTCACCAACCCGGCCGGCCGGGTCCTGCTGGTCAAGCCGAACTACCGGGATCACTGGTCGCTGCCGGGCGGGATCCTCGATTATGGCGAACCGCCGCACGAGGGCTGCCGCCGCGAGGTCAAAGAGGAACTCGGCCTCGACATCGTCCCGGGTGCGCTGCTGGTCGTCGGTTGGGCCGCGCCGGACGAGGTACGCTCCAGGCCGGCTGTCCACTTCGTCTTCGACGGCGGCACGCTGGCCGACGACGCGCCCATCGAGCTGCAGGAAGACGAGCTCGACGACTACCGGTTCGTGGCGGCCGCCGACGCTCCCGGGTACCTGCCGCCGGTCATCAGCGCGCGGGTCGTCGCCGCGGTGCGCGGCCGCGACACCGGGACGACCGCTTACCTGCCGTGGAGCGAGCCGTGAGTGGGTGACCTGACCTCGAGCTGGCCGAGCAAGGTCGCCGTGGCGGCCGCGACGGCGTCGACAGCGTGGCTGAACGCCTCGGCGTTGTGCCCGGCGGGCGCGCGGAAACCGCTGATCTTCCGGACGTACTGCAGCGCGGCGGCATGGATATCCTCGTCCGTCACCTGTTCGGCGTACGGCGGGCGGAGGGTCTTGATGCTTCGGCACATGGTCTGACCGTACCCGCCCTGGGGGGTCCGGGGGGTCATCCCCCCGGGTTAGCACTGCCTAGTCCGAGCAGGCCCTCCAGCCCCACGGTGAGGCCGACCGGGAGGGACCCGATCCCGCGGACGGCGAGCAGCATCCCCGGCATGAACGAGGCCCGGTCGAGCGAGTCGTGCCTGATCGTCAGCGTTTCCCCGCTCCCGCCGAACAGCACTTCCTGGTGCGCTACCAGCCCCGCCAGCCGCACCGAGTGGACGTGCACGTCGTCGACGACCGCACCGCGCGCGCCCGGCAACGCCGACGCGGTGACGTCCGGTGACGCGCCCAGGCCGGCCCCGGCCCGGGCCGCCGCGATCAGCGACGCGGTGCGCAGCGCCGTGCCCGACGGGGCGTCGGCCTTGCCGGCGTGGTGCAGCTCGATCACCTCGGCCGAGACGAAGAACCGGGCGGCCTGCGCGGCGAACCGCATCATCAAGATGGCGCCGATGGAGAAGTTCGGCACCACGAGAACGCGCACGTCCGGGTGGTCGGCCAGCCAGCCGCGCACCTCGTCAAGCCGGTCCTCGGCGAACCCCGACGTACCGACCACCACGTCCAGGTCGTGCTCGACGCACCAGCGCAAGTTCTCCATGACCACACCGGGGTGGGTGAAGTCGACCACTACGTCGCACCCGGTCAGCACGTCCAGCGCGTCCCCCTGGTCGACTTCGGCGGCGACCTCCAGATCCGGGGCGTCGTGCACCGCACGGACCACCTCGCGCCCCATCCGCCCCCGCGCCCCCAGCACCCCGACCTTGGTCATGGCCGCCTCCGCCTGGCTTTGCTTATCGTGTGCAGTTACCCCCCAAAAACGGGGGGTAACTGCACACGATGATGGATGAACCTAGACCTGGAAGGCGCTGGCGTCGTCGAAGGGGCCGACGACGGCCAGGGTCTTGGGGCGGGTGAGGATCTCGGCGGCGATGGCCCGGATGTCGTCGTGGCTGACCGAGTCGATCCCGGCGAGCACCTCCGCGACCGGTTCCAGCCGTGGATAGACCAGCTCGGACTTGCCGAGGCGGCTCATCCGCGAGGACGGGTCCTCCAGGCTGAGCACGATCGAGCCGCGCACCTGGCCCTTGCCACGGGTGAGCTCGGCGTCGGTCAGGCCGCCCTCGACCACCCGGGTAATCTCATCGCTGCAGATGGCCAGCACCTCGTCGGCCTTGGAGGGCAGGCAGCCGACGTAGATGCCCCACATGCCGGTGTCGGCGTGCTGACCATTGAAGCTGTACACCGAGTACGCCAGGCCGCGCTTCTCCCGCACCTCCTGGAACAGCCGGGAGGACATCCCGCCGCCGAACGACGCGTTCAGCACGCCGAGCGCGAACCTGCGCTCGTCGGTCCTGGCCAGCGCCTCGCAGCCGAGCATCAGGTTGGCCTGCTCGATGCCGCGGGAGATCAGCGTGGTGCCCGGGCCGGCCGCGCGGCCGTTGGAGTCTCCGGTCAGCCTGGGCGCGGCGGGCTCGGCGGCCCGGTCCAGGGCCGGGCCGAAGGCCTGCCGGACTAGCTCGACCACCGTGTCGTGGTCGAGGTTTCCCGCCGCGGCCACTACCAGGTGCTCAGAGGTATACCTGGCCTGGTAGTGCTCGAAGATCTGCTCCCTGGTGATCGCGTTGATCGAGTCCGTGGTGCCCAGGATCGGCCGGCCCAGCGGAGTGTCGCCGAACAGCTTGGCAGTGAACGCCTCGTGCACGGTGTCCGTCGGGTCGTCGTCGTTCATCGCGATCTCTTCGAGCACGACGTTGCGCTCGGCGTCCACGTCCTTCGGCGTGATCAGCGAGCTGGTCACCATGTCCGACAGGACGTCCACGGCCAGCGGCAAGTCCGCGTCGAGCACCCGTGCGTAGTAGCACGTGTACTCCTTCGCGGTGAACGCGTTCATCTCGCCGCCGACCGTGTCGATCTCCGAGGAGATCTCCAGCGCGGTACGCCGCCTGGTGCCCTTGAACAGCAGGTGCTCCAGGTAGTGGGTCGCGCCCGCGTGCGACTCGTCCTCGTCGCGGGAGCCGACGCCCACCCAGATGCCGAGCGCGACCGAGTGCACCGCGGGCAGGAACTCGGTGACTACCCGCAGACCGCCGGGGAGGACCGTGCGACTGACACCGTGGACTCGTTCGGTACCCATCTACTCGTGGTGCCCGCGGGTGCGGTGCCGGGTCCGGCGCTGTCCGTCCTGGCCGTCACGGTCGCCGCCGCGGTCGCGGTCCCCGCCACGGTCACCGCCGCGGTCGCCGCGGTCCCTGGGGCCGCTGGAACGCTCGCCGCGCGAGTCCCCGCCGGACAGGTCCTCGCCGGCTGCCTCGCGCTCGACCACTTCGACCGGGACCAGCGACAGCTTGCCGCGGTCGTCGACCTCGCGGATCTCGACCTGGATCTTGTCGCCGATGTGCACTACCTCATCGATGTTCTCGATCCGCTTGCCGCCGTGCAGCTTGCGGATCTGGGTGATGTGCAGCAGGCCGTCCTTGCCGGGCAGCAGCGAGACGAAGGCGCCGAACGTGGTCGTCTTCACCACCGTGCCGAGGAACCGCTCGCCGACCTCGGGCATGTGCGGATTGGCGATCGCGTTGATCGCGGCCCGCGCCGCCTCGGCCGACGTCCCGTCGGTGGCCCCGACGTAGATGGTGCCGTCGTCCTCGATCGTGATCTCGGCGCCGGTGTCGTCCTGGATCGAGTTGATCATCTTGCCCTTCGGGCCGATGACCTCACCGATCTTGTCCACCGGGACCTTGATCGTGATGATCCGCGGGGCGTAGACGGACATCTCGCCCGGCTCGGTGATGGCGCCGCGCATGACGTCCAGGACGGTCATCCGGGCCGCGCGGGCCTGCTTCAGCGCGGCGGCGAGCACCGAGGCGGGAATGCCGTCGAGCTTGGTGTCCAGCTGCAGCGCGGTGATCACCTGCTCGGTGCCGGCCACCTTGAAGTCCATGTCGCCGAAGGCGTCCTCGGCGCCGAGGATGTCGGTCAGCGTCACGTACTGGCCGCCCTCGTGGATCAGGCCCATGGCGATTCCGGAGACCATGTCCTTCAGCGGGACACCGGCGTCGAGCAGCGACATGGTGGAGGCGCAGACCGAGCCCATCGAAGTCGACCCGTTGGAGCTGATTGCCTCGGATACCTGCCGGATCGCGTAGGGAAACTCCTCCCGCGTCGGCAGCACCGGAAGCAGCGCGCGCTCGGCCAGCGCGCCGTGACCGATCTCGCGGCGCTTGGGCGAGCCGACCCGGCCTGTCTCCCCGGTCGAGTACGGCGGGAAGTTGTAGTTGTGCATGTAGCGCTTGGTGCGCTCCGGGTTGAGCGTGTCGATCATCTGCTCCATCCGGAGCATGTTCAGTGTGGTCACGCCGAGGATCTGGGTCTCGCCGCGCTCGAAAAGCGCGGACCCGTGCACCCGGGGCAGTACGTGCGTCAGCGCGGACAGCGGCCGGATGTCGGTCAGGCCGCGGCCGTCGATGCGCACCCCGTCCCTGATGATCCGCTCCCGGACCAGCTTCTTGGTCAGCGCCCGGAACGCGGCGCTGATCTCCTTCTCACGGCCCTCGAACTGCTGGCCGAGCTTCTCCATGGCCAGCGCCTTGACCCGGTCCGTCTCAGCCTCGCGGTCGTGCTTGCCGGCGATCGTGAGCGCCTGGGCCAGTTCGTCGGAAACCTCGCGCGCCACCGCCTCGTAGACGTCCTCGGAGTAGTCAACGAAGACCGGGTACTCGGCCGCCTGGCCGCCGTCGCCCGCCACCTCGGCGGCGAGCCGCTGCTGCGCCTCGCACAGCACGCGGATGAATGGCTTGGCCGCCTCGAGACCCTCGGCCACCGTGTCCTCGGTCGGCGCGACGGCACCGCTGGCCTCGTCGGCGATCAGCTTGAGCGTCTCGGGCGTGGACTCGGCCTCGACCATCATGATGGCCACGTCGTCCTCAAGCACCCGGCCGGCGACCACCATGTCGAAGGTGGCGTGGGCGAGCTGCTCGTGGGTCGGGAAGGCAACCCACTGGCCCTTGATCAGCGCCACCCGGACCCCGCCGATGGGGCCGGAGAACGGCAGGCCGGCCAGCTGGGTAGACATGGACGCGGCGTTGATCGCCACCACGTCGTATAGGTGCTGCGGGTCCAGCGCGAGTATCGTCGCGACGATCTGGATCTCGTTGCGCAGGCCCTTGACGAACGACGGGCGCAGCGGCCGGTCGATGAGCCGGCAGGTCAGGATCGCATCCTCGGACGGACGGCCCTCCCGACGGAAAAACGAGCCGGGAATCCGGCCCACCGCGTACATGCGCTCTTCCACGTCCACGGTGAGCGGGAAGAAGTCCAGGTTTTCCTTCGGCTGCCTGGACGCCGTGGTCGCGGAAAGCACCACGGTCTCGCCATCCAGCGTTACCAGGGCGGAACCGGCGGCCTGACGGGCCAGGCGGCCCGTCTCGAACCTGATTGTGTGTACGCCAAATTCGCCGTTGTCGATAACGGCTTCAGCGCTGTGGACACCCTCCACGGGTGAGACCTCCTTGCGGTAGATCCCGCACCCACCCGCCGCCGTGCCGCATGTGGCCTGGCTCGCCTAGGGAGGCAGCCGGCCGGTCTTCGATCGAAGCCCTCGGGTGCCGGCTGGACGCCGACCCGGGGACCACTACCGAGGACCGGCCATGGCGCTCGGGGCCGGGGGCTACGGGATGTCAGTGTTTTCGTTATTCAATTGTTCCTGGCCGGACCGGGGACCCGGACCGGGGGCTCAGCGGCGGATGCCGAGACGCTCCCGGATCGCGCGATAGCGATTGATGTCCTTCTTGGCCAGGTACTTCAGCAGCCTGCGGCGGCGGCCGACCAGCAGCAGCAGCCCGCGGCGGCTGTGGTGGTCATGCTTATGCACCTTAAGGTGCTCGGTCAGGTGGTTGATCCGCCTGGTCAGCAGCGCGACCTGGACTTCCGGCGAACCGGTGTCACCCTCACTGGTCGCGTACTCCGCCAGGATCTCCTTCTTGGCGGCGGTGTCGAGCGGCACGTGACTCCTTAGAATTGGCACGAAACGGGGTTCAGTGGGCTGATTCCCGATTGAGAGGAAACCTGAGACGAGGCAGCCGCATGAGGGTGCAGCACACCTCTCGCTCACCCGGCTAGTCGCCGGGCAGCGTTCCACGTTACCACGGGCAGTGCGGCGGCCGCGCACGTCGCGGAGTCCCCTGGTCCCGGGGCAAGGGGATTAATCCCGATCCCGCGCGTTCCGGCGCGCCGGGCGCGCGGGCGCCCTGTTGAGGCGCCCTGTTGAGGCGCCCTGTTGAGGCGCCCTGTTGAGGCGCCCTGTTGAGGCGCTGAGCTCGCGCTTCTTAGACTGGGCAAATGCCCGATCTGAGCCGTGCGCACCGTCTGCGGATGGGCCGCCTCCCACAGTCCCTGCCGGGGAACCCTGGGTCCCGGCCCGCGTGGTGGCCCGTCTGGTCGGTGCCGGCCGCGCTGCGCACGCTGCGCGCGGTCCTGGTGATTCCGCCTCTGTTCGCGCTGACCTACGAGGGCTTCGGCAACCTGCAGATGGCCCTGTTCGCCGCGTTCGGCGGGTTCGCGAGCCTGATCTTCGCCGCGTTCGGCGGCAGCCGGCGGGACAAGACCATCGCGCACCTCATGCTGGCCTTGATCGGCAGCATCGGGCTGGTCATCGGCACCGCGGTCAACGGGATCACCGCTCTGGCCGTCCTGGTGACGATCCCGGTGGCGTTCGGGATCTTCTTCGCCGGCGTGGCCGGGCCCAACGCCGCCTCCGGCGTCACCGCCGCGCTGCTTCCCTTCGTGCTGTCGGTGGCCACGCCGGGCACGGTCAGCATGATCCCGGATCGGCTGGCGGGCTGGTGGCTGGCCTCGGTCGCCTCGACCGTGGCGGTGCTGCTGCTTTCGCCGCCGTCCCCGGGAGACCGGCTGCGCGCCGCGGCGGCCGGATCGGCCCGGGCGCTGGCCGCCCACCTGGAGGCGTCGGTGGCCGGCACCGCCACCGCCGCCGACACCCAGACCTGCCAGGTCGCCAAGCACGAGTTGCTGAACGCGTTCGCCAGCACGCCGTACCGGCCGGTCGGCCTGGCCACCGCCGACCAGGGGCTGGCCAGCGTCGTCCAGCTGCTCGAGTGGTGCACCGCGCTGATCGCCGACGCCACCGACGGGCACCCGAACCTGGACCGGGCCGCGCAGCCCGACCGCGACCTGCTCGGCCTGGCCGCCGTGGTGCTCGGGCAGACCGGCGACCTGCTGGCCGACCCCGATTCCGCCGCGCTGCCCGACCCCACCGCGATGGACCGGCAGCGCGAGGCCAGCGCCGCCTACCACGCCTCGGCCGCCCAGGGCGGGGACTACGACGCCGTGGAGGTCATCGCCAGGCACGCCTTTCACGCGCAGGCGATCGCCCTCGCGGTGCGGGCTGTCGTGGCGGACGCCCTGATCGCTACCCGGCGGGCCGACCCGGAGACGATCGCTGCCCGGCGCCGCGGCTGGTACGGGGCCCGGCCCGAGGGGACGATGGCCGAGCGGCGGGTGGCCGCGATCTCCGGCGCGATGGGCGTCCTGGTCCGGCACGCCAGCTTCCGTTCGGTCTGGTTCCTGAACAGCCTGCGCGGGTCGCTGGCCCTGGCCGCGGCGGTCCTGGTGGCCGACCTGTCCGGAGTCCAGCACGGGTTCTGGGTGGTGCTCGGCACCATGTCGGTGCTACGCACCAACGCGGCGTCCACCGAGTCCACCGCGCTGCGCGCGCTGGGCGGCACCGTGGTCGGCTTCGCGGCCGGCGCGCTGCTGCTGCTCGGCATCGGCACCAGCACCCCGGCGCTGTGGACCGCGTTCCCGATCGCCCTGGCCGTGGCCGCCTACGCGCCGGGCACGCTGCCGTTCGCCTTCGGCCAGGCGGCCTTCACCATCGTCGTGGTGGTCCTGTTCAACCTGCTCGTCCCAGCCGGCTGGCGGGTGGGCCTGCTGCGCATCGAGGATGTGGCCATCGGCTGCCTGGTGAGCGTGGTGGTCGGCGTCCTGTTCTGGCCACGGGGCGCGGCCTCCGTGGTCGGCGACGACCTTTCCGACGCGTTCCGCCGCGGCGCCGCCTACCTCACCCAGGCGGTGGACTGGGCCCTGGGCACCCGGGCCGACCCGCCGGACGCGGGCGCCGCGGCGGTCACCGCCGGCATCCGACTCGACGAGGCCCTGCGCGGCTTCCTGGCCGAGCAGGGCGCCAAGCGGATATCCAAGGAGGACCTGTGGATGCTGGTGATGGCGTCCATGCGGCTCCAGCTGACCGCCTACTCGCTGGCCGGGCTGCAGGCACCCGAGCACGCCCGGCAGCACAAGCACCGGGGCACGGCCTACGCGCGCACCGCGCTGGCGCACGCTACCGCGGACCTGACGGGCTTCTACGAGCGGGTCGCGGTGCTGGTGGGGCGGCCGATCGCAGGCCAGGTGCTGCTGCCCGTCGTCGTCCCGGCGTTCACCGGCCTGGACGGCAACGGCCGCACGCGGCCGGCGGCCGAGGACAGCGGGGTGGCCGTGCTGACCGGAGCTGGGCTGACCGGAGCTGGGCTGACCGGAGCTGGGCTGACCGGAGCTGGGCTGACCGGAGCTGGGCTGACCGCCGCCGGTGATGCCGACGGGCTGGAGGAGGGGGACGGAACGGACCTGATCCGCGTCATCACCGCTCCGCATCACCCGCACCTGCTGTGGGTGGCCGAGCACCTGCAGCACCTCAGCTCGCACGCGAGCGCGATCGCCGATCCGGCCTCGCACGTGGCCGAGCAGCGCCGCCAGCCCTGGTGGCGCCAGCGGTGCTAGCCCGGGGGACGACCCCGGAACCCCCGCGTCCGGGGCGAGGGCGCACAGCACTGTCGGCCGCGCCGAGACCACGGTCCCAAGAAAAACTCCCTAGTTCGCCTCCCCAGAAGGGCTCCCTGGACGGTTACGCTCGTATTCGTCCGGGGTTGCCGACGCCGCAGGCGGGAGTGAGGTGGGCGCGTGCCGGACCGGCAGATGCCGCTCGACCTTTTCGTCGGCCGGGCGGCGGAAGCCACGAGCGTCGCGGAGGTTGTCGCCCGAGTGGAGGCCGGCAGCCGTGGCTGGTGGCCATAGAGGGTGATCCCGGGGTGGGGAAAACGGCCCTGGCGCGGCGCTGCCTTACCGAGGCCACCGGCCTGAGGGTGCTTTCGGCTCGTGCCGACCAGGCCGAGACCGACCTGGACTTCGGAATCGTCGATCAGCTGCTGCGGGCAGCCGGGGGTGTTTTCCCGACGGACCTGCTAACGGGCGGGACCGGCTCACGTACCTCGTCGTTCGCCGTGGGAGCACGGTTGCTGGAGGTGGTGGGAGAGCAACAGGCTACGGGGGCAGTGGCCATCTTGGTCGATGACCTGCAGTGGGCCGACCGCAAGTCGGTGGAGGCCCTGACGTTCATGTTGCGGCGGCTGTCGGTTGACCCAGTACTCGCCGTCGTGATCTACCGCGGGCCCAGCGACCGCCTGGACGAGGCCGCACAGCGGATGCTCACGAGCATCGACAACCGGTTGCGTATATCGCTAGGCGGGCTGAGCCCAGAGGAGGTCGCGTCGCTGGCGGCCGCGGTCAGGGCCGGATCACTGGACGATGAGACTGTCCAGTGGCTATACCGGGGCACCGGCGGGCACCCGTTGTACCTGCGCACGCTCTTGAGCGAAGGATTCGACTTCGATCCGCGGGCTCTAGGACGGCTCGCGCTGCCCCGGTCGCTGGCCGCCGCCATCGGTGACCACCTCAGGGTGCTGCCGCCCGAGACCCGGATCATTCTCGAGATGCTCTCGGTCCTGAACCTGCGGATGCCCTTGGCCCAGCTAGGCCAGGCGGCGCAGATCGAGTCACCCAGCGCGGCGATAGAACCAGCGGTGGCCTCCGGCCTGGTGGACTGGTCGCCGGAAGAACCAGCTGGCCCAGTCGAGATCCGCCACCCGCTCGTCCGGGACGCCATCTATGCCGGCATCACCGCCACCAGGCGCCGCATGTTGCATGCGCGCGCGGCCGACATCGTCAATGAGCCGGCGTCCTGGGGGCATCGGGTCGCCGCCCTGGACCATCCGGACGAGGGCCTGGCCGCCCAGCTGGAGCGGCTGGCGGGCGAAGAGGCAGCCGGCGGCCGCCTGGCGTTGGCCGCCACCCACCTGCAGTGGGCCTCGGACGTCTCCCCCGCCCGGGCCGACCGGGAACGGCGGCTGCTGACCGCGGCGCTGCATCTGATGCTGGCCGAGGAGTCCCGGGGCCTGGCCCTGCGCGAGGCGGTGGAAGCATCGGGGCCGTCCCCGCTGCGCAGCTGCGTGCTGGGCACGATGGCATTCTCCTCAGGCCAGCTCGGCGAGGCGGAGCAGTGGTTCAGCGAGGCATTGGCGGAGGCGCGGAACGACCCGGGCAGCCGGCCACTGGCCGCGATGATCGCCAACCGGCTGGCCGGCACCTACACGCTGCTGGGGGACGGGGAAAAGGTGATGACCTTCGGGAAGTGGGCACTGGACACCGGGTGCCTGGACGCGGCGGCCGGCAGCCAGACGCGCACCCTGATCGCCATCGGCGCCTCCCAGGTGGCCGGACCGCGGGACGCCCTGACCGAGCTGGGGCACCTCGATGCTGACACGGCGCGCGTGGGTCCGGTCGATGTCGACGGCTTGTCGTTCCGGGGGGTATTCCGGCTGCTGGCGGGCGACCTGGACCAGGCCGTGACCGACATGACCGCCAGCCTCACGCTGGCGCGCCGGGGCGCCACCCTCACCCTGGGCCTGCGCGCCTACTTCTACTTGGCGCTGGCCCAGTACCTGGCCGGCGCGTGGGACGACGTGCTGCTCACCGCCGAGCAGGGGTTCTCGGCCGCGACGATCCATTCCCGCCGCTACGAGCTGCCGCTGCTGCACCTGGCGGCGGGCTGCGTGCCGGCCGGACGCGGCGCGGCCGAGGAGGCCGAGCGGCACGCTCGCATGGCCGAGGAGGCGGCGGCCAGCCTGGAATACGGCCAGGAGCGACTCTACGCAGCGATGGCCCGGGCCCTGGTGTGCCAGGCGACCGGTGACTACCTGGGCATGGCCGACGCGCTAGGTTTCTGGCGGGACGATTCGGCCTTGGACGGCCGCAGCCGGGTGTACGCGGTCTTGTGGCGGCCGCTGCTGGTCGAGGGCCTGGTGGGCTCAGGCCAGACCGGACAGGCGGCCGCCGCCCTGGACCAGTTGCGCGTCGACGGCCGCCAGGTCAGCTACCTGCAGCCGACCCTGGCCTGGCTGGAGGGATGGCTGGCCGAGCAGCGCGGCGCCCCGGAGGATGCCGGGCGGATCTACCAGCACGGCGAGGACACCGCAAGCACGCACAGCCCGGTGCACACCGCCCGGCTGCTGCTGGCCCACGGCCGGCTCCTGCGGCGAATAGGCCAGCGGCGCCAGGCGGTCGAGCGCCTGCGACGGGCGAACGATTTGTACCTGGCGCTGCGTGCCACGCCATTCATCGCCCGGACCGAAGCGGAGCTGGCGGCCTGTCACCTTCCCGGAAACCAGGCGAAGAAGCAGTCTGTCTTGGCGCTGACCAGCCGGGAGACGGAAGTAGCCCACCTGGTAGGGAAGGGACTGTCGAATCCCGAGGTCGCAGCCGAGCTGTTCATCAGCCGCAAGGCCGTGGAGTATCACCTGGGCAACATCTACGCCAAGTGCGGCCTGCAGGGACGGCAAGAACTGCGGCGCTTCGTCGAGCAATGGCGCCAGCCGGCCGCGGTCTGACCAGTTCCAGGTGTGCGTCCCTGGAACCGGTCAGCGGGGTGACGGTCATCTAGTTGCCAGAAATGCCGTGGCCCTGGGTTCCCGACGGAGCGGTGGGGTGGGCCGGGGGCGTGACCGGGGCGGTGGGGTGGGCCGGGGGCGTGACCGGGGCGGTGGGCTGGGCCGGGGGCGTGACCGGGGCGGTCGGCTTGGCCGGGTTCACCGGGCTGACCGGCGTGGTGGGCTTGGCCGGGACGGACGTAGAGGTCGGCGCGCCGTTGGTGGCCGGGGCGGTGCTGGAGTGGCCGTGCCACAGGGCCAGCGCCAGCGCAACAAAGGTCACCGCTACCGCTGTGCCGATGACCAGGGTCCAGATGCGGAACCAGGACGGGCCGGTGGGCTGCTGATTGGGGGCCTGCTGGTAGGGGACCTGCTGGTAGGGGACCTGCTGGTACGGCGCCTCCTGGTAGGGGACCTGCTGGTAGGGGACCTGCCGGTTGGGGGCCTGCCGGTTGGGGGTGTAAGACGGGGTGCTCATTTCTAGGTTTCTCCATATCTCAGCGAGTGGATAGATCCACTGTCGGCTGAGTCGAGACCGCAGTCCCTAGAGAAACTCCCTAGTTCGCCTCCCCAAGGAGGGCTTCGCGGGACCCTGGCGGCGAGGGTTAGTAGCGCGCGCCGGTGACCTGGCCGGCCAGCGGGTCGAGGATAGCTAGCTCGTCGGCGGTCAGGGTGATGTCCAGGGCGGCGACGTTCTGCTCGAGCCACTTGACCCGCTTGGTGCCCGGGATCGGCGCGAGCGGGACGCCGAGCCGGTCGGCCTGGGCGTACACCCAGGCCAGCGCCACCTGGGCGAGGGCTACGCCCTTGGTGTCGGCCACCGACCGCACCGCGTCGGCGATCGCCTGGTTCGTCTGGCCCGCCTGGCCGGCGAACCGCGGGTTGCGGCTGCGGAAGTCCTTGGTGTCCAGCGTGCTCAGGTCGACAGTGCCGGTCAGGAAGCCACGGCCGAGCGGCGAGTAGGGCACGAAGCCGACGCCGAGGTCGCGCATCGCGCCGATCGCATCGCGCTCGACGTCGCGAGTCCACAGCGAGTACTCGCTCTGCACCGCGGTGATCGGGTGCACCGCGTGCGCGCGGCGCAGCAGGTCCCCGTCCACCTCGGACAGGCCTAGGTAGGCGGACCTTGCCCTCGGCGACCAGCTCGGCCATCGCGCCGACAGTCTCTTCGATCTCGGCGGTCTGCGGCGGCCTGTGTAGGTAGTACAGGTCGATGACCTCGACGCCGAGCCGCAGCAGCGACGCCTCCCAGGACCGCTTCACGTAGGCGGCCTCGCCGCGGACGACGCGGTGCGCGTCGCCGGCCGAACGGTCGATGCCGAACTTCGTGGCCAGCTGCACGTCGCCGCGGCGGTGCGCGATCGCGCGGCCGACCAGCACCTCGTTGTGACCGGCGCCGTAGATGTCCGCGGTGTCGATGAACGTCACGCCGAGGTCCAGGGCGCGGTTGATGGTCGCGACCGATTCGTCCCAGTCGGTGGCGCCGTACCACTCGCTCATCCCCATGCAGCCCAGGCCCTGCGCCGACACGGTGAGCTGGCCGAGTTTGGTGGTGCGCATGTGTTGTACCTGCTCCTCTAGCCCGGTTAGCTAGCCGGCGCGCCGCCGAAGGTGACGGTGACGTGCTGGAAACCCAGGGACGTCAGCATGCCGTCCAGCATCGCCGCGGTGTTCTTCTGCGCCTCGGTCAGCAGCGGGCTCTGCTGCGCTGCGGCCTGGATCTTCTGCTGGGCCAGGATGTAGACCTGCTGCTGGCTGTTCGGGTTGCCGGAGAAGAAGTTACCGACGCGGTTGAACAGGCCCTGCTGCTGGGCGTACACGTACGACTGGGCGACGTTGAGCACGGCCGACTCGAGCTGGGCCTTCGGCAGCGCCACGGTCACCGCGGTGCGGTTCGCGTTCATGGTGACGGCCTGGCTCTTGAGCTGCGAGAAATCGACGAAGGCGATGTCGGTGCCCTGCCCGACGAACAGCGTCTCGCTGCCCGCCAGGAACGAGGGCAACAGGCTCGTGCGCTTGGTCAGGTCGACCACGACCTCGAACGAGCCGCTGGCCGCCTCGTAGCGGCTGAGGTTCGTGATCGACTTCAGGATGACCGGCTCGCTGCGGACGGTAGTGGTCTGCGCGAACGGGTTCCGCAGTTGCGGCAGCAGGTGGACCGCGGAGAGCACCACGATCAGCACGAGCACGGCCGCGATCGCCCCCACGATCCCGGCCAGCGACCCCACTCTCGGCATGCGCGGCATGGTCTTCCTTACGTCATGCGCCGTTGGCTGGCTTTGGAGTCTCACGAGGCATTGAGCTACCCCCGCCGGTTCAGATAATTCGGCGCGGGCGGCATATCGCGCTGTGCCTGGGCATACACATGCTTATGTACAGGTCTAAGGGCCAGCGGCGGCGCTGGCCGCGCTCGCGGGCGGCCGGCTGCCTGCTATGGATCGTGCTGCTGATCGTGATCCTCATCGTCCTTTCGGTGCTGTTCGGCGGCTTCCAGAAGGGCACCAAGGCGGCCAGCCTCGGCCGTCCGTGCACATCCTGCACTTCCGCACCAATGGCGGCCGGGCCGGGCGCGCCGAGCAATGATCGTGTGTAGTTACCACCCGGAAAATGGGGGGTAAACGCACACGATGATTGGCAGTGGGGCTGGGTGCTGATAACACCGTGGAGGGCCTACAGGAGCGGGGCGGGTTTTTAGAAGATCCGGTGCCTACCGGCCAGTAACAAGGTGTGCCATAGTGCGGGGCATGACGATCTTTGACGACCTGGCGGCGGAGCAGGAGCGGCTGGCGGAGATCCTGTTCGGCTTGGATGAAGCACAGTGGATGTCAGCCTCGGGGGCGCCGGGCTGGACGATCGCCGACGTGGTGCTGCACCTGGCCCAGTCCGAAGAAGGGGTCAAGGCCACGGCCAGCCACCAGCAGCTGCGCACGGGGCTGGGCTCGGTGGCCGGGGACACGATGGACGGGCGGGCGGCGGCGGCGGTCCGGATGGAGCGTGCGGCGCCCGCGGAGGTGTTCGCGCGGTGGCAGCGGGCCCGGCAGGCGGCGCTGGCCGCGGTCCGCGCGGCCGACCCGGATCAGCCGCTGCAATGGGTGACCGGTCCGGTGAAGCCCGCCACGCTGGCGACCACGCGGCTGGCCGAGCACTGGGCGCACGGCCTGGATATCACCGGGCCGCTCGGCATCAAGTTTCCCGACACCGAACGGCTGCGGCATGTCGCCTGGCTCGCCCACCGCACGTTGCCGTACGCGCTGAACGTGGCCGGCCAGCCGCCGGTCGCGGTGCGGTGCGAGCTGACCGCCCCGAACGGCCCCGCCCCAGACGACACCGATACCTGGCGGTTCGGGCCGCCGGAGGCCGGGTCCACGATCACCGGGATGGCCGGCGACTTCTGCCGGGTCGCCGCGCAGCGGCTCGACCCGGCCGAGTCGGGGCTGCGGACCAGCGGCCCGCACGGCGCCACCGCCCTACGGGTGCTGCGTACCTACGCGGCCTGATCCGGTCAGAGCCGGGGGTCGACGGGTTCGGACTCCAGGGCCAAGACGGCGAAGACGCATTCGTGGACGCGCCAGAGGGGCTCGCCGCGGGCGACGCGGTCCAGGGCCTCCAGGCCCCCACCACCGGGTCGCGGCGGCGACCGACGCGGGATCGCCGGTCTCCACCTCGACGCGGCGGGTGGTGGCGAGGAACTCTGGGGCAGCGGCGGCGAGCCGGTCGGTCAGGCCGAGGTGCCACAGGTGCGGCCGCTCGTGGTAGACGGCGCCTTCGGAGGCGAGCAGCTGGAACGGGGCGACCCGCACCCCGGCCAGCCCGTCGGTGGCCCAGCAGTAGCGCAGGTAGGCGGCGGTGAACGCCTCCGTGTTGGCCAGCCGGGCCTGGGTCCGCTCCAGCAGGGCGCCGACCCCGGACAGTGCCCCCTCAGGCAGTGCCCCCTCAGGGGGTGCCCCTCAGGTAGGCCCCGGGCGCAGGCCTGCTCCAGCACCGAGACCGCGGCGGGCAGCGACGCCAGGGCGGCGGCGCCGACGGCGTACTGGTCGCGCAGCAGCGATCCGGCCTTGACGTTCCAGGGCAGCAGCTCGGCGTCCAGGAGCAGCCAGGACGTGCCAGCTCGTCGAAGAGCCCGGCTTTCTCCGCCGCCGTGCGGATCTGCTCGAGCAGTGCCGCCGTGAGCTCCGCGGCCAGGAACGGCCGCCCGGTCCTGGTCCAGATGGCACCGGGGCCGGGCAGGCCAAAACGGGCTGGCGCATCGTCTGGCGAGCGCCATACCAGCAGTACCGCGGGCGAGCCCATGTGCTTCTCCTCGCACAGTACGGATGCCACGCCGTCCGCGCGGTAGGCGTCGAAGGGGTGGACACCCAGTAGTGCTTGGCGTCGTCGAGCACGGGCTGCAGCACATACAGGTGGTTCAGCGCATCCGCCAGCCTCAGCTCACCGGTCAGCCGCAGGTCGAGATACGGGGAGTCGCCCCACCGGCCGGCCGCAGCGGCTGGCTGCGGGCGTCGAGGCGCCAGCCGAGCGGCGCCTCGACGCGGTGCGCGAGCGTTTCGCCGCCGCGGCAGCGCAGGGCCGGAACCCTGATGGTGAGCGGGATGCGTTCCGCGGCCAGCTCAGGGCGGGCGTCGCAGCGGCCGGTCAGCGCGGTGCGGAAGGCCTTCTTGATCGCCACCGCGAGCATGCTGCAGGCGGCGTACGGCCGGTCGTTGACGTACTGGGCGAGCTCGCCGTCGCTGTGCCTGCCGTGCTTGCTGTTCTTGCCCGCGGGCCCGCGGACCAGCGCTATCGGGTCGACCTCGAGCAACAGCGCGGCCGTGCACCGCTCCGGCGTCGCCTCCGGGTAGAAGACATGCGCCTGACCAGCCGACACGTCGAACGACTGCAGCCGGTCCGGGTGCTTGTGCAGCAGGTATCCCAGGTCGGTCGCGGGCGCACGCGTGGTGGTGATGGTCAGCAGCACACGCCATTGTGTCCGGTCCCGCCAGGCCAGATCAAAACCATTTATCCCGAACGGGCGTGGTGCGTGCCCACCCGGCGGTGTTCAGGTCCTGGCCGGTCGCCTTTTTACGGCGGCGCGGTGACCGTAAAGTTCATCGAGTTACTCGGCTGGCCGGTTACCGAAACGACGATCAGCACCTTTTTGGGCAATCCTGTCCAGGGGGCGCCGGTAGCCGGATCGTTTTGCGGCACGGTGAACTGGGTGAAGGTGGCCGACCAGGTGGCGCCGAACGGTACGCCGTTTAGCATCAGCTGGCTGTCCGGCGGCGATCCCAGGTTGGCGCCCCTCAGCGTCACTGGCGTGTTGGGCGGCCCGGTCGCCGGATTCGGCGGGTACAGGGTCGGCGTGCCGAAGGTCACGAGCTTCTTGCCGAGGTAGCCTCCCTGGCTGATACCCATCAGCACCATCAGGGACGAATCGATGTTCGGCAGGCCGTCTTTTACGTCACCGATGGCGATCTGGTGAATGACGGTGGCGAGGAAGATCCCGATCGCGATAATCGTGAACCCGATCATCTGGATTTTCGCCAGCTCGGGTGAGCCGCCGTCATCCTGGAAGATCCCGCCCGTGTTCTTGCCGGGCTCACCCGGTAGCGCCCCGGATTTCGTCATCTTGCCGGTCTGGACGTATCCGTTGGTAATTCCCTTCGCCGCAGCCGCCGTGGCGGTGCTGAAGCCGAGAACCGTGAGCAGGTTGACCGGAATATTGCTAAGCGCCGAGAAGTCACCCTGCTCCGCTCGCAGCACCCATAGGGAGGTGTAGCCGAAGAGGATGACGATGAGCCACAGGAACCACTGGAGCTTAGAGGTGCTGGCGAGGCCGTCGAAACCGCGGAACACGTCAACGGGATTCCATTGATGAGTGATAAGCGCCGTGACAACGTAAAGCAGGATGAGGACGCCGACTCCGATTAGTATCGCCCCTGCCTTTGACCCGCCTGAGACGTGCGGGTCATTCTGGCTGGCAGCGGTTAAGGTAGCGGCCAGCAAAGGTGCGTTCACTCTAGACCCCCAGGGGACAGCTCGTTCCGGGCGCTTCGCCCGGTGACTGATTGGCCTTTACCGTACACGCACCCGGGCGTTTGCGACAGCCCTCGTTATCGCCTGCTAAAGCCGGATCGCGGGAGATCGAGACGTGCTTGGTGGCGAGCTTGGCGCTAAAGCCCCGGGAGTACGACGCCGCCGGCGGCGTCGAGCCCGCGGACCTCGCGGCGCATCATCAGGCGCTCATATTCCTGAGCGGTCGTAATCACGGCCGGGCCGGGTAAAAGTGAAGCGTGACACGTTGGGTGCTGCACGTGGACCTCGACCAGTTCATCGCGGCGGTCGAGGTGCTGCGGCATCCCGAACTACGCGGGCGGCCCGTCGTGGTGGGCGGCGACGGCGATCCGACCAAGCGCGGCGTGGTGAGCACCGCGTCCTATGAGGCCAGGGAGCACGGCGTGCACTCCGGTTTGCCGCTGCGGACGGCCGCGCGGCGGCTGCCGGACGCCGTGTTCCTGCCGGTGGACCGGGCCGCCTACGAGGAGGTCTCGGAGACGGTGATGGCCGTGCTGCGGTCGACCGGCGCGGTGGTGGAGGTGCTCGGCTGGGACGAGGCGTTCCTCGGCGTGGAGGTGGAGGATCCCGAGGCCTTCGCCCGGTCGCTGGCGGCCCGGGTCCGCTTGGCCACCGAACTCGACTGCACGGTGGGGATCGGCGAGAACAAGCTGCAGGCCAAGATCGCCACGGGGTTCGGCAAGCCGGCCGGGGTGTTCCGGCTGACGTCCTCGACGTGGTTCGAGGTCCTCGGCGACCGGCCCACCGACGCCCTGTGGGGCATCGGCGCCAAGACGGCGAAGAAGCTCGCCGGGCTGGGCATCCGCACCGTCAGCGATCTGGCCGCCGCCGACCCGGACGCGCTGGCCGCGGAGTTCGGGCCGATGACCGGGCCGTGGCTGGTGCTGCTGGGCCGGGGCCGCGGCGACGCCGACGTGGACGACACACCGTACCTGGCCCGCGGCCACGGCCGGGAGGAGACGTTCCAGCGGAACATCGCCGACTGGACCGCGGTCCAGGCCGAGGTGACGCGGATCGCCGGGCTGCTCGCTGCTGATCTGGCTGCAGAGCCCCGACCTGCCGTGCGGGTGGTGGTGAAGGTGCGCTACGCACCGTTCATCACCGAGACGCATGGGGTGACGCTTTCGGCGCCCAGTTCGGATCCTGAGGTGATCGCGCGGGCTGCCGCGGACGCGCTCGGGCGGTTCACCGGGCGGCGGCCGGTACGGCTGCTCGGGGTACGAGCGGAGTTCGGATCCTAGGTTGCAGCTACAGAGGGCGGGTCATGCCGACTTCCCGCAGGCTGGCCTTCGACGGCAGCGGCTGGCGCTCGCCCGTTGGCGTGAAGCCGCAGCGCTCATAGAGCATGCGGGCGTGGAAGTTCATCTCGGTAAACCAAAGGTGTACCGAGGTAGCGTTCCTTGCCCTGGCCCATTTGATCACGGCGTCCACGAGCGCCTCGCCGACGCCCAGGCCGCGCGCGTGCGGCCGTACCCACAACGAGACGAGTTCCACCGTGCCTGGCTTCTCCTGAAACGCGCCGACGAGCCCGGCCGGCTCGTCTCCGTCGACTTCGGGGACGTAGGCAAAGAACGTGCCTCCACGGGAGATCCTGCGTCGCCAATCCGCCTCGATGGATGCTGCCTGCTCGGCGTAGGTCGACCCGAAGGCGTTGGGCGCGTCCCGTAGGGCAGCTAGCCGGATGTCCCGCAGGACCTGCCATTCCTCAATTGTCGCCGTGCGCACCACGACCATGCCCTGGGCTCCCGTCCTAGCCACTAGCTACGTATTCAAATATCCAGTTGTCGCAATCGCAACCGGGGAGGGAGCAATCCGGTTGGCTTGACGGAATGTCGTCGCAGCTTAACGGCGCTTTGCCGACGATCGACCGACTTGGCCAAGCGAAGTCCGCGCAGGCGGCGCCTTGGCCAACGGGAGATCTCTGCGTAATGGGTCAGACACGGAAAGCGCTATCGGCGGTCGGGTTAAACGCGACCCATGATCAGTTGAGCAAGATACGATATGACTGCAGGGACAAGCTGAGGAGCCCTTCGATGCCGACCGGCAATCAGCGGACGACTATCCCGGGTTCGGATCGCGTCGACTGGCCCTCCCCCCATTATCCCGGCCAGTACATAGGGGCTTCGGCCGGACGGAATGAGGTCGAGTTCACGAAGCGCCGACTTGACGGAGAGCCCTCTGGGCACGTCCTTCAGCCGCTGCTCCCAGGTGTCCAGATCTTTTTTCCAGAGCGCGATGTAATGCTCGCACATCGAGGGGCTGATTTGCCGGGACCACGCCATGGCAGTCTCTATGGAACTTGTTATCCTCTTCCGCAGGTATGGTTCTACTGTTTCAGACCTGTCGAGCACGGCGTCCAAGAATCTAATTCTCGAATCGAGAAAGCTTTGCCAGTAATCGCTTCTGGCGCGGTCCGCGCCGATCCGGTCATGGAGCAGGCCATAAAGACCCTCGGCCATGATGTCACCGAACTCCTGACCCGCGGCGCGCTGCGGATCGGCAAATGGGTCGTAACAGAGTTGCGTCGCATCCCGGCCGTGCCGACCTAGCCGCTCGGCGGCCGGCGCTCGGACCGGCTCACTTGCCGGAGCCAGGAGTTCTCCGTCTCGACCAGGCCGTGAACGAAGACGGCCAGCTTCGGCGTGGCGTCACCGAACGCCTCCCGCACCTGCTGGGACGCCAGCTCGACATCGCTGCCGCGTGCGCGCACCGCCATGCGGATGGCCAGTGGAGTCAGCTCGGGCCCGAGCCGGTCACCGATGACCGTATTCACGAGCGCCGCCCCGCTGTCTGAGGGCCGGCCGACGACGCCGAGCAGTGATGCGGCCTGTCCGCCGAGCCTTACGGCCGCAGGCTGCAGGCGGAGTTCGGCTACACGCCGGTATACGTCCGTTACAACACCGGCCGGCACGTGTCCGACAACGGCGGCGAGCTGGCCCGGCTGCTTGACGAGCTGACGGCGGCGTGGCCCGGCCAGGTACGGGAGATCCTGCTGGTGGGCCACTCCATGGGCGGCCTGGTCATCCGCGCCGCCTGCCATTACGGCAGCGAGGACGGCGCACAATGGGCGCTCAGCCAGCTGCCGGAGACGCGGCCGTTCGCGGACCTGCTGACCGGCTCCAGCGGCATCAGGGACCTGCGCCACGGCTACATCCTGGATGACTGGGCGGCTTGCGATCCGGGCGGTTGCCAGCACAATCACCGTCGCGATGTACCGCTGCTGCCCGGCGCCAGCCACTATGCGATCAGCGCCGTCATCACCGCCAACCCGGAAAGCCCGCTGGGAACCCTGGTGGGCGACCTGCTCGTCCAGCCGGCCAGCGCCCACGGGCGGCGCGGCCCGCGCCAGCACACCCCGTTCTCCGTCGAGGAAACCCGCAGGCACGGCGGAATGCACCACTTCGACCTGCTCAACCACCCGGACGTCTGGGAGTCGATGCGCAGCCTGCTGGGGGGCACGGTCGCCGCTGGGGCCCAGTCATAGAGGTCCTGGTCAGAGCCGGCGGGTCATGCCGACCTCACCGATGGCCGGGTAGGAGGGCAGCGGCTGGCGTTCGGCGGTCACCGAGAACCCGCAACGCTCGTACAGGCGGCGGGCGTGCTTATTGGTCTCGGTGACCCACAGGTGCACCGAGGTCGCGTCCCGCTCCCGGGCCCAGCCGGTCACCGCGTCGATCAGCGCTTCGCCGACGCGGCGGCCGCGGGCCCGTGGCCGGACGAACATGGAAATGAGCTCCACCGTGGCGGGCGCCGCCTGGTAGCCGCCGGCCATCCCGGCCGGCTCAGCCGCGCTGACCTCCGGGATCCAGGCGAGGAAGAGACCACCGCCGGCGACCCGCTGCCGCCAGTCGTTCTCGCCGCGCCGGTTCTGCTCGGCGTAGGTCGAGCCGAAGGCATCCGGGGCGTCCCGCAGCGCCTGCAGCCGGATGTCCCGCCACGCCTGCCAGTCGGCCATCACTGTCTCGCGCACCAAGACCATGCCCAATGGTCGCGTCGTCACCGCCCGTCGGACAACCGGTTTTTGCGGGGGTCGCCAGTCTCCTGCTAGGGCTGCCGGTCATTCGAAGCGGCGAGCGCTCGGGTAGATCTGACCGCCGTCCACGGCGACGTTCGCGCCGGTGATCCAGGAGGCCCGCGCCGACAGCAGGAAGGTCACCACGTCGGCGACCTCCTCCAGGCGGCCCAGGCGGCCGAACGGGAACTGGCTGGCCAGGAAGGCCTCGAACTCCTCCGGGTGCTCCCGCTGGAAGGTGTCCCACCCGCCACCGGGGAACATGATCGACCCGGGGCTGACGGCGTTCACCCGGATGCCGACCGACGCCAGTTCCTGGGCGGCAGTCGCGGCGAGATGGATCTCCGCCGCCTTGGCGGCGGCATAGGCCGTCCGCGGCGCCGGGCGCATCCCGGTAATCGAGGAGATGATCACCACCGAGCCGCCGCCCGCGGCACGCAGGTGGGTCAGCCCGGCCCGGATGAGCTCCGCGGCATGGCCCGCGTTGAGCGCGAAGGTGGCGGTGAAATCACCGTCCCCGGCGCTGGTGAGGTTGCCGCGGCCGACCGTACCGCCAGCGTTGGCCACGAGGTGATCTAGGCCGCCGAGCGCGGCCGCGACGTCGTCCACGGCGTGCTTGAGCTGGGGCGTATCGGTAACGTCGGCTACGGCGGTGGCGACGGGGACGCCCCTGGGTCCCAGCCGTTCGGCAGCGGCGGCCAGGCCGGCCGCGTCCCGGGCGATGACACCGACGGCCGTTCCCTCGGCGGCGAGCGCCTCGGCTACTGCGAAGCCGATGCCCCGGCTTCCCCCGGTGATCAGCGCACGGCGGCCGCGCAGGCCGAGATCCATGGCAGCCTCCTATCGGTCCGACAGGACAGTTTGCCAGACGGCCAACGGCACCCATAGCTCGAGGCCCCGCGCCACGACGGTGGTGGGTCCCGACCGCCAGCCGCAGCGGCGCACCGGTCTTACCGGCGTCACCCAACGCTGAGCCTAGCCTGGATCCCATGCCGGACGGAGCCCTAGGCGTCGCCCGGGTCGTCGCCGCCGTCGAGCCGCTCGACGAGGTGGAACGCCCGCAGCAGGCCGGCGTGCTGGCCTGGCTGGACAGCACGCCGGAGTTTGCCGGCGGCCAACCCGGGTGGCTGACCGACGCTCAGGTGCGCGCGTAGTTGCTGGCCCCGAACCAGTCCACGACCACGACCGGCTCGTCTCCCACCACCCAGGCGTCATGGCCCTGGGGCAGCGCGGTCACGTCTCCGGGCCTGGCGTCGAACTCGGCGCCATCGGCCATCACGATGTGCAGGGTTCCGGCCACGTGGTACTGGAAATGCGGCGCCTCACACAGATCGGTGCCCGCCAGCGGCTTGACGTGATCGGACCAGCGCCACCCGGGCTGCAGGGTAAGCCGGCCGATTTCGGCGCCGCCGATCTGCAGCAGGTCCAGGGTGCCGTATTCGAAGGTGCGAGTCTCGTCGGGTGCTCCGAAGTTCTTCTGCTCTGCTTTGGAAGTCATGACGTTCTCCTTTCATCGGGCTGAGCTTTCGCCTCCAGCGTGGCCTGCGTCGGTTGCAGCCACCTTGCACTGGCCCGGCGCTGCCGGCCCGGCGGCTGCAGGCCCGGCGGCTGCTGGCCTGGCGGGGGGCCGGCCGACGGGATTTAATACGGGCATGAAGTCGCTGGCCGTGCGGGTGCTCAGCGATTTCGGCGTGGACGGAATCGAGCCGCAGGCGTTCGGCAGCCGGAAGGCGCGGCTCGCGCTGCAGTTGCTCGCGATAGCCGACGGGCAGGCCGTGCCGCCTGACGTGCTGATCGACGCGTTGTGGGACACCGCCCCGCCCGCCCGGCCCGAAGATCAGCTGGCGGTCCTGATGAGCCGGCTGCGCTCGGTCCTGGGACGCGACCGGATCGAGCATCGCGACCACGGTTACCTGCTGCACTGCGACTGGCTGGACGCGACCGAACTGGCCATGCTCACCCGCGAGGTGGAAACGCGGCGGGAGACCCGCCACGTGATGGGCGCGGTCGCGGCCGCCCGGGTCGCGCTCTCACTGATCCGCGGCGACGGCCCGCAGCCGCTGCCCGGCGAGTGGGCGCAGCTCAGGCACGCCGAGCTCGAGCGGCTGATCAGCCGGGCCCGCTTGGTGGCGGCCACGGCGCTGCTCGAGGCCGGTGACTGGATGGCGGCCGCCGATGCCGCGTCTGCGGCCGCCGAACGCGATCCGTACGACGAAGCGGCCCTGCGCGTACTGCTCCGCGCGCACGTGATGGGCGGCCGGGTGGCCGGAGCGCTGGCTATCTACGCTGCCGCGCGGGAGCGGATGGCCGACGAACTCGGTATCGATCCGTCGCCCGAGACGACCGCGCTCTACACCGCGATCCTGCGCGGCGAGCTGACGGCGCCCGCGCGCCTGGCGCCGACCTCCTCCGGCCTGGTCGGCCGGGACGATGAACTGGCCTATCTCGAGGCGATCGCCACCCGGGCCCGTGGCGGCTCCGCTGAGATCGTCGTGGTCGACGGCGAGGCCGGCATCGGGAAGACGACGCTGCTGCGGGCCTGGGCCGACCGGCGCGCAGCGGCCGGGGACACGGTGCTGATGGCGCCGTGCGGGCCGCTCGATCGCTCGCTGTCACTCGACGCCCTGCTGACCGCGCTCGCCGCCCTGCTGCGCGAGCTCGAGCCCGGCGTGACCGCCGATATCCTCGGCGCCGATGCGGCGATACTGGCGCCGCTGCTGAACGTGGCGCCGGGCCGGCGGCCGCCGCCGATGCTGGCCGACATCATGCTCGGCCCAGCGGTGCTGTACTCGGCCCTGGTCCGGGCGCTCAGCCGCCTGACCGAGCGGGCGCCGCTCGTGCTGGTCGTCGACGACGCGCACCTGGCCGGCCCGGCGCTATCGGACTGGCTGCGTTTCCTCCGGCGCGAGGACGTATCGGTGACGGTCGTCGCCGCGGTCCGGTCCGGCGAGGGAGAGCCGCTGCCCGCCACGGCGTCCATCCATCTCGATGCGCTCGGCCGTGACGCCGCGGCTGAGCTGGTCGGGCCGGGCCGGGTCGATGAGCTGTACGCCCGGTCGAAGGGGCACCCGCTGTTCCTGACCGAACTGGCCCAGCAGGCCGCGGGCGTGGAACTGCCGACGTCGCTGGTGGAGTCGGTGTCCGCGCGGTGCGATGAGCTCGGCACGGCCGGGCTGCTGCTGCGCACCGCGGCCGTGATCGGCCCGGAGCTGGACGCCGACCTGCTCGCGGCGGTGCTCGGCCGTCCCGTCGTCGCGCTGCTCGACGACGCCGAGCGGGCCGTGGCCAAACAGTTCCTGATGGAAGACGACGGGATCTTCCGGTTCCGGCACGAACTGGTCAGGGAGGCCCTGGCGGCGAGCGCGACCGCGGGGCGGGCTGCGCTGCTGCACCGGCAGGCCGGCCGCGTGCTCGACCGGCGCCCCGGCGCCGACCCGCTGACTGTGGCCGGCCACGCGCGCCTGGGCGGCGACCTCGAGCTGGCCTCCCGAGCGCTGCGGGAGGCGTCGGCGCAGGCCGCGGAGCGTTTCGACCACGCGGCGGCCGAGGCGCTACTCGATGATGCGCTACGCCTGTCCCCCGGCCCGGAAGGCTGGCTGGCGCGAGCCCGGGTCCGCACCCTGCGGATGCGTTACGCCGAAGCCCTGGAAGACGTCGAGCGGGCTCTCGAGGCTGGCGCCGCCGGGGCGGCCGCCCTGGAAGTCGGCGCCTGGGCGTCCTACTTCGACCGCCAGTTCACGCAGGCGATCCAGTTCGCCGAGGACGGCGCGCTCGCCGCGGAAGACGCGACCACCCGGGCCCGGTGCCTGGCGGTCGGCGGCCGGACCCGGCACGCGGCCGGCGACCTGGCCGAGGCCGAGATGCTCCTCGGTGAGGCGTTCTCCCTGGCCGAGGGCGCGGACCGGGTCACCGCGGCCGGCTGGCTGGGGGTACTCCGGGCCCATCAGAGCCGGCTGGACGAAGCCCTGGCCCTGCTGCGCCCGGCGGCCCGCGGGCAACTGGGCGTGGAGCACACCTCTGCGACCTTGCACTCCCTGTTGTTCACCGGGCACGCACACGCGCTGGCGGGCCGCCCGGATCAGGCCCTGACCGCGTTCACCCGGTACACCGCCGAGGTGGAACGGCGCCAGGCGCCCCGCTTCGCGGGCCGCGCGGTGAACTTCGCCGGCTGGGTGCTGCGCAATCTGGGCGCCTGGACCGAAGCGCTGGACCATCACCACGAGGCGCTGGAGGTAGGCCAGCGGCAGGGCACCGCGGACGTCACCATCGCCGCGCTCGAGGACCTGGCCGAGCAGAGCCTGGATACCGGCGACCCCGACGGCGCGGCGGCGCGGCTGGCGCAGGCCGGGGCGCTGCTGGCCGGCGACCTGGTCTTCGGCTGGCGGCTTGAGCTCAAGCACCAGTTCATCAGCGCGCGGCTGGCCCTGCTGCGCGGCGACGCGGAACGCGCGCTCGCCGGGGCTGGCGACCTGGCGACCCGCGCGGCGGCGCTGGGCGTGCCCCGGTACACCAGCGTCGCCCGGCTGCTCGCGCACCGGGCGAACCGCGCGCTGGGCCTGCCCGCGGATCTCGGTGCGGTGGCCGCGGACCTTGACCTTCTCGACAGTTGCGTGGCCATCGAGGCGTGGCGGTGGACCTGCGACGTGGCCACCGACTTCGCCCAGCCCGCCTGGCTGGACCGGGCCGCGGACCGCGCCGCCCGGCTGGCGCGGGGGGCAGGCAGCCATGCGGACGGGCTGCTGCGGGAGGCGGACCGGCGGCTGGGCCGCCGCGCGGTCGTCGACTGAGCCCGCTCAGCTGCGACCTCCTCAGCTGGGTCCATCTCAGCTGGGTCCATCTCAGCTGGGTCCATCTCAGCTGGGTCCATCTCAGCTGGGACCTCCTCAGCTGGCGGTGAGGACCACCATGCGGACGACCAGCGGCCCGGCACCGGCCGCGGCGGCCACGGCCTGTTCGGCCGCGCGCCGCACCGCGGCCCGGCCCGGCGCGTCCAGCGACCGCATGAACGGGGCGACGTGGGCCATGCCCAGCCGCCACGACGCCAGCTCGGCGGGGGTCGCGAGCCCGGTCGGGACGGCCGCGGTGTGCGCCTGCACGCGGGTGAACCCCGCCGCGGCGGCGCACCTGGCGAGCATCTTCGGGTCGCTGGCCCGCGATCCGGGCGCCAGGGCCGTGTGCCAGGCCGGCGGCCGGTAGCCGAACGAGCGGACGGCTTCATCCACCGCGTCCTTGGCCGGGTGGGTCCAGCCCGGCGCGAACATGCTGGCCGCCATCGCGGCGCCGACCCGCCGGGCCTCGGCCATGCCCGCGGCGAGGCTGCCCAGGTGGTTGAGGCAGAAGGCCGCCAGCACCAGGTCGAAGCTGCCGTCACGGAAGGGCAGCGCGACCGCGTCGGCCACGACCGGGTGCCCCCCGTCGCCGCGCCGCAGCATGCCCTCGGAAAGGTCGACCGCCGCCACCTGGCGCGCTCCGGCGGCCAGCGCGGCCCGCCCGGCCACGCCGGCTCCCGCTCCTAGGTCGAGCACCAGGCGACCGCCCAGCGGCACCGGCGCGGCCGCCACCAGCACGCGGGCCAGCTGCGCATACATCGGCCCGGGACCGTCGGCCCAGTCCTCCGCCGCGGCCTCGTAGCCCGCGCGTACCCCTGCGGTCAGCTCAGCAGGGCCGCCGCCTGTACTGACTTCGTCTCCCACCATGCGAGTTCCTCGTCGTAGCCGCCGAGTGCCTTCTCCCAGCCAAACTGGACCATGGCGCCCAACAGGCACAGAGCCAGCTGACGGTCCCACCAGGGTTCGGTGTCGATGCCACAGGCCTCGAGCGCCTCCCGGTAGGCCGTGATCGAGGCCTCCTTGGTTTGCGGCAGGCGGCGGCAGTTGATCGCGAGGTACCAGGCCAGGTCGCTGAGCGGCGCCCCGCGCCCCGGCTGTTCCCAGTCCAGCACCACCGTTCGCCCCGCGTCGTCCGTGCCGAGGTTGTCGAGCTTCCAGTTGCTGTGCACGAACGTCTGCGGGGTTGCGGCCAGCGCCTCCACCAGCGGACCCGGGTCGTAGGCCAGCGGGGTGACCACCGCGGCCACGGCGGGAGCGACCTCGGCCAGCAGCGGCCAGCCCTTGGCGACCAGCTGCGGCACCAGGTGCGGTGAGCCCGCGGCGGCCTCCGCCGTGGCCATCCACGGAGAAAGCTCCAGGTAGCGGTGCATCGCGGGGACGACGTCGAACTCGCTTCCGCAGGCCCAGAACTCCGCGTGCAGGGCGGCCATGTGCCGCAGGAACCTGGCATGCTGGGCCAGCGTGATCGGTGCCTCGGTGGCGGGGACCAGCCACGGCGTGACGTCGTGCATCAGCAGCGCGCAGCCGCCCCGTTCCCGGGCCGCGCCCACGATCGGCTGGTTGAAGCAATCCGGTAGGCGGCCCAGGATGCCGCGTTCCCAGAGCACCAGCGGCGCGCCGCGCAGGCAGCCCGAGGCGCGCATGGTCCAGTCATCGGCCAGGTCGAGGTGCTTGAGCACGTAATCCCGCCCGCCGATCACCACCCGCTCCAGGGTGGCCCCCGACTTCCCGGGGACCTCGGCCAGTTCCTTCCGCTCGGTCGCGCCGGCGAGCAGTTCGGTTAGCGGATCCACGTCACCGTACTGGCGCACCGGCGGCTCAGGCATCGGCTGCCTCCATTTCGGCCAGCAGCGAGGCCGGCCAGCGCCCGCCGCACATGACCGTGTCGGCGACGATGCGGTCATCGCGCACCGTCAGCAGGTGCATGTGGTGCGCCGCGTGCGGCACGCCGTTTTCCGACCAGCTGAGCGTGTACTCGACCACTTCGCCCTCCCCGCCGTCGACGCTATAACGGCGCAGCTCGTCGAAGTGGCCGGGGTCGGCGAACCAGCGCGCGTACTCGGCGCGGATCGCGTCGGCACCGGCGGCGCGCAGCCGCCAGTTGGGCACCGTCGCGTCAAGCGTCGCGTCCGCGCTCCACACGTCGCAGCCGGCTATCGCCGCGGTCTCGATCGCCTGCAGGAACTTCTCAATCACGGGCGTGTTTGCCATGGTCGCCTCCTGACGTACCGGTTACTGCCATCGTGCCAGCCCCGGTTTGCAGCCAGCTTGCAGCCCTGTGTCGGTACCCGCGGGTGAATGATGGCCCTATGGCCAGGCCCCCGCCGGAAACACGCTACGCGCAGTCGAGCGGGGCGAAGATCGCCTATCAGGTATCGGGCACCGGACCCCTGGACCTGCTCATGGTGCCCGGCCTGGTCTCTCATCTGGACATCCAGTGGCAGCAGACCGGGTACCGCCGGTTCGTGGCGCGCTGGAGCGAGGCGGTCGCCTCATCCGGCTGGACAAGCGCGGCACCGGCCTGTCGGACCCGGCCGCTGAGCTGCCGACGACGCAGGAACGGGTGCGAGACCTGGCGGCGGTCATGGCCGCCGCGAAGTCGTCGCGCGCCGTCCTGTTCGGGCTGTCCGACGGCGGGCGGGCCGCGATCGCGTTCGCCGCCGCCTATCCCGGCCGGACCAGGGGCCTCATCCTCTACGGCACCTCGTACCGGGGTCCGCGGGCCGCGCTCCTGCGGCGGTACCGGTCGATGGTGCGTCACTGGGGGCAGGGGCAGATCGTCGACCTGATGGCGCCCAGCCTGGCGGGGCCGCAGGCGCGCCGGGACGCCGGGGCGTTCGCGCGGGCGGCGGCCAGTCCGGCCATGGCGGCGGTCCTGATCGAGTCCCTCGGGCTGATCGACGTGCGAGACCTGATGAGTGGCCTGGCGGTGCCCACGCTGGTGCTGCACCGGCTTCAGGACGACGTCATCCCGGTCGCGGACGCCCGCATAGTGACCGGCCAGATCCCCGGGGCGACCCTGAAGATCTTGCCCGGGCGGGATCACCTGCCCTGGGCCGGGGACTGGACGTCCGTGGCCGGGGAAATCCTCGCGTTCATCGCGCGGGTCGCGCCGACCGGGAAACAGCCGGCCGGGAAACAGCCGGTCCGGGGCGGTCGGCCTGGGTCCAGGCCGCCCCGCCCGGCGCTGGGCTGGCCATCCCTGACCGAAGCTGAGCTCCCGGTAGTGCGGCTGGCGGCTGAGGGCCACACCAATGCGGACATCGCCGACCGGCTGTGCCTGTCCCGGTACACCGTCGAGACCCACCTCAAGCACGTCTTCGCCAAGCTCGGCGTCGAGTCCCGGGCCGAACTGGCCGCCCTCGCGGCAGGCCAGCCCGAGGGCACGGGCCCGAATACCTGATCTCAGGGATGCCTCGCGGCGAAGTCCGGACCATGCTGGACGCCGAGGAGGTGCCCCAATGACCGACGCGCCCGGCGCAAGCAGCGACGACACGCTGCGGAGCACGGTCGCCGCGCCGACGGCTCGGCCGGCTGGACCATCGTGATCGGCAACAGCACGGCGTTCTTCGCCTGGCTCGACCCCGCGGTGGCCAAAGAACTGATCGGAAACGATCCCGGCTTCGTCTCCACCAGCATGTGGGCACCGCTCGGCCAGGCCGTGCCCGAGGCGCCTGGCCGGTTCACGGTCACCGGCCGCTGGCCGTTCAACAGCGGCTGCCCGCATGCGGCCTGGCTCCAGGTCGGCGTCATGGTCACCGGTGCGGGCTCGCCACGGCCCGGCGGGGCGCCGGACTGGCGGTTCGCCTTCGTCCCGGCCCGGTCCGCCGTCATCGAGGACACCTGGGACGCGATGGGACTTCGCGGGACGGGAAGCCACCACCTGTCGCTGCCCGGCGTCCAGGTACCCGCGGAGCACCTGGCGGCCCCGTTCTTCGAGCCCGCCCGCCACGACGGCCCGCTGTGGCGGATCCCGCTGGTCACCCTGGCCGCGATCTTCCTGGCGGCGGTCCCGCTCGGGGTCGCCCGCCGGGCCCTGGACGAGTTCTCGGCCGTCGCCACGAGCAAGGTGCGCGGCCCGGCCACGCAGAGCATCGGCCACGACGCGGACGCCCAGTGCCAGCTGGCTCGGGCCGAGGGGGCGCTGGCTTCGGCCCGGTCCTTCCTGTTCGACACCATCGCCCGGATCTGGGCCACCGCCTGCCGGGGAGACGAACCTGACCTCGGGCAGCGGGCGCTGGTCCTGCTGGCTGCGAACCAGGCCGTGCGGGCGGGCACGGAGGCCGTCGACCGGGTGTTCCGGCTGGCCGGCGCCGGCGCCGTCTACGCGCACCATCCGCTGCAGCGCTGCTTCCGGGACATTCACGCGGCCGGGCAGCACATCCTGTTCAGCTCGGGCCGGGACCAGGCCTACGCTAAGGTCCGCCTCGGCATCGGCCAGCCCACCTTCCTGATCTGAGCTTGCCTTACCATGCGGTCGTGACGATACGACTGGCCAGCGGCAGCCCGCAGACCCTGCACGCGGACACCATCGGCGCGGCCTGGCTCGCGGTGGCCGGGCGGATCCGTCCCAGGGCGTCGCCAGCCGCTACGACGGCCTGCCGGTGCGCGAGATCTTGCTGGTGACGCTCGCCCAGCACCCGCAGCGCGGCGTCACGCTCGGCGTCCGAGACCCGAAGGGAATCGTCAGGTTCGCTCACTACCGGCCCCTCGCAGAGTTGGCGTACCGCCAGTAAGGGTAAGCGCGGCCGGCGCCGTGGCGGAAGCCGACCTCAGCGTCCTCACCGGCCGACGTTCCTGGTGAGCCAGGAGCAGAGAGGCTGGGTCGTTCGGAAGAATGAAACGACGCGGTCCTTAGCCGCGGCACTTTCCAGCCAGGGTTCCACCGGCCATTGTTTCCACGCGGTCAGGCCCTTGTAGCGGAGCAGCGTGATACGGGGGTGGTCGGCCGGGTACCCGCGCGGGGCGGACTTGAGCGCGCCGTGCCCGTGGACGGTGATGTCCGCCTTCTCGAGCTCGGCGACGATCTCCTCGAGCTCGGCGCCCAGGTGGTCGCCGACGACCGCCTGGCGGTAGCGGGCGAGCTGCTCCGGGTTCATCTGCCACATCCCGGCGCCCGCGCCCAGTCCCTCGGCGGACAGCTGGACGTAGCCGGTGCCGCCAACGACCGTCCCGATATGCGTCTTATACGGGGTTTTGTCCGGGCTGAACCTGACGTCCCGGTACGGCCGGAAGATCTTCGGTTCGCCGAACTCCGCGGCCAGTTCCTCGGCCAGGTCCGTCATTGGCCGCAGGACCTTCTCGGTGTAGATCGCCTTGTGCGTGGTCCAGTAGGTCTTGGTGTTGTCGACCGCGAGCCCGTCGTAGAAATCCAGTGCCTCCTCGGGCCACCCGCTGAACGCCATCGTCACGTCCCCTTCTGCCGTTGCTCCAGCCCCACAGTAACGATTTTTCCGAACGGGCATTGGTGCTTGTCCCGCCGACCGTGTATACGAGACCCATGAGCACGCCGGAACGAGATGGCGTTTCGCTGACCCACCTCGATGAGCCACTGTTCGACGGGGCGGGCGCCACCAAGCGGGACCTAGTGGACTACCTGGAGGCGGTGGCTCCGTTGATGCTGCCGGAGTTGCGGGGCCGGCCGCTGTCGGTCATCCGGGTCCGCGCCGGGCAGCGGCCGTTCATGCAGAAGAACCTGCCGGACTACGCACCGCCGTGGATCCGCAGCTTCACCATGTGGGCCGAATCCTCCCGGCGCGAAGTGCGCTACCCACTGTGCGACGACTGGCGGACATTGCTGTGGCTGGCCAACCAGCGGGCGGTGGAGTACCACCCGACCCTGGGCCTGGCCGGTCACCTGGACCGGCCGTCCTACCTGGTGCTGGACATCGACCCGCCGCCCGGGGGGCCGTTCGGGCAGGCGGTGGCGGCGGCCCGGCTGGTCCGTGAGGCGCTGACCGGGGCGGGCCTTTCCGGTGCCGTCAAGACCAGCGGGTCCAAGGGGCTGCACGTGTACGTGCCGGTGGAGGCGAGCAGCGAGGAGGCGGCCGCGGTGACCCGGGCCATCGCCGCACGGGCCGAGCGGCTCGACCCGGACCTGGCGACCACGGCCTTCATCAAGGACGACCGGGAGGGCAAGGTCTTCCTGGACTCGACCAGGGCGTACGGCGCGACGGTGGCGGCGGCGTACAGCCCGCGGGTGCGGCCAGGCGTGCCGGTGTCGTTCCCTGTGCGCTGGGAAGACCTCGACGGCGTGGCGCCGGGCGACTTCACCGTGCACACTGCGCCCGGGCTGGTAGCCGGCCAGGATGCATGGGCGGGGCAACTGCCCGCGCCGCAGGCGCTGAGTCTTGACCTGGTCGAGGAGGGGCGCGCGATCCCGGTCGCCCGGGTCCAGGCCATGCACGAAGGCAAGCGCCGGGCCCGCGCCCGGCGCGCCCCTTAGCCCGGCTGGCTGGCGCGCCAGCGTTCGCTGAGCTCCGGTCAGGCGGGCTGACCCCGTTCGCCAGCCAGATGACTGGTGCTTGGGGGTCGGCCGGGGCTGAGATCCGCCGGTCGCGAGTACTACACCATCTGGAAGTAGGCGGTGTAGTACTCGTGTGCGGCGCGGGCGATCGGGATCATCGTGACCGGCTTGTGGTCGGCGACGGCCTCGAACGTCATGGACGGCGCGGCCGTCCGGCGGACCGAGGCCATCTCGAGCTGCGGCGTCAGCGAGCCCGGGTCGCTGCCGTAGACGCCGCTCAGCACGACCGGGCCGTAGAGCAGCGCCTGTACCGCCGGGTGGTCGGGCGTCGGCTCGACGGCCAGTTCCATCGGCAGCGTGACCTCGAGCAGGTCGCCCGTCTGCCACCGCCGCCGCAGGGCGATCCAGTTCGGGCCGGCCGCGGGCAGTCCGCGGACGAGGCCGCCGTTGAGCCGGACGGTGGGCGGTCCCGCCACCCAGTTCGGCACCCGGACCCGCAGCGTCAGGGTTGCCGTGCCTGAGATTACCGACAGGCGGATGACCGGGTCGTCGGGGATGCCGGTCGCCTGCTGCAGGACCAGGCCCTGGGACCGCACCTGCGACGGGATGAACAAGTTGACGTAGATGCCGTCCGCATCGCGGCTGTAGATGGTGTCGGCGAACTTGGCCTGGGTCTCCAGCCCGGTGGCGGTGTCGCAGGTGAACGTGTCCCAGTCGGTGGCGTACACGCCGGGGTTGCCCTGCGGGAAGTAGTTGAGTGGCTGGCGCTTGAACGCGCCGGACGACAGGCCGGTGTAGTAGCAGTTGAAACCGTGCGGTGAGGCTGGGTCCTGCTCCCCGAGCATCTGGTTGAACAGGGCCCGCTCGTAGTAGTCGAGCATGTCCGCCCGTTGCGGCTGGTGGAAGTGGAGCAGCCTGGTCAGCTTGAGCATGTTGTAGCTGACGCAGTTCTCGCAGGTGAAGTTGGACAGCTCGGCGGCCACGGTATCGGGCAGCTGGAAGTGCTCGTAGTTGCCCACGCCGCCGATCACGTACACGTGGTGGCCGGTCACGATGTCCCAGAAGTTCTGCGCGATGTCGCGGTACTTGCCGCTGCCGGTCTCCTCCCACATCCGGACGCAGGCGATGATCTTGGGCGTGGTCACGTTGGCCTGCAGCCCGGGCAGCGTGTCCAGCCCGTCGGCCAGCGGGTCGAGCACCGCCGCGTGGTAGAAGCGCTGCGCGGTGGCCAGGTACCGCTCCTGGCCGGTGATCGTGTAGAGGTTGGCGAGCGCTTCGGGTAGCCCGCCGAATTCGGTCTGCAGGACCATCTGCATCTCGTCGTACGCCAGGCGGCCGGTGCGCCAGCCCACCCAGTCGGCCAGCTGCATGGCGACGTCCAAGGCCTGGTCATCGCCCGTCAGCTGGTACTGGTCGATCATCCCGGCCAGGTACTTGTGGATCATGTAATAGGGCGACCAGACCGACTTTCCCTGCTCCAGCCAGTCGAAGTAGACCTCGGGGAAGGCGGACAGGTAGCCGGGGTGGAAACCGGCCGTCGTGGCCCGGGCCTGGAGCGCGGCCAGCTGGCTGACCAGGTAGCGGCCGCGGGTCTTGGCGACCTCGTCGTTGGTGTTGGCGTAGGTCAGCGCGAGGCCGGACAGCAGGTGCCCGGTCATGTGGCCGCGGATCTGGGAGTCCGGCTGCTCCCAGCCGCCGAGCGGCTCCGCGTTTGAGGGCTCGCCGTAGTTCAGGCGGAACGAGCGGAGCATGCGTTCGGGGTCGAGGAACAGCAGGTACGTGGTGTTCCTGGCCTGGTTCTGGCGGAACGGGCTGTCGAGCAGCTGGACAGTGCTCAGCGGCAGGGCGGAGGCGCGGCCCGACGTGCCGTCCGGCGCGTAGCCGCTGGGTTGCGGCGCGATGCTGGGTCCTGGCGGAGGGCTGGCACTCGGCGGGGTCCCGTCGGCGGCCAAGGCCTGTTCGGCGACCAGTGCCCCGGCGCCGACGCCAAGCGCCGTCAGGGCCTGCCGCCTGCTCAGGCCGCTCGGGCCGTCGGCCGCCTTATTCACATCCGAGGTCCTTTGCCCGGTCAGCACTTCGCGGAAGATCGTACCCAGCGGTACCTATCCATGTAACCGTCCCGCACGGACGCCTTGGTTCAAGTCGGCCGGAGGAAGTTCTTACCAACTGCTTACGCGGGTCCCGTCGGGTGAGCCGCCGGCGGCGGCGGGCCGTAGTCCTGAGTAGTGGTCAGTGCACACGGCGGCCGAGATCACCGAGCAATTCCGACGCAACGCTCCCAGGCTCGGTGGTCGCTCGTCTCCCCCCATCCGTGCAGGCGGTCGGGTGCACTGGCCACTTTCCTCTCTACTGGTTTCCTTTACCGCTTTACTGGTTTCCTTTACCGCCCCAGGACGAGGGCGGTCAGGGCGGCCAGCGCGAAGGTCGCCGCGGCGGCCCCGCCGTGCAGGGCGATGAGGCGGGTGCTGAAAGAGGGCGCGGACTCGTCGCGGTGCTCGCTTTTGAGCGGGGGCTCGCCCTGTCGCTGGCGTCGGGCGGCGCGGGTGTTGGCCGCGAACCAGCTCAGGCCGAGGCATACCGTAGCCGTCACCAGCCCGAACGCGATCCAGCCCAGCGGGCGGTAGTGCACGAACGTGTAGCCCAGCCAGAACCCCAGGCCGATGATCGCGCACGCCGGGTGGGCGAACTCCAGCAGTGACCGCAGCCCCGGCAGCACCGGCGCGTTCCTCGCCGCGACCAGCGAAGGCGGAGCAAACCGGTCCCGCGACGCGCGGCTCTGCCGTTTGGCGGCGGGCTGGGCCGGGGTGGCGGGCTCGGGCAGGGTGGAGGTCGCCTGCGCGGTGGCGGTGGACCGGGCGGCGGGGGTGACTGAGGCCGTGGCGGGTTCGGCGGCTGGAGCCGGTGGCGCAGGGCGAGGGCGACTGAGGTTGCTGGATACCAGCAGGGAGAGCCCGGCGCCGCCGGTGAACAGCCAGAGCACCAGCACCACGATGGCCATCCCTACTCCTTTCCGCAGGCCGAATGTACCCGAGCAACCTGAGCATCCAGCGATCGCAGAGATCGCGGCACAACCCGGAGAGCAGCGCCGCGACACGGAGACTCGGACAGTAAATCGAATTCGCCAATTATCGTGGACCGCTACCCGTGTGATAAGGGGTGTAGCGGTCCACGATGATGGACGCGCCGCTTCGGGGACTTGAGGCGAGTGACTTGAGTGAAAGCTGGGGTCGCTTGTGGCCGGAGCAGTTGGGCTCACTTGGAGCAAGGCGCAGATGCTGTGCGCCCAGGCAGAGTGCGCGAGTGAGCGGAGAGCCATGGCGGCAGGTGAGCAGAGAGATAGGGCGCCAGGTATGCGGAGAGCGGCACGGCGGCTCGGCTGGCGGAAGCGCACCGGCCCCTTCCCCGGCCGCGGCCAGCTGGCCGGCGGCCTGCTGATCAGCGCCAACCTGTTCGACTCGGGCTGGCGGCCGGTCTTCGGAGTCAACGTGCCCATCGGCGTGTTGCTGCTGGTGGCCGGCGCCCGGGCGCTGCCGCACGGCAAGGGCGAGCGTCGAGCACGGCCATGAACTGGCCGATAAGGACGACAGCCAGGATGAGACCGGGACGCACCGGGCGTTCGCGGCGGGGAAGCAAGCCGGCGCGGGCATCGCGGGTCAAGATGTTGGTCATGTCACTAAGCCTGACGCCGTTCTTATCCAGGTACTAAGACACTGGTTATGCTGGTACTAGCAGCACCTGGCACAGACGGGATGTGTAGGCCACGATGAAGTCATGACCGAGCACAAGGGAAACACCATCGTGCTGCGGCGCAACGAGCTGGCGGCGTTCCTGCGCAGCCGACGCGAACGGATCACGCCGGAAGACGTCGGGCTGCCGGGCGGGTACCGGCGCCGGACGGCCGGGCTGCGCCGCGAAGAAGTCGCGCAGCTGGCCGGGGTCGGCGTGACCTGGTACACCTGGCTGGAGCAGGGCCGCCCGATCCGGGCCAGCGTCCAGGTGCTCGAGGCGGTGGCCAGGACCCTGCGGCTGGACGCGGTCGAGCGCCAGCACCTGTTCCGCCTGGCCGAGGTGCCCGATAACGCCACCCCCGGCGACGGCGGCCCGTGCCTGCCACCGCAGATCCAGGCGGTCCTGGACGGGCTGAACCCGATGCCGGCCAGCGTGGTGACCGAGCGGTTCGACATCCTGGCCTGGAATGCCGCCTACGCGCTGCTGATCCCGCGCACCGCCGAGGATCCGCCTGCCGCGCGGAACACGCTGCTGTACTGCTTTACCAGGTCCGAGTGCTGCAGCGCGATCGAGAACCGGGCCGATCAGCGGGCCGCGATGGTCGCGCAACTGCGGGCAGCCTACGGGCAGCACGTCGGCGACCCAGCCTGGACCGCCTTCATCCGGCAGATGGAGGCGGCCAGCCCCGAGTTCGCCGCCATGTGGGCCACCCAGGACGTCGCGCAGCCGGCCTACTACGCCAAGGTGTTCCGGCACCCGCTCTACCCGCGGCTGGAGATGACCTCCACCAGCTTCGCGGTGCAGACGGCGCCGGGCACCCGGATGGTGGTCTGCACCCCCGACAACGACGCCACTCGCGCGGCGATGGAACGGCTGGTCGCGGACCCGGTCCAGCACCACTTCCCCTGCTGGCCGACCCACCAGGCACGAGCCCGCGATCTCGTGACGGCGTAGGACCAGTTGGGTCAAGTGGTCCAAGACCAGGCAGAACATTCCATGAAGGTTCAAAATGACTCTGAGTCACCATTTTTGGCGTTCGCTGTGCGAACCGGCGGCTGACGTCCTACGATAGAAAACGCAGTAAGCACGGGTCGTCACTTGAATGATCTTCCGGGACATCGGAAGAAACACTGCCAACCTGCCCCCGACGCCGCACCTGTTATCCCGCCTGCCACGCGATCGGTGAGCACGGATGGTGAGCAAGACCCCGGTTCGTTCGGAATGATTGTGGTTTTCTGTGTTCTCTGGGGTAGCGCGCTACGGAGGAGCAGTTCAAAAGGGGAACTATGACGCCGGTTATTGGCATTACCACATACGAGGATCAAGCGTCCTGGCGCAGCTGGTCGACCCGGGCGGCGCTCCTTCCTTACGTGTATGTGGACGCGGTGCGGCGCAGCGGCGGCCGGGTGGTCATGCTGCCGCCCGGCGGCGACGACGAAGAGGCCAGCGCCACGGTGGCAAGCCTGGACGGCCTGGTGGTCACGGGCGGGCCGGACATCGACCCGGCCAGGTACGGCGCGGCGCGGCACCCGCGCACGCAGGCTCCCGTGACGCTGCGAGACGCCTGGGAGCTGACCGTCACCAGCCACGCGCTGCGGCTGGGCGTGCCGCTGCTCGCCATCTGCCGTGGCATGCAGGTGCTGAACGTCTGCCGGGGCGGCACGCTGCACCAGCACCTGCCCGACCTGGTGGACCACGGGCGGCACGAGGGAGTGCCGAACGGGTTCGGCCAGCATCACGTGCGGATCAGCCCGGACAGCGCGCTGGCCGAGATCTTGACCCAAGAACCCGAGGATGGCTTCCTCGAGGTACCCACGCGCCATCATCAGGCCGTCGACCTGCTCGGTGACGGGCTCAAGGCAGTGGCCTGGGAGGAAGACGGCACGATCGAGGCGGTCGAGGCCGGGCCGTCCAATGTAGAGGGATGGGGAGGTGGGTGGGGAGCCTCGGGCTTCGTGCTCGGCGTGCAGTGGCACCCCGAGCAGGGCAGCGACCCTCGGCTGTTCACCGCGCTGGTCAGGGCCGCCGCCGACCGGGCCGCAACCGGCCGGGACGGGGCCGGCCGGGACGGGGCCAGCCGGGACGGGGCCGGACGGGACGCGGCCGGACGGGCCACCGCTCGCAGCGACGTGCTTGCGCCTATGATCTAATCTTTTCTGAATTACGCTGCCGTGGGCAGCATTGGCTATCAGGAGATAAGACCGTGCCGGGAGGGTCGCCCGCTATCACTGCG
>Ga0209656_10000123_pt1 | contig 49658 bp, 41 predicted proteins | sample BogFormECP12_OM2_FD_188239 | JGI IMG/M metagenome (GOLD analysis project Ga0209656, IMG submission 188239) | Bog forest soil microbial communities from Calvert Island, British Columbia, Canada - ECP12_OM2 (SPAdes) (version 2) | ecosystem: Environmental > Aquatic > Freshwater > Wetlands > Bog ...
CGTCCGGCCTGCTGGTGCTGTTCCTGATGACCGGGCTCGGCCTGGTCGGGTTCGCGGACGACTTCATCAAGCTGTACATGCAGCGCAGCCTGGGCCTGCGCAGCGGGGCCAAGCTGGCCGGGCAGGCCATCGTAGGCGGGGTGTTCGCGCTCCTCGCGATCAGGTTCCCGGACGGGTACGACCTCACCCCAGCGTCCACTCACCTGTCCTTCCTGGCGGACTTCGGCGTCTCCATCGGGCCGGTGCTCTTCGTGGTCTGGGTCATCATCATGGTGTCCGGGACCTCCAACGGCGTGAACCTCACCGACGGCCTTGACGGCCTGGCCACCGGCACGGCCATCCTGGTGCTCGCCGCCTACATGATCATCGGGATCTGGCAGCTGCGGAACGACTGCACGTCCATCCTCGCCCCCGCCTGCTATGACGTGCGCGACCCGCAGGACATCGCGGTGGTGGCCGCCACCGTGATGGGCGCCTGCGCCGGGTTCCTGTGGTGGAACGCGCCGCCCGCCAAGATCTTCATGGGCGACACCGGGTCACTGGCCCTCGGCGGCGCGCTTGCCGGGCTGGCCATCACCACCAGGACCGAGCTCCTGCTGCTCCTGCTGGGCGGCCTGTTCGTGATCATCACGCTGTCGGTGGTGATCCAGGTGGGCTCGTTCAAACTGACCGGGAAACGGGTGTTCCGGATGGCCCCGCTGCAGCATCATTTCGAGCTGGCCGGCTGGGCCGAAACCACTATCGTCGTCCGCTTCTGGATCATCGCCGGCATCTGCGTGGCCCTGGGCCTGGGCATCTTCTACGTCGGCTGACCCTGTCGCGCGCCTCCGCCCCAACCCCCTCGTCAGCGGGCGGGCAGGGTCGGGTGCGAGTCCACAGGGAAGAAATGGCCCAGCCAGCCGGCACGATGGAACATCGAGCCGGTCATAGCCGGCACGATGGAACATCGAGTCGGCGGTCCGGCGCCCTTCCAGGACCTCAGACCGCATCGATGGAACATCGTTTTCGTATGGATGAACCGGCACGAGTATCACTCGTCCCACCAGTCTCAGAAGACCTTGAGATGTTAGGCGAAGGCGGCCAGCTGGTCGTCCACAGGCGCGCCGGTGAGCCGGTTGGCCAGCGTGGACATGGTGTAGGAGCCGATCCCGAGGACGACCTCGAGCGCGTTCTAGCCCAAGACGACGGTCGCCTGGGGACACTCGCTGGGCGGCATCATCACGGCCGTGTTGATCCAGGACTACCCGAACCTGTTCGACGCCGCACTGCCCATGTGCGGCGTGCTGTCCGGCGGGGTGGCCACCTGGAACACCGCGCTCGACGGGGCATTCGCGTTCCAGCAGCTGATCGACCCCTCGATCCAGATCGTCAACATCACCAACCCGACGGCTAACCTGCAGGCCGCCGAGGCCGCGGTGGCCCGAGCACAGCAGACGCCGCAGGGCCGGGCCCGGCTCGCCCTGACCGCGGCGCTGGGGGACACCCCCGGCTGGTTCACGCCGCTCTCGCCCGAACCCGCCGCCACCCACTACGCCTCCCAGGAGGCCAACCAGTACCTCTGGGACACCGAGGTGACCTTCCCGTTCATCTTCGCCTTCCGCGCCGACCTGCAGGCCAAGGCGGGCGGCAACCCCTCCTGGAATGCCGGCGTGAACTACTTCAGCGACCTGGCCAAGTCGGCCGACCTCAAGGAAGTCGAGGCGCTCTACCAGGCCGCCGGGCTCAGCCTGGGCCATGACGTGCAGACGCTGAACAGCTCACCGCGGATCAGTGCCAACCCGAACGCGACGGCCCGGCTGGCCAGGAACATCTCCTTCAACGGCGACATCCGGGTCCCGGTGCTCACCATGCACACCACCGGTGACGGCCTGGTCGTGCCGGAGAACGAGCAGGCGTACCGCAGCGTCGTCGACCGGGCCGGCCACGGCGGCCTGCTCCGTCAGGTCTTCGTCGACCGCGCGGGCCACTGCGCGTTCACCCCGGCCGAGACCATCACCGCGGTCCAGACGCTGGAGAACCGGATGTCCACCGGACAGTGGAACGTGCCGAGCCCGGCCGTGATGAACGAGGCGGCGGCGGCGCTCGGACCCGACTACAACATCTTCTCCGCTGGCAACAGTGTCGTCCCGACCGCTCCGGCCTTCGTCAGCTACACCCCGGCCAGCTACCTGCGGCCGTGCGAGGAGTTCCCGCACTTCTGATCGAGGTCAAAAGATTAATTGGGCCGAACGGGCCTGGCGCCTGCCCCGGTCCGCCTAGCTCGCCACGCGGCCTCGGCCGCCCCTATCGGGGTGCACGCAGGACCCTGGACGAACGGCCAGATCTCCTCGGCGATGCAGCGCCAGTCCGCGGTCGCGGACAGCTCGCCGAGGAGCGCGAACAGGCCCAGGTTGATCCGCTGCAGGATCACGTAGGACCTGGGAATCTGCACGTAGGCGGCAAGCGGGCTGCGGAAGTCGAAGAAGCGCCTGGTCACTGCCGAGGCGTAGGCTCCGGTCATGGTCCGCGAACCCCGCTCGCGGACCGTGTCGTAGAACACCGCCATGTGCTCGACGATCATGTCGGTGGGCAGCGGCGCATCAGGCATCAGGAAGCCGGCGTCCTCCATGGCCCGGCGGAACGCCTCGGGGTCGTTGTCCACACATAGGTGCTTGACCATCTCGACCAGCGGCCGCAGTTCGTCGGTGGTGAAGTACTTGACCAGGCCGAAGTCCAGGAAGGTGACCCGGCCTCCGCCGTGGAAGAGGTAGTTGCCCGGGTGCGGATCGCCGTTGAAGGCCTGCGCCTCGTACAGGCTGCGGAACACGAAGCGGTAGATCGTCTCCGCGGCCAGGTCGCGCTCGGCCTGTGACCAGCTGGCGAGCTCGGCGAACCGCGCGCCGTCGGCCAGGTCGCTGGTCACCACGCGGCGGGTCGACAGCTCGGCGACGATCTCCGGAACAACAATGGTCGGGTGGCCCCGGTAGTAGCGGGCGAACATCTGCTGGTTGCGGGCTTCCCGGCGGTAGTCGAGCTCCTCGGTGACGCGTTCCCTCAGCTCGGCCAGCAAGGCGTCGACGTCCTGGCTCGGCGCGGTGATCTTGAGCATCCGGCGCAGCAGCGCGACGTTGCCCAGGTCGGCCTCGATCGTCTCGGCGATGCCCGGGTACTGCACCTTCACCGCGACCGCGCGGCCGTCGAGGGCGATCGCGCGGTGCACCTGCCCGATCGAGGCGGCGGCGATGGGTTCCGGATCCCAGGTGGCGAAGACCCGCTCGGGTGGCCGGCCCAGCTCTTCGGTGATGACCTGCGCGGCCAGTTCCGGGCTCATCGGCGGCACGCTGTCCTGCAGCCGGCTAAGCGTCCGGCGGGCGGCGGGGGCCAAGCCGCCGTCGACGTAGCTGGCCATCTGGCCCAGCTTCATCAGCACGCCCTTCATCGTCCCCAGGGTGGCGGCGACGTCCTCGGCGGTCTGCAGTGCCAGGTCGTTCCGTAGCGCTTCCCGGTGCTCGCCCGCGCTCGCGAAGAGCCTGGGCGCGTTGCTCGCGTACCGCGCGCCCCCGCGCGCCGCCAGTCGCAGCGCCGTCAGGCCGCGCTCGACCCGCAAGCTGCCACCCCCGAGCCTGGCCCCCCGGCGCCGGGCCAGCACCAGGCCCGCGATCGACGCGCCGCTCAGCGCCACGACGACGGCGAGCTTGGTGTATTTCACGCCTTTCTCGCCGAACGCATCCGTACCGCCAGCCGCTGCCGGGCCTCGAGCACGCCGGGTTCGGCCAGGAAGACCGCGTCGAGCACGCCGAGGGCCTGGCGGATCTCGGTCCGCCGCGCGGCCGTCAGCGGCGGCGGCTCGGGGTAGCCGTACATCTGGCGAGCCCAGCTGGGCAGCGCCGTAACCGCGGCGTCCCTGATGTCCTGCCACAGTTCGGCGATATCCTCGTCCAGGCCGGGCGGGTCCAGCAGGTAGCCCATCGACTCCGCGGCCGCGGGCGTGCGGCGCAACTCGGGACGGACGCCGGCGATGTACCGCTCGAGGGTGGCCACGCTGTCCGGGATCATCTCGGGCGGGACGCCGAGCAGTGCGGCGGCGACGGTCATCTCGGCCACGTACGCGTCGGCGTCCGCGTCCGTCAGCGGCGTGCCGAACAGGGCGCTGGCGGCGAGGCCCGAATCCACCAGCGCGGCGTGCACCCACAGCAGCAGCGCCGGGTCGCCGGCCGCGTACGGCTGGCCGGTCACCGTGTCCACGCCGCGGACATGCTCGTGGATGGCCCGCACCCGCTGCGCGACCCGGCGGGCGCTTCCCCGGTCCCCGAACGTGACCGTGACCTCGTAGGCGGAGGTGGCTGCGAGCCTGCCGACCGGATCGGTCCGCCAGTCGCTGTGCTGGTCGACGCCGGCCATCGCCAGCGGGTGCAGCGCCTGCAGCAGCAGCGAACGCAGCCCCGCGACCGGTGCGGACAGGTCGGCGCTGACCCGCCAGGTCACGCTCGCGGGCCCGAAGAACCCGCCGTCTTCCGGCGCGGTTGGCACCGCCGATGCGTAAGCGGCAGCCGACCGCTCGACCAGGCCGGCCGCGGCCGCATAAGGCTCGGCGGTCATGCCGTACCCGGCCGCAGGCCGGCGAACAGGTCGTCCTCGGGTAGCGGAGCGCCGGTAGTGTCACCGACCCGGATGAAGTGCTCGCGGCCGAAGGTGAGTTCCGCGATATCCGGCGGGATCTTGCTGAACCACGACTCGGAGATCTGGCTGCCGTGCGCGAACAAGGCGTCGCGTTTGCGGCCGAGCACCGGCCGGATGTCGACGGTGGTGGTGATGCGCTGCTCGGACGCGAGCGCGGCCCGCTGCCGTTCGGAGTCCATGTCCTCAAAGTCGGGCACCTCGGCGCCGAGTTCGCGCAGCGCCTCCCATATCTTCCGCCAGTCGCTGCCGCGCATCGCGCTGAGGTAGAGCTTGGCCACGGTCCCGCTGTCCGCCACGGCGGCCTGCGCCGAACGGCTCGCGTGCACGTGATCGGGATGCTGGTACGGCCCCTGATCGTCGTAGGTGACAAGTACCTGCGGCCGGTACCGGTCGATCAGGCCGGAGATCTGCGCCGCCACCTCCGCCTGCGGCACGTTCCAGAACGCGTCCGGCCGGTCCTTATACTCCCAGTCCGGCATGCCGGAATCGTGATAGCCAAGCAGTTCCAGGTCGGTCACGCCCAGGATCGCGCAGGATTCGCGCAGCTCAGCCAGGCGCTGCCGGGCAACCTCCTCCTCGTCGTGTCCGTTCTGCCCGGGTTTGACCCCGCCGGGTGCGTCCCCGAACTCGCCGTTGGTGCACGTCACCACCACGGTCCGGATGCCCTGGGCGGAGTAGGCCGCCAGCACCCCGCCCGTGCTCGATGCTTCGTCGTCGGGGTGCGCGTGTACGGCCATCATCGTCAGCGTTTCTGCCATGATCCCAGAGTGCCCGACGAGTAGGCGATTCTCCCAATCGGGCTGGGCCGGGCGGGCCGCGGACCGGCCCGAACGGCTGCATTGGCATCAAAACGTACCTAATACCGTGCTATGGCGGCGAGCACGGCCAGCATGAACGTGGTCAGCGCGCCGAAACCGTGGACCACCGGGATAAAGGGGAGCAGCTTGAGCCGGGACCGCTGCCGGGCCGGGAACGGGTCGGCGAGCAAGCTGGCGATCATCTCGTCGGTGACGATGTCTTCCCGGGGGGGCACTCCGCCCCCCGGGGACACCCCAGACCCCGATGGCCCGGAGCCCCGCGCTTCTTTTTCTTCTTCCGGGAGGACCCATCCCCCCGGGTCCCCCTTGGGGGGGACCTGTTCCCCCGGATCCCCCTGGACGGGAATGACGACGGGGTACGGGGTCCACAGGGTGACGGTGCAGACGCCCAGGCCGATGGCCGCGGTGATCAGCACGACGCCGAGCCAGGCCAGCGGCTCCCAGTTCGTCTTGACGAAACCGGCCCAGATCGCCAGCCCGGTCAGAGCCGCGCTGGCGTGGCCGAACACCACCGCAGGCGGTACGCCGACCCCGGTGGCGCGCTGTCGGCGCAGGCCGCCGCGAGTCACCCAGGTGCGCAGCATGTAGACGCCGATGCCAGCGGTGAGTACCCAGACGACCAGTGCCGCGACCGCCATCATTGATGGAGCGTACCTGGGCGGGATTCAGCTGCGATAGCCCCGTTTAGCGCTGGTTTTCCGGCGCGTCGTCGAGGGCTTCGGGATGCATCCGGTTGTAGTGCTGGGTCAACACCGCGCTGGCCTGGCCGGGCCGGTAGGCCAGGGTGCGTCCGCATACCTCGCAGCGCGTTACGGGAAGCCGGGAAACCGTCACCGGGAAACGGGAAGATTCTGACCTGGTCATTGGATCACATCATGTCAGATAAACGAGGCGGCTTCACCACGGGCGCTGGCTGAAATCTGGGCGACACGCGCCGGATGTCCGGGTCTTGCTGCGGGTCGGCTAACAGACTTGGACCATGATTGACGATCTCGCGGAGCTGGACCTGCCGGCCGAGGATGCGTTGCCTCTGTCTGGCCTGGGTGGCGTGCGGGACCGGATCGGCATGTGGCGCGCGCTGCTCGACCGGCCGCTCACGTCCTACTACCTCGTGCTGGGCATCACCACGCTGCTGCTCGGCCTCGGCCTGGTCATGGTGCAGTCCACCGCGTCGGTGGTCGACCTGACCGCGGGGCTCTCGCCGTACTCCGACTTCAAGAAGCAGCTTCTGGGTGCCGCCGTCGGCCTGCCGCTGATGTGGCTGGCGGCGCGCTCGTCGCCCCGGCTGTTCCGTGCCTTCGCCTACCCGCTGCTCGCGGTCGCCGTGGTCGGGCTCTGCCTCACGCTCATCCGCGGCGTCGGCGTCTCGGAGAACGGCGCGGCGCGGTGGATCGAGATCGGCGGCCAGCAGGTCCAGCCGTCCGAGATCGCCAAGCTCGCCCTCGCGGTGTGGGGCGCGGACCTGCTTGCCCGCAAGGAGAAGCTGGGCCAGCTGGCCGACTGGCGGCACATGCTGGTGCCGCTCATGCCCGGTACCGCCGTGCTGTGCCTGCTGGTGATGGCGGGCGACGACCTCGGCACCACGCTCATCCTGCTGGTCATCTTCCTCGCGCTGCTGTGGGTCATCGGCACCCCCGGGCGGGTGTTCTCCGGCATGCTGATCCTGATGCTGCTGGCCATGGCGCTCATGATCGTCTCGACGCCCTACCGGTTCGAGCGCATGGTCAACTTCCTCAGCTCGCAGGGCGGTGCCACTGGCGCCAACATGCAGCCCATCCAGGGCAAGTACGCGGTCGGCTCGGGCGGCATCTTCGGCGTAGGCCTCGGCGCCAGCCGGGAGAAGTGGGGCTGGGTGCCGGAATCCACGACGGACTACATCTTCGCCATCATCGGCGAGGAACTCGGGCTGGTCGGCACGCTGTGCGTGACCTTCCTGTACGGCGGCCTGGCCTTCGCCGGCCTGCGGATCGCCCGGCGGGTGCCCGACGTGTTCTCCCGGCTGGCGGCGACCGCCATCACGGCCTGGATCGTCATGCAGGCCCTGGTGAACATCGCCGCGGTGATCGGCTTCGTGCCCCCCGAGGGGGTGCCGCTGCCGCTCGTCTCCGCCGGGCTTTCCTCCTTGCTCGTGACGCTGATCGCCCTGGGCATGCTGATGTCGTTCGCCAGGTGTGAGCCAGGCGCCCGTGAGGCTTTGGCCGCACGTGGCCCCAGCTGGCCGCTGCGCGTTCTAAGCTGGCTCGGTCTATCAAAGCGCCGCCAGAAGAAAACGGCACAGTAAAAAGGCGCCAGTTAAGCGGCACAGTTCAGGGACGTGGCATGAGGGCACTGCTTGCTGGCGGCGGGTCCGCCGGTCACATCGAACCAGCGCTGGCGCTGGCCGACGCCCTGCGCCGGATTGACTCCGGCGCGGAGGTGACCTGCCTGGGCACGGAACGCGGCCTGGAGACCCGGCTGATCCCGCTGCGCGGGTACCCGCTGGAACTCATCCCGGCCGTGCCGATGCCCAGATCCGTGACGCCTAAGCTGCTCACAGTGCCCGGCCGGCTGGCGGGCGCCGTCAACGCGGCCGCCGCCGCGATCGACCGGACCGGGGCGCAGGTGCTCGTCGGGTTCGGCGGGTACGTCGCCACGCCGGCCTACCTCGCCGCCAGGAGGCGCAAGATCCCGATTGTCGTGCACGAGGCGAACCCCAAGCCGGGACTGGCCAACCGGCTTGGCGCCAGGTTCACCACGCACGTCTTCACCGGCCATCCGGACACCCAGCTCAGGAACGGCAAGTACCTCGGCATCCCGATCAGGCGCGAGATCGCCGAGCTGGACCGGCTGGGCCTCGGCGACAAGGCGCGCACCCACTTCGGCCTCCGACCCGACCTGCCCGTGCTCCTGGTGACCGGCGGCTCGCAGGGGGCGCGGTCGCTGAACGCCGCGGTGTTCGGGGCCGCCGAGTGGCTCCGCGACGCCGGCGTCCAGGTGCTGCACATCATCGGCCCGCGTAATGGCCATGACGCTCCGGTCACGTCCGCCGGAGTGCCCTACGTGGCCACGAGCTACATCGACCGGATGGATCTCGCGTACGCGGCGGCGGACTTCGCGTTGTGCCGGGCCGGCGCGATGACCTGCGCCGAGCTGACCGCAGTCGGCCTGCCGGCCGCCTACGTGCCGCTCCCCATCGGCAACGGCGAGCAGCGGCTGAACGCGGTGCCCATCGTGCAGCGAGGCGGCGGCATGCTGGTGGCTGACGGCGACCTGACCCCGGCGTGGATCCGCGACACATTGCTGCCCGTGCTGGTCAACATCGACCAGGTGGCGGACATGTCAGAAGCGGCCGCCTCGCTCGGGCGCGGCGACGCGGACCGGTGGCTGGCGGAGGCGGTCGTCGAGATCGTGGACGGGAAGGGTGCCGGTGGCGGTCCAGATGCTCAAGAGCCTGATGCTCAGTAAGCTGATGCTCAGTAAGCTGATGATGGCGGCTGAGCCGGTGTCCGCCGTCCGGCTCGGCCGGGTGCATTTCACCGGCATCGGCGGAGCGGGCATGTCCGGCATCGCGCGGATCATGCTGGCCCGGGGCATCCCGATCTCCGGCAGTGACGCCAGGGGCTCGGCGCTGCTCGACGAACTGCAGGCGCTCGGCGCCAGCGTGTACATCGGGCACGCGTCAGGCAACCTCGGCAGCCTCGGCCCTGGTGACACGCTGGTGGTGTCGAGCGCCATCCGTGCCGACAACCCGGAACTGACCGAGGCGACCCGGCGCGGGATGCGGGTGCTGCACCGGGCGGCGGCGCTGGCCTCGGTCATGGCCGGCCGGCGGGTAATCGCGGTCGCGGGGACGCACGGCAAGACCACTACCACCTCGATGCTCACCACGGTGCTTCGTGAGTGCGGTGCCGATCCCGGGTACGTCATCGGCGGGATCCTCACCGAGACCGGGCTGGGCGCGGAGGACGGGGCCGGCCTGGACTTCGTCGCCGAGGCCGACGAGAGCGACGGGTCGTTCCTGCTGCTGTCGCCTGACGTCGCGATCATCACTAACGTCGAGGCCGACCACCTGGACAACTACGCGAGCCTGGCGGACATCCAGGCGGCGTTCACCACGTTCGGCCAGCAGGTCACCGGCATGGTGCTGAGCTGCGCGGACGACCCGGGCGCGGAGGCCGTCGCGGCGCGCCTGGATCCCGCGCGCGTCCGCCGGTACGGCGAGTCAACCCGCGCCGACTACCGGCTCGCCGACGTCGCGTCCCGGGGGATGGCGATCAGCTTCACCGTGGCGGCTGACCATGGCCCGTTCGGCGAAATCTTTGCCCAGATGACGGTGGATGTGCCGGGTTATCACAACGCGCTGAACGCCACCGCCGCCTTCGCGGCCGCCGTCGAGCTCGGCTTCGCGCCGCCCCGGGTGGCGGCGGCCATCGCGGGCTACCAGGGCGCGCGCCGCCGGATGGAGCTCAAGGGGGAGGCGCGCGGGGTGCGGGTACTCGACAGCTACGCGCACCACCCGACCGAACTCGCCGCCGACCTGCGGGCGGCCAGGGACATCGCGGATGGCACCAGCCAGGGCCGGGTCATCGCGATCTTCCAGCCGCACCTGTTCAGCCGGACGAGGATCTTCGCGAACGAGTTCGGCGCCGCGCTCGGGCTGGCCGACGAGGCCATCGTGCTCGACGTGTACGCCGCCAGGGAGGACCCGGAACCCGGCGTCACCGGCCAGCTCATCGTGGCTGCCGTCCCGGGCGGGCACGCCAGGTTCGTGCCCGACCCGGCCCAGGTCGCCGCGGTGATCGACGCGATCGCCGAGCCTGGCGACCTGGTGCTGACCATGGGGGCCGGGGATATCACCGCGCTCGGGCCGCGGCTGGTCGAGACCCTCCGGGGCCCGCGGGGGGTGCCAGGGGGGTCGTCCCCCCGTGGATGACACCGCGGGAGTGACCGGCCCCAGCGGCATCATCCGGGACGGCGCAGACCCGCCAACCTCCCGTCATGAAGCCGCTGGTGACAGCCCGACTTCTGGTGTTAATGCGGTACCTCGTCGGCGTCCGCGCCACCCCCGCCGCCGCTGGCGCGTGGCGTGGTTCGCGCTGGCGGCCGCGGGGGCCGTCGGGGCCGCCGTCTGGGTCCTGTTCGGCTCGCGGCTGCTGGTGGTCCGTTCGGTGACCGTCACCGGGATCCACCTGGTGCCGAGATCCGAGGTCCTCGCGGTAGCCGGCGTCGAGCCAGGTACGCCGTTGATCCGCGTGAACACCGCCGAGGTCGCCGCGCGGATCGACACCATCAGGCAGGTGCGCAGCGCGCTGGTTCGCAGGTCCTGGCCGGACCGTGTGGTCATCGTGGTGCGCGAGCGGACGGCGGCGCTGGCCCTAAGGGCGCCGGGTGGGGGGTACGACCTGGTGGACTCCGGCGGCGTGGTCGTGCAGTGGGTCGCCAATCGTCCCACGGACCTGCCGCTCTATCCGACCGCGGCCCCCGTCAGCTCACTGCGCGGCGATCCGGATCTCGCCGCGACCGCCGCCGTCCTCGGCGAACTGCCGCCCTGGCTGCGGCGTTCGGTGGCCTCGGTCACCGCACCCGAACCGGATCAGGTGACGTTGCGGCTGGCCGACGGGATTACAGTGCTCTGGGGCGGCACCGACCGGGCCGGGGCCAAGGCCGCCGAGCTCACCGTTCTCATTCCGGCTCACATGCATTATTACGATGTGAGCGCACAGGGATCTGTGCTGACCAAGTGATGGGCTCCGATGCCCAAGACACGCCGATCCGCGACACGCTGAGCGGTTCTCGCGTGGTTAGTTGACCCAGGTGCCATCCGACCCTACTGTCCGTATCAATCGTGCGGTCGGCAAAAACTCTAAATCTTAACCTGAAGGTGAGACCTTATGGTGACGGAACACGCCCTAGCGTTGAATTCCGCGTCACCGAAACAAGGCGGAGGTTTCCCGAGCCCAGGGCCGTGATCGACGGGAATTAACTCCCGCCGGGATGGCAGCCAGCGAAATGGCAGCCAGTGAAATGGCAGAGTAACGAGCGGAAAGGTACCCTCCTCGTGGCAGCACCGCAGAACTATCTGGCGGTTATCAAGGTCGTCGGAATCGGCGGTGGCGGCGTCAACGCCGTCAATCGCATGATCGAAGAGGGACTCAGGGGCGTCGAGTTCATCGCTATTAATACCGACGCGCAGGCGTTGCTCATGAGCGACGCCGACGTCAAGCTCGACGTCGGCCGCGAGCTCACCAGGGGACTGGGCGCCGGCGCCAATCCCGATGTCGGCAACAAGGCTGCCGAAGATCACCGCGAGGAGATCGAGGAGGTGCTCAAGGGCGCCGACATGGTCTTCGTCACGGCCGGCGAGGGCGGCGGCACCGGCACCGGCGGCGCGCCGGTGGTCGCCAACGTGGCCCGGTCGCTCGGCGCGCTCACCATCGGCGTGGTGACCAGGCCGTTCGGCTTTGAGGGCAAACGCCGGGTGGTGCAGGCCGAGCTCGGCATTGAGAAGCTGCGCGGCGAGGTCGACACGCTGATCGTCATCCCCAACGACCGGCTGCTGTCCATCTCGGACCGGCACGTGAGCGTCCTGGACGCGTTCAAGGCCGCGGATCAGGTGCTGCTCTCCGGTGTCCAGGGGATCACCGACCTGATCACCACGCCGGGGCTGATCAACCTGGACTTCGCCGACGTGAAGTCGGTCATGTCCGGCGCCGGCTCGGCGCTGATGGGCACCGGCTCCTCGCGCGGCGACGACCGCGCGGTCGCGGCGGCCGAGATGGCCATCTCGAGCCCGCTGCTCGAGGCGAGCATCGACGGCGCGCACGGCGTGCTCCTATCCATCCAGGGCGGTTCGGACCTCGGCCTGTTCGAGATCAACGAGGCCGCTCAGCTGGTCTCCAACTCGGCGGCCATCGACGCGAACATCATCTTCGGCGCGGTCATCGACGACGCTCTCGGCGACGAGGTCCGGGTGACGGTCATCGCGGCAGGCCTGGACGAGACCCGGAACGGACGGGGCGCGGGCAGCGCGGGCGCCGCCGATTCCGGCAGTTCCTCCTTCAGCAGCAACGGCTCAAGCGGCGCGGCGTTCGGCGCGCCCGCATCGGGCACCAGCGCGGGCAGTTTCACCGGCGCCGACCCGAAGACCGACCCAGTTCCGGCTCCGGCGGCCGCACCCCATCCTGGGCCTGCCGCCCCGGAACCGGGCTCGGCCGAGGCCGGCCAGGCTGGCCGCGACGGGTTCAGCGCCGGCCAGGCCACGGCCGCCTACGGCTACAACGGAGCCTCCCCGGCCGCCGCGCCCGATACCGGGCTCGCATCGGTCTCCGGGGCCGTCCCGGACTCTATTCTCCGCGCGCCAGTCCCGGACGACGGGCTCGCGACGCCAACCGACCTTCCCGCCGAGCCCAGCCAGGCTGTGCCGCCCGCTCCGGCCCCAGCGCCTGCTCCAGCCTCCGCCCCGGTCGCGGCCGGGGCGGCGGCCTACGAGATGCCCAGGCACGAACCGGGCCGGCCGGAGCGGGTCGCTGTGGCTCCGGACGCCGCTGACTCCTCTTCCTACCGCCCGGCCCACGCCGAGGGGGCGGCGAAGACCTTCGATGTCGCCACCACGCGCCGCCGCCCCGTCGTCTTCGAGGAAGACGACGACCTGGATGTTCCTGACTTCCTCAAGTGACCGACCCTGGCCGGCGGGAAGAACTCGCCCTGCGGCTGGCCGAAGTCCGGCGCCGCATCGCTAAGGCCTGCGAGGCGGCCAGGAGGGACGTCAGCGAGCTGACGCTGATCGCGGTGACCAAGACCAGGCCCGCATCCGACGTGCGGCTCTTGAGCGAGCTCGGCATTGCCGACGTGGGGGAGAACCGCGATGCTGAGGCCGCGCCCAAGGCCGCCCAGTGCGCCGACCTAAGCCTCACGTGGCACTTCATCGGGCAGCTGCAGACGAACAAATGCGCCAGCGTGGTGCGCTACGCCAGCGTCGTGCACTCGGTGGACCGGCTGCGGCTGATCCGCGCGCTGGGGCGGGCCGCGCGCGGAGCCGGACGGGTGATCGAGTGCCTGGTCGAGGTCAGCCTGGACGGCGATCCGGCCCGCGGCGGGGCGGTGCCGGACCAGGTTCCGGTCCTAGCCGAGGCGCTGGCCGCCGAGGAGGGGCTGGTCCTCGGCGGCGTGATGGCCATCGCCCCGCTCACCATGGAGCCTGCCGACGCGTTCGCGCGGCTGCTTGTCAGTGCGGCGGCCGTGCGCGCGGTCAGGCCGGCCGCCACGGTGATCTCGGCCGGCATGAGCGGCGATCTCGAGGCCGCTGTCGAAGCTGGCGCGACACACCTGCGAATTGGTACGGCGTTGCTCGGCGATCGCGGGCCCGGCGTCAGGTAATGTCCCACGCGTGCGGCCGAAACGGCTGACGGAAACGGGTACAGGCTGGGAGGACTGAAGGATGGCCAGTGCCATGCGGAAAATGGCGGTCTACCTCGGCCTCGTGGAGGATGACCACCGTTACCAGGACAAGTACGACTCCTACGGTGAGTACGAGGACTACGACGATCAGGCGGACCAGGCTGAGCCGGCTGACGAGGCCGACCTGCGCGGCGGGGTAAAGCACGATGGGGAGACAGCTGGGGGTTACGTCGGCTATCAGGCCGCCGACTGGCGCGCTGAGCACGTCTCGCCCCAGACGACCGATCTCGCACGTATTACGACACTGCATCCTCGCACTTACAATGAAGCGCGTACTATTGGGGAACACTTCCGCGAGGGCACTCCGGTGATCATGAACCTGACCGAGATGGTCGACAGCGACGCAAAACGTCTCGTCGACTTCGCGGCGGGCCTGATCTTCGGCCTGCGCGGGAGTATTGAGCGTGTGACGAACAAGGTCTTCCTGCTGTCGCCTGCGAACGTCGAGGTGACCGCGGAGGACAAGGCTCGCATAGCAGAGCGCGGCTTCTTCAACCAGAGCTAGTCGGCAAGCAGTGATGACGTGACGCTGATAGGTAACCAGGCCGGGACAGCCGGCCCCGAGGGCAGGGTGGATTTGTGCAGTACCTGAGGGAAGTCCTCACTTATGTGCTGACGATCTACCTTGTGGTCTTGGTCGGCAGGATGATTTTCAGCTGGGTGCAGGTTTTCGCCCGCGACTGGCGTCCGTCAGGCATACTGCTGGTGATCGCCGAGGGTATCTTCACGATTACAGATCCGCCGCTGAGATTCCTGCGCCGCTTCATCCCGACCCTCCGGCTCGGCATGGTCGCCATGGACCTCAGCTTCATGGTTTTGTTCATCGTTATTCTGATCCTGCTTGAAGTGGTCGTGCCGCGCCTTTGATTCGGGTACCGTCGTGTGGAACACGGTCCAAGTGCGCCGAGGAGACGAGATGCCGCTGACGCCTGCGGATGTGCGGAACAAGCAGTTCAGTACGACCCGGCTCAGGCCCGGCTACGACGAGGAAGAGGTTGACGCCTTCCTCGACGAGGTCGAGGGCGAGCTCGACCGGCTGATCCAGGAGAACGAAGAGCTCCGGGCCAAGCTGGCGGAAGTCCTGCGCGGTGGTAAGTCGGCGGTACCCGCGTTGAGTTCTCCGCTGTCGGACCCGAAGCCAGACATGATGGCGCCCGAGCGCATGGAGCCGGAGCGCAGGCAGCCTGATCCGGTCATGATGGGCGGGATGCCGCACATCGAGGACAACATGGACACGGCCGCGCGCGTGCTCTCTCTCGCGCAGCAGACTGCCGATCAGGCCATCGCCGACGCCCGCCGGGAGGCCGACGAGACCCTGGGCCGCGCCCGCCGCGAGGCGGATGAGGTGCTCACCAAGGCCAGGCGCCAGGCGGAGCAGATCACCGGCGACGCGAGGGCCCGGGCGGAAAGCCTGGAGCGCGATGCTCAGGAGCGGCACCGTCAGGCCATGGGCTCGCTGGTCCAGACCCGCGAAGAGCTTGAGCGCCGGGTCGATGACCTGCGCGCATTCGAGCGCGAGTACCGCAGCAGGCTGAAGGCCTACCTGGAAGGCCAGCTGCGGGACCTGGAGGCAGGTGTCGCAGACAGCGGAACCTTCCCCCCGATGGGGTCGGGGACGCAGTCATCGATGCCACCCGCCCTCGCGCCGAGCGGCGCACGTAGTGGCGGTCCCGGCACGGGCCAGTATGGCGTCTCCGACGTTGTGCAGCACTCTGGTGGTTTCCGCACGAATGAAGGAGCGCCCTCGCGCGAGCGTCGGTAGGCCATAAGGGACCTGAGCGGGGACCGCTGGGAGAACGCATGTGATTCGCTTCAGTGCGTTTCTCGTTGTCGTCGCGGTCGGACTGCTAGTCGCTGGTGTGGTCACGAGCAAGCTGTTGCTCGTCTACATCGCGATTGGCGTGAGTGGTGCGGCCCTGCTAGCGCTGGGCATAGGTGCCGCCGTCAACTGGCGTGAGCTAACCGGCAAACCCAAGACGGCCCCGGCTGAGACCAGCGCGCAGGGGCCCGTCGCGCAGCCAGAGGGGCCCGCCCCGGCCCCGCAGGCTCCGGCCCCACAGGTCGTCCCCTCCCTGGCGGCCTCGCAGCCGAAGCCGCCCGCAACGGCAGCCGCCGGAGTGGCCCCCGCCGGGTCCGGCTGGCCCGCCACCGCTTCGTCCGGCCCCTCCCGGGCCGGTTACCTGCCCATCGAGCAGCCGCTGAGAGCCCAGCCCCCTCGGGCCACCTCATCCCCGTTCCAGCCCGCTGCCGCCGCCCAGCCCGCTGCGACCCAGGCCGCCAGGTCGGCCCCGGCCCAGCGTCCTCCGGCCGCGTTTACGCGACCCCAGGCACCCGCACCTGCCGTGCCTGCCCAGCCCGCAGGAACGCCCGTCCTGTCCCGCGGCGAGGACGCCGCCGGATCCCCGATGGCCGCCGAGCGCAAGCAGCCGGAGAAGGATCAGCCGCCCGCCAACGGCCAGGACGCTGCGGACCAGCCGTCCTCTAGCGCTGCCTCCGCCGTCGCGGAAGCCCTCGCGAGCCCGCAGGCCGACCAGCCCGAGCCAACCAACCAGCCTGAGCTAGCCGACCAGCCCGACCAGTCCGAGCCAGCCGACCAGTCCGAGCCAGCCGACCAGTCCGAGCCAGCCAACCAAGCCGAGCCAGCCGACCAGGCCAAACAGCCTGATCAGGCCGAGCCTCCCGCCGAGCCCGAACCCGTCGGCCCCGACCCCAACCTAGAAGTGACCGTGGTCCCCGGTGTCCCCAGGTATCACAACGCCCAATGCATGCTCATCCGCTTCATGGGCGAGAACGACCTGGAGAAGATGACCCTAGGTGCCTCCCGGAAAATCGGCTGCACCCCCTGCCGCGCTTGCCTCCCGGATCAGCCTGATAAGGCTCCCGAGTAACCGCGCGCCTAAGCGCGCTTGAGCCAGAACCGCAGGCCGAGTTCAGGCTCCGCGTGCTCCGGCGCGTCGCCGGTGGCCACTTCAGGCCCGTACTCGGTGGCTAGCACCTCACCGGCGATCCGCGAAGCGTGCTCGGTCAGCGCCGCGGCCAGGTCCTCATCGCTCGCCGACCAGCGCAGCGCGATCCGGTCGGTGACATCGAGGCCGTCGGCCTTCCTGCCCTCCTGGATGAGCCTGATGACCTCGCGCGCGAGGCCTTCGCGGCGCAGTTCCGGGGTGACGGTGGTGTCGATCGCCACGGTTTCGCCCGCGTCGGTGGCCACCGCCCAGCCCGCCCGCGGCGTCTGGGTCACGATGACGTCGTCCGCGCCGACCGGCACGGCCTCCTGGGAAACTCCATCGACCGTCACCGGTACCGTGCCGCCTGCCAGCACCGCGGTGGCGATGTCCGCGGCCGGGACGGCGGCGATGGCGGCGGCCACCGCGGGCGTCCTGGCCTCGAACCGTCGGCCGAGGTTGCGGAAGTTCGGCTTGACCGCGTAGTCGACAAGCTCACCGGCCTCGAGCCCCAATTCGCCGAGCTCGTCCACGTTCAGTTCCGCGGCGACCAGCGACCGCAGCTCGGCCGGCAGGTGATCGAAGCCGGCCGCTCCGATCAGCGCCCGGCGCAGCGGCTGCCTGGTGCGGACCGAAGCCCCCGACCGAGCCGACCGCCCCAGCTCGACCAGCCGCCGGGCCAGCGCCATCTGCGCGGAAAGCTCCACGTCGATCAGCGAGAGATCGGCCGCGGGCCACGACGCCAGGTGCACGGACTCCGGCGCCCCTGCGGGCCGCAGCACGCCCCAGAGGTAATCGGTCACGAACGGCACGAAGGGCGCCATCAGCAGAGTCAGCGTGGTCACGCACTCGTACAGCGTGGCGAACGCCGCCGCGCCCGCCAGGGACGAAGGCCCGTCCCAGAACCGCCGCCGCGACCGGCGCACATACCAGTTGGACAGGTCGTCGATGAGTGTCGCGAGCCGCCGCCCGGCGGCCGCCGTGTCAAAGGCCTCGAGCGATGCCGTGACATCCCGGACCACCGCGTGCAGCTCGCTGAGCACCCACCGGTCGATCAGCGGCCGGTCCGCGACGGGCGGGGCGGAGGAGAGGTCCGCGGCCGTCCAGCCGCCCGCGTTCGCGTACAGGACCAGGAACGAGGCCGTGTTCCAGTAGGTGAGCAGCACCTTCCTGACGATCTCGTTGAGCACGTCGTGCCCCACCCGGCGGTCTCCCCACGGCGAACCCGAGGCCGCGAAGAACCAGCGCAGCGCGTCGGCGCCGTGCGCGTCCATCAGCGGGATCGGCTCGAGCACGTTGCCCAGGTGCTTGCTCATCTTCCGGCCGGTCTCGTCCACGAGCAGCCCCACGCACACGACGTTCTCGTACGCCGAACGGCCGAACACCAGCGTCCCCACGGCCATCAGCGAGTAGAACCAGCCTCGGGTCTGGTCCAGCGCCTCGCAGATGAACTGCGCCGGATACGACGCGCGGAACTCCTCCGCGTTGTGCAGCGGCGCGCCGTGCTGCGCGAACGGCATCGCGCCCGAGTCGTACCAGACGTCGATCACCTCGGGTACCCGCTGCGCTAGGGCCTGGCACTGCGGGCAGGAGAACGTGATCCCGTCTACGAACGGCCGATGCGGATCGAGCCCGGTCAGGTCCCGCCCGGCTAGCTCGGACAGTTCAGCCAGCGAGCCGACGCAGGTCAGGTGGGACTCCGAGCACACCCACAGCGGCAGCGGCGTGCCCCAGTACCTGGTCCGGGACAGCGCCCAGTCCACGTTATTCCGCAGCCACTCGCCGTAGCGGCCGTGCTTGACCGTCGCCGGGTACCAGTTCGTCCGCTCGTTCTCGGCCAGCAGCTTGTCCTTGATCGCGGTGGTCTTGATAAACCACGAAGGCACCGCGTAGTAGAGCAGCAAGGTGCCGCACCGCCAGCAGTGCGGATAGCTGTGCACGTGCCGCTCGGACCGGAACAGCAGGCCGCGGTCGCGAAGATCGCCGATCAGCCGCGGATCGGCGTCCTTGAAGAACATCCCACCGACCAGCGGCACGTCGTCCTCGAAGTGCCCGTCGGGGCGGATCGGGTTGACCACGGGCAGGCCGTACGCCCGCGACGCCTCCATGTCGTCGGCGCCGAACGCCGGCGCCAGGTGGACGAGCCCGGTGCCATCCTCCGTAGTCACGAATGACCCTGGAACCACGATATGAGCGTCAGGGATTTTGATGATGCCGAACGGAGGCTGGTAACTCGCCCCGACCAATGCCTGCCCGCGGAACCGGGCGGCGACGTGCCAGCCATCACCGAGCACGCGGGCGAACAGGTCGTCGGCGACCACCACCCGGTCGCCATCGCGGGACCTGCGCGCCACCACATAGGTGGCGTCCGGGTGCACCGCCACCGCGGTGTTGGAGACCAGCGTCCACGGCGTGGTCGTCCAGACGAGCAGGTCGGCGCCCTCGAGCTCGCGCGGCGTGCCCTCGGGCAGCGTGCGCAGCCGGAACCTGACCGTGACGGCCGGGTCGGACACCGTCTGGTAGACGCCCGGCTGGCCCATCTCGTGGTCGGAAAGCGGGGTGCCGCAGCGCGGGCAGTACGGGCTGATCCGGTGGTCGCGGACCAGCAGCCCGCGGGCGTAGATGTTCTTGAGCGACCACCAGACCGACTCGATGTAGCTCGGGTCCATGGTCCTGTAGGCGTGGTCGGTGTCGGCCCAGTAACCCATCCGCCGCGACATCTCGAGCCACGCGTCGACGTACCTGAGCACCGACTCGCGGCAGCGCGCGTTAAACTCGGCGACCCCGTACGCCTCGATGTCCCGCTTGCCGGTCAGGCCGAGTTCCTTCTCCACCGCGACTTCGACCGGCAGCCCGTGGCAATCCCAGCCGCCCTTGCGCGGGACGTGAAACCCCTGCATGGTCTTGAACCTGGGGAACAGGTCCTTGAAGGTGCGCGCCTCCACGTGATGGGCGCCGGGCCTCCCGTTAGCCGTGGGTGGCCCCTCGTAGAAGATCCACGCGGGCCCGCCCGCGGTCTGCCTCAGTGACCGCTCGAAGATCCCGGCATCCTGCCAGCGGGTGAGTACCTCATGCTCAAGCGCGGGCAGGTCGACCTGCGCGGGGAGCGGCTGGAATCCCTGCACCGGCCCAGCGTAGCTGAACCCCGGATAGGCTTTCTCATCATGAACGCCAGGCCGCCGATGTCCGCAGCTCCGCGGCCTGACGCTGCCGGGCTCCCGGTACGGCCGGGGGAGGGAGTATGCGAATCCTGCGGCCAGCCGATAGGCAAGGCACGCGTGCTGGCGTTCCCGCAGGCGACCCTGTGCGTGACCTGCAAGCAGCGCCAGGAACGCCGCTGAACGGCCAAGTTTCCGCCCCGCCCGCGCGGCCGCGCCGGGTGGGGCTGCTGCTCGCGGTGGCCGTGTTCGTCATCGCGGTCGACGTCGTCTCCAAGGCCATCGTGGTGGCCAGGATGCCGGATCATGCGCCGATCCGCCTGCTCGGCGGGCTGCTGACGATTACGCTGACCCGTAACGGCGGGGCCGCGTTCAGCATCGGCACGTCGATGACGATCGTGTTCACGGCCATCGCGCTCGGCGTGATCATCTATATCCTGCGCGCCGCCAGGAACCTGCGCAGTATCGGCTGGGCCATCGCGCTCGGCCTGCTGCTCGGCGGGGCCACCGGCAACCTGCTCGACCGGATCTTCCGCGCGCCGGGGTTGTTCCAAGGGCACGTGGTCGACTGGATCGAGCTGCCGCATTGGCCGGTCTTCAACCTGGCCGACTCCGCCATCGTCTGCGCCGGCGTACTGGTCGTGCTGCTCGCGTTGCGCGGGATCCGGCTGGACGGCACCAGGGTCGCCCAGGAATCCGCATGATGACTCCAGGCGAGCGCCAGGTCGCGGTGCCCGACGGCCTGGACGGCGAGCGACTCGATGCCGCGCTGGCCAGGATGTTCGGGCTGTCCAGGTCCCGCGCCGCGGAGCTGATCGGTGACGGCATGGTGCTCATCGACGGGCGGACCGCGTCGAAATCGGATCGCGTGCTGGCCGGGGATCCGCTTCAGGTCACGCTGCCGCAGCCGCGTCCGGCCGAACCCCCGCGTCCGGTCGAAGGCCTGGTCGTGCTCTACGAGGACGACGACATCGTGGTGGTGGACAAGCCCCGCGGCGTCGCCGCCCACCCGACGCCCGGCTGGTCGGGGCCGACCGTCACCGGCGGGCTGATCGCGGCCGGGCACACGGTAGCGACTAGCGGCGCCGCCGAACGCCAGGGCGTAGTACACCGGCTGGACGCGAACACCACCGGCGTCATGGTGGTGGCCAAGAGCGAGCGGGCCTACAGCGCGCTCAAGCGGGCCTTCCGGGAGCGCACCGTGGATAAGCGCTACCACGCGCTCGTGCAGGGGCACCCTGATCCGCTCCGCGGCACGGTGGACGCGCCGATCGGCAGGCATCCGTCCGGTGACGGCCGGTTCGCGGTGATCAGCGACGGCCGCCCGAGCGTAACCCACTACGACACGCTGGAGGCCTTCCGGGCCGCCAGCCTGGTCTCGGTGCACCTGGAAACCGGCCGCACTCACCAGATCCGGGTGCACATGGCGGCCCTGCGGCACCCGTGCGTCGGCGACCTGCTCTACGGCGCCGACCCGGTACTGGCCGCCAGGCTCGGCCTGACGCGCCAGTGGCTGCACGCGGTCAGCCTGACGTTCGCGCACCCCGGCGACGGCCGCGAGGTCACCTTCACCAGCGACTACCCCCCCGACCTGGCCCACGCCCTGGACATCCTGCGAGCCGAAAGCTGACCCGTATGGAGATTGCTGAGCACGTTGACATGCTGCGCCGGCAGGGCGGATGGCTCGCCGATGCGGCCGAACAGGCCGGGCTTGACGCGCTCGTGCCGCCGTGCCCGCCCTGGCAGGTCCGGGACCTGCTGCGGCATACCGGGTACATCCACCGCTGGGCTACCAAGCACCTCACCGAATGCCCTGATCACGTCCTGGACGGGCCGCCGGAAGAGGAGATACTGCGCGGCGGTGCGCCCGACCCCGAACTGCTCGGCTGGTTCCGCGCGGGCCATGCCTCGCTGGTCGAGACCCTGGCAACCGCCGATCCCGCCCTGGAGTGCGCGACCTTCATGGCCGCACCGTCCGCGCTGGCGTTCTGGGCGCGGCGGCAGGCTCACGAGACCGCCATCCACCGGGCCGACGCCGAGAGCGCGTCTGGTGTCGTGCCGGACTACGCGCCAGACTTCGCCGCCGACGGCATCGACGAGCTGATCATGGGCTTCGGCCAGCGGCGCAAGTACCGGCCGGAGACCTCAGCCGACGGCGGCATGCAGGTCCTGGCCACCGACACCGGCGACGCCTGGCACTTGGACGTCAACCAGGGCCGCATCCAGGCGTACCGCGGCCCTGGCCCAGGCGGCTGCATCGTTAGCGGCCCGGCGTCCGGCGTCTACCTGTTCCTCTGGAACCGCTCCGGCGACGCCCAGGCCAACGTGACGGTCACCGGCGACCGCGGCTTCCTGACCGCCTGGCAGTCCAGCGTCCGCGTCCGCTGGGGTTGACTGACTCAATCATCGGCGTGTAACGGGCCTGGATGCCGCGCTGTCCTTCGCCGGGGAGTACACGCGCGCCGCTTCACTGCTCGATGCTGTAGGCGCCGACTACCGCAGGTACCTGCCGCCGACCGACTCGTACGTCCTCGACTGCGTCTACCACGCCGACGCCGAGATCGGCGAGCCGGACAAGGCCCTGGCGCAGCTTTCTTCTACGTGCAGAACGGCCGACGCCGCGGCGGATGAGGACGAGGCGGACAAGGTCCTCGGCTCCCGTTTCGTCATCGCCCAGATGCTCGCCGCCGCCGGGTACCCCGACGAGGCATTGACCGAGCTCAGAGCCCTCCGCCCGCTCCTGGCCAGTACCTTCGGCATCGACTCCACCCAGGTCCGCAACCTCGATAAGCAGATCAGTCGGCTGAGGTCAGCCTAGCCGCCGCCCGTCCGGAAATGTCAGATCCTTGGGCTAGAGTCAAATGCATGTTCGATACAAAAGAGTCAGTCTCCGACGATCCGACTCCGGTGCCGCTGGAGCGCCTGGAGGCGCAGATCTGTGAGCTGGCCGGGCACCTGACCGCCGCGACGTGCCGGTTCTTGCTCCTGCTGGCCGATTTCGACGCCCGCCAAGGCTGGGCGTCCTGGGAGATGAACAGCTGCGCGAGCTGGCTGTCGTGGAAGTGCCAGATGTCCTCAGGCACCGCCCGCGAGCATGTGCGGGTGGCCCGGGCGCTGCGGGATCTGCCGGTGATCCGCGCGGAGTTCGCGGCGGCGCGACTGTCCTACGCCAAGGTCCGGGCGCTGACCCGGATCGCCACCCCGGCCACCGAAGCGGGGCTGGCCGAGATCGCTGGGCCGATGACCGGGAACCAGCTGGAGCGGTTCGCCCGGGCGCACCGGCAGGTGAGCCGGGCCGATGATGCGGCGGCGCGGGTGCGGCGGCGGCTGGCCTGGCGGTTCGAGGAGGACGGGTCGCTGGCGGGCACCTTCTGTCTGCCGCCGGCGGCCGGGGCGGTGTTGCTGAAAGCTTTGCGCGCGGCGGCCGGGGACCTGGAGCACCCGCACGAGGAGGAGGGGGTCGGCGTTTCCGCGGAAACGCCCGCGGCCGCCGGCCCGGTGGTCGCGACGTCCTCGAGCCTGGCTGATGCGCTGCTGGTGGTGGCCGAGGCGTTCCTGGCCGGGAAGGTGGCCGCGGCCGATGATCCGGAGGTGTACCAGGTCGTGGTGCACGTCGGCGCCGATGCCCTGGACACCCCCGGCGTCGGCCCCGCGCCCGCTCCCGACCCAGCCGGCGTTTCCGCGGAAACGCCCACGTCTGCCCTGCCGGTGCCGGGGGATCCGGCGGACCAGACCCGGTGCCACGTGGAAGACGGCCCGGCCATCAGCGTGTCCACCGCGCAGATGCTCGGCTGTGCCGCCGCGCTGTCCTGGATGCTGCACGACCGCGACGGAAGCATCCTCAGGCTGGGCCGCCGGCGGCGGCGGCCGGGCGCGGCGCTGCGCCGGGCGGCCCGGGAGCGGGACAAATGCCGGTGCCGGTTCCCGGGCTGCGAGTCCCGCCGGGTCGACCTGCACCACATCGTGTTCTGGAGCCACGGCGGCCGCACCGACCTGGACAACCTGGTCAGCTTGTGCAAGTACCACCACATGCTGGTGCACGAGCGCGGCTACCTGATCGCCGCCAGACCCGGCGGCACCTTCGCCTTCTGGCGCCCGGACGGCACTGCCCTGCCGTCCAGCCCGCCTCTGCCGGAGCCCGCTGGGGCCATCGGGGACTGCCACGAGGCCGAGATCACCGAGGACACGATCATCCCGCCGTGGTACGGCGAGCGGCTCGACCTGGACCACGCCATCTATACCTGCCTGGCCAACGCCCGTACCCCGGAGGAACGCCAGGCCCAGCGGGAGCCGGGACAGGGTCCCGCCCGCGATCGCGTGCAGGTCTTCGAACCAGAGGGCTGGCCCGACCGGATACGCCAGTACTACGCCGAGCACCCCATACGCCAGTACTACTACGCCGCATGACCGCCCGCGCCAGAACTCGGGCGGCCGAGCCGGCGCGCCAGACCGGCGGCGCCGCCCCGGCTCGACTAAGGTAATGAGCACCGGTTGATGACTACGCGCGCTGTCCAGCTGAGATCCGCAGGGCTGCGTGCGCTGTCCAGCATGCCCTGAGGAGGCGAATCGTCATGGCAGAGTCCGGTGCGCCGTTCGCTCACCTGCACGTGCACACCGAGTACTCCATGCTGGACGGTGCTGCCCGGCTGAAGGACCTGTTCGCGGAGGTCAAGAGCCAAGGCATGACGCATGTGGCGATGACCGACCACGGCAACATGTTCGCCGCCGCGGAGTTCCACCGGCAGGCTAAGGAGGCCGGCGTCACGCCGGTAATCGGGATCGAGGCCTACGTCGCGCCGGAATCCAGGAGCAACACCAACCGGATCCTGTGGGGCCAGCCGCACCAGAAGAAAGACGACGTCTCCGCCTCCGGGGCCTACCTGCACAAGACCATCTGGGCGCGGAACAAAGAAGGCCTGCATAACCTGTTCAAGCTCTCCTCCCGCTCCTACGCCGAGGGCTGGCTGGTCAAGTGGCCGCGGATGGACAAGGAGATCATCGCGGCGCACGCGTCCGGGCTGATGGCTTCCACCGGCTGCCCGTCGGGCGAGCTGCAGACCAGGCTGCGGCTCGGCCAGTTCGACGAGGCGCTCAAGGGAGCGGCCGAGTGGCAGGACATCTTCGGCAAGGAAAACTACTTCCTCGAGCTGATGGAGCACGGCCTGGACATCGAGCGCCGGGTCCGCGACGGCCTGCTCGAGATCGGCAGGAAGCTCGGCATCCCTCCGGTCGTGACCAACGACTCGCATTACACCCGCGAGCAGGACGCCACCAGCCATGACACCCTGCTGTGCATCCAGACCGGCAAGACCCTGGCCGACGCCGACAGGTTCCGGCTCGAGGGCGGCGGCTACTTCATCAAGCCCGCGGTCGCGATGTACGGCATCGACGGCAGCGACTACTGGCAGGAGGGCTGCCGCAATAGCCAGTTGCTGATCGCCGACCGGGTCGACGCCAGCGGCATGTTTGAATTCGTCAACCTGATGCCGCGCTTCCCCATCCCCGATGGATTCGAGTCCGAGGATGAGCTGTTCCGCGCCGAGGTGTGGAAGGGCATGGACCGGCGCTATCCGGGCGGCTACGACGAGCAGCGGCGCCAGCAGGCCGAGTACGAGATCCAGATGATCTGCCAGATGGGCTTCCCGGCCTACTTCCTGGTGGTCGCGGACTTCATCATGTGGGCGAAGAACAACGGCGTCGCGGTGGGCCCAGGCCGCGGCTCGGCGGCCGGTTCGATCGTCGCCTACGCGATGGGCATCACCGACCTGGACCCGCTGGTCCACGGCCTGATCTTCGAGCGCTTCCTCAATCCCGAGCGCGTGTCCATGCCCGACATCGACATCGACTTCGACGAACGTGGCCGCGCCGACGTGATCAGGTACGTGACCCAGAAATGGGGCTCGGACCGGGTCGCGCAGATCGTCACCTACGGCACGATCAAGGCCAAGGCCGCGATCAAGGACTCCTGCCGGGTGCTCGGCCACCCGTATGCGCTGGGAGACAGGATTACCAAGGCGTTCCCGCCGGCTGTGATGGGCAAGGACATTCCGTTGTCCGGGATCTTCGACGAGGCCCACCCCAGGTACAAGGAGGCGGGCGAGCTCCGCTCCCTGTATGAGGCCGAGGCGGAAATCAAGGAGGTCATCGACACCGCCCGCGGGATCGAGGGGCTGGTCCGCCAGCCGGGCGTGCACGCGGCCGGCGTGATCATGTCGGCCGAGCCGCTGACCGATCACATCCCGGTCTGGACCCGGCACTCCGACGGCGCGGTGATCACGCAGTTCGACTACCCGACCTGCGAGGGCCTCGGGCTGCTGAAGATGGACTTCCTCGGCCTGCGCAACCTGACCATCATGGCCGACGCGGTGGCGGCGATCGAGAAGAACCGGGCCATCTCCATCGACCTGCTGACCCTGCCCCTGGACGACAAGCCGACCTACGAACTGCTGGCCCGCGGCGACACGCTCGGCGTGTTCCAGTTCGACGGCGGTCCGATGCGCTCGCTGCTGCGGCTGATGAAGGCGGACAACTTCGAGGACATCTCCGCCGTCGGCGCGCTGTACCGGCCCGGCCCGATGGGCGTCAACTCGCACACCAACTACGCGCTGCGCAAGAACGGGCTTCAGGAGATCACGCCCATCCACCCAGAACTGGCCGAGCCGCTGCGCGAGGTGCTCGAGCCGACCTACGGCCTGATCGTCTACCAGGAGCAGGTGCAGAAGGCCGCCCAGATCCTGGCCGGATACACGCTTGGCCAGGCCGACCTGCTGCGCCGGGCCATGGGCAAGAAGAAGAAGGAGATCCTGGACAAGGAGTTCGTCCCGTTCCGGCAGGGCTGCCGGGAACGCGGTTACTCCGACCAGGCGATCCAGGCCGTCTGGGACGTCCTGGTGCCGTTCGCCGACTATGCCTTCAACAAGGCGCACACCGCGGCCTACGGCCTGGTCTCGTACTGGACCGCCTACCTGAAGGCGAACTACCCCGCCGAGTACATGGCCGCGCTGCTCACCTCGGTGGGCGACGACAAGGACAAGTCAGCGCTGTACCTCAGCGAGTGCCGGCGGATGGGCATCAAGGTGCTGCCGCCTGACGTCAACGAGTCGGTGGCGACGTTCGCGCCGGTCGGGAAGGACATCAGGTTCGGCCTGGCGGCGATCCGCAACGTAGGCACCAACGTGGTCGAGGCGATCATCGCGGCGCGCAAGTCCAAGGGCGAGTTCACTGGCTTCACGGACTTCCTGCGCAAGGTGCCCCTGGTGGTATGCAACAAGCGGGTGATCGAGTCCCTGGTCAAGGCGGGCGCGTACGACTCGTTCGGGGACCCGCGCAAGGGCCTGGTGCTCGTGCACGAGCAGGCCGTCGACGCCGTGATCGACATCAAGCGTAACGAGGCCATCGGGCAGGACTCGTTGTTCGGCGGCGACGCCGAGGCGGAGGCGGTCTTCGACGTCCCCGTCCCGGCCGGGGAGTGGGACAAGTCCACCCTGCTGAACTTCGAGCGCGAGATGCTCGGGCTTTACGTCTCGGACCATCCGCTGTTCGGCGTCGAGCACATCATCGCCAGGGAAAGCGACTGCTCACTGGCCGACTTGATGGCCGATGACGCCGAGCGGCCCCGCAGCGGCGACCGGTCCGACGCGCAGATCGTCAAGATCGGCGGCATCTTGTCCGGGGTGCAGCGGAAGGTGACCAGGCAGGGCAATCAGTGGGCCGCGGCCACGCTCGAGGACCTGGGCGGGGCCATCGAGGTGCTGTTCTTCCCGCAGACCTACCAGCTGTACGCCACCTCGATCGCCGAGGACGCGGTGGTGGTGGTGAAGGGCAAGGTGGACCGCCGGGACGATGCCCCCAAGCTGATCGCCATGGACCTGGCCATCCCGGACCTGTCCGTAGATGACTCGGGTCCCTTCGTGGTGTCGATGCCGGTGGCCCGGTGCGTGCCACCGGTGGTGGAGCGGCTCCGCGAGGTGCTGGCCACCCACCCCGGCCCGACCGAGGTGCACCTCAAGCTCCGCGGCCACGAGCGCACGACGGTGGTCCGGCTCGACGACAAGCTCCGAGTAGCCACCTCGCCCGCCTTGATCGGCGACCTGAAGCAGCTACTCGGCCCGGCCTGCGTCAGCTAGCCGTGCTTGGTTTAACCAGCCCGGGTGCCGATGAGCTGGTCGATAAAGGTGCGGTACATCCGCAGCGTCTCGCGCAGCCCTTCGGTGTCGGCGTTGGTGCCCTCGCCCCACCGGTCGCGCAGCGAGCGCTGCTGCTCGGCGATGGCGCGCTGCCTTTCCTCGATGGCCCGCTGACGCTCCTGGATGGCCGCTTCGAGCTTGGCGGTGACCTGGGCGACGATGTCGGCGGCCTCGGTCACCGAGGCGTGCGGGTCGTCCACGAACTTGAACTGAACCTGCTGCCATTGCTCGAGGTACACCGTCGCGTCCGGGATGAGGTTCCCGTACGTCAGGTCGCTGAAGTCACCCAGCGTCCCGGCCGCCTCGCCGGGCCGCGACTCAGTGGCCACCGAGGTGCCAACGGAGGTGCCAGCAGCGTGTCGTCCTGTGGTCCCCGTCACTTCACCGGTCGTGACATCACCTGCCGGGACGCCACCGGCTGAAGTCCCACCCGCTGGGGCGCCATTGGCCGGGGCGCCATTGGTTGCCTCGCCGACCTGATCCTCCGGGTACGGCGCTGACGTGGCCCCGTTGCCCGCGTGCGCGGTGGTGCCGAACATGTCCGGCTGAGTCGCCAGGTGATCCGCGGCGTCCGGGCTGGCTTGCCCGGTCGCCTGGTCCTGGCGGGCCAGCGGGTCCGTACCCGTCCGGTCTGTACCCGTCGCCGGCACCGGAACGTCACCCGTCGCCGGCACCGGAGCGTCCGAAGTGGTGACGGCGACCGCCTCGTCCCGGTCGGCAGTGGACGCAGCAGGCTCGTCCCAGTAGTCGCCTTTCCGCTGAGCCTGCGGGGCCTGCGGGGCCTGGGGGTCCGCGGCCTGAGCCGCCTGATCCTCTTCGTCCCGCTCAGGCCCGCCGCCGCGGAGAGCCGAGGCCACCTTCTGGAAGCGGGTCATCGACTTGGACTCCCCGCTGGCGTACTCTTCGTTCTCGTCGTTGGGGACGGCATCGTCGCGGACGACGTATCCAGGCCCCCTCGTCTGGCCGTACTGATCCTGTGTCATGGGAACCATCCCTCCGTAAGTGCCTATCGAGGTGTGTAAGTGCCTGCCGAGGCATGCGAGTGCCTAGCGGGGCGTGTCCGCGGTCCGGTTGCCGTTCTCTGCGGCCAGGTCGTTGTCCGTACCTGCGAAGCCACTGCCAGTACCAGCGAAGCCACTGTTCGTGCCGGCACGGTCGCTGTCCGCCCCGGCAAGGTCGCTGTTGGCGGCGCGGTCGCGGATCTCCGCCACGCGGTCACGCTCGGGCTGGCCCTGACCTTCGCGCAGGCCAGTCAGGTCTTCGAACAGCGCGCGGTAACTGATCATGGCTTCCCTGAGCTGCTCAGTGGTCGCCGCTTCGGTCCGCAGGCCCACCGTCTGCCGGTAGCTCTCAAGCGAGCCGGCGTGGTAGAAGGACAGGGCGTCCATGCTGGCGTCCCTGTCGTTGGTGGGGTATCCGCGGTCTCGCATGACATCCCAGATCAGCGTGCTCGCGGCGGCGACCGCTTCGGCCGGGGTGTCAACGAACCGCTCCTGGACCGTGGTCCAGTCGCCGCTGTAGCTGGCCTGCTGCTCCGGCGAAAGCTCGTGAATTCCGAGCGCCTCGACGCGCCGCTGCCGGGCGGCCAGCTCGACGTCAGCTTTACTCCTGTTGCCCAGCTGCTGAGCTAGGCGGTCGTACTCCGGGCCGAACTGGCGGCGCAGCCGGGCCCGCCGCATTTCGCGCGAGGCCACCACGACTGCCGCCACTACGACGATGACGACGATGACGATACCTATTATTGCTCCGGTCGACATTATGACCTCCGTGAGGTGTCGGAACGACACCCCGACTCCCCTCGATAAACCGGGCTAAACAGGCAGTGAGATTGTCAGGCCCCGGTCAGGCCCCGGTCAGGCCCCGGTCAGGCCCCGGTCAGGTCCCGGTCGGGCCCCGGTGGGGTTGCGCCTGACGGCGGCCAGCGCGCGGATGACCGTCTCGCGCTCACTGGGCCCGAACGTCCTGGGACGACGCTACCCTCGAGGCCATCGCGTCGATCCTGCCTGAGGTACATGCCATCGAGCCGAAGACGACCTGACGAGTACGATCGTGCCCGGGCGCTGAAGATGAAGGCGACGAAAGCGAGACCGAGGGAGGACCCACGAAGGGGCGACTGGCCGCGTTCGTGGCGGCTCTGGCGGGCAGCGCGGTGCTCGGCGTGGCGGCCGGGGTCATCTGGACCGCGGTGGCGCCGCGGGCGCTGTTGCAAGAAATCGGGCCCGGCGAGGCCGAACTAGTCAACGCGGAGAGCCACGCGTTCATCGTCGCCGACGCCTGGTTCTGCCTGATCGTCGCGGTCGGCGGAGCGATCACCGGCGTCGTCGGCTACCGCCTTCTGGTCCGCCGGGCCGACTGGCCCGCGGCGGCCGGGCTCGTCCTCGGCGCAGTGGCAGCTGGCCTGCTCACGCTGTGGATCGGCGAGAACATCGGACTCGGAACCTACAACCACCTGCTCGCCACCAGCCGAAACGGCGCTTTCTTCTACGCGTCGCTGGGCCTCGGGGCCAAGAGCGCGCTGGCGTTCTGGCCAGGGCTCACCTCGGTCATCATCCTGCTGGCCGAGTACGGCGGCCGTCGTACCGCCGAGTCGGCGGCGGGGTCAGCCGCCGGGCCCGACGTGCCCGGGCCGTCCGGCATGTGGACAACTGGCCCGGCCGGGGGGCACGCTCCGTAGACTTAGGCAGGTGATTTCCCGTATCGACCTGCGCGGCCACGCCCCCGGCAGCCTGAGCCGAACCACCCTGGCCGGCGTTCTGCCGCGTGCCACGACCGATGTCGAGGCGGCCGCGGCGCAGATCAGGCCCGTCTGCGACGACGTCAAGCGCCGCGGTGCCGAAGCCGTCCGCGAGTACACCGCCCGTTTCGACGGCGTCGACTTGGCCACCACCCGGGTGCCGCAAGAGGCCCTGGACGAGGCGCTCGCCGGGCTCGACCCGGACGTCAGGGCCGCTCTCGAAGAGGCCATAAGGCGCACCAGGCGCGTGCACCAGGCGCAGCTGCCAGCCGAGACCCCGACCCGGGTCACCGGCGGGCTGACCGTCACCGGCCGGTTCGTCCCGGTCGGGCGGGCCGGGGTGTACGTCCCCGGCGGGCTGGTGGCCTACCCGTCTTCGGTCGTCATGAACATCGTCCCGGCCCAGGTCGCGGGCGTCGATGTGGTCGCCGTGGCGTCACCGCCGCAGGCCCGCCTCGGCGGCCTGCCGCACCCGAGCGTGCTCGCCGCGTGCGCGCTCCTCGGCGTGCGCGAGGTGCACGCGGCTGGCGGGGCGCAGGCGCTGGCGATGTTCGCCTACGGCACATCGGACTGCGCGGCGGCGGACGTCATCACCGGGCCGGGCAACGTCTACGTGGCCGCGGCCAAACGGGTGCTGCGCGGCGTGGTGGGCACCGACGGCGAGGCGGGCCCCACCGAGGTGGCGATCATCGCCGACAACACCGCGGACCCCCGCTTCGTCGCCGCCGACCTGGTCGCACAGGCCGAGCACGACGAGCTCGCGGCCTGCCTGCTCGTCACGACCGACGCCGCCCTAGCAGAAAACGTCGAGGCCGAACTCGCCCGGCAGGTGCCCACCGCCAGGCATCGCGAACGGGTGGAGAAAGCCCTGGCCGGCCAGTCCGCCTGCGTGATCGTGGACGACCTGGACGCGGCCCTCGCGGTGAGCGACGCGTGGGCGCCCGAGCACCTGGAGATCCAGGCCAGGGACGCGGCCAAGCTGGCCGCGCGGGTCAGCAACGCGGGCGCGGTCTTCGCGGGTCCGTACTCGCCGGTGTCGCTCGGCGACTACCTGGCTGGCTCGAACCACGTGCTGCCGACCGGGGGGACCGCGCGGCACACCAGCGGGCTCTCGGTGTTCCCCTTCCTGCGCCTGGTGAACGTGGTGGAGTGCGACCGCGAGACCCTGGCCGCCACCGCGCCGCTGATCGACGCGCTCGGCGGCGCCGAGGACCTGGACGCCCACGTCCAGGCCGTGCGGGTGCGGGTCGGTAAACCGTGACCGGTGCCCAGTCCGTGCCCGTTCGGGATGACCTGAAGGACCTGCAGCCGTACGGCGCTCCGCAGATCGACGTCCCGGTCCGGCTGAACACCAACGAGAACCCCTACCCGCCGAGCCCCCGCCTGGTGCAGGCCGTAGCGGCCGCGGTGGCGCAGGCGGCCGCCACCCTGAACAGGTACCCGGACCGGGACGCGGTCGAGCTGCGCAAGGACCTGGCCGACTACCTCGGGCACGGCTTGACCGCCCGCCAGGTATGGGCGGCCAACGGGTCCAACGAGGTCATCCAGCAGCTGCTGCAGGCCTTCGGCGGGCCGGGACGGCTGGCGCTTGGCTTCGACCCCGGTTACTCCATGCACTCACTGATCGCCCGGGTGACCTGTACCGGCTGGGTCTCGGCAGACCGCGACGAGGACTTCGGCCTCGACCCGGAGCGGGCGGCCGGCGTGATCACCGAGCACCGGCCGAGCCTGGTCTTCCTGACCTCGCCGAACAACCCGACCGGCACCGCCGCCCCGTTGGCGCTGATCGAGGCGGTCTGCGAAGCGGCGCCCGGCCTGGTGGTGGTCGACGAGGCCTACGCGGAGTTCGCCCGGGAGGGGACGCCGAGCGCGCTCACCCTGCTGCCGCGCTACCCGCACCTGGTGGTCACGCGCACCATGTCCAAGGCGTTCGCCATGGCCGGCGCCAGGATCGGGTACCTGGCCGCCGCGCCCGAGGTGGTCGAGAAGCTGCTCGTGGTCCGGCTCCCGTACCACCTGTCCGCCGTCACCCAGGCGGTGGCGAGGGCCGCACTCGCGCTGGCCGCCGAGCCGCTGGCCACCGTCGCGACTCTTCGGGCCGAACGGGATGGGCTCGTCGCCTGGCTCAGGCAGCGGGGCCTCGCGGTGGCGGACTCGGATGCGAACTTCGTGCTGTTCGGCGAGTTCGGCTCGCGGCGCACGGTCTGGCAGGGGCTGCTCGACCGCGGCGTGCTCGTCCGCGAGGTCGGCCCGCCGCGCTGGCTGCGGGTCACGGTTGGGACGCCCGCGGAGATGGCGGCGTTCCGTGCGGCCCTGGACGAGGTGCTCGACTCATGAACCGAATGGCCCGGGTGGAGCGGCTCACCCGCGAGACGCAGATCATGGTGGAACTGGACCTGGATGGCATCGGGGTAGTCGAGGTCGGCACCGGCGTGCCGTTCTTCGACCACATGCTGGCCCAGCTGGGCAAGCACGGCTCCCTCGACCTGACCGTGCGGGCCAAGGGCGACGTCGAGATCGACTCGCATCACACCGTGGAGGACACCGCCATCACGCTCGGCCAGGCGCTCAAGGAAGCGCTGGGCGACAAGTCCGGCATCGCGCGGTTCGGCAACGCGCTGGTCCCGCTGGACGAGACGCTGGTGCAGGCCGCTGTGGACCTCTCCGGTCGGCCCTACGTGGTGCATCACGAGCCGGACGACATGGCCCCGCTGATCGGCAGCTACGACACCACGCTGACCAGGCACATCTTCGAGTCGCTGGCGTTCGCCGCGGGGATCTGCCTGCACGTCAGGGTGATCGAGGGCCGCAACGCGCATCACATCGTGGAAGCCCAGTTCAAGGCCGTCGCCCGAGCGTTGCGCGCGGCGGCGGCGCCGGACCCGCGGGCCGGCGGCATCCCGAGCACGAAGGGCCTGCTGTCCTGATGAGGCGAGCGGGAGACAGAGCGCGGGTGGTGGTGCTCGACTACGGGTCGGGGAACCTGCGCTCGGCGCAGCGCGCGCTCGAGCGGGTCGGCGCGCACGTCGAGGTGACCGCTCTTCGGGATCTTCGGGGTGACGCCGACGCGGCGCTGGAATGCGACGGGCTCGTTGTACCTGGCGTGGGCGCGTTCGCGGCCTGCATGGCGGGCCTGCGCGCGGTCGGCGGGGACAAGCTGATCGCCCAGCGGCTTGAGCTCGGCCGCCCAGTGCTCGGCATCTGCGTGGGCATGCAGGTGCTGTTCGCGGTCGGCGTGGAGCACGGGGTGTGCACCGATGGCTGCGGGGCCTGGCCGGGCGCAGTGGAGCGGCTCGACGCCCGGGTGCTGCCGCACATGGGCTGGAACACGGTCACGCCATCGCCAGGTTCGGTGCTGTTCGCCGGGATCGCCCCGGGGACGCGGTTCTACTTCGTGCACTCCTACGCGCTGCGCGCCCCGGGCGCGCGCGAGCTCGCCGCGGCCAGCGCGCAGATCACGTGGGCCGAGCACGGCGAGCCGTTCGCCGCCGCGGTCGAGCAGGGCACGTTGGCCGCGACCCAGTTCCACCCGGAGAAGTCGGGCGACGCCGGCGCCGCTCTGCTCGCCAACTGGCTGGAGACCCTTTGACTCAGCTCACTCTGCTGCCCGCCGTCGACGTCACCGACTCCCGCGCTGTCCAGCTCGTCCAGGGCGTAGCCGGCAGCGGCGGCCAGTACGGCGACCCGATGGAGGCCGCGCTGGCCTGGCAGCGGGCCGGGGCCTCGTGGATCCACCTGGTGGACCTGGACGCGGCGTTCGGCCGCGGGTCGAACGCGGACCTGCTCGCCGACGTGGTACGCATCCTCGACGTGGCCGTCGAGATGTCAGGCGGCATCAGGGACGACGAATCCCTGATCCGCGCGCTCGGCACCGGCTGCGCCCGGGTCAACATCGGCACCGCCGCGCTGGAGAACCCGGACTGGGTCCGTTCGGTCATCGCCCGGTACGGCGACCGGATCGCGGTCGGCCTCGACGTCCGGGGCGCCCGGCTGGCCGCCCGCGGCTGGACGGCCGAAGGCGGGGACCTGTACGAGACGCTCGACCGGCTGAACGTCGAGGGCTGCGCCCGGTACGTGGTCACCGACGTCCTCAAGGACGGCACGCTGCGCGGCCCCAACCTGGCCCTGCTTCGTGACGTCTGCGCCCGCACGTCTGCGCCGGTGGTGGCCAGCGGGGGAGTGTCCAGCCTGGCCGACCTGCGCGCGATCGCGTCGCTCGTCCCGCTCGGCGTGGAGGGCGCGATCGTCGGCACCGCCCTATATGAGGGCGCCTTCACCCTGGAGCAGGCCCTGGCCGTGGTGGCGTCGTGAGCGAGCAAACGTGACCGTCGCGGTAAGAGTCATCCCCTGCCTGGACGTGGACGGCGGCCGGGTGGTCAAGGGGGTCAACTTCCGCGAGCTACGGGACGCCGGCGATCCGGTCGAGCTGGCCGCCTTTTACGACGCCGAAGGGGCCGACGAGCTGACCTTCCTGGACATCACCGCGTCAAGCGGCGGCCGGGACACCATGTACGACGTGGTGCGGCGCACCGCCGAGCAGGTGTTCATCCCGCTGACCGTCGGTGGCGGCGTGCGTAGCGTGGCGGACGTGGACCGGCTGCTGCGGGCCGGGGCGGACAAGGTCTCGCTCAATACCGCCGCCATCGCCCGGCCGGAACTGCTGGCCGAGGCCGCGAGACGGTTCGGGTCACAATGTGTCGTCCTGTCCGTGGACGCGCGCCGGCGAGGGGGGTCCGGGGGCCAGCACTATTTCGAGGTGACCACGCACGGCGGCCGGGTCGGCACCGGGATCGACGCGGTGGACTGGGCCCGGCGGGCCACCGAGCTCGGCGCGGGCGAAATCCTGCTGAACTCGATGGACGCGGATGGTACCACCGTCGGCTTCGACCTGGAGCTGATCCGGGCGGTCCGCGCCGTGGTGACCGTGCCGGTGATCGCGAGCGGCGGCGCGGGCACGCTCGCCCACTTCGCGCCCGCCGTGGACGCGGGCGCGGACGCGGTGCTAGCCGCCAGCGTGTTCCATTTCGGCACGCTGCGCATCGGCCAGGTCAAGGGCGCCCTGCGCGGCGCCGGCCACCCGGTCCGCTGACTAGATGCCGGTTCCGGTTGCGCCTGAGGTGTCCGGGGCGGCCTCGGACGCGGTCGCCATTGCGGCGCCGACCATGCCGGCGTTGTTGAGCAGCGCCGCGGGCACGATGCGGGCCCGGATCCCGGTCAGCCGCGGCACCCACTTGTCCGCCTCCTTGCTAATGCCGCCACCGAGGATGATGAGGTGCGGCGACAGCAGGGCCTCCATGTGCTGAAGGTAGTCATCGACCCGGCCTGCCCACTTGCCCCAGCTCAGGTCGTGCAGGTCCTTGGCCCGCTCGGAGGCGCGCTTCTCCGCGTCGGTCCCGTGGATCTCGATGTGCCCGAACTCGGTGTTCGGCACCAGCACGCCCCGGGTGAACAGCGCGCTGCCGATCCCGGTGCCGAAGGTCAGCATCAGCACGGTCCCGTTCTCGCCGACACCCGCGCCGAACGTCATCTCGGCCACGCCGGCCGCGTCGGCGTCGTTCAGCACCCGGACCGGGTTGCCCGCGGCCTTGCCGAATAGCGCGCCCGCGTCCAGCCCGATCCAGGCCGAGTCCAGGTTGGCGGCGGTCCTGGTTTCGCCGTCGGTGACCACGCCGGGGAAGGTGATGCCGACCGGCCCTGACCAGCTGAAGGAGGTGGTGAGCTGTTTGACCACGTCGGCCACCGCGTCCGGCCGCGCCGGGCGCGGCGTGGCGATCTTCTGCCGTTCGGCGAGCAGCTTGCCCGTGGCCACGTCCACGGGCGCCGCCTTGATCCCCGAGCCGCCGATGTCAATGCCGAGTGCGTGCATGGCATTAGCGTAATGAATGCTCTGCCTGATCGCCGCGCGGCTGGCGCTCTGCGGGCGGAGCGAGTCAGGTAATATCGCGAGAGGGGACAGATTTCTCCTCAGAGAGGATGTGGCGGATGCGCTGGTTTAAGCTCGCCGCCATCGGGGCCGGCATACTGATCGCGTTCCTGGTCGTCGGCTCGGTGATCGGCTTCATCATTCACGCCGTGACGTACCTGGTGTTCGCCGCGCTGGTGGTCGGTGCGATCGCGGTCGCCATCAAGGTGGCCAGCTCCCGCCGGCAGGTATCGGGCAAAAAGGCCGAACGCGAGGTCCGCGAGCACGACGACAGGCAGTACAACAGGCCGCTGCCGCGGGCCGATGTCGAGCCCGTCTCGACTCCGTACCCACCGGCGTCCCGACCCGCCCCCCAGGACGTGGACGACGAACTGGCCCGCCTCAAGCGCGAGATGGGCGCCTAGCCGCCCCGCTCAGTTCCGGCGCCAGCTCGTCTCGGCGAGCTTGGTCACGGCCGCCTCGATCCCGTCCATGCGGACCCGCGCCGCGGTTGTGCGGCCCATCACCCACATGGTGAGCTCGGCCGGGCTGCCGACGACGGTGACCGCAGGGGTCGCGTTTTTCGCCGTGATGCGGTAGGCGGGGCCGTCCGCGCTTGCTCCGCCGGTATCGATGTCGTCCCTCGCCAGCTCGACACCGACTGGCGCCTTGCGGAGCATGAACCGCGCCATCCGCAGTCGCTGCCAGAGCATGTCTGATTCCCCGTCGCCAAGCGCCCTCGGCTCCCAGCCGGGCGCGGCACGGCGCACGTCCTCATGGTGCACGAAGAACTCCACCGCGTTGGCGCGCTCGTCCACGCCAGGGAGCGCCATCACCGACAGCCGGGGCGGGCCCGACCTGATCATCCGCACCAGGTCGGGGAACGGGGTCCGCGCCCTGATCCGCTGCTGCACGCGGGCCGTGTACCCCGCCAGCGGACCGCCGATCACGCCGCCCGCCGCGTCCGGGCGGCGCTCACGCAGCACCAGGTGCGCGGCGAGGTCGCCGGTAGTCCAGCCTTCGCACAGCGTCGGCACGTCCGGGCCTGTCTTGTCAAGCAGCGCGCACAGCGCGAGACGCTCTTCCCGGGAGTAGCTCACCCGCTGATCGTAGAGGTGATTGCTACCCTGGCTGAAGTACCGGCGCTGTGCCAGCCCGGGGGGCGACCCCCGGACCCCGAGGAAGGAGGGGAACGATGCTTGACCCTGCCATCGCGGCACGGCTGAAGCGGGATGCGTCTGGCCTGGTCGCGGCCATTGCCCAGCAGTACGACACCGGTGAGGTGCTGATGCTCGGCTGGATGGACGATGAGGCGCTGCATCGCACCCTCACCACGGGCCGGTGTACCTACTGGTCGCGCAGCCGCCAGGAGTACTGGGTCAAGGGCGACACGTCCGGGCACTATCAGTGGGTGAAGTCGGTGGCGCTCGACTGTGACGGCGATGCCCTGGTGGTCAAGGTCGACCAGGTCGGCATGGCCTGCCACACCGGCGACCGGACCTGCTTCGACGCCGACGTGCTCGAGGCAGTGACCGGGGAAGCAACCCCCGTGGCGCCGTGACATGCCGGTGATACGCAGGGAGTTCGTGCTGGTGCTGCTGGCCGGCGCGGTCGGTGCCGGGCTGGTCGTGCTCGCCGTCCGCCAGGCCTGGGCGGAGGCCATTTTCACCCCGCCGCGGCCGCTGCCCGCGCAGGACATTTCCGTCACCGGGCAGCAACTCGTCCCGCTGGCCAGTGCGCTGGCCCTGGCCGCGCTGGCCTGCCTGGCGGCGGTGATCGCCACCAGGTCGGTGACCAGGCGCGCCGTCGGCGCCCTGCTGGCTGTCCTCGGCGCCGGCGCGGCGGCGGCCGCGGCGGCCGGCGTGCGGACCGCGACCGTGCTCGCCGCGGCGCGGGCCAGCGCCCTGGACGGCCCCCTCGGCGGCTCGACCACGAGCGGCGCGTCCTCGGGGGGTGCCGTGCACGGGATCGTCATCTCGGGCGCGGGCCGGGCGGTCCTGGCCGGAGCGCCCTGGCGGGCGGCCGCCGTCGCCGGCGCGGTCGTGATCCTGCTGGCCGGTGTGGCCACCGTCTGGCGGGGTCCGCGCTGGCCGGTCATGTCCTCCCGGTTTGAGCGCTCCCAGCGAGCGGGGGCGTCGCCCCGGGCCAACACCGAAAGCATGTGGGAGTCGCTGAGCCGTGACGTCGACCCGACAGTCGATGGCGGGACACGCACCTAGGGTGGGTTTGGGGGAGAAGTAGGGTGGGTTTGGGGGAGAAGTAGGGTGGGCTTGGGGGAGAAAGTAGAGCCCGAGCCCGTCTCGGTCCTGCTGGCGGAACACGAGCCGGAGGTCGCCGATATGTCGGCTCGCTACCTGCGCCGGGACGGGCTGCGGGTCCGCCTGGTGACAACCCCGGAGCAGGCGCTGGCCGAGCTGACCGGTGGTCCGGACGCCGCAGCCGTACTCGACCTGACGATGCCCGGCCTCGACTCCAGGCGCATCCGCCGCGCGCTGGGGACCCCGGTCATCTTCCTGGTGGCCGGGCCGCAGGGGCCCCGTCCGCGCGGCCTGGCCCGCAGCGGCGGGACGACCGGCCCGCGGCGGTGGCTGGCCCGGCCGTTCGGCCCCCGCCAGCTGGTCGCCATGGTCCGCGACGTGCTGGCCGCGCCCGCGCCGTCGCCGCCGCAGGGCGCGGAACCAGCCGGAGCCGGGCCCCGAGGCGGACCTGCCGGAGCCGGGCGGGCCGCCTGCGGGCTCTGGCTCGACGACCGGACCTTGCGGGTCAGGACCGCGGTGGCGGGCGGCCAGCCGGTGAAGCTGACCGCGACCGAGTTCGCGGTCCTGGCGGCCTTGCTTGACCACCCGGGGCGCGTCCTGTCCCGCCGCCAACTGCTCGCCGCCGCGGGCCACCCGGCCGCCGCTGGCCGGGCCGCGGACGTGTACATTTCCCAGCTCCGGGCCAAGCTCGGGCCCGCCGCCGTGATCCGGACGGCCCGCGGCGCGGGCTACGCCATCGATCCATGACAAAGATGGCACCGGCCCGAATTCAGGGGGGCAGTCACGGGGGCACCTGGGTGGCCGGGCTACCATCGGTGGCGCAACAGTACCGATTTGAGGGGACGAGCGAACCGCGTGAGTGTGCTCGACGAGATCCTAGACGGCGTGCGTGCCGATCTCGCCGAACGGCAGCGGCGCGTCTCTCTTGACCACCTGAAGGAGATGGCGCGGCAGGTGCCGTCACCGCGGGACGCGATGGCCGCGCTGAAGGCGGAGGGCGTCAGCGTTATCGCCGAGGTCAAACGAGCCAGCCCGTCACGGGGCCAGATGGCGGCCATCACCGACCCGGCCGCGCTGGCCGCGGACTACGAGGCAGGCGGCGCCAAGGTAATCAGCGTGCTGACCGAGTCACGGCGCTTCGGCGGCAGCCTGGAGGACCTGGACGCGGTACGCCGGGCCGTGCAGGTGCCGGTGCTGCGCAAGGACTTCGTGGTCAGCTCCTACCAGCTGTGGGAGGCGCGCGCGCACGGCGCGGATGTGGTGCTGCTGATCGTGGCCGCGCTCGAGCAGAGCGCGCTGGTCTCGCTGGTCGAGCGGGCCATCTCGATCGGCCTGCTGCCGCTGGTGGAGGTGCACGCCGAGCCCGAACTCGACCGGGCGCTCGATGCGGGAGCCACCGTCATCGGCGTCAACGCGCGCAACCTGGCCACGCTCAAGGTCGACCGCGGGATCTTCGGCCGGATGGCCGGCCGGATCCCGGACGGCATCGTCAAGGTGGCCGAGTCCGGCGTCCGCGGCCCCCGCGACCTACTCGCCTATGCCGCGTCCGGCGCGGACGCCGTGCTGGTCGGCGAGAGCCTGGTCACCGAGAAGGACCCGCGCTGCGCCGTCGCCGACCTGGTGACCGCGGGCTCGCACCCTGCGCTACGAGGAGAACGCGGTTGACGGCCACCACCCACGACGCCCAGTTCCTCCAGCTGGCCCGGTACCAGCAAGCACCGGCAGCCGAGCCCGACATCGCCCCGGTGCCGGACGTCTCCGGCCACTTCGTGGTCGGCGCGGTCGGGGTTGCCGAGGAAGGCGGGGCCTGCGAGGCCCCTGGGGTCGCCTACGGCGGGCGGTTCGCCCCCGAGGCGCTGATGGCGGCGCTGGACGAACTGGCCGCCGCCTACGAGCAGGCGCGCCGGGACCCGGTCTTCCGGGCCGAGCTTGACGGGCTGCTGCGCGGCTACGCGGGCCGGCCGACGCTGCTGACCGAGGCCAGGCGGTTCGGCGAGCAGGCTGGCGGCTGCATGGTGCTGCTCAAGCGCGAGGATCTCACCCATACCGGGTCGCACAAGATCAACAACGTGCTCGGCCAGGTGCTGCTGGCCAGGCGGATGGGCAAGACGCGGGTGATCGCGGAGACCGGAGCCGGCCAGCACGGCGTGGCCACCGCGACGGCGTGCGCGCTGCTCGGCCTGGACTGTGCCGTCTACATGGGCGAAGAGGACACCCGCAGGCAGGCGCTGAACGTCTCCCGCATGCGGATGCTGGGCGCCGAGGTGATCCCGGTCAGGACCGGCACCCGCACGCTCAAGGACGCCATGAACGAGGCCTTCCGCGACTGGGTGAGGTCCGTCGGCCATACGCACTACTGCATCGGATCGGTCGGCGGTCCGCACCCGTTCCCGATGATGGTCAGGGACTTCCAGCGGGTGATCGGCCTGGAGGCTCGCGAGCAGGTGCTCGAGACCACCGGCCGGCTGCCGGACGCGGTGATCGCCTGCGTGGGCGGCGGTTCCAACGCGATCGGCATCTTTCATGCCTTCATCCCCGACGCCGCTGTACGCCTGATCGGCTGTGAGGCGGGCGGCGACGGCCCCGGCCCCGGGCACCATGCGGCCACGCTCACCGCCGGCTCGCAAGGGGTGCTGCACGGCATGCGGACCTTCGTGCTGCAGGACGACGAAGGCCAGACCCTCGGCACCCACTCCATCTCGGCCGGCCTGGACTACCCGGGCGTCGGCCCGGAGCACGTCTGGCTGATGGAAACCGGCCGGGCCAGTTACCGCTCCGTCACCGACGCCGCGGCGATGAACGCGTTCTCCGTGCTGTGCCGGACCGAGGGCATCATCCCGGCCATCGAATCCGCGCACGCCCTGGCGGGTGCGCTGGACGTCGGCCGTGAACTCGGCCCCGGCGGCCTGATCGTGGTCAACTTGTCCGGCCGCGGCGACAAGGACGTGGACACCGCCTCCAAGTGGTTCGGGGTGTGAACAGCATGAGGTGCCAGGGAGACACGCCATGAGCGCCGTCTCGGTGGCCTTCGAGAAGGCGAGCGCCGACAATCGCGCGGCCCTGGTCGGCTACCTGCCGGCCGGGTTCCCCACCGTGGACGGCGCCATCGCGGCCGCCCAGGCCATGGCCCAGGCCGGGGCCGACATCATCGAGGTGGGCCTGCCCTACACCGACCCGCTGATGGACGGCCCGGTGATCGCCGAAGCGGTACAGCGCGCGCTGGCCGCTGGGACCCGGGTCGCCGACGTATTCCGTACCGTCGAGGCGGTCGTGGCGGCGGGCGTTCCCGTCCTGGTCATGACCTACTGGAACCCGGTCGAGCGGCACGGCGTGCGCGCCTTCGCCCGTGACCTGGCCGCGGCGGGTGGCTCGGGACTGATCACCCCAGACCTCCCGCCGGAGGAAGCGGGTGCCTGGCTGGATGCCTCGGACTCCAGCGACCTGGACCGGGTGTTCCTGGCCGCGCCGAGTTCGACCAGCCAGCGGCTGGCCACGATCGCGGGAGCCTGCCGCGGCTTCGTCTACGCCGCCTCGCTGATGGGCATCACCGGCACCCGGGACGCGGTCAGCGGTGACGCGGGCGGCCTGGTCGAGCGGATCCGTGAGCACACCGACCTGCCGGTGGCGGTCGGCCTCGGCGTCAGCAACGGCGTCCAGGCGGCCCAGGTGGCGGCGTTCGCCGACGGCGTGATCGTCGGCTCCGCCTTCGTCCGCCGCCTAGGCGAGGGAGGTATAGACGCGGTCCGGGAGCTAACCGCCGAGCTTTCCGCGGGAGTCCGCAGGGCAGTGTCTTCTTAGCTCTCCTGGGTGGAGTCGTCGCGGGTCGGCCCGTTGCCGCATGCCCTCGGCATGCGCTACGGTGCGCTCGGCGACATCGCTGTTTTCGTCCTCGCCGTGGTGGGCATGTACCTGACCAGACCCGGGCGCAAACCGTCGGCTCGCGCGTACCCCAAGCGAGCTCTGGTAGAGGATTCTTCCGGTGATGTAATGTCTGTGTAACAGGGCCAGTGTCGTCCCCAGCGCACTGATGTGGCGTTTTCGAGAGGCGACGGGAGAGCGCATGGCGGCTGCTGGCCTTTACGACCCCCAGTTCGAGCACGATGCCTGTGGCGTCGGTTTCGTCGCGGACCTGTCCGGACGCGGCGGTCACGATGTGGTGGCCAGGGCACTGCGGGTGCTGTGCAACCTCGAACACCGCGGCGCCCAGGGCGGCGACCCGGGGACCGGGGACGGGGCGGGGATCCTGACCCAGATCCCCGACGAATTCTTCCGCGCGTCGTGTGGCTTCGAGCTGCCAGAGGCCGGTGCCTACGCAGCGGGCATGGCTTTCTTCTCCGCCGAACGGCATCTGGTGACACCCGCCCTAGCCCGGCTCGCCGCCGCGGAGGGGCTGACCATCCTGGGCTGGCGCGAGGTCCCGTTTGACATAACCGCCTGCGGCGACGGCGCGCGGGCGGTGCTGCCCGACGTGCTCCAGATGTTCGTCGCGGGCGCCGAGGGCCAGCGCGGCATGGAACTCGAGCGGATGGCGTTCTGCCTGCGCAAGCGGGCAGAACACGAGGCCGGGGTGTACTTCGCCAGCCTGTCCACCCGGACCATCGTATACAAGGGGATGCTCTCCGCGCCGCAGCTCGGGCCGTTCTACCCAGACCTGTCCGACCCCAGGTACGGCTCGGCGCTCGCACTGGTGCACTCCAGGTTCTCCACCAACACATTCCCGTCCTGGCCGCTAGCCCATCCCTACCGGTACGTGGCGCACAACGGCGAGATCAACACCGTCCGCGGCAACCGCAACTGGATGCGGGCCCGGGAGGCGATGCTGGCCAGCGACCTCATCCCGCATTCCAGGGACGGCCGGGGGATCGAGCGGCTCTTCCCGGTGCTGAATGAGGAGGGCAGCGACTCGGCCAGTTTCGACGAGTGCCTCGAGCTGCTGCACATGGGCGGTCGGTCGCTGCCGCACGCGGTGCTGATGATGATTCCTGAGCCGTGGGAGAACCACGAGGAGATGACGCCGGAGCGGCGCGCCTTCTACCAGTTCCACGCCGCGCTGATGGAGCCGTGGGACGGCCCGGCGCTGATCGCGTTCACCGACGGTTCGGTGATCGGCGCGGTGCTCGACCGCAACGGCCTGCGGCCCGGCCGGTACTGGGTGACCAGCGACGGCCTGGTTGTGCTGGCCAGCGAGGTCGGCGTGCTCGACATCGACCCCGCCACGGTGGTCAGGAAGGGCCGGCTGCAGCCGGGCCGCGTTTTCCTGGCCGACACGGTGGCCGGGCGAATCGTCGAGGACGAGGAGGTCAAGACGGCCCTCGCCGCCGAGCGCCCCTACGAGGACTGGCTGCACGCCGGCCTCATCTACCTGGACGACCTGCCCGACGTGGCTGATTTGTCTGCGATTCCGGGTGCTATAACCCCCGGAATCGCAGACAAATCGATGGACGGGCACGAGCTGGTGACGCTGCAGCGGATGCACGGCTACACCGAGGAGGAACTGCGGGTCATCCTGGCCCCGATGGCGCGGGCCGGCGCCGAGCCGATCGGGTCTATGGGCACAGATACACCCGTGGCGGTGCTTTCTCACCGGCCGCGGCTGGTGTTCGACTACTTCACCCAGCTGTTCGCCCAGGTGACCAACCCGCCGCTCGACGCGATCCGGGAAGAGCTGGTCACCTCGCTCGGCACGATCACCGGGCCGGAGCAGAATCTGCTCGAGCCGGTGCCGGCCTCCTGCCGCCAGATCGTGCTGCCCTACCCGGTGATCAGCGACAACGACCTGGCCAAGATCGTGCACATCAACGACGAGGGCAACCTGCCCGGGTTCGCCTCCCACGTGGTGGACGGCCGCTACGACCCGCGCGGCCGCGGCGAGGGCCTGCGTGCCCGGCTCGCGGCGATCTGCGCCGAGGTCTCGGCCGCGATCGAGGCCGGCGCCCGCCTCATCATCCTGTCCGACCGCGCTCGGGATTTGGGGGGCTCCGCCCCCCCCAGGGGGGTACGGGGGGGCGGGCAGCCCCGGGACAGCACCTCACTCATACCGATCCCGTCGCTGCTGCTGACCGGGGCGGTGCACCACCACCTGATCAAGCGGAAGTCGCGGACCCAGGCCGGCCTGATCGTGGAGGCCGGGGACGTCCGCGAATGCCACCACGTGGCCCTGCTCGTCGGCTATGGCGCCGCTGCCGTCAACCCGTACCTGGCCATCGAGTCGGTCCGGGACCTGGTCCGGCGGGGCATGGCCGGGGACCCGAAGCTGACTGAGAAGAAGGCCGAAGCCAACGTGCTCAAGGCCCTTGGCAAGGGCCTGCTGAAGATCATGTCCAAGATGGGCGTGTCCACCGTCGCCTCCTACACCGGTGCGCAGATCTTCGAGGCCATCGGCCTGGGCCCGGAGGTGATCGAGACCTGCTTCGCGGGCACCACCTCGCGGCTGTCCGGCGTGGGCTTCGACGAGCTCGCCAGGGAGACTAAGCTGCGGGCCGGCCACGCGGCCGGCGGCCCGGGTATGGCGTTCCGGCGCCTGGAAGGGGGCGGTGAGTACCAGTGGCGGCGCGACGGCGAGCCGCACCTGTTCAGCCCGGAGACGGTCTTCAAGCTGCAGCACGCGACCCGCAGCGGCCGGTACGAGATCTTCAAGGAGTACACCACGCTGATCGACGACCAGTCGCGGCGGCTGATGACGCTGCGCGGACTGCTCCGCATCCGGGGCGTCGACGAGGGGAACGGCGCACCTAATCAGGGCGAAGCACCCCGGCCCGTTCGGGTCGATGACGTGGAACCGATCTCCAGTATCGTGCGGCGGTTCGCCACCGGCGCCATGTCCTACGGCTCGATCTCGGCCGAAGCCCACCAGACCCTCGCGATCGCGATGAACCGGCTGGGCGGCCGGTCGAACACGGGCGAGGGCGGCGAGGACCCGGACCGGTTCATCCCGGACGCCAACGGCGACCTGCGCCGCTCCGCGGTCAAGCAGGTCGCCAGCGGGCGGTTCGGCGTCACGAGCGAGTACCTGGTCAACGCCGACGACCTGCAGATCAAGATGGCGCAGGGGGCCAAGCCGGGGGAGGGCGGTCAGCTGCCAGGCAACAAGGTGTACCCGTGGATCGCCAAGACGCGGTATTCCACGCCCGGCGTCGGCCTGATCTCGCCGCCGCCGCACCACGACATCTACTCGATCGAGGACCTGGCCCAGCTGATCCACGACCTGAAGAACGCCAACCCGGCGGCCCGGGTACACGTCAAGCTGGTGTCCGAGGTCGGGGTGGGCACGGTGGCGGCCGGGGTGTCCAAGGCGCACGCCGACGTGGTCCTGATCAGCGGGCACGACGGCGGCACCGGCGCGGCCCCGCTGACGTCGCTCAAGCACGCGGGCGCGCCATGGGAGCTCGGCCTGGCCGAGACCCAGCAGACGCTGCTGCGCAACAAGCTGCGGGACCGGATCGTGGTGCAAGCCGACGGCCAGCTCAAGACCGGCCGGGATGTGATCATCGCCGCACTGCTCGGCGCGGAGGAGTTCGGCTTCGCCAGCGCGCCGCTGGTCGTGTCCGGCTGCGTGATGATGCGAGTCTGCCACCTGGACACCTGCCCGGTCGGTGTGGCCACCCAGAACCCCGAGCTGCGGGCCCGGTTCACCGGGCGGCCCGAGTTCGTGGTGAACTTCTTCGAGTTCATCGCCGAGGAGGTCAGGGAGTACCTGGCCCGGCTCGGGTTCCGCCGCCTGGAGGAGATCATCGGCCGGGCGGACCTGCTGGACTCCGCGCTGGCGGTGGAGCACTGGAAGGCCTCCGGGCTCGACCTGTCCCGCGTGCTCTACGTGCCCCCGCTGCCCGAGGGCGCCGCCCTGACCTGTAAGCAGAGCCAGGACCACGGCCTGGACAAGGCGCTGGACAACACGCTCATCCAGCTTGCCGAGGGCGCGCTCGCCGACGGCCGCCCGGTCCGGCTCGACCTGCCGATCAGGAACGTCAACCGGACCGTGGGCACCATGCTGGGCTACGAGGTGACCAGGCGCTGGGGCGGTGAGGGGCTGCCCGAGAACACGATCGACATCTCGTTCCGTGGCTCGGCCGGCCAGTCGTTCGGCGCCTTCCTGCCGCATGGCGTCACGCTGCGCCTCGAAGGCGACGCCAACGACTACCTGGGCAAGGGACTGTCCGGCGGGCGGCTCATCGTCCGGCCTCCCGCACAAGCCATGTTCACCGCCGAAGAGCAGGTCATCGCGGGCAACGTGATCGGCTACGGCGCCACCGGCGGCGAGATCTTCCTGCGCGGCATCGTGGGTGAGCGATTCTGCGTGCGGAACTCCGGCGCGCTCGCGGTCGTCGAGGGCACCGGCGACCACGGCTGCGAGTACATGACCGGCGGCCGGGTGGTTATCCTCGGCCCGGTGGGCCGGAACTTTGCGGCGGGTATGTCCGGCGGCATCGCCTACGTGCTTGACCTGCCTGAGATCCGGGTGAACATGGAGATGGTCGACCTGGACCAGGTGGATCCGGAGGAGGCTGGCGACCAGAGCGAGGGCAAGTTCCTGCGTGAGATGGTGGAACGCCATCACGCGGAGACCGGCTCCGCCGTCGCGGCCAGGCTGCTCGCGGACTGGGATCCCGGCCGGTTCACCAAGGTCATGCCGAAGGACTACAAGCGGGTGCTGTCCGCCGCGTCGGCGGCCGAGCGCGAGGGCCGCGACGTCGACGAGGCCGTCATGGCCGCGGCGCACGGGTGAGGGGACGGTTATGGCAGACCCGAAGGGTTTCTTGTCCACGCCCCGCGAGACCCCGGTCCGGCGCCCGGTCGACCTGCGGCTGCGGGACTGGCACGAGGTGTACGAGCCGTTCCCGGCCAGCCGCCTGGAGCGGCAGGCGGGCCGGTGCATGGACTGCGGCATCCCGTTCTGCCACAACGGCTGCCCGCTGGGCAACTTGATCCCGGAGTGGAACGACCTGGTCTGGCGGCACGACTGGCAGGACGCCGCCGACCGGCTGCACGCCACCAACAACTTCCCTGAGTTCACCGGGCGGCTTTGCCCAGCGCCGTGCGAAGCCGCCTGTGTGCTCGGGATCAATGCGGATCCCGTCACGATCAAGCAGGTCGAGGTGGAGATCATCGACCGGGCGTTCGCGTCCGGCTGGGTGGTCCCGCTGCCCCCTTCGTCGCTGTCGGGGCGCCGGGTCGCGGTGATCGGCTCCGGCCCGGCCGGGCTGGCGGCCGCCCAGCAGCTGACCAGGGCCGGGCACGCGGTGACCGTGTTCGAGCGCGACGACGCGCCCGGTGGCCTGCTGCGGTACGGCATCCCCGAGTTCAAGATGGAGAAGCGGCACCTGGACCGCCGGCTCGACCAGATGCGGGCCGAGGGCACCGAGTTCCGCTGCGGTATCGAGGCCGGCACCGGCATCACCGCCGGGGACCTGCGTTCGGCCTACGACGCGATCGTGCTGTGCGGCGGTGCCCGGGTGCCGCGCGACCTGCCGCTGGCAGGGCGTGAGCTGGACGGCATCCACCAGGCCATGGAGTACCTGCCGCTCTCCAACCGCGCCGTAGCGGCTAACCCTGGTGCGCCGGCGGACCCGGCCATCAGCGCCCGCGGTCGGCACGTGGTCATCCTCGGCGGCGGCGACACCGGCGCGGACTGCCTGGGCACCGCGCACCGGCAGGGCGCGGCCTCGGTGACCCAGCTCGAGATCCTGCCCCGGCCGCCCGCGGCCAGGGCAGGCCACCAGCCATGGCCCACGTACCCGATGATCTACCGGGTCTCGAGTGCACACGAGGAAGGTGGCGAGCGCGCCTACGCGGTGACGACGCTGGGGTTCCTCGGCGATTCGGCGGGCCGGGTACGCGCGCTGCGGCTGGCCGACGCGGCCGGGTTCGACCCGGTGCCGGGTACCGAGCGCGAGCTGCCCTGTGACCTGGTGCTGATGGCCATGGGCTTTACCGGGGCCGAACGACCCGGGTTGCTCGCCGACCTCGGCGTCGAGTTCGACCAGCGGGGTAACGTCGCCCGCGATGGCTCGTACGCAACCTCAGTGCCCGGCGTTTTCGCAGCCGGGGACATGGGCCGCGGCCAGTCGCTGATCGTCTGGGCCATCGCCGAGGGGCGCAGCGCCGCCGCCGCCGTCGACCGGTTCCTCGGCGGCGAAAGCGAACTACCTGCGCCGATCCCGCCCACTGCGCGTCCTCTGGTATTAGTATCCACACGCACTGATGGTCAGTGCGACGGAAGCGTTTTTTGGCGGTTGGCCTATGACAACGAGCGTCGGCGTATCGTCCGGCCAGCGGACCCCCACGCCGGCTGGGCACCGCGCCCTGCGGCGGTCCCGCCTGGACACCGCGACCACCCCCGCCCGGCTCCGGCTGCTGCTCGTCATCCTGGTCCTGCTCAGCCTGGCCTGGGGCGTGCTGGCCGCGCTGACCGCCAATCAGCACGCGTCGGCGGCCGCCGACGTGGTCGCGGTCAGCGAGCCACTGAGCCTGGACGCGGAGCAGATCTACCAGAGCCTGTCGGACGCCGACGCGACCGCGGCGAACGCGTTCCTGGCCGGCGGGCTCGAGCCCGCCGCGGCCCGGCA
>Ga0209656_10000125_pt1 | contig 49218 bp, 52 predicted proteins | sample BogFormECP12_OM2_FD_188239 | JGI IMG/M metagenome (GOLD analysis project Ga0209656, IMG submission 188239) | Bog forest soil microbial communities from Calvert Island, British Columbia, Canada - ECP12_OM2 (SPAdes) (version 2) | ecosystem: Environmental > Aquatic > Freshwater > Wetlands > Bog ...
ACGGGAAGGTGGTCTTCCGCGCCAAGGATCTGGGGCGAGAAGAGGCGCTTGAAGCCGCCCCGGAGCTGCCCCAGGCAAGTCTGGCGCTGCATCGTGGGGTCTACGAGCGATTGGTGCGGGACCATAACGCGGGAAGAGCGATTTCCGCGACGATCACCACCACCGTCGACGCGCCCATGGGGTCGGGTCTTGGCTCGTCTTCGGCACTGGTAGTCGCGTTGGTCGACGCGTTTCGGGTGCTTTTCGGCGCCCCGCTTGGCCAGTATGACGTTGCTCACCTCGCCTTCGAGATCGAACGCCTCGATCTCGGACTGGCCGGCGGCAAGCAGGACCAATATGCCGCAGCCTTCGGCGGTACCAATTTCATCGAGTTTCTTGCCAAAGATCGGGTAATCGTCAATCCGTTACGGGTCTCCGACAGCGCTAGGAATGAATTCGAGTCATCGCTCGTGATTTGCTTTTCGGGGCGTTCACGCGACGCGACGGCGATCATCGAGCAGCAGACGGCGGGCATCGTCGATCACAGCGCACGCGCGATCGCAGCGATGGATCGCCTGAAGGCCGATGCCATCGAAATGAAGAATGCGCTGCTCGCCGGCGATATTTACGCGATGGCACAAATCCTGGATGATTCCTGGAAGGCGAAGAAAATGACCGCTCCGGGGATTTCCACCGACCGCATCGACCAGCTCTACGAGGTTGCAGTCGCCAACGGCGCGCTTGCCGGAAAGGTCTCCGGCGCTGGCGGCGGCGGTTTTGTGATGTTCCTCGTACATCCAGAGGATCGCCTGGGGCTGCTAGACGCGCTCAATGCTACCGGCGGTATCGCGGGGCCGGTCAAATTTGCGGAACGTGGGTGTGAAACATGGCAGGTGCTGCGGTGACGGCCATCCTGGATTACCTGGTTCGATCTCGCGATACGGTCCAGGCGGCAATCGACGATCCAGCATTCCTGGCCGTGATCCAGGACATCGTCGAGGTTACAGCGATCGCCATCGGCAACGGACGCAAGCTGCTTCTCGCCGGCAATGGCGGCAGTGCGGCGGACGCCCAGCACCTCGCCGGGGAGATGCTGTCTCGGCTCAATTATGATCGTGCTCCCGCTGCCGCGCTCGCGCTCACCACCGACACCTCGGTTCTCACGGCAATCGGCAATGACTACGGCTACGACCGGCTGTTCGAGCGCCAGATCCTCGGTCTCGGCTGCCCCGGAGATGTATTCATCGCGATTTCAACATCGGGCCGTTCACCGAACATCCTGCGGGCGATCGACGCTGCACGGGAAAGACGGATCGTCACCGTCGGCTTCACCGGCAGGACCGGCGGCGAAATGCCCTCGCGCTGCGATATGTGCCTACGGGCGCCCTCGGATTCGACGCCGCTGATCCAGCAGATCCACATAACAGCCGGACACATCATCTGCGGCCTTGTCGAGGAGCGCCTGTTTTCCCGCGGCTAACTTGAGCAACGCAAGCGAGAAGACCGCGAATGGTGCGACAGGCGGTGATCTTGTGCGGCGGTCTCGGGAGCCGGCTCGGTGCGTTGGCGGCAGACACGCCAAAGCCATTACTACTGGTCGATGGGAACCCCTTTCTTGATGTGCTGCTGTTCGAGCTGGCCCGCCATGGCGTGACGCGGGTCTTGCTGCTCGCCGGGTTTGCAGCCCAGCGCATTGTCGAATACGCGGCGTCGACCCCGCTGAAGGCGCGGTTCGGCCTGGAGATCGAGGTGTCGATCGAGCCGCAGCGCGCCGGTACCGGCGGCGCGGTCTGGCATGCGCGCGACCGTCTCGGTGACCGTTTCTTTCTGCTCAACGGCGATTCGTGGTTCGACATCAATCTGCTCGAACTTGCCAGCGGCGTCATCTGCGAACCGTCCGCAACCGGCGCAATTGCCGTCAGACTCCTGCCAGATGCTTCCCGTTATGGGGTGGTCGAGATTGACAACGGTCGACTTACCCGATTTCGCGAACGCCCTGAGCGTTCGGGAAGTGGGCTGGTGAGCGGCGGCGTCTATGTGTTCCAGAGTTCTTTGACCGACTGGCTCGATCGCTGCTGCTCGCTCGAGGAAGACGTCTTCCCGTTGCTTGCCCGTGCCGAAAAGCTGCTGGCAATACCCTTCGAGGGTTATTTCATCGATATCGGCGTTCCCGACGCGTTCGCCCGCGCGCAGCACGAAGTTCCACGCCAGCGTCAGCGCCCGGCCGTCTTTCTCGACCGTGACGGAGTGCTCAACCACGATGACGGCCATATCGGCTCATATGCGCGTTTTCGCTGGATCGACGGTGCTAAGGCAGCCGTCAAATTGCTCAACGACGCGGGACTCTTCGTGTTCATCGTCACCAACCAGGCTGGAGTCGCTCGCGGTTTCTATAGGGAGGATGATGTGCGCGCGCTCCATGCGCAGCTCGCGGCAGAGCTCGCACTGTCGGGAGCCCATTTCGACGACATCCGCTACTGCCCGTTTCACCCCGATGCCGTGCTTCCCGAGTATCGCCGCGCGAGCGACCGGCGCAAACCCGCACCGGGGATGATTCTGGATCTCTTTCGGTGCTGGCCCGTCGATGCCGGAGCAAGTTTTCTAATTGGCGACCGAGAAACGGATTGCGCCGCCGCCGCCGCCGCCGGGATCGAGAGCTACCTGTTCCCCGGCGGCGACCTTTGCCGATTCATCTCGAAGCTGTTAGCGACCCGGGCCCGCACAGGCTCGGTGTGACGCCGCTGCGTACTTGACGTTGAGCAGTCTGCTGCGTCGCCGCTCTGGCTTTGCAGCACGCAAAGGAATAAACTCAACCGTTGCTTGCAAAGTGGTTAATCAATGGTCGCACGGGTTCGGACGGTGGCGTTTCACGGGGTCGAGGTCATCGAGGTCGAAACCCAGGTGACGATCGTCTCCGGACTGCCGGCCTTCACCGTGGTCGGGTTGCCTGACAAGGCGGTCGCCGAGTCGCGCGAACGGGTGCGCGCCGCGCTCGCCGCACTCGGCTTGGCGCTACCGCCGAAACGGATCACCGTCAACCTCGCCCCGGCCGATGTCGCCAAGGAAGGCAGCCACTTCGACCTGCCGATCGCCTTGGGCCTGTTGGCAGCGATGGACGTGCTGCCGTCGGACGAGCTCGGCTCCTACACTGTGCTCGGGGAGTTGGCGCTCGACGGGTCGTTGACGAACGTTGCCGGGGTGCTGCTCGCTGCACTGGCCGCGGCGACCCGGGGCGGCGGCGTCATCTGCCCCGCCGCTTGCGGTGGCGAGGCGGCCTGGGCGGGCGAGGTCGAAATCATTGCCGCCCCGAACCTGTTGGCCATCGTCAACCACGTCAAGGGAACCCAGCTCCTGCCTCCGCCGGAGGCGCGTCTCGCCGCCTCGCGGTCGGCCGGGTTCGACCTTCGGGACGTGAAGGGACAGGAAAGCGCCAAACGCGCGCTCGAGATCGCCGCCGCAGGGGGCCATAATCTGTTGATGATCGGCCCCCCGGGGGCAGGCAAGTCAATGCTGGCGGCGCGGCTTCCGGGAATTCTGCCACCACTCGAACCGCGCGAAGCGCTCGAGCTCGGCATGATCCAGTCGGTCGCGGGCGGGTTGCGCAGCGGTGAGTTGACCCGCGAGCGACCGTTCCGCGATCCGCATCATTCTGCCTCGCTGCCGGCTCTCGTCGGCGGCGGGCCGCGCGCGCGTCCGGGAGAAATTTCGCTCGCGCATCGGGGCGTCCTGTTTCTCGACGAGCTTCCGGAGTTCAACCGAGCGGCACTCGAGGCGCTTCGCCAGCCGCTGGAGACCGGCCACGTCAGCATCGCCCGCGCCCAGGGGCACGTCACCTACCCGGCGCGGTTCCAGCTGGTCGCGGCGATGAACCCGTGCCGTTGCGGTCATTTCGCCGAATCGGCCTGCGGCCGGGCACCGCGCTGCGCAGAAGATTATCAAGCGCGGCTCTCGGGTCCGCTGCTGGACCGCATCGATCTTCATATCGACGTCCCCGCCGTACCCTCCGGGGATCTCGCCTTGCCGCCCCCCGCCGAGGGGAGCGCGGCGGTCGCTCGTCGCGTTGCCACAGCCCGTGACCGACAGGCGGCGCGCTATGCCGCACTTCCTGCCCAAGGGCGCATCCGCACCAACGCCGAGGCGGACGGGGCACTGCTCGATGAGATCGCGAGCCCCGAGGCGGGTGGCCGCGCGCTGTTGGCGCGGGCGGCAGAGCGGCTGCGTCTCTCGGCGCGTGGCTACCACCGGGTTCTGCGCGTCGCGCGCACTCTGGCCGATCTCGATGGCTCGTCCAGCGTCGGACGGCGGCACGTAGCCGAGGCTCTAAGCTATCGCCGACTGGCAACGCCGCTCGAGAGCGTGCCGCGCTCATAGAGCGCGAGCAGGCCGCTTAATCGTTCCATGCGCCCTGCGCATAGGGCCTTTGCGCATCCGACGGAACATTCTCTGTTACAAACTGTTAGCGTTCTGACACGACGGAGATCCAATGTGGCGCTGTGTAACTCCATGAGTTCCGAGGCCAAGCCTGAGTTCAAGGCTGTACCCACGCATTGCGGCCTTCCGCAACCGCCTCTTGTATCGCGTTCAGTGACGGAACGGATCGCCGCCTTTATCGACGGCAGAACGCATGGGGAAGATCTGCTTCACGAGCTCTATGACTACGTCCTCGAAGAACCCATCCCGCAGCGCATGCGGGAGCTACTAAAGTCAAAGTGAGCTAACCGATCCTGATCGGCTAAGGCTGATCGGGGACGAGCGGCGGTGCACCCCCGCCGACCTCATCCCAAATCTTGATCTTATGTGTCGGCTCGCGGATGAAGGCGAGGCTGACGACGACCCCGATCGCGGCGATCGCCATCGGATACAAGAGCCCGCTCAGGGCGATGCCGGTGATCGCGGCGATCGAGGCCCCTGCGGCGGGGACCAGCCCGCCAAAGACGCCGTTGCCGACGTGGTAGGGCAGCGACATGGAGGTGTAGCGAATACGTGCTGGAAACAGCTCGACCAGGAACGCCGCGATCGGGCCGTACACCATCGTCACCAAAATCACCAGGTAGAACACCAGGATAGTCAGCATCACCGGGTTGTCTCTGAATTTGCCGAGCCAAGTGAAAACCGGCCAAAAGGTTACTACCGCGAGTGCGAATCCCAAGGTCATGATGTTGCGGCGGCCGATCCTGTCGGATAGCGCGCCGAACGCGACAAAGAACGGCGCGCCCAAGGTCAGCGCGATCATCATGATTACGAACACGGTGACGTAATTGATCTTCAGAACCGCGGTCAAATAGAACAGCGCGTAGAATTGGCTCGTGTACCAGACGACGCCTTCCGGCGCGGTGGCGCCGAACAAGGCGACCAGCATCAGGCCCCAATTCTTGCCGCCGCGCAGGAAGCTATCGGCCGCCGGGTTGGTCGATGCCTTGCCTTGTTCTTTGAGGCGGGCGAACAGCGGGGATTCCTCGAGCTTCAGCCGGATATAGCCCGCCAGCAGCACGAGAATCGCGGAGAGCAGGAATGGGACGCGCCAACCCCAGTCGCCGAACGCCTCGTCGCCCAGCGACAGCCGGCAGATCAGGATCACCAGGAGTGCGAGGACGATCCCCATCGTCGCCGTAGTCTGGATCCAGCTCGTATAAAGGCCGCGTCTGCCGTCGGGCGCGTGCTCGGCGATGTAGGTCGCCGCACCACCGTATTCGCCGCCCAAGGCGAGCCCCTGCAGGACGCGCATCGTAACCAGCAGGATCGGAGCGAGGGCTCCGATCACGGCATAGCCCGGCAACAGGCCAACGACGAAGGTTGCCGCGCCCATCAATCCCAAGGTCAGCATGAAGGTGAATTTGCGGCCGATCAGATCGCCCAAATGGCCGAACAGGATTGCGCCGAACGGCCGAACGAGAAAACCCGTCCAGAACACGAAAAGACTCGCGATAAAGGCGACCGTCGGGCTCAGCTCGGGCGAGAAGAAATGCCTGCTGAAAAAGAGAGCGAGCACGCCATAGAGATAAAAGTCATACCACTCGATCAGCGTGCCGACCGAGGAGGCACCGATAATCCAAGGCAGGCTCAGCCTGCCCGTAGAAGCGCCCCCGCCGGCCGTTTCTGCGTATACCGACATGCTCGTCTCCTTGGCGTGTACTCCCACCGCCTGAGTACACGCAAACGATAGTAACTTTCAAGCTTGCCGGATTAACAAACCAGCCCACTTCCTGCCGCTGATCACCGTCGCGGCAACATTCCCCCCAGGTCACGGCCGCCGAAAAGATGCACGTGAAAATGCGGCACCTCCTGGTGAGCGGCAGCGCCGGAATTGGCGAGGACGCGGTAGCCGGTTTCGGCTACCCCTTGCTCCTGAGCAACACGCCCGAGGGCGCGGACCAATGCGGCGATTTCGCCCGCAGAAGCTTTTTCGGAGAAGTCGTCGAGCGAGGCGTACTCGCCCTTAGGGATCACCAGAACATGCGTCGGGGTTTGCGGGCTGATATCGTGGAATGCGAGGACGTGCTCGTCCTCATAAACCTTCTTGCAAGGGATTTCGCCGCGCAGGATGCGGGCGAAGACATTGTTGCGGTCATAGACCATCATACCTCCGGTCAAAGGTTTGCCCGCGCGCGCTTCTCCTCGATCCCGGAGGTGCCCTCGCGGCGCGCCAATTCGGCGGCGACATCGGCGGGCGACACTCCGGCGGCGGCCCACAGCACCAGCAGATGATAGAGCAGATCGGCGCTCTCGCCGACGAGCGCGGCCGGGTTCTCCCCGACGCCCTCGATCACCGCTTCGACCGCTTCCTCACCGAGCTTCTGGGCGATCTTCGCCCGGCCGCGGGCGAAGAGCCGCGCGGTATAGGAACTCTGCGGATCGGCGCCGCGGCGTGATTGGATGACCTGCCACAGCCGGTCGAGGACAGGCCCCAGCTCGCCAGCCATCGCTCAGAGCCGCACCGGGATGCCGCAGGCAGCAAGCCGCGCCTTGGCTTCGCCGATCCGGTAGGTGCCGAAATGAAAGATCGAAGCCGCGAGCACGGCGGTGCCGTGTCCATCGCGAATCCCCTCGACCAGGTGGTCGAGCGTGCCGACCCCGCCCGAGGCGATCACCGGCACGCGAACCGCGTCCGCGACGGCGCGCGTCAAAGCGATGTCGAAACCCGCCTTGGTTCCGTCGCGATCCATCGAGGTCAACAGGATCTCGCCGGCACCATAATCGGCGAGCCGGCAGGCCCAGGTGACCGCGTCGATGGCGGTTGGCCGGCGGCCGCCATGGGTGAATACCTCCCACCGCTGGTCTCCTGTGCTCTTGGCGTCGATTGCGGCGACGATGCATTGGCTGCCGAATTTCTTCGCCGCCTCGCGCACGAATTCGGGGCGTGCGACCGCGGCGGTGTTGATCGATACCTTGTCGGCACCGGCGAGCAGCAGGCGGCGGATATCCTCGACCGCGCGTACGCCGCCGCCGACGGTCAGCGGCATGAAACATTCCTCGGCGGTGCGGCGGACCACGTCGTAGAGCGTGTCGCGGTCTTCGGCGCTGGCGGTGATGTCGAGAAAGCACAACTCATCCGCGCCTTCACGATCATAGAATCGCGCCTGCGCCACCGGATCGCCGGCATCGACCAGCTCGACGAAGTTGACACCCTTGACGACCCGTCCGTCCTTGACATCGAGACAGGGGATGATCCGCATCTTCAGCACGGCGGGGTTTCCGAGAGCAAGCGCAACGCCGAGGCCGGGTGGATTCGACCATCATAGAGCGCCCGCCCGCAAATGATCCCGACGATACCGTCGACCTCCCGCGCCTTGAGCACCGCGATGTCGCCGAGTGAGGAGACTCCGCCGGATGCAATCAGCGGAATCCGGATTTGCTGCGCGACCGCGGCAATCGCGTTCGCATCGACGCCGACGAGTGCCCCGTCCCGGGCGATGTCGGTATAGATGATCGCCGCCACGCCGCAGTCCTCAAAGCGGCGCGCCAACTCGACGACAGCGAGCTCAGTCGTCTCAGCCCAGCCTTCGATCGCGACACGCCCGTCCCGCGCGTCGATGCCGATGACGATCCGGCCCGGATGATCGGCGGCGGCACGCCGCACCAGTTCGGGGTTGCGCAACGCCGCCGTGCCGAGCACCAGGCGATCGATGCCGAGCGCCAGCCAGTGCTCGATTGCAGCGCGGTCGCGAACTCCGCCGCCGAGCTGGATTGGCAGATCGACGGCGTTGCGGATCGCCGTCACCGCCGCGCCGTTGACCGAGCGCCCGGCAACGGCCCCGTCGAGGTCGACGACGTGCAGCCAGCTGAAACCGGCGTCTGCGAAATGGCGGGCTTGCGCCGCGGGATCCCGATTGAAAACGGTGGCGCTTGCCATTTCGCCGCGGACCAGGCGGACGCAGACGCCCTCCTTGAGGTCGATCGCCGGGAACAAGATCACGGCGCCGCCGGCTCGTCTTCAAGGAGCTTGTAGTAATAATGCCCCGGCACGATCCGCCCTTCGACCCGAGCATAGACGGGATGGGTGCCCCAGCATATGTAGCCCAGACTCTCGTAGAGTCGGATCGCGGCGCGCTGGGTGTCGCGCAGATCGAGGTTCAGAACAGCCAAACCGATCTCGCGGGCGAGATTCTCGATCTCCAGCACGATTCCGCGGCCGATACCGCGGCGGCGTGCCCAGGGTGCCACGAACGCGCTGGTCAAGGTTCCGGCAAAGACCTGCGCCTCGTTGTTGCGCGGCGCCCGGCTGAGCTGTGCCGAGCCGGCGATGACGCCGTCGAGACGCCCGGCAACGAGCCGGCGCTCGGGAACGAGCAGCACGCCCTTCCAATAATTCTCCAGCACCTGCCGCGGTGGGGGCTTGAGCCAACCAAACCCCCCGCCTTCGGTGATTGCATGTTCGGTCGCCTCGCAGAGATCGTCGAGATCGGTGCCGGAATACCGGGTCACCCGTTCGACCGAGATCGTCGCGCCGGAGCTTGGCTCCTCGGTCATGGACGCCATCGCAAGAAGTTTCCGATCAGCCGCAGCCCGGCTTCCTGGCTCTTTTCGGGGTGAAACTGGGTCCCCGCGAGATTGCCGTGCCCGATCATTGCGGTCAGCGGACCGCCGTAATCGGTGACGGCAACCAGGTCAGCCGGATCGGCAACTCGGAAATGGTAGCTGTGGACAAAATAGCCATGGGCACCGGCTCCGAACCCCAGGAGTAGCGGATGGGGCGCTCGCGGCTCGATCTCGTTCCAACCCATGTGCGGGATCTTGAGCGCGGCATCGCGCGGCTCGATCGGCACCACCTCTCCGGCGATCCAGCCGAGGCCCGCGACGGTCTCGAATTCGCGGCCGCGATCCGCCATCAGCTGCATGCCGACGCAGATGCCGAGAAACGGGCGGGCGCGGACGATCACCGTTTCGCACAGCGCCGCTTCGAGACCCGGTACGGCCGCCAGACCGCGCCGGCAATTGGCGAAGGCGCCGACGCCGGGCAGGACGGCCCGATCGGCGCGCGCAACCACCTCCGGCTCGTTGGTCACCTCGATCCGGGCGGAGATCCCATCCTCGGCCGCCGCGCGCTCGAAGGCCTTTGCCGCCGAGCGTAGATTTCCCGAACCGCAATCAATAATCGCGACCTTCATGGGAGGCTGCCGCCGAGGACGCCCTTGGTCGACGGGACGGCGCCGGCCCGCCTTGCATCGATCTCGACTGCCTGACGGAGCGCTCGGGCGAGCCCCTTGAAGCAGGATTCGACGATATGGTGGTTGTTCTCGCCGTACAAATTCTCGACATGCAGGGTCACCCCCGCGGACTGGGCAAAGGCCTGGAACCACTCCTTGAAAAGCTCGGTATCCATCTCGCCGAGCTTCGGTCGGGTGAAGACGACCTTCCATATCAGATAAGGGCGGTTCGAAGCGTCCAGGCTGACCCGGGTCAGGGTCTCGTCCATAGGGATCATTGCGTTCCCGTAGCGCGCGATGCCGGCCCGGTTGCCGAGCGCGCGGGAGACTGCTTCGCCGACGACATACCCGGTGTCCTCGGTGGTATGGTGGAAGTCGATGTGCAAGTCGCCCACCGCGCGCAGCGAGATGTCGATCAGACTGTGCTTGGCGAGCTGCTCCAGCATGTGATCGAGAAACCCGATGCCGGTCGACACCTCGGCGATGCCGGTGCCGTCAAGATCGACCCGACCGGTGATCTGGGTCTCCTTGGTGTTGCGTTCGACGGTCGCCACCCGCACGGTGCATCTCCTCGAGTGCCGCGCCTGCGGCGGCGTCTTTCTATCAATTTCAGCGGCTGGTTGCCACAGTCGGAGCTGGGGCTCACACCGCGCTCCGCTTGCCGCCCCGATCCCTCTCGCTTACATCTCGGTTTTCCGGCTGCTTTCGAAGCTGCGCATGGAACATTCCGGCAAGACTTGGCACGGCACGACGATCCTCTGCCTGCGCAAGAGCGGCCAGGTCGTGGTCGCCGGCGACGGTCAGGTCACCATGGGTCAGACGGTGGTCAAGTCGAATGCGCGCAAGCTCCGGCTGCTCGCCAACGGCTCGGTGATCGCCGGCTTTGCCGGCGCTACCGCCGACGCGATCGCCTTGTTCGAGCGGCTCGAAGGAAAGCTCGAACAATATTCCGGGCAGCTCTCCCGCGCCTGCGTCGAGCTCACCAAGGATTGGCGGACCGATCGATATCTGCGCCGTCTCGAGGCGATGATGGCGGTTGCCGACAAGAACGTGTCGCTGATCTTGTCGGGCACCGGCGACGTGCTCGAGCCCGAGGACGGCATCATCGGCATCGGCTCCGGCGGCGGCTATGCGCTTGCCGCGGCCCGCGCGCTGGTCGGCATCGATGGCCTCGATGCCGAGGAGGTGGTCCGCCGTGCGATGGCGATCGCCGCCGGAATCTGCATTTATACCAACGACAAGATCACCCTAGAGAAACTCGAATATTGACCCCCTGATGACCTCCTTCAGTCCGCGCGAGATCGTCTCCGAGCTCGACCGCTTTATCGTCGGCCAGCACGATGCCAAGCGTGCTGTCGCGATCGCTTTGCGAAACCGCTGGCGCCGCCAGCAATTGACGCCGGAGCTGCGCGAGGAGGTCTTGCCCAAGAACATCCTGATGATCGGCCCGACCGGGTGCGGCAAGACCGAGATCTCGCGCCGCCTGGCGCGGCTCGCCCAGGCGCCCTTTGTCAAGGTCGAGGCGACCAAATTCACCGAGGTCGGCTATGTCGGCCGCGATGTCGAGCAGATCGTGCGCGATCTGGTCGAAATCGCGATCGGCATGACGCGCGAGCGGTTGCGCAAGGAGGTCGAGGCCAAGGCCGAGCTCGCCGCCGAGGAACGCGTGCTCGACGTGCTGGTCGGCTCCGGCGCGAGTGCGGAGACCCGCCAGAAATTCCGCCAGCGGCTGCGCGAGGGGGCATTCGACGACCGCGAGATCGAAATCGCGGTGCAGGAGAGTGCGGCGGCCAACCTGCCGACGTTTGAGATCCCCGGCATGCCCGGCGCGCAGATGGGGATGCTCAATCTCGGTGACATCTTCGGCAAGGCGTTCGGTACCCGCGCGAAGCCGAAGAGGCTGACCGTCGCCGAGAGCCATCGGGTGCTGGTCGCCGAGGAGAGCGACAAGCTCTTGGATCAGGAAATGATCGTTCGAGAAGCGATCACCGCGGTCGAGCAAAACGGCATCGTCTTTATCGACGAGATCGACAAGATCTGCGGCCGCGGCGAGCGGCTCGGCGGCGGCGGGCCCGATGTCAGCCGCGAAGGGGTGCAGCGCGACCTCCTACCGCTGATCGAGGGCACGACCGTTGCGACCAAGCACGGTGCGGTCAAGACCGACCACGTGCTATTCATCGCTTCGGGCGCCTTCCACCAGGCCAAGCCCTCCGACCTCTTGCCGGAATTGCAAGGTCGGTTGCCGATCCGGGTCGAATTGAAGGCGCTCGACCGCAACGATTTCCGGCGCATCCTGATCGAGCCCGAGGCGAGCCTGATCAAGCAATACAAGGCATTGCTGGCGACCGAGGGGGTGACCCTCGATTTCGACGAAGCCTCGATCGACGAGCTGGCACTCTTGGCCGAGGAGATCAACACCGCGGTCGAGAATATCGGCGCGCGGCGGCTGCACACGATCCTCGAGCGCCTGTTGGAGGAGATCAGCTTTACCGCCTCCGACCGCCCCGAAGGAACCCTGATCGAGATCGATCAGGCCTATGTCCGCGAGAAGGTCGGAGCGCTCGCGCAAAACGCCGATCTGTCCAGGTTCATTCTTTAAAGAGCGCGAAAAACCGCCGACCGGCTGAGGGCGGTGATGCCCGGTTTTTCCCGGAAATTCCCGCGAAAAACCCGGTTCTGCGGTCAAAATTGGCCGATCTCCCTTTTATTTCAAACCTTTATGGCTCGGCGGGCAGTGCCGGAAACCGGGAACTTCGCTTCCCGAAACCGGGAAAGAAAACCGATAACCGGGAAATAACGGGGAATTGACCCCGCCTCACCACTCACCAATCCTGGGCTCACATCATGCGCGGCGATTTTGACGCGACGATGGCTCCGGTCGCGCCTACCCGTTGACGATACTAAATCAGACCGGGCCGACCTCGGTTCGCCAGATCGTCCAGAAACTCGGATGCGGGCCTGACCCCGGTCACCAATAGATGATTGCGGGCGAGGATCAGCGCCTGTGCCGCATGGAAGCTTGCAAGATAGGCGTTACGTCCGGCGTCCTCGCCGACCCCAGCGCCGAGGATGATCTTGGCCCGCGACAAGCATTCCCGCGCCTTCTCCAGGGGCTCCCCGGTTTCCGGTGCCACAGATCGACGCCGTCGCGTCGGATCTCCCGCATCAGGGTCGTGCGATCGCGATAGGCACCGGCCGGGTAGGGCTTGGCGTCGATGAAGACATCCGCATCTTCGAGGAAGTCAGCCCGAAGGTCAGCCAACCGATCGAGTTCGCGCCAGCGATCGGCAAGGTCGTTCAAGAACACCGCAACATCGTAATCCGATTCGTGGTCGGCGTCGGCGCGAGCGCGCGACCCGAACAGCACCACGCGTTCGATCCTGTCGCCGTACAACTCATCGAGCGCGCGACGGAGGCGCTTAAGGATCGGATCGTCAGCAAGGGTGGGCATGGCGACTTTTGTCAGCGGTCATTTCAGCGAGAAAACCTTCATCACTTCATCGCGTAGATGATTGATGGCGATGCGGCCCGATTTGGGTTCCGGGAAGGGGCGTGATGTCGAACTACGCAGGGTTCCCACGCTTCCTCATCGAACTCGGCCTTCAGTGTGGTTTTCAGTGCCTTATAGGGGTCGGTAGCGGCACCGGGGAAATAGGCATGACGGACGAAGAAGCTCTCCTATTTGTAGTCGGTGTCGATGAACCACAGCGAGATCGTGTCGGGGCCGCCCGACTCGATCTCGCCGGTCTGCGGGTGAACAACGTCGACGCCCTTGATGTTGACCCGGAACCGCTCCTCGCCGGCCGGCTCGATCGCGATGTCGGGCTCGCGGAAGACGACGAACAGATTGCCGGCGCCGTGTTCTTCAGCTCGCCAGCCATGTGCAGATCGGGGTTCATCCGCGCCTTCAGGATCGGGATACGACCGATCCGGTCGAGCTCGGGCCCGCGCATAAGCCGAGTCATGGGGCCCGACACAACAGAGCAGCAAGCTCATAGGCGTCCGATGGACGATCAGGCGGATCTCGTCGTTGACACGAACCGACCAGAAATTCGGCTCGCGCGGCCCGGTCGAGCCGATGAAAGCGCAGACCAGGACTCGACAGGTTCAGCTGGAGGTCGAACGCGGGTCGACTTGACCGCCTTCTGCTCCGCTCCGTTCAGCCGGGCGAGGCTGGCCGTAAGGTATCCGCGATGCGGAATTCCACCGTCCTGTCCCGGATCGCGTGTCAGCCGCCAGCCGCCTCGGCCGAAGCGGGCGCAAGGTCCGCATCGACAGGTTCGTCTAGAGGGAGGTTCCTGATTTTGTTACCGAAGACCCCCGAAAACCGCTGCATCTGGTCTAGGAACCACTCGTATTGCACCGCTCTCTGGCTCTCGTCTCGCGGATCAAGATCGGTTCGATAGATAGCGATGCGGCAACCCTGCTTGTCGTTCAGCCGTTGCCAATCAAGCTTTGCTCCGAACTCGGCCTCAATGGGGTCGCGTTCCGCCTCCAGCAGATCAAAGGCTCTTTTCGCGGCGCGATGGCTGATGTAGATCTCGACGCTGAGCTTGCCATCACGAAACCCGGCCCTATCGGAAAGGCCGAACCCGGTGCGGCCGATGCCGAAACCAGACCAATAGTCGCGTGGTGGGGGGTTCGGCGTTTTGTAGGGCGCACGCTTGTCCTGAAGAAACGCCCCAAACCCGGACCAATAGGCGACATAAGCCTTTGCCCGGTCGTCTAATGGCCCGCCATCGGCAGAGCGGGTCGCCCTTACCACCCCACGGCTCCAATTGTTCGGTTTTGCGACGACATTGAACCACGGGGCGGGTGTAGAGTTGCCGATCCTCAACGCCTCGACCTCGACCGCAAAGAAGTTGAAGTCCTCGATCGTGCTGGCATTCAACCAGTCGATCGCCGCTCGATGTTCCTCACGGATGGATTCGGCGATCCAAATGACCGTCGCTCGGCCATCCTGTCCAGCAAGGTAAGTCATTATCTGGCCGAGATGGGTATGATCGGTCGGGCCGAATTGGTTTTCAATGACGACCATTCGGCTTTCGATGTCACGCGCAAGAATGTCTATTGAAAAATTGCCGACCGCAACTTCGGTGCCCTGAAGCTGAAGCTCACCAAGCTGGAGCGTGTCGGCCAAGAGAGCCAAGTTTTCGGTTTCGGCAAGCCAAGGGGTGAAGTCCTTGGCCTCATGTGCCCAGACCTCGCGCAGAGGGACAGATACAAGACGTCCGAGCGGCGCGGTCATACTATTACCCTCTCGACGCCGCTCATCCCGGCGAGGCTGGCAGTGAAGGTATCGGTGATTCGAAAATCCATGTCAGGCCGGATTTATTCGTTGTCTTTGGCGAGGTGAACCCTCACCCGGCCAGGCTCGACGATCCAGAGCGCGCGTTGAGGTGAACGTATGTTGTTGATGATGGTCAGAAGCTCGCGCTTGCGATCGAGCAGACTTCGATGGCTCGCCCTCGGCCCCGCATCGATCACGATTAATCCGGCGCTTGCATCCGCGTCCCTTTGATGCACGGCTTGCCGCCGCAGATTTGCGGATCGATCGAGATGCGTTGCAACAGAGTGTCCGTCTTCTTTCCGCCGTTCGGGCAATCGCCGTCATCGGGAGCGCGCGCGGCGTCAATCATAGCACGAAGCCGGCTCAGAGGCTCGCGGTTGGGTGGGTAAGTTTAAACGTAACAGACGGCCGAAGCACTTTTTGCACCGCCGAGGCGCCGGAAGCCGGCTCTGGAGTTCAGCTTCCGAATCCGCGCACTCTTTCGGGTACATCTTAGTAAACGGATTGTCTGGCCTTGCTCCTCTCGGAGTGCGCCAAAGCGCTGGACAACGCGCTTCGTGCACTTTGTTGTCGTTGCGCACAAAGCCCATAGGATGCGAACGTAACCACTGTTTGTATCTATTGTCGTCTTTACTGAATATCTCAATCATTGTTCCCTCCAAGGGGAGAGCTGAGGATCGAGCTCGCGCCTGGGTCTTGTACCTCTCGTCCATGACCGGCTCGTCGGGATGTTGCGGCGCTTGTCGTCGTGGCGCAGCGCCTCGACCCCAATCTCCCTACGCGGCATGTGCTGCTGTTCCTGTCCAGACGAGGGCCGCGGCTATGAGCCGGGCGGTTCGGGATTGGCCGCGCGCAGGTGCGCGGCCAGCGCGTCGATGACGGCGAGCGCCCGCCGCAATTCGTCCTCTTGCGGCAGCGGCTTGGGGCGGCCTCTCCGCGGCGGATAGCGAAACTCGAACACCCAGCTGCTCCAGTCCCTCGCTGCGGCCACGAGATCGGCAATCACGGGGAAGCTTGGCTCAGCGGCAGCGCCGAGTTGCGTCAGCGAGTGCGTCTTGCGGGATCGCTTGCCGGCAAGCGTCAGAAACCCTTTCAACAGCTTTTCCACCGCCTGCTGGCAGTGAAATGCAGCCGGGGAGAGCAATGGCGGGTCCGTTCCCATGCAAGCCGCAGCCGCGCGGCGGTCTTCTGCCGCCACGGCGAGCCAGTCCTCCGCCGCTTCCCATCGCGCCCGCGGGTCCGCGGACTTCATGCATGATCCTTTCGGCGAGCCATAGACGACGACGCCATCGGTATCGGCTTCGGCGGCGAGTGTGCCGACGATATTGCGGTTGCGCTCGAAGGTCTCGGCGCGCATCGGAAAGACGTCGGCTGCGTGGTGTGACCGGTGGGCCTGGTATCCGGCTCGCCAGGTCAGCTTCTCGGGCGGCGTGTCGTCATCGACGATCACCAAGAGATCGATGTCGCTGTCGCGGGTGGCCTCGCCGCGCGCCCGCGAGCCGAACAGGATCACGCGCTGCGGCTTGAAATATTCGACGACCGGATCGAGCAACCCCCGAGGGATTCGCGGCTTCTTCATGCGCCGATCTTACACCGTTTGGCGATCGTCGGCGGGCTCGGGGCTCACGCCGCCTTCCCGCTGACAAACGAGTTGATCAGCGCGTCAAAGCCGGCGGCGATCGCGTAGACCGCGGTAAACTCGACGAATGCCCAGCGGCCGTATTTGCCGAGATTGTTGACCCCCCGCACCCAATAGGCGTGCATCGTGCAGGTTCAGCGTCCGCGCTTATGTCAAGAACCAGGCCTCGGCTTTGAGGTCCGGTCAACTTGTCGCCGGTGTGAGCGTCGCTCTTGCGAATCACGAGATCGCGGCGGAAGCGCTCGATCTCCTCGGCCGCCATAGTGCGGAACTTCTTGTCGAGTGGAGAGTCTCTCTGGGTACGCTGCGAAGACCGCTGGATACGGATGTGCTGATGGCTGCCGTCCGCAGCCGGCGGGGAGCATCCAGGGCGTGGATAGGTGCTATCCTGAGGGGCGAGGCGACGCTGCTGCTCTCGGTTCCGCTTGCTCTGCGATAGGAGGCGGCGCTGACGCGTCCGGAACAGCTGGCCGCCGCGGGCACAACTATCGAACAAGTCACGATGCTGTTGGACGCCCTATACGCCGTCTGCAGACCTGTCGAGATCTCGTTTCTGTGGCGCCCGATGCTGCGCGACGCGGATGACGAGATGCTGCTGGAAGTAACGGTGAATGGCCGTGCGGATCGGCTGTTGACGTTCAACGAGCGGGATTTCGCCGGTGCCGGCCGGCTCGGGGTAACCGTCGAGCGGCCCGGCCCGGCGGTCATGGAGGAAAGGATGACCCAAACAAATTATGCCGTTCGGCTTCAAGCGTCGATCAAGGCCGAGGCAGAGCGGCTTGCCAGAGCCGAGGGCACTACCCTCAATCAGTTCATCAATGTGGCAGTCGCCGAGAAGATCGCGGCGCTCAGAACCGCCGATTTCTTTCGCGAACGCGCCCACCGGGCCAACGTGACGGGCGCCCTCGAGCTCCTCGACCGGCTTGGCCGCGACGAGCCGCCGCGAGCGGGGGACGAACTCGAAGAATAGCGAAAAAGATCGACCCATCGGAACCGAATCGTCGCTGTAGCGGATACGCGCCGCCCGGCCGCGTGGCGGCTTGACAAGCGCGGCGCGGCGGTTCGTAACGTAGCCGGGTCAGAGGCACGTGCGCCCTCGTAAAACAGGGGAGGCGATAATGAAGCTGGGCGACTTCCGGCGGCTCTGGTGTGCGGCCGCCGCCGCGGCGGTGCTCGCAGGGCCGGCGGCACAGGCGGACGAGGCCGCCAAGACCCTCAAGATCGGTGTGGTCTACGATTTGACCGGGCCGTTCGCCGGCGGCGGGTCGGAGCTGCAGTATCTCGGCGCCAAGATCATCATCGACTGGTTCAACCAGCAGGGCGGCATCGACGGCTACAAGGTCGAGCCGATCTACGCCGACGCCCAGAGCAAGCCCGACGTCGCGATCAACGAGGCGGTCCGCCTGATCGAGCAGGAGAAGGTCGACATGCTGCTCGGCTTCTACTCCTCGGCCGAATGCGTGCCGGCGGCGGCGCGCGTCGAGCAGTTCAAGAAGTTCATGTGGATCACCACCTGCATCGCCTCGCCGGTGCTGGAAGGGCGCAACCTGCAATACGTCTTCCGCCCGCAGCCCTATGGCCGCCAATGGGGCCTCGCCTCGACCGAGATGGTTGCCGCCTATTCCAAGGCGCAGCTCGGCAAGGACCCGAAGGGCCTCAAGGTCGCGATCATCCACGAGGACGGGGCCTACGGCACCGACGTCGCCAAGGGTACGGCCGAAGGGGCGACCGAGGCCGGCTTTCAGGTGGTCGTCAACGAGGGCTATTCGGCCTCGGCCCCCGATCTGGCCTCGCTCGTCACCAAGCTGAAGCGCGGTCAGCCGGACGTGATCTTCCACACCGGCTACAATCCCGACATCACCTTGTTCCTGCGCCAAGCGCGCGAGCTCGGCCTCAAATTCTCGACCTTGATCGGCCACGGGGCGGGCTACGGGGTGTACTCGAAGCTCAAGGAGACCGTCGGCGCCGACGCCAACTATTTCTTCAACGTCGACCCGATCTCGATCTGGCAGACCAACCAGAAGTCGCTGAAGCCCGAATTGCTGCCGATCATCAAGGAGGTCGGCGACGCCTATCTGAAAGCAAAGCCCGACACGGTCATCAAATCGGCGCATGTCGGCATGGCCGCCTCCAACACCTATACCTTCCTGACCGATATCTTGCCGCGTGCGATCAAGAAATACGGCGGCGCCACCTCCGACGACCTGCGCCAGGCCGCACTCGACACCGATCTGCCCGACGGCTCGACGATGCTCGGCTTCGGCATCAAATTCGAGCCTCCTGGCGCGCCGATGGCCGGCCAGAACGAGCGCGCCTACCCGGTGGTCGTGCAATACGTCGACGACCAGAGCTATGTCGTGTGGCCGAAGGCGCAGCAGCAGCGCGAGCCGGTGCTGAAGCTGCCGGCGAACTCTCCCTACGCCGCGAAGTGACCGCGTCTGCGTGCTCGAGGTCACGGGGCTCTTCAAGCGGTTCGGCGGGTTTACCGCGGTCAATGGTGTCTCGTTCGCCGTCGGCGAGGGTGAAATCCTCGGGCTGATCGGTCCGAACGGATCCGGCAAGAGCACGATCTTCAACATGCTGTCGGGTACCCTGGCACCGACCGCCGGCTCGATCCGTTTCGACGGGCGGGAGATCGCCGGCAGGCCGCCGCACCGCATCATCAACCAGGGGATCGGCCGCACCTTTCAGATCCCGCGGCCGTTCCGGCGGCTGTCGCTGTTCGACAACGTCATGCTGGCCGGATATTTCGGCCAGGGCCGGCATTCGCGGGCGCGCGCGGCCGAAGCCGCGGAGCGGGCGCTCGCCCTCGTCGGGTTGCCGTCGGATCGGGCGGCACCGGTAACCGGGCTCGGCGCCGCCGGGCTCAAAAAGCTCGAGCTCGCCAAGGCGCTCGCCACCGGGCCGCGCCTGCTGCTCGCCGACGAGAGCCTCGGCGGGCTCGACGAAACCGAGATGGATCAGGCGGCGGCGATGCTGCAGCACATCCGCGGCGAGCTCGGCATCACGATCATCTGGGTCGAGCACATCATGGGGGTGCTGATGCGCGTGGTCGACCGGGTGATGGTCCTCGACCACGGCGAGAAGATCGCCGAAGGCCTGCCGGCCGAGGTGGCGGCCGATCCGCGAGTGATCCAGGTCTATCTCGGAACGGACGCTGGCACGGTGCAGGCGGCCGCCGCGCGCCCGCTCTAATTTGAATCCTGCTCGCCAAAGCGAATGGGGACAGCCCGTTTGAGCTCCGAGGTTCGTTCACCGGTTCGGCCGGCCGCTCCATATGACCGCTACAGGGCAAAGGGCACACGAGATCGTCGCCGCAGCGCCGCCGACCAAGATTCCCGCCGAGGGAGGCGACAGCCCGCGCTTTGCGGTCAACGCCGTGACGACGGACCGGCTAATCATATTCGACACCAATGGCCGATTTCGTCATGCGCCGGCAGCGAACCCGTATTGTCGGCCATGCTCGGCGGCGAAACGCAGGATGCGCTGATCATAGGTGACCAGCGGGCAGGCGAGTTCGATCGCGGTAGCGATGAGCAGCCGATCCGCCGGGTCACGGTGTTCGAACTGGTAAAGTCGGTAGCTGCGGGAAGCGGCGCGATGGCCAAGCGGCACAGCTTCGATGCCCGGACGTTCCAGGAAACGCGCGACCCACCCTTCGATGGGAAGATCCAGTTCGATCCGCCCGATATCGACGAGCAGCGCAATCTCCCAAACACTGACAGCACTCAGGCAAATGGTCCCGCCATTCTGCCAGCATCCATCGATCAGAGCATGAGTCGACGACCGCAGGCGATCGTCGCCGCTGTCGAGCCAGAGGCCGATATGCGTGTCGAGCAGGAGTGAATCCGTCACCTTTCGATCTCTCGACCGGTCTCCGCATCCGGTTCGACATCGAGGGCAGGTGCGACTAGGTCGACACCGTCTCGGACCCGGACCGATCCCCGATGAGCCCCAAACAGAGAGCCTGCCCGGGCATCCTGGTCCAGCAAACGGCGCATGGCCAAGGCGACTGCTTCGGTCTTATTGCCATCGGTTAGTTTCTTGGCCGCCTCTTCAATCAGGGCGACGACATCCGGTCGGTTGATGGTGACGACGTTTGGCATCCTTACCTTACCTCTAATCATTACGTAAGTGATTAGCTGATGATCGAGCCAGTATGCAAGAGTGTCCTGTGGCGTCGGCGCAATCATTTAGCTTCGCGGATCGGCTGCCACCCGCAATCAAACGCAGCAGCAGCGCGAGGCGGTGCTGAAGCTGCCGGCGAACTCTCCCTACGCCGCGAAGTAACCGCGTCTCCGTGCTCGAGGTCACCGGGCTCTTCAAGCGGTTCGGCGGCTTCACCGCGGTCAACGACGTCTCGTTCGCGGTCGGCGAGGGGGAGATCCTCGGGCTGATCGGTCCGAACGGGTCCGGCAAGAGCACGATCTTCAACATGCTGTCCGGCACCTTGGCGCCGAACGCCGGCTCGATCCGCTTTGAGGGGCGGGAGATCGCCGGCAGGCCGCCGCACCGCATCATCAATCAGGGGATCGGCCGCACCCTTCAGATCCCGCGGCCGTTCCGGCGGCTGTCGCCGTTCGACAACGTCATGCTGGCCGGATATTTCGGCCAGGGCCGGCATTCGCGGGCGCGCGCCGCCGAAGCCGCAGAGCGGGCGCTCGCCCTCGTCGGGCTGCCGTCGGATCGGGCGGCACCGGTCACCGGGCTGGGCGCTGCCGGGCTCAAAAAGCTCGAACTCGCCAAGGCGCGCGCCACCGGGCCGCGCCTGCTGCTCGCCGACGAGAGCCTCGGCGGGCTCGACGAAACCGAGATGGACCAAGCCGCGGCGATGCTGCAGCACATCCGGCGCGAGCTCGGTATCACGATCATCTGGGTCGAGCACATCATGGGAGTGCTGATGCGCGTCGTCGACCGGGTGATGGTCCTCGACCATGGCGAGAAGATCGCCGAAGGCCTACCGGCCGAGGTGGCGGCCGATCCGCGGGTCATCCAGGTCTATCTCGGAACCGGCTGGCACGGTTCAAGCAGCCGCGGCGCGCGCGCTCTGAGCGGGTAGCTTGAACATATTCTGAACATGCTTTGATGTTCGCTGCATGCCGGCGATGATCCAAGTCCGCAATGTGCCTGAGGGGCTGCATCGCCGGCTTAAATCGCGCGCGGCGCTGGCGGGGATGTCGCTGTCCGATTACCTGCTAAGCGGGATTCACCAAATGGCCGAGCTGCCCACGATCGAGGAGCTGCGCGCCGTTTGGCACGCCGCACACATGTTACACCTTCTCTCGCGCCGGCCGAGGCGATCCGCGCCGAACGCGAAGGCCAGTGATCGTAATCGACGCTTCGTCCCCGCTCGAAGCGTTCTTAGAACCTGACCTAAAAGCCTACATGGCCTATTCGTCGGCAGCAGAGCGACCGCTTTCGAAACAGACAACGGCCGCTCGGCCTTGGCCGCGGGAACTGGTCTTCATGCCCCATTTCGGTCATTGCCAAAACGCCGCCAGAGGATCATCTCGTCATTGTTAAGTGCGCAGGGAAGGACTGTCGATCTCGACGCCGATGCGCGATCTGAAGACGTAGGATTTCGGCTTCTCACCAGGGCTCGTTGCTCGCCTCGGCTGCTGTCCGTGCCTTGCTCAATAACTCGGCGGCGCACGGTCATGCTCGTTTGCGCTGCACAGGGCCTCAGCCGCGACGACCAATTGAGAAGGTCGGAACAGACTGCCACCCTCAGAACTAGTCGATATACCCATTACACTCACCGCTTGGCCGCGCACCGCCCTCTCGCGTTAATCGGCCATTCAGCGAGAACGCGTGACCGGCGTAGACGTTCAAGCCGAAACCATTTTGCAAGTGTTCAATGACGCGCGAACCGATAGTGGTCAGCGCGTCGTCGCCATCGAGCGCCTGGGTCACACGCGAATCATAGTAGGTGCCCTCGAAAATCACATTTCCATCTGCGTCAGAAATTCGACATCGGCCCTGAGTGCAGCCGCTGATTCCTGTGGGCTTGCCGTTCGCATCCCGGAGGACAACCTGCCGATTCAGCTCGCCAATTAGTGTCGCCCTTATTGGAAGTTCGGCACCGCTGTCGAAACGCAGGATTGTCTGGTAGGCCAATTCGTAGTTGCGGCCAAGCAGATAGGTGACGCCATCTTCTTCCTCGCGAGCAAACACGGGAGGTCGCACGGCCTCCAGCGTGAGGGTGCAGGTAAATTTCCCTGTCGGCAGAGCCGTTGGTTGCATTAGTGCCTCCTGTTCAGTCGAGAGCTTTCTGGCCGGTTGCCCGTATCCTCCGGTAGATCAAAGTGCGAAAGCGGTCAATCACGGGCCGCTCCTCGCGGTTTGCCGACGGTGGGAGGCACGATTGAGCGGAGACCGGATCGAGCGGCGGCTCGCGGATCAGCAGTCCTCCCAGTGCGGCGTCATAGAGCGCGTGAGCCTTTCCCAAGATCACATCGAAAACCGGCGCGAGGTCACCGGGTGAGGAGTTGATGACCCCCAGCACCTGGGCGATCGCAGCTTCTGGGGGGAGCGCGTCGGCGGTGCCTTTCTTCAGCTCAGCTTTAAGCTCGGCGTTGGTCCGCCGCCTGCCCAGAGGTAATTTGCCCTTCGCCGCCATTCGCGCGCCTACGAGCAACCATTTTGTCCTTCAAAACGCGAAAATACGCAAACCCGGTAGACGAGGCCCTACCAGCCAGGCGCATGATATGCCCGGTGCTCCCGAATGCCTGCTGAGGGCGGAGTCATACGAGTGGATCGGTATCTCGGAAATGGCCGTTTCCGGCGCATCCTCGTCGTTGCCGCGCGTTCGGGCGAAGGTCGCTTCCCAATCCGATTTGCCGACCTTGATCATCGTGCATTTGAAACCGGTGGTCTGTTGAATTCGCGACCTTTGTTCTGGCAGGACGTCTGAGGGCAAGCTGGATGGAGGCGAGGGTAACGAAGGTGGCCAGGGTTTCCGCAAGGTTCTCGAAATCCTTGGCCAAACGCCGGTTGCGTCCGAACCAGGAGAAGGTGCGCTCGACCACTCAGCGACGCGGCAGGACGACGAAGCCCTTCATGTTGTCGCTCCGCTCGACGATCTCCAGGCGCAGCGGCGGGACCTTTGCCACCGGCACTTCAACTTGCTACGCGTTGCAGCCCCATCGGCCCAGACCAGTCCGAGCCAAGGGAAGCGTCGGCGTATCTTGTCGAGGACCAGTCCGGCCCCGTCACGGTCCTGGATCGCCGCGGAGTGGACGACGACCCGCATCGGCAGTCCTTGGCTGTCGACCAGGGCGTGGATTTTGCGGCCCTTGACCTGCTTACCGGCGTCGTAACCGACCTGGTTGTCTCTACCGCCCCCTTTTCCGCCGATTTGACCGATTGGCTGTCGAGAACCGCAGCCGAGGGGCTGGCCTCTCGGCTCATCCGTTCGCGCAAATTCATATGCAGCTCAGCCCAAATCGCCTTCCAGACCCCTTCACGCTGGAACTTGCGAAAGATGTTGTGCCGCAGACAATTTGTCTATCGGTTCACGGTCACCAAGAATTTCGCGACGTGCGGCAGCACCAGATCACTGTGGAAAAAGGTGTCGGCATGGCCGAGACCGGGCAAGGAGAAGAAGGTAACGTTCGGCATAACAGCGGCACATTCCTTGTTCTCTTCATAGACCGGATCGTCTTCGCCTGCATACAGTAGCCAGGGCATTGTTATTGTCGACAGGATCTCGGCGAAGCCCGGACTTTGAAGCGACATGGTCCGGCAAGCTATCAGAGCCTCCACGTCATTCTTGACCAACCGGGCTTTGAGGGCTGGTGGCACGGGAACCCCCCAGATCGGGGGAATGGCGTCCGCACCCTGCGTCAGCGCCTCCAGCATCCGGTCCGGCCCGATGTGTGAGTGCGGATAAGGACTCCCACCACCGATGATCGAGGAGTGGATTCGCTCGGGGACATATCGAGCCATGGCGAAACCAATCCGGCCCCCCATTGAATAGCCGAAGTAGTGGGCTCGTGGAATTCTAAGGCCATCCAAAACATTGGTTATGTCCCCGACCATTCGCTCGCGCTCGTAGGCGCCGGGTTCGTGGGGCTTGTCGCTTGCTCCATGACCGCGGGCGTCAATTAGGATAAGCCGGTATTGAGGCTTCAGCGCTTCGACATATCCAAGGTCGTACCAGGTCTCCAGGCTGTCGGTGAAGCCATGCTGAAGCACCAGAGGTTGCCCCTCTCCCTCAATCTGATAATGAATCCGGACGCCTTGATTGACCGAATATGGCATTTGCATCGCCTCCCGTCGCTCGGCAGCAGCTTCTAGCGCAGACATCATAGCGGCAGACCAGCCCAATGCTCGAACTCATCGCGATCGACGCCGGCTATAGCGGCTTTCAGGCGCTGCTCGGAGTCTCGCTCGAGGTTCGTTCGGGCGAGGCCGTGGCGGTGATCGGTCCCAACGGCGCCGGCAAGACGACCTTGATGCGTGTGATCTCGGGGCTTGTGCGTCCGATGCGGGGCCAGATCGTCTTCAACGGCGTCGATCTGTTGGCCACCCCGGCCCATCGCATCGTCGAGCTCGGCATCGCCCATGTGCCGGAAAATCGGCGTCTGTTCCCGCGCATGAGCGTCGAGGACAATTTGCGCATCGGAGCATTCACGCCCCGGGCTCGCGCGGAATTCCGCGACCGCCTCGCCTTTGTCTATGAGCTCTTCCCGCGTCTGGAGGAGCGGCGCCGGCAGTTCGCCGGGACGATGTCCGGCGGCGAGCAGCAAATGTGCGCGATCGGTCGCGCTCTGATGTCGCAGCCGCGGCTGTTGCTGCTCGACGAGCCCTCGGCCGGCCTGGCACCAGTTGTCGTGCAACAGCTCTTCGCCCTCCTCCAACGCATCCGCGCCAGCGGGTTGACGGTGCTGATCGTCGAGCAGAACGTCCACCAGGTGCTGCGGGTCGTCGAACGCGCCTATCTGCTCGAGGCCGGCACCATCCGCGCGAGCGGCGCCGCCCAAGAGTTGCTGGCGAGCAAGGCCATTGGCGAAGCCTATCTCGGCGTCTGAGTGTCCGTCCGAAAATGTTGCGTGAAGAAATTGGGGGTCGAACATGCGATCTTGCTCTGCAGGCGCTGACGTTGTTCTCCTCGCCCCGCCTGCGGGGAGAGCCCCCGGACGGCCGCCCGCCAGAGCGGGCGTTCCGGAGGTGGGGTGAGGGGCATCTTTCCGGTGGCGCATCGGCCCCTCACCCGGCATCCGCGCAACTGCCGACCTCTCCCCGCAAAGCGGGGCGAGGTGATTGAGGACTGAGATGCTCGGTATCTTCGATATCTACTTCTTCGAGGCGCTGTTGAATGGCGTATTGCTCGGCGGCGTCTTCGCCTTGTTGGCACTCGGGCTCAATCTGGTGTTCGGCGTCATCGACGTGGTGTGGATCTGCTATGCCGAGCTGATCATGCTCGGTATGTACGGCATGTATTTCCTTTATGTCGCCTACCACCTGCCGTTTTTGCTGGCGGCCCTCGTCTGCATCGCCGGCGTCGGCGTCCTCGGTGTGGTGCTGCACATCGTCGTCATCCAGCCCTTGCTCGGAACGCCGCCGATCAACCAGCTCTTGGCGACGGGCGGCGTGCTGTTCTTTCTGCAGAGTGCCGCTACGGTGATGTTCGGCATCGATTTCCGCAACCTCGGCATCCGCCTGCCGGTGCTCGAGATCTCGGGCATGTATATCAGCTACGCTCGCTTGCTGGCGTTCGTCGCTGCGCTGGCCGGGATGGTGGCGCTCTATCTGTTTCTGGCGCGCAGCTACACCGGTGCTGCGATCCGCGCGATCGCTCAGGACCGCCAGATCATGCCACTGATGGGGGTCGATACCCGGCGCATCTATGTGATCACCTCGCTGATCGGCGGCGCGCTTGCCGGGCTCGCCGCCTGCCTGCTCGTCCTGCAATATGACGTGCAGCCATTTGTCGGCCTAACCTTTGGACCCATCACCTTTCTGATCTGCGTGCTCGGCGGCCTCGGTAACATGTTCGGCGGCTTTGTCGCCGCGTTTCTGTTCGCCGAGATCATCTCGATATCCGGTCTCTACCTCGACCTGGAGTGGGGGTATGTCTTCGCCTTCGCCGTCTTCGTCGTGCTGATGTTCGCTCGTCCGCAGGGCCTCCTGGCGCGCCGATCGTGAAAGGCGCGCTACTCCCCTTGATCGCGGGCGCGGCGCTGCTGGCGCTGCCCTTCGTCTATCACGCGGCCTATCCGCTCCACATCATGGTGCTGATCCTGATCTGGTCGTTCGCCTACACCTCCTGGTCGATCATGGGGTGCTTCGGCCTTGTCTCGTTTGGGCACGGCGGTTTTCTGGGCATCGGCGCGTATGTCACGGCGCTGTCGTGGAATTATCTGCAACTTAGCCCGTGGCTCGGCATTCCGCTGGCGATGCTGGCAGCCGCAGTGGTCGCGGTACTAATCGGCTATCCGTGCTTTCGCTTTCGCATTACCGGGCACTATTTCGCGCTGTTGACCTTGGCGCTGAGCGCGATCGTGCTGCAGATCATCACCGCGACCCGCGACATCACCGGCGGCTCGCTCGGCTACACGCCGGAACGCTACCAGGGCGGCAGCTCGATCTATGCCTTCCAGTTCGCCGATAAGCACACTTGGTACCTGATCGCACTAGGCGTCTGGGCAGCGGGACTTCTGATCCGCTACGCGATCGACCGCAGCATGCTGCGGTACGCCTTGGAGGCGATCGCCGAGGACGAGGACGCCGCCGCCGCGGCGGGCGTGCACGTGACCGTCGAGAAGCTGAAGATCACCGTGCTGAGCGCGATGATGACTGCCTTTGCCGGTGGGATTTATTGCCAGTACCAGATGTTCATCTCGCCCGACACGGTCAGCGGCATCGGGGTGTCGCTGCAAATGGTGTTCGCTGCCGTCGTCGGCGGGCTCTATGTGCCCCTGGGTCCGACGGTAGGTGCGGCGATTACGATCCTGCTGACCGAGACATTGCGCATCTCCTTCGGGACCGCCGCCATCGGCTGGGACAACATCGTATACGGCGCCTTGCTCGTCTCGTTTATCATCTTGCTCCCGCAGGGCCTGCTCGGCTCGCTTTTCCCCCGCCTCGCCATGGCACCGGTACGTGCGGTATAGTGCCCTACCGCCCCTCCAATCGCAGCGGAATGAACCATGAGCCTCTCTAGTGACGTAATCGAGCGCCTCCCCCACGTCGAGGGCGTGCTCAATTATCTGGCGCCGATGGCCGACAAGCCGATGAACCTCGCCTACGACCCGCCGCCCGGCGTGCCGCGCTCGAACGGTGTTCCCGATCCGCATCGGATGACGATCTATGACGCCCGGCCGGTTGCCGGGCGTCTGTCGCTCGACAGCGAGGGCCTAGCCGTTGTCGAGCGGCGCAGCGCGGTCAAAGACTTCTCCGACGAGGACCAATTGCGCCGCGTCTATTATCCCGAAGCCGAGCGCCTCGTCGCGGAGGTGACCGGCGCCAATCGGGTGCTGGTGTTCGACCACACGATCCGCCGCCGCGTTTGGGGTGGCGTCGATCGGGCGCCGGGAACGCCTCGCCAGCCGGTCACCAGCGTCCACAACGACTACACGGTGAGATCCGGCCCGCAACGGGTGCGCGATCTGATGGGCGACGAAGCCGACGACCTGCTCCGCCATCGGTTTGAGATCGTCAATGTGTGGCGGCCGATCCGCGGCCCGCTGCGCGACGCGCCGCTGGCCGTCTGTGACGCGACCAGCGTCGCCTTTACGGACTTCGTCCCTTCCGACCTGGTCTATCGCGATCGGACGGGCGAGACCTACCGCGTCAGATACAACCCCGCGCACCGCTGGTTCTATGTGCCCGAGATGCGGGCGGACGAGGCGATCCTGATCAAGTGTTACGACTCGGCCGAGGATAAGGCACGGTTTACCGCTCACTCGGCCTTTGAGGACCCGACCGCGCCGCCCGATGTGCTGCCGCGCGAGAGCATCGAGCTGAGGACGCTGGCCTTCCACGCGGCCTGACGATCCTCAACCCGCTCAGCCCTCGACACGACAGGGCGCCGCCGCCTCGCCTCAATCGCGGCGGTAGGGGTAGCAGCGCCCCCTCTCGAGGGCGAGGCCGAAATGTTGGCCGAGCGCTTTGATCGCATCGGCGTGGTCGACATACGGGTCGGCGTTCGCCATGCCGACGATGATCGGGCGGAAGCTCCGATCGTCCTGCCCGCCCGGTGGGAGCATCGCGGTGACCAGCGGATTGCCTTCGTCGTCGCGCAAGGTCAGGAATAGCGGCATCTCGCGCTGAATATGCGCTTTGAGCCCGATCTCCTGCTCAAAGAATACCTTGGACAGTGGGTGAAAGGTCTGGGTCGCCTTCTCCTGCTCCTTGCGAAAAAACTTTTCGACGGCATGGCGCATGCTGTCGGATTCGCTGGCGGCCTCAGCTTCGGTCTCGATCCGGAACCAGGTTTCCCCGCGTGGGGCGTCGCAAACGTATTTCATGCATCCTCCAACATTCCATACGACGAGCGGGATCGCGAACCGTCAGGGCAGCCGCTGCATTATCAGCGGAGGACAGCATACCGGCAAGGCCAAGTCCGCAACCCTATTGATCACTATAGCAGCATTTTCCGATTGCGTTGCCCGGCCGTAACGCTTTTCGCGATTTCAATGATTCCGGGAAATCGGCTACCGGCTCAGACGATGCCCGGCGGGTCGGGGTCGGTCCATTCCCGCCACAGCGAGATCAGCGCGGCCATGACCGCAGGGCCGAGAAAAAGCCCCAATATCCCAAAGCTCTCCAATCCGCCGAGGATGCCCAGCAGCACCCATAGGAACGGCAAGCGGACCGCTCCGCCGATTAGGACAGGCCGGACGAAGTGATCGGCGACGAAGACCACCGCGACCCCGAAACCGAATACGGCGACGGCAGCGGCCGTGCTGCCGGCCGCTGCCAGGTACAACGCCGCGGCGCCGAACACGACCGGCGCACCGAACGGGATCACCGCGACTATGCCGGTCAGTACCGCGATCGACACGGGATGCGGCAGACCCGCGAGGATATAAGCGATGCCCAGCAGGACACCCTCACCCAGCCCCACGAGCACCAAGCCGTTCACGGTTCCGAGCACCGCCTGGATCATGTGTCGCCCGATCCGCTCGCCCTGGGCGCCCAGCAAGTGATCACTCAGGCCGATGAGCCGACGGCTCAAGGCGGTGCCATCGCGAAACAGGAAGAACAAGGTAAGCAGGGTAAACCCGAAGAGGATCAGCCGATGAATGATTTCTCCGCCGACTTCTCGAGCCGATTCCGCCGGAACCCGCGAGTAGATGCGTCCCAGTAGCTCTTCGGCAGCCCTGGGGTCGCTCAAATTGTTGCGCCACCACTCCTCGAGCGGGTAGCCGATGCCGGGAAGCTGCGGCACCCACTCGGGCACCGGGATCCCGTTGTGGCGCGCATCGACGAGATACTGAACAAAGACGTGCGTCTCGCGTGCCACCTCGACTGCCGCATAGACGAACGGCACGATGAAGACGAGCCCGATCGACAAGGTCAGGATGAGCGGCGCGAAGACCCGCTCGCCGTGCCCCGCGAGGGCGCGAACCAAACGACGATAGAGTGGCCAGAGGGCGATCGCCAATACCGCGGCCCAGGCGAGCGCAGCGAGGTATCGGTGCAAGATCCACAGCCCGAGCAGGACCAGCCCTGCAGCCAGCACCATGCGCGCGATACGCTGTGGGGAACGTTCGAGGCCGTTGTTCCCGGATTGTGCAGGCGCATCGGAATTGTGGTTCATCAAGCTGCCGCCTCCTCACGATCGCGCCCGGAGCCGGCACAGTGTCACGCGCTGGGTGTCGCGGCTCGCCCCGGATCTTGTGCGGACCCTGCCGCAAGGATAGGCTCGCCGCCAGCAGCGTAAAGCCGCGACGTTGGCAAGGAGGAGGTTGGTCGATGGGCTACACTCTCGCGCAGTTCTCGGACGCATGTCATCGCATCCTGGCAGACGATCCCGGTGTCGAGGGTCGCAAGAAAGTCTGCGCGCTCGTCGAGGAGGTCCTGAAGGACGAGGCGTTCGTCGCCGCTCATCTCGGTGACGACGTTCCGGAGCGGAAGATCCTCTACGAGGATCCGGAACTCGGGTTCTGCATTCTCGGCCATGTCAACCACGGTGCCAGAGAGAGCAAGCCGCACGATCACGGTCCGAGCTGGGCGATCTATGGTCAGGCGCGCGGCGAGACGGTAATGAGCGACTGGGCGCTGGTCGAGCCGGCAGCGGGGGAAAAGCCCGGCAAGGTGCGGCGGGTCAGAAAATACACTCTCACGCCGGGCGCGGCTCACGTCTACAACGAAGGTGACCTCCATTCGCCCAGTCGCAGCGGTTCGACCCGGCTGATCCGCATCGAAGGCCGCAATTTGGAAAAAATCCGCCGCCTAGCCTACGAAGAGGTCTAGACGGCGGCCGGGCGTTTTCCCTCCGGTATCAAAAAGGGCGCCGTCGGCGCCCTTTTTTGTTCGACCGGAACTATCGCATCGACACTGGGCCCGGGGGGCCGCCTTCGACAATCTCGACGCGGCGGTTTTGCGGCTCGCGGACGCCATCCGGCGTCGGTACGCGCAGGTCGTTCTGGCCCCGCCCGGTGACCACGAGAGCGTTCTGTGGCACCCCGTCCTGCACAAGCACAGCGGCTACCGCGTTGGCCCGCCGCACGGACAGCCGTTGGTTGTAGTCGGCCGATCCCGAGGTGTCGGTAAACCCAGTGACTTGAACGGTCACGGGGGCGCCGGCTCGGAACGCGTCGGCAGCCAGCTTGATGACCTCCCTCCCGCTCGGACCCACGACGGCGCTGTTCCAGTCAAAGAAGACCAGGTAAGGCGGCGGCGCCGGGGCAGGGGGCGGGGGTGGTGGTGGCGGGGGTGGGGGCGGCGGCATGGCGCAAGCTGCAACCGTCAGCATTAAGCAAACCAAGAACAGACGTTTCATCCGTTCCTCCAGCGGTTGAACAACGCAGCTTAGGGGAAATTTATCGGGCGGACCAGAGGGCCGAATTCAGCCGCCCGCTACACCTTGGGTGTTCACATAAACAGAATAGATCGATCGGCTGGCGGCCATCATCAGCCGGTTCCGCTTGCGCCCGCCGAAGCACAAATTGGCGCAGCGTTCGGGGAGCGCGATGCGTCCGATCATCGTCGCGTCCGGGGCGAACACGACGACGCCGTTGAGCGCGTCGCTCCCACCCCAGCCACACCACAGATTGCCGTCGACGTCGCAGCGGAAGCCGTCTGGACTTCCTTCGCCAGCATTGACGAAGACGCGGCCGTTGGCGAGCTTGGTGCCATCCTCGACCACATCGTAAACGCGGATCAGGCGCGGCCGAACACGCGATTCGACGATGTAGAGCTTGGATTCGTCGGGAGAAAAGCACAGCCCGTTCGGGAAATTGATATCCTCCGCCGTCACCGTCGCCCTGCCCGTCCTGCCGTCGACCCGATAGACATTGGTCGGCAATTCGGCCGGGGCCTTTTCGCCCTCGTAATTGCCCAGAATTCCAAAGGCCGGATCGCTGAACCAAATCGAATCGTCGGATTTGACGACGACGTCGTTTGGCGAATTGAGCCGCTTGCCTTCAAACCGATCGAGGATGACCGTGATCGAGCCGTCGTATTCGGTGCGCGTGACCCGGCGCCCCTCGTGCTCGCACGTGACGAGCCGCCCCTGGCGGTCGCGGGTATTGCCGTTGGCATGATTTGACGGTTTGCGAAACACGCTGGCGGTGCCGGTTTCTTCCTCCCACTTCATGATGCGGTTGTTGGGGATGTCGCTCCATAGGAGGTGGCGGCCGTCGCCGAACCACACCGGGCCTTCGGCCCAACGAAACCCGGTCGCAAGACGCTCGACGGCCGCGTTCATCGGCGGCTTGATCTCGTCGAAGCGCGGATCGAGTGTCTGGACTGCGGGGTCCGGGTAGCTCTGAGCCGGCTCCCAGCGGGCTTGTGCGGGAGCGAAACTTATCGCCCGTCCGCCAGTCGTGTTCATTGTCTCCGGTCCCCCCGGATGCCCCTCCCATCCCCCCCCGCAAGCGGAGGAGGGTCAAGGTGGGGGCGGGCCTCGGCTCAGATTTAGATGGCCTTCTCCTCGCGCAGAGCGGCGATCTCGTCCTTGTTCAGGCCCAGCAGGCTGCCATAGACGGCCTTCGGTGTCCGCGCCGAGCAGAGGTGCAGCGGTGATCGGCACTTTTGAGGTGCTCATCTTGACCGGCCAGCCCGGCATCTTGAAGTCGCCACGCACCGGATGCTTGACGGTGACAAAGATTTCGCGCCGATTGAGGTCCGGATCGTTCGACAATTCCATCGTATCCATCACCGCGCCGGCGGGAATGCCCTGCTCGCCGAGTCGCCGCATGACCTCGAGCTTGTCGTACTGAATGGTCCATTCAGAAAGCATTTCGTCGACCACATGGCGGTTCTTGAACCGCTCCTCCGGGCTGTCGAAACGCGGATCGCCGATCAGGTCCTCGCGCCCCATCATCTTTAAGATGCGTTCCCAATGCTGTTGGTTGGCGCGTGAAGTATAGATATAGCAATAGTCGTTTGGCCCGCCGCCCTTGCACGGATAGGTCTCGCTCGGTGAATTGGTGCCCATGATGCTCTGATTGCCCATGCGCGGAGCAGCATGGCCCCACAGATACTGGGCAGCATAGGAAATGCGGCCGTAATTGATGACGCAGTCCTGCATCGCACATTGGATCCGCTGGCCCTCGCCGGTGAACTGGCGCTGATAGAGGGCCGCAAGGACGCCGATCGCAGCGTGGAGACCGGTGCCGGTGTCGCCGATCGTCGGGCCCGGCTTGATCGGGCGCCCGTCGGGCTCGCCGGTGATCGACATGGCACCGCCGGTCGCTTGCGCAATCATGTCGAAGGCGAGAAAGTCTTTATACGGGCCATCCTGCCCGAAACCCTTGACCTGGACGTAGATGATGCGGGGGTTGATTTCGCGGACGACGTCATAGCCAAAGCCGAGCCGCTCGATGACGCCGGGTGCGAAATTCTCGACGAAGACATCGCCCTTCTCGATCAATCCGCGCAGGACCGCGCGACCCTTCTCGTGCTTTAGATTCGCGGTTACGCTGCGCTTATTGGCGTTGAGCAGCATGAAATAATGCGAGTCGACCCCCTTCTTGTCGGTCGACGCGCCGCGGCCCTGCTCGCCCCTGGTCGGCTCCTCGACCTTGATCACCTCGGCGCCGAGCCATCCCAAGGTCAGGGTGCAGGACGTCCCGGCCTCGAATTGGGTCAAATCCACCACTCGCACGCCATGCAGGGCCCCGTGTTGCGCCGTGGTCGCCTGATCCGTAGCCGCGGGTGTTAGGTCGTTAGGCATATGATTTCCCTCCTGGTCGTATCGATTTCGCCGCGCGCTGCCTGATCCGTTGGGTCTGTCGGCGACGAGTTCAAGGTCAATTACGGGCCATACCCTGGTAACAGGATCGTTTGCCGGACTGTCAGCCTTCTTGGCAGCGGCGTCAACGCTAAATGCCCCTCACCCCACCCCCGGAACGCCCGCTCTAGCGGGCGGCCGTCCGGGGGCTTCCCCGCGAGCAAGGAGAGAGAGGCTGAGGGGCGGCAAGCGACGAGGACGCAGTTGTTAATTCGGCGTCCAGGCCAGGGCGCGGGTTTCTCGGCGAATTCGCGGCGGAGTTTGACCCAGGAATCGCCGGCGTCGTGGCTGGCAAACAATTCGCCATTTTGGCTGCAGGCGAGGATCCGGTTGGGCTGTGCCGGATGGGTCGCAAAGGCCCATATCGGCGAATTGGGCTCGACCGGCAGGGGCAGCATCTGCCAGCTCTGCCCGCCGTCTTTGGAACGCTGAATCGCGCCCGTGCTCCGGGTCGCCCCGTCTCCGGTGGCGACGAACACACCCTGGGGTCGCCGACAGGCGTAAGCTTCCTCCTGGTCGTGATCAGTTACCGCCGTGCGTGGCGTAGGTCGCATCAACGAGCTCTCAGTCTTCTTCCGGGCGTCGTCAACGCCTTCAGGCTATTCATCGTCGATTGCGCCGAACGGCGAAGGATGGCGTCCGAGCCTGCGATCGATCCAGAAGACGATCAACGTCACATAGAGCGGCAGCGCAAAGACGAGAAAAGCGATCGAGTAGAAAAGCGTCTGGTTACGCAATTCGATGGCCGGCCGCTGGATCTCGTCGATCGGTACGGCGATCCCGAGCAGCTGGTCACGCCCGTAGCGGGCCGGAATCTCGACGGCCCGGCCGATATAGCTCCGGCCGGCGACGGCGTACATTAAGTTTCCCGGGGTGCTGCTCTCTCGGAATGCCGCGAACAGCCCGTCGGCGACAGGATCCTTGAGCTCGGAAAGGTGCGGCAGCGTGACCGTGGTATCGCCGCTAGGCGGCACAAGGGCGGTCATTCGGGCCTGATCCGGATACGCCACGATTTCACCGGATCGGGTGAATATGAAGCTGAGGCTCCCCGGCGTGATGCGCTGTTTGTTCAGAAAATCCGACAGGTCCATCGCGTCAAGATCGGCCGCGAAGACACCGGATGGGTCACCGTGGAAGCTGCGGCTCAAGGTAAATCCTGGATCATTATTCTGGAAGAAGATGTAGAGATCGCTCATCTCTACATGATTACTGTGAAGCGCCGGCCCATACCAAGGACGCGCCCGCGGGTCCCAAGTCTGCGGCACGGGGTCAGTGTGTCCAACCTCGACCCCGTCATCGTCGAGAAACACCCAGTGCTCGACCCGCACACCGTCCTCGCGGGGTGTGATGATCCTGTTCCAGAAGGCTGCGTTGTCCGGTGCTTTGAAGAACCTACGAAACCGCGTACGGGATTCGCCGCCGATGTAATCCACCCCGAAAAAACCGCCGTCGTCGAAGCCGGCATACAGCGAGAGGATCTGGGGATAGAAGCGTAGCGTCCTTAAAAGAATTGACATTCCGGGGTGAGCATTGTCGGTCAGCAGCGCCTTTATGTTGGGCGCCTGAGAAGCAATGCCGACAATCGCGTACATGGGATCGTAGAGCAGCCTGATCCGATCCGAGATCTTGTCTCCCATCTCGACCATCTGCCGCTCGGCCCCCGCAACCATCAGCTCGGTCGACTTACGCTGGTTGTACCAGATGATCCCGCCGGCGAGCGCCACGACGATCAGAACCAAGAGCGCGGTGATGCCGAGATAAGCTGGCCACACAGCTCCGCGCGCGGCAGGAGCCGTACTCGGCCTCGAGGCCTCAGGGCGCAGGCGTGGTTGCCCAGTCACCATAACCGATCCCCCATGCCTTCCGCGACCCCCGCAAGGCTGCGCTCACACTCCCGCAGGGAAATAATGCCTACCCTTCGACTGCGCGTATCGGGATCGACCGATCAAGCGAAACTACGGCCGAGCCCGATGTGTGCGCCCTCGCCGCGGCTAATTCGGCGTCCAGGTCAGAGCGCGGGTCTCGGCGAACTCGCGGCGGAGCTTGACCCAGGAATCGCCGGCGTCGTGGCTGGTAAACAATTCGCCATAGTGACTGCAGGCGAGGATCCGATTGGGCTGTGCGGGATGGGTCGCAAACGCCCATATCGGCGAATTGGGCTCGACCGGCAGGGGCAGCTTCTGCCAGTTCTGCCCGCCGTCCTTGGAACGCTGGATCGCGCCCGTGCTCCCGGTCGCCCCGTCCCCCGTGGCGACGAACAACACCTTGGGGTCGTCGGCTTTCAGCGCCAGACTGCGGCAATAGGGCAGATGAAAATGCTTGCCGACACCCAAGCCGTGCCAACTCTCGCCCCCATCGGTGCTCGCAAAGATCTCCCGCGGGGTGCTGGTGAGCACGGTCTTCGCACCGTTGGCGCTGACCGCCGTGTCGTGGATATCGGGATCGTTCAGCCCACCGGCGATGCGCGTCCAGCTTTCCCCGCCATCGCGGCTACGGCGTACGCCATCGACCTCCACACCCGCCCACACCGTGCGATGATCCGCCGGGTCCACCGTTAGCGCGGTTACCCGCGGGACGCGCACATTGGGGCATTCTTCGGCCATCTCGGCCCGGAGTTTCTCCCAATGTCGCCCACCGTCGGTCGACCGGAACAACGCTGCCGGCCGGGTGCCCGCGAAGATGATATTCGGGTCCGCGGGATCGTATGCGACCTTCCAGACATGGAGTGCGTTCATCGGCGTGTCGAGATGTTCGAAATGCTCGCCGCCATCCTCGCTCAGATAGATGCCGTCATCGGCGCCGGCCAGGACGGTGCGAGCCTGTTTTGGATGGACTGCGAAGCCGAATATCCGGCTTTCTGCCCACAGACCCGTTCGCACCTGGCGCCAGCTCTCGCCGCCGTCCGGGCTGACCCAGGCGCCGGTGCCGATGGTCCCGACGCAGATCGTGAAGTTATCGGCCATGGCTCGATCCTCCGCTGACAGCGATCACGATCCGGTGTCCCACCCGGTGTGGGAGATGTCGATGACCACCCCGTCGGGGCCGGCCCATTTCATCTCGAAGTTGCGGTGGCTGCCGGCGGCCATTTCCATATCGAGGCCCTCCTTCGCGGTGAGCTGCTTGCCTTGCGCGCGCTCCAACCGTTGAGAGGCTTCGTCGAGATCCTCGACCTCGATGCCGAAGTGATGGATGCCGCTGAAATTGGCACCGTGAGCGCCGACATCGGCGTCCTTCTCGGTCTTAAAATTGAGGATCGCCACATTGATATAGCCATCGGTCAAAAAGACGGCGCCGTTCGGGCTGCGCCGGATTTCCTGCAATCCGAAAGCCTCTTTGTAAAAGGCTGCGGTCTTTTCGGGATCCTTCGTCGTCAGTGCGATGTGCTTGATTCTGGGCATTGGGTCCTCCCTCCGCGGTAGTAAAACCTATGTCAGAGCATGCGCCCGTTCGGCTTTCCCGGCAAGACCGCCTTGCGTGCCGGTGCCACGTCGCACTTGCATCGCCTTCGGTGGCAAGCCGATCGGCCTTTCGCGTTCCGAGCGGTCCGGCTTTGGTTAACCGTCTTTTTCGCCACGGATGAGCTGCGTAATCCTCGTTGTGACCGACGAGCCGGAGGTGAAGCGCCGGCAGGGAAGGGGTCATTCCCTATGGCAGTCCGCGGCAAAGACAGGATTTCGAGACAACGCAAGAGAGCTCGCAGGCGGATATTCGGAGCCGCGTTTGTCCTTCTCGGAATCTTGCTCTGGGGCGTTGCCGCAATTGCGCCCCAACCCGAGGCGCTGACTTACGCAGGGATCACGATCATGTTCACCACTACGCTGTGAGGCCAGGGCTCGCGACGCTTGCCGACGAACGCGACCGGATCTGAACAATGAGCAGGTAATCCGGGTTCTCTGTCAGCTGAATCGGTTCGAGCGCGGGAAGCCGGTGGGGACGAGGCGGCCGGCGGCGCCACGGGCGCCGAGCCACGGGCCGAGATTGGTCTCAGTGCGGGTGCGGTTTTCGCCTTGCCGCCACGAGAGGCCCTCGGCCAAGCGAAAGACCTTGGCGTCGGCGAGCCCGCCCGCTTTGGAACGCTGCAGGATGACGCCGCGGCCGCGCGTCATCAGCGGGATCTCGTCGAGCTTGACAATCAACATCCTACGGTTGTCGCCGACAAAGGCGACGGCGTCGCCGCTCTCCACCTGCACACACACACGGGCGACCGCGCCCTCGCCCGGGGTCAGCACCTGCTTGCCGGCGCGGGTCTGGGCGACCACCTCCTCGCCGTCGACGACAAAGCCGCGCCCGTCGCTCGCGGCGACGAGGAGTTCCATGCCGGGCCGATGGGGGAACATCGCAACGATGTCGTGCTCGTTCGGCAGATCGATCATCAGCCGCAGCGGTTCACCTTGGCCCCTGCCGCCCGGCAGCCGGTCGACCGCGATCGTATAAAAGCGGCCGTTGGTGCCGAAGACGGTCAGACGGTCGGTCGTCTCGGCCGCGACCGCAAAGCGCGGCCCGTCGCCTTCCTTGTATTTCTGCTCGGCGGCCGAGACGTTGTGCCCCTTGATCGCGCGGATCCACCCCTTCTCCGAGCACAACACCGTCACCGCCTCGCGTTCGACCAGCGCCTCGGCGGGAATCTCGACTGGCTCCGGAGCAGCGGCGAGTACAGTACGGCGCCGACCAAGCGGTGTGTCTCCGCCGAACTCGGCGGCGGTCTCGGTGACCTCCTTCGCCACCGCGCGCCATTGTCTCCGCTCACTCGACAGCAGCCTGGTTAGTTGCGCTTCCTCGGCCGAAAGAGTGTCGATCTCCTTGCGGATCTCGATCTCCTCCAGACGGCGCAACGCGCGCAGCCGCATGTTGAGGATCGCTTCCGCTTGGACCTCGGTCAGCTCCCAGCGGGCCATCATCTCCGCCTTCGGGTCGTCGCTTTCGCGGATAATCCGTATCACCTCGTCGAGATTGACATAGACGATGATCTGGCCGCGCAGGATCTCCATGCGGCGGGCGACCGTCGCCAGCCGGTGGCGGCTCTTCCGCTGCAGCACAATGCGGCGATGGTCGAGAAAGGCTTGCAACGCCTCCTTAAGGTTCATCACCCGCGGTACGCCGAACGGGTCGAGGACGTTGAGGTTGAGCGGCACGCGCGTTTCGAGTTCGGTTAGCCGGAAGAGCTGCTCCATCAGCATCTCGGCGTCGACATTGCGTGTCTTCGGCTCGAGCACGAGGCGGACATCCTCGGCCGACTCGTCGCGAACATCGGCGAGCAGCGGCAACCTCTTCTCCTCGAGCAAGGCGGCGATCCGTTCGACAAGCCGCCCTTTTTGCACCTGGAAAGGGACCTCGGTGACGACGATCTGGTAGAGCCCGTGGCCGACCGCTTCGGTGGTCCAACGCGCTCGTAGCCGAAAGCTGCCGCGACCGGTCTCATAGGCTTGGCGAATGCTTTCCGGTGGCTCGACCAGAATTCCGCCGGTCGGGAAGTCCGGTCCTGGGACAAGACCTGTAAGCTCACCCGCTGCGCAGGCGGGGTTCTCGATCAAATGCAACAGCGCCGCGCACAGCTCGCCGACATTATGCGGCGGAATGCTGGTGGCCATGCCGACCGCGATCCCCGAGGCGCCATTCGCGAGCAGGTTCGGGAAGCGCCCAGGCAGGACGACCGGTTCGCTGTCCTCGCCGTCGTAGGTCGAGCGGAAATCGACGGCGTCCTCGTCGATGCCGTCGAGCATCGCTTGCGCCACGGCCGAGAGGCGACTCTCGGTGTAGCGCATCGCCGCGGCGTTATCGCCGTCGATATTGCCGAAATTCCCCTGTCCGTCGACCAGCGGGTAGCGCTGGGAGAAGTCTTGCGCGAGCCGCACCAGCGCGTCGTAGACCGCCAGCTCGCCGTGCGGGTGGAACTTGCCGATCACGTCGCCGACAACCCGGGCGCATTTCTTGTAGCCCGAAGCAGGATCGAGGCGGAGCTGCTGCATCGCGTGCAGGATCCGGCGATGCACCGGCTTCAACCCGTCGCGCACATCGGGCAGCGAGCGGGACATGATCGTCGACAGCGCATAGGAGAGATAGCGTTCGCCGAGCGCATCGGCGAAGTCCACATTGCGGACCTTGCCGGAAAGGGCCGTCGTGGGCATGTGTCGATTACCTTGAATAGAAGGAGGAGCGCGGCATTCTTAGCTGCTGATCGTAGCAGCCACAGCAGCTTGCCGTATGCGCTCGGCCAGCCGGACTCGCGCCGACGGAAGGGTGCGGCCTTGCGGAGCGAACACGTGATGCGCCAGGAAATGCCCTGTCAAGGTCATGCCCAGGACGAGTTGAGCCTCATCGGCCGGCGAATCGCGCCAGAGAAATTCGGGCAAACGCAGCAGCTTATCGTGATAGGGTAAACCCGCCGTTCGCGATACCGCGCGCCCCGTGCGCGGTGACACGTAGGCGAGGTCGGCCGTCGCCCCCGGCGGCGTGCAACCACCGAAATCCAGGCCAAACCCCAACGCGCTCAGCAGGTCCTGTTCCCACCGCACATATTGCGCTGGCCAGTCGACCGCCGAATCGAGGGCGCCGATCAGCCGCGCGAACGATACGAACACATTCCCATGCGGCTCGCGCTCCGGCAACGCAGCGCAAACCAACGCCACCGCCGAGGTGAGACCGGCAAGCCGGCCGGGATCGTCGAGAAAGCGCGCGGTATGGGCCTGCACCAGCTCGCAACCGATCGTGCCGAGATGCTCGTCCAGGCGTCCGCGCCACGTCGCGGCAACCTCGTTGCCCGGCTGCAGCATCCCCCGCGCTTTGGGCGACTGCCCGCCGCGAACCAGGCCGGCGTGCCGTCCATGCTCGCGCGTCAAGAGCTCGACGATCAGGGCGCTCTCACCATGGCGGCGAGCTACCAGGACGAACCCGGTGTCATGCCACTGCATCAGACGTCGTAATCGAGCCCGAGGGCTGCATAGCGCTCACGGTCCTCGACCCAGTTCTCGCGCACCTTGACGAACAGGAACAGATGGACGCGGCGTTCGAGCATACGCTCAAGCTCGGCGCGGGCCCGGGCACCGATCGCCTTGATCCGCTGCCCACCTTCGCCGAGGACGATCGCGCGTTGGCTCGGCCGTTGGACAAAGATCACTTGCTCGATCCGTGCACTGCCGTCCTTTTTGTCCTCCCATCGCTCGGTCTCGACCGTCGAGCCATACGGCAATTCGTCATGCAGCTGCAGAAAGACCTGCTCGCGCGTCACCTCGGCCGCGATCACTCGTTCGGGCATGTCGGACAGCAGGTCCTCAGGAAACAGCCACGGACCTTGCGGCAGGGCGCCGGCGAGATACCGCTTCAGATCTTCGACCCCGTCGCCGGTGCAGGCCGAGATCATGAAGACGGAATCGAAGCGGCCTTCTCGGGAGAGCTGGTCGGCGAGACCGAGCAAGCTTTCGCGTCGAACCAGGTCGATCTTGTTCAAAGCGAGGATCGATTTCCGGCCACGCTCGGCGAGGCGGTCGAGGATTCGGCGGGTGTCTCGGTCGACGCCGCGGGCGGCATCGACCAGAAACACCGTTTGGTCGGCATCTGCGGCGCCCGACCAGGCCGCCGCGACCATCGCTCGGTCGAGGCGGCGCCGTGGTGCAAAGATCCCCGGCGTATCGACATAGATGATCTGCGTCGGACCTTCGATCGCAATACCGAGCAGCCGAGTTCGTGTCGTCTGCGGTTTGGGCGTCACGATCGAAAGCTTGCGTCCAACGAGCCGGTTGAGCAGCGTCGACTTGCCGGCGTTCGGCGCGCCGATCAGCGCGACATGGCCGCACCGCGTGGGCGTGGCCTGGGCCTCGTCCACCGTCTTAGGCTGCGTGCTGCTTTGCCCAGTCGACAATCTCGGCATGGGTGGCGAACCACACCCCGGTGCGCGCTTTCGCGTGACGGATAATCTCCTCGAGGATCCAGATCCGTGAGCGGTAGCCGATTACGTGTGGATGCATGGTCAGCTGGAAAATGCCGCCCTCGTCATAAGCGGCATCAAACTCTCGCCGGAAAATATCGAGCACGTCGGTCGGCGGCGTATAAGGCCGCAGCGCCGAAAACCTGTTCATCATGAAATAGACCGCGTCGTCGCGTACCCATTCGACTGGAAGCTCGACGATCCCGGCCGGCTCGCCGTCGAGCAGCAGTTCGTAACAATCCTCGTCACTCATCAGCGAGGAATCATATAGCAGCCCCATCTCCTTCTCGATTTCCAGCGTGTGCTGACTGAAGTCCCACGAAGGGGTGCGCAAGCCGACCGGCCGTACACCCGCGATCTGTTCGAGGGTATCGGCCGAACGCCTCATAAGGTCGCGTTCGGCCTCGTAGGGGAGGCTCGAATTGAGCTCGTGGATCCAGCCATGAATACCAATCTCATGGCCTTCAGCCACCACCCGGCGCTGCTCCTCGGGGTGGAGAAGTGCTGTCACCGCCGGCACATAAAACGAGCCCTTGACGCCGTGTTTGTCGAGCAGGTCGAGGATCCGCGGCACGCCTACCCGGCTGCCGAACTGGCCCCACGCTAGACGCCCAATCGACTTGCCGCCATCGCGCAGTTCGCTGGTCTCGTGATCACTGTCGAATGACAACGCGACGGCGCACCGCGTGCCGTTCGGCCACTCGGCCGGCCGCAATCGTCGCCCGGCACGGACGCGGTTGACGAGTTTGCGCCACCGTTCCTCGGGCCACTGCCAAGGCTCGAGCTCGGCCTGGGGAGCATTCATGCCTTCGTCCTCCTCGTCCGAGCTTCAATTGCCAACGAGCCGGGGAAAGATGGTCGGAGCGGTGAGATTCGAACTCACGACCCTCAGCACCCCATGCTGATGCGCTACCAGGCTGCGCTACGCTCCGACCGGCGCGGCTCTGCCGACGCAATCGATCATAATGATCCGCCTCGGACAGTGCAACTTGCTGCAGGCACGACATCTCATTCAAGGAGCTTGTCGAGCAATGCGCGGATCTCCAGGAGCTCGCGCCTCACCTCCTCCAGCGCCGTTTGCAGGGCTTGCCGAGAGGGCACCGGAGCTGTCGCGGCGCCGGGCGGATCGGCTACCGGCTCGAGCGGAAACAGCGTCGCCGGCGCGTCGGCCTCGACCGCTACCCGCAGCTCTTCTCGCGGGCCACGCTCGCGGAGCAGCTTTTGGACCCCGCGGATCGTATATCCCTCCTGATAAAGGAATTGGCGGATCCTGCGGAGCAGCTCGACGTCCTCCGGCCGATAGTAACGACGCCCGCCCCCGCGTTTGAGGGGCTTGATCTCCGGAAATTTGGATTCCCAAAACCGCAGCACATGCGGCGGAAGGTCGAGTTCCTCAGAGACTTCTCCGGTGGTGCGAAAGGCAGCGCCCGATTTGCCGGCGCGCCGGTGGAGTGCTGCTTCGTTCGCCCGGGTCACCTCACGCCGAGGGTGCCTTGGCCGCACGCGCAGAGGGCGTACCACTGTTGCCTGTATCGGCCAGACCCTGATTGATCTGATCCTTGAGGGCGTGCGAGGCACGGAAGACGAGAACGCGTCGCGGGTTGATTGGCACTTCCTGACCAGTCTTGGGGTTACGGCCGATACGTTGGCCCTTCTGCCGAACGGCAAAACTCCCGAATGATGAAATCTTAACAATCTCGCCACGTTCGAGTGCGCCGGAGATTTCGGCGATCACCGCTTCGACAAGCTCGGCCGACTCGTTGCGCGACAAGCCGACCTCTTGATAAACCGCCTCGCTAAGCCGCGCGCGAGTCACCGTTTCTCCGGCCATTAGGTCCCTCCCCTTCTTTGCCGGAAGCCTAACCCGCGGGGAAAATCTCGTCAAATTCCAAAGCGTTGTCAGGTTTCCGGTCAAGCGGCGGCAGAGTACCCCAGCACGACTACCAGCGCACCAAGCTCGCACCCCAACTCAGGCCGCCGCCCAGAGCCTCCATCAAGACCAGATGCCCCGGCTGGATCCGCCCGTCCTCGACGGCCGCCTGGATGGCGAGCGGAATCGAGGCCGCCGAAGTGTTGGCGTGGCGTTCGATCGTGACGACCACCTGGTCCTTGGACAGGCCCAGTTTCCTCCGCATACCCTCGATGATGCGGCTGTTCGCTTGATGCGGGACGAGCCAGTCGATATCCGCCGCGGTAAGACCATTCGCGGTGAGCGCCTCGTCGACCACCGAGCTCAAATGCTGGACCGCCAGCCGGAAGACCTCGCGTCCTTCCATCCGCAGAAAGCCCGTACAGCGGGTCGAGGACGGGCCCCCGTCGACATAGAGGATGTCGTATTGGCGTCCGTCCGAATGCAAATGGTTCGAGAGGATAAAGCGGCCGCCCGACGCCGCGGCTGGGACCGCCCTCAGAACGAGGGCCCCGGCTCCGTCTCCGAAGAGGACACAAGTGCCGCGATCCGCCCAGTCAAGAATGCGAGAGAATGTCTCCGCCCCGATCACGAGCGCGGTCCGCGCTTGGCCGAGGCGCAGCGCATTGTCGGCGACCGAAAGTGCAAAGATGAACCCCGCGCACACCGCCTGAACGTCGAAAGCCGCGCCGTGCCTCATCCCGAGCAGTGCCTGCACCTTCGTAGCAGTGGCCGGAAAGGTGTTGTCGGGAGTCGCTGTGGCAACTATGAGCAGATCAAGGTCACTGCCGTTCATCCCGGCGCTACTCAGCGCGCGCTCGCCGGCACGGACGGCGAGGTCCGACGTCAACTCTCCCGGTGCGGCGACCCGGCGCTCGCCTATCCCGGTGCGCTGGCGGATCCATTCATCCGAGGTGTCGAGGTCGCTGGCGAGTTCGTGATTCGTAATGATTCGCTCGGGCAGGTAAGCGCCGCAGCCGGCGACCTGGGATCGCAGAGTCATCTTCCCGGCGATTAGAGAGCCGCCGGCTGCGGCACGGACCGCGCCTCGTTGAGGCGCTCCAGTTCGACCCGGATCTTGTCGAGGAAGCCGTTTACCTTCATGTCGATGGCAACGCCGATCGCGTTGGCGAAGCCGAAAGCGTCGGTCGAGCCATGGCTCTTGACCGCGATTCCGCCCAGGCCCAAGAACATGGCGCCGTTGTAGCGGCGCGGATCGCAACGCATCCGGAGTTTCCTGAGAGCCCCGCGTGCAAGGAGATAGCCGATCCGTGCCGATAGCGAGTGGTGAAACGCCGCCTCAAGGAACTCGGTGAAAAGCTTGGCCATTCCCTCAGCCGTCTTGACGGCGACATTGCCTGTGAAGCCGTCGGTGACGACGACATCCACGGTTCCCGCAGCAATATCATCGCCCTCGATGAACCCATAAAACTGGATCGGTGTTACCGCCAGACGCAATCGCGCGCTAGCGGCGCGAACGGCGTCGTTGCCTTTCAAGTCCTCGGCGCCAACGTTGAGCAGGCCAACGGTGGGCTCGACAAGACCGAGGACGGTCCGCGCGAACACGTCACCCATCAGCGCAAACTGCACGAGATTCTCGGCGTCGCATTCGATGTTGGCACCGAGGTCCAACATCACGCTCTCGCCGCGCTGGGTCGGGAAGAACGACGCAATTGCTGGCCGATCAATCCCCGGCAACATTTTCAGCGCTGATTTGGCCATCGCCATCAACGCGCCGGTATTGCCGGCAGACACGACGCCATCGGCTCGACCGTCGGCGACGGCGTCAATCGCGAGCTTCATGCTCGACGGGCGCCCGGCGCGAAGCGCCAGCGACGGCTTCGCATCAGCCGCTACTACCTCGCTCGTGTGGAAGAGCGTTACCGCCTCGCTGAGCCCCGGCAGTTTCACGAGCAGCGGACGAATTTTGCCTTCCGCGCCGAACAACAGATAGCGAACACCAGGATATCGTTGCAGCGCGATCTCGGCACCTTTCAGCACGATGCCCGGAGCGCGATCGCCGCCCATTGCATCGATCGCAATCGTGATGGTGTCGCTCACCGTGCGCGACCTCTGAGCCGAGTTTGTTGGTCAGGGCTTCTCCGATGGCGCCGCGATCACCTCGCGCCCGTCATAGTACCCGCACGCCTTGCAAAGATGATGCGGGCGCTTCAACTCGCCGCAATTGGGGCATTCCGCATAGGTGGCAGATTCGAGCGAATGGTGCGAGCGCCGCATGTTGCGGCGCGACGGCGAGGTTTTCTTTTTTGGAACGGCCATGGCAAGCTCGCTTTCTGGAAAAGCGACGCAAAAGAACGCCGCTAATTAGCCAAAAACAGAAGCCGCGGCAACAATCATGCAGCCGTCCCGCAAGGCCTGGCAGCTGTTTTGCTCGCGCCTCGCGAACCCGTCAGCACTCCATACGTTGCTTAAGGCGCGCTAGGGAACTGAAGGGGCTCCTGGTCGATTCCACAAATGTTTCGGCATCTATCCTTGCGTCGGGGTGCCGTGGAAAGACCGGCAGCGAGAGCGAGAGCTCCTGCGCCACTGCTTCTCCGATGTCGATCACATCGCGATTCAATGGCTCGAAAGCCACCTCGGCTTCTTGCGATCCGATTTCCCGCTGCTCCGCTTCGGCAGGACCATAAACAAGCATGAAGCGGTCGGATACTGCGCCCGCGACCGGCTCGAGAGTGACGACGCAGCTCTGCACAAACTCGGCCTCGAAAGCAGCTTCCAACGCGATGACCTCATCGCCTTGGCGGCGAAGCTCGACAGCCGCGGTCAGACGGTCGAGGGCGAGGAGGTCGAAGCGCCCGCAAAGTTTCTCACGTTCGCTCGACGTTGCTTCGATCTGCTGGCGAAACGGAGCGGAACCCAGCCGTGCGAGTGGAACAAGTCGGGAGAATTCGGGTATGGTATCGGTCACTGTGACCCTTCCATCGCAACAAGAAACCGGGCGCGATCCGGGACACGCGAGCAAAAGGAGGTCACGATCGCGCTCAAAACCGCCGAAGACGTTGACAACGAACGGCTTCAGGCTAAAAGCTGTAAGGTAGAAATGGGCGCGGCCCCGACTTGCTTCAACAGAGACCGGTTGCGTGATCCCATGTTCCACCGGCGGGCAATCCTCATTCGGCATCGATTTGCCATCTTCAGCGTAATTTGGGGGATGGCGCTGACTACGGGCTGCGCGACGAGCGTCGAGCAACGCGGCAACCTACCTTCGCAGGATAAGATTGCCGAGGTTCATCCAGGCAGCACAACCAAAGACGAAGTGATCAAGATCCTGGGTTCGCCGTCGAGCGTCAGCATCTTCAACGACAAATCTTGGTACTACATAAGCCGGCGAACTGAGCAATTCTCTTTCTTTGATCCCAGCATGGTTGACCAGCAAGTCTATGTCGTCAATTTCGACGACCAGGGTATCGTCAAGGCGGTCGATCACAAGGGCATAGAGGACGCTAGGGCGATCGATCCGGTTGACCGCGCGACCCCGGCGCCTGGCCGCGAGCTGTCATTCCTCGAGCAGGTGATCGGCAATCTCGGAAAGTTCAACAGCAGCGCGGGCGGCACCAGCGGAGGCAGCAGCACCGGCGGCCACCAAACCGGCAAACCAGACAATTAAATTCCTGATCGGACGATCGGCGGAATTCAGCCGGCCCACTTAGCGAGGATCGCCAGCAGCAGCAGGGCGACGATATTGGTGATCTTGATCATCGGGTTGATCGCCGGACCCGCGGTGTCCTTGTAGGGATCGCCGACGGTATCCCCGGTCACTGCGGCTTTATGGGGTTCGGAGCCCTTGCCCCCGTGATGGCCTTCCTCGATATATTTCTTTGCATTATCCCACGCACCGCCACCCGAAGTCATCGAGATGGCAACGAAGATCCCGGTCACGATGGTGCCAAGCAGCATAGCGCCGAGTGCACTGAACGCGGCCGCTCGCCCGGCAATCAGCGAGATAACAATGTACAGAGCGATCGGCGCCAGCACCGGCAGCAGGGACGGAACGATCATCTCGCGGATTGCCGCCCGGGTCAGCATGTCGACGGCGAGACCATAATCCGGCTTTGCCTTGCCCTGCATGATGCCCGGGATCTCGCGGAACTGGCGCCGCACCTCCATGACCACCGAGCCGGCGGCTCGTCCGACCGCGGTCATCCCGAGCGAGGCGAAGAGGTAAGGCAGGAGCCCGCCGAGAAAGAGCCCAATCACGACGTAGGGGTCTTGCAGCCCGAAATGGACATCGAGGGTGGGGAAGTAGTGCTTTAGATCTTCGGTGTAGGCCGCGAACAGCACAAGCGAGGCGAGCCCCGCGGAACCGATCGCGTAACCCTTGGTCACTGCTTTGGTCGTGTTGCCGACGGCGTCGAGCGCGTCGGTCGTGCGCCGCACCTCGCGCGGCAGGTCGGCCATCTCGGCGATGCCGCCGGCATTGTCGGTGACGGGGCCATAAGCGTCGAGGGCGACGATCATGCCGGCAAGCGCCAGCATCGTCGTCGCGGCCACCGCGATCCCAAACAGACCGGCGATCATAAAAGAGACGATGATGCCGACGCAGATCACGACGACCGGCAGCGCGGTCGCCTCCATCGACACCGCAAGGCCTTGGATCACGTTGGTGCCATGTCCGGTGGTCGAGCTCTGCGCAATGCTGCGCACCGGTCGGTAGCTGGTCGCCGTGTAATATTCAGTGATCCAGACGATGAAGCCGGTGACCGCGAGACCGACGATTGCGCAGAGCCACAATCCGAGCCCAGTCACCGATGCGCCTGTGCTCATTGCCAGCGGGTCTGAGAGGCCGAGGAGCCAGTCGATCACGAGGGCGATCGCCAGGATCGACAGGATACCGGTCGCGATGAGCCCTTTGTAGAGAGCCTTCATGATTCCGTTATCCGCACCCAACCGAACAAAGAAGGTGCCGATCACCGAGGTGGCTATGCACACCGCGCCGATCGCGAGCGGCAGCAGCAGCATGCTGTCGCGCAACGGCGGGGCAAAGAAGATATTGGCGAGCAGCATCGTCGCGACGATCGTCACAGCGTAGGTTTCGAACAGGTCCGCGGCCATCCCGGCGCAATCGCCGACGTTATCGCCGACATTGTCGGCGATAACGGCCGGGTTGCGTGGGTCGTCTTCCGGAATGCCGGCCTCAACCTTGCCGACAAGGTCGGCGCCGACATCGGCGCCCTTGGTGAAGATGCCACCGCCGAGGCGGGCAAAGATCGAGATCAGAGAGGCGCCAAAACTCAGCGCCACCATGGCCTCGAGCACCGGACGCAGATCCTCGCCAGGCATCGTCGCGCGCAACACGAAATAATAGATCCCGACCCCGAGCAACCCGAGCCCGACCACCACCAACCCGGTGACGGCGCCGGCCTTGAACGCGATTGCCAGCCCGGCCTTGAGGCCGCTGCGCGCAGCTT